>WNFO01004280.1_pt1 | contig 14396 bp, 15 predicted proteins | sample 5400251 | NCBI WGS metagenome assembly WNFO01 (sample SAMN13153354, study PRJNA577476) | soil metagenome | isolation source: 100 cm saprolite under Madrone tree | place: USA:California | collected 2016-06-14 | reverse complement strand
ATCCTCCTTTGTAAAGCCCTTACTAAAGCTCTTTGTCATCGCTTGAGCTGCCCTCATTAGTAAGGTCTATTACAAGTTCCCAGGAAAGGTAAGTATCTCCCCTCACTGTCTATCTTTAGTTGATGATCAGAAGCAGATCAAATGCATCTGAGTCGAAAGCCAAGCACTTCCACCTCCAACTCAATATCAACATCTTGTATCCATATTCCTTGTGTGAGGAGAAAACTCTCGTTCTCTGGCACGAGTGTTCACAGTAACAGCTCCACAAAATCCAAGTTGGCTCCCGAGTGACAAGAGATTGTAAGCATGACGCTGGGGACGACCCTGGATTGACGCTTTCTCTAAGCGCTTGAACGATAAAAAAGAAATAATTGCTCAGCCGAAATACGGAACGTAGATCATGGGGATGTGATATAGTGAAGGGGTCTGATCAAACTTAACCTAAATAAGAGTGTGTCTGGCCCCCGAGAAGAGGACAACTCAATCCGAAGTCGGGGATATGTCAGATATCCACCGCGTGAACATGTCCTTTTTGGTAAGGTGAGTCAAAAAATCCATGTTATTCGATCCGACAATGACGAAGAACTCACCAATGCTGCTTCTGGTTGGTCATGTGGTACCATATGTCTATAGGGAGGCATGCGATCAGTAAAAAAGAGAAAACCAGAACCCACAGAAGGACACACCCGGCTTCGTATACGTTTACGAAAGTGACATTGCCTGCACCGAAGCCACTTCCTCCGGCTGAGCGGACCTCACCGGCAACACGACCTTCGCCCGCGGTTACCCACTGGATAGACGGCGCAGCCTTGAATTCCTTGTGGAATTTGCTTTCAAGATTCTCGACCCAAGCCTCGTTTCCCTGGTGGTAAGAAAACGACACCATCAGCAAATCTTCGCACGCCCCATATTTAACGCACGATATAGTTACACATCATGTCTGGAAACGACAATGATGGGTATTCAGCAATGAAGTGGCTGCAGAGTACCAAGCCACTCACCGGCATTACCGGCGTACACAAGGAGGCGAACACCATCGTCAATCAGCTCTGGAAGAAGCAAAGCGCTGTTGTGCATGCCATCACCCTGAGACATGAAAGCCTGGTTGGTCTCCATATTGCATGACTCATACGTCCTTGATGGGTTTGCGCCAAGCGCAGCCTTGTTCTTTGCGTCGTTCATCCACGTTTCAATCCAACCCATCTGCTTGTAACAAAGTGGGCCGTCTGCATCCTTGGAACGGTCACACTTGAGCCGCACATCGTATAAATTCAAGCCAGTCTCTGGAATACGTGCTCTGAGACCCAAGACGAGTTCGCAAGGAGGATGACTCACGTTGTAGGGGGCCGATGACTTGACTGAAGCAGTACAACGAGGCAGGCACGCAAGTTAAGCGCGAACCATAATCATAACACGCCTTGATAAGGCGCTGACACGTGGGAACTTTTGACCGTAGCGCCGTGCATTGGGGACCCTCAGGGTCATCGTAGATTGGGTATGGGCCGTTACAGGCATAATCAGGGACTGAAGCCATCTGGATGTATGGATCTGTGAGGCCATTTGCAAGGATGACCGACGCAAGGTTGATCTTGGCCAACTTTGGATATGGCGCAAGAGCGATTTCTTTATTCTTCTTGTAAATAACGGATGCGATATTCGGTGCGAATGTACCGCCATAGCTCTCCGCAGCAAGATGGAAGGGAAGATTGGCGTATTTGGAGAAGCGGGTGATGAAGAGTTCAAGGAACGCGTGAACGTCTACCCCCACGACCGGGCTCGTGTTCACGGTTGAACCATCCGAGGAGTACGAGTACCCGACACCAACAGGTTGGTCAAGGAAAATGACGTTGGCACGCTCATTCCAAGAATAAGGGTTGCGCGTTGTGTTCTTCCCCTCGTCGATGATACGGCACGGGCCAAGTTCAAACAATAAACCAGTTGAAGAGCTACATCCCGGACCACCGTTGAGCCAGAGAACAAGGGGATCTTTGCTTGGATCATTCCTCGACTCGAAAAACCTAGCGGCAACGTGATAAACAGGGCCACTATCGAATCAATCAAACAGTGACCCACCAGAAGAACAAGTGCTTTCCGTCGGTGATATCGAGGTAACCAGAATACTGCTGAACTGACGGGTCGCAAAGATGGGGCTTGGTCGTCCTAAGCCGATAATTAGGCAATGCTGAGTGTGTCACCACCTCGTCTTCACAATGGTGAGCTAAGCCAATTATACGCCAGGTCGCTGAAAATACATACACACGAGCCCATTTTGCTTCACATACTCCCTGTCCTCTTCAACCCAAGTTTCCATTTCGTCTTCAGATGAGACATTTGCGGCATCGTGAATGACGGTTCCGACAACATTCCCTCCCGTGGACAGATGACCGCCCTGTAAGGTATCAACGAGGGCAGCAGCTTCACCGAGAACAATCTGCGCGTCATTTGCTGGCGCTGCGAACGCAGAGTGGATGTAGAGTAGCGGCAGGAGCGTCAACGCCCTCATGGTTATAATGTAGTAGCAAGATCCAAAACGAACTTGACCCTTTTTTCGGACTTGGTTTGAATGACGTTTGACTGGTCAGGCCGAATTTTTTTCTCACACCTAACTAAAATTACATAATCATTACAAGGAGTTTTCGACCAGCATTTATTGGCAACAGTTGTACATTCCGGTCATAAAAATAAATAAAAAAGCAGATTTAGATGCATTATGGTTGTCCAATGAGATATTAGAATGGTAACAAATGTGACGGGGAAAAGGATACACAAGGGCCATGGGTGGAAAGGAGAGTGGGACAGGATGACTGTTTGGTAACCCCAAATTTTGCGACATAACCTAGATTCAAAATTTGACTATGAAGCTTTTGACACCGATCTACAATGTAAAATTCTGAGGTGAAGGGTCTATCGTTTTGGATCTTGCTGCACACCAGAAAAGACGCGCGAACTAACCGCCGCTGACTGCGCTTTCCTGACAACAACCGGTAAATATTTTATTTTTCGATAACACAATGACAAGTGTTGTTCAAAATGCATGCACGTACTACAGTTGACAGATGAGATAAGAGCGAATGCAAGGGTGCAACCAGATGCAGAAAGAATATTGTAGAGGAAAAGAAGGCATTAAGCGTAAAAACGAGAAATGATGCAGATAGTGGCAGAATTGCTGCGCATGAGATGAGATGCGATGGGTTTTGGATGGTCGAATGATGATGAGACAGATTTATGGGCGAGTGCAAAACTTTATGACCGAAGAGATTCTTGGGCTTGATATATTCCGAATTTTGCGTCGTTGGCTGTTGGTGCCTTGTTGAAATATTGCAGTGGCTCGGGGTGAGGTGCGGGCGAGAGATAAAGTGAACGAATAAACCGATTTCCACAGGTCAGATTCCGCCAATCATCCTTTTTAATAGCCGTAATAGGCACGCTCCAAGATGAGATCACAGTCAGAATCGTTGGAACGTTCAATGAGCAGAAAGTTCACCATTCTGTCACTTAGTGACCGATGCCGAATAAGCAAGACGAAGACATCCCCCGAAAACATCATATAACTCACAATAACCAAATGACCTTCGACCCCGTCTTACAACCGCGAAGAGTGACGATATGCCCACGGATCGACTCGTACAAGAGTGTGCGCTGGTCCTTGTCGACCTGAGGAAGTTGCGGTTACATCAAGTCCACGAGAGTAAGGAATTACACACGTTCGGGAGGACAGAGGCAATCAGCTGGCTCCCAGTAACTGACAAAGCTAAATCGACTATGATGGCTCTGCGGCCACTGTGAAACTGATGTATGAGCGAGTGTACGCATGAGAACAGGAATTGCTGCCGTACCCTTTCGTGGATTCAGCCATTCGTTTCACAAATCTGTCGAGCGTTTCCTTGCCGCCTTCCTTAAGCGCCTTCGTGACGGACTTTGAACCCTGCTCGTTCGTAGCAAATTCGAGAAGCCCTGTGACAAGATGATCCATCGCCATTTGGCGATGTTTGGCCGAGCCATGCTCAAGAACTGAATTAACGCCAACATTGATAAGTGTTTATCAGGGGAGAGCGTCAATGTGCGTACTGTGCTGGATGCAGTATGAGCCCCACTGATTCTTGGCGACTTCGCTAAAGACAACCGGGCCTTGATTGAGTAATTCTTCGACAATCCCGCCCTTGGCAGACTCTTCTAGATTTTCGAAAGCGTGCTAGATCCGACATTAGGCCCACGAGGCTTTGCGTGAGCGCGCTGGTCCTACCTGTACCACGAGTGAACCTGTTTCATGACAGGCAAGTGAAGCCCATTTCCCCTTCAGGGATTTATTGACACTGATTGAAAGCACATCAGCCAACGCTTACTTGGAACGAAGTGAGACGTACTATGTGAAGATTGGCGGCGCCGGAGGCGTCCACGTCAGCTCCATTATCTACAGACTCGTTAACATGTTCAAATTTCAGACGCTCATCCTTGGTACCTTGCTCCAAACGTGGGATGCGTGCTTGTTTACAAGTGTTTGCGCGGGGTCGCCGAGCAACAGTTCAGAAACGATGAGCAGGCGAACTTCTTCTTCACAATCTAGGGCCTTCTGGAGAACGTGGCAGCCATAACAATTGCAAGCAAGTTCGACAATGCGACCTCTGAACGATGTAGAACCCAATTCAGTACCATTCGCGTGTTGGACTTCGAATTATCAAACACACCTCATGCACTGAACGATCTTTCGCCTCTCGTCGATGGTAGAAGCTGCTTCCAGACACCGCTGGACTGCCCAATTGCCGAAGCTACCGAACATAGCGAGTTAGACAGGTCGGCGCCATGCCTTATATGGAGATGAATTTACCGGTGAGCCATCATCTCGAATCCCTTGGCGCATATGGCATCGATAATCTTGGCCCGCTCGCCAGAATCAGCGATCTTGAGTTTCTGCTGAAGAAATATAGAAGCTTGCTGGTCCGAGAATTTAATAATTCGCGAGACAAAGAGGTGATATGGCGGGGACGAGGATGGGTGCAGGAGCGAGAGGAAGTTAATCGGCTGAAATTGCCTGTGAGTGAGACGCGTTTCGATTAGTGAGCTGAGAAAGTAGTACTGTACCTCATTGCCCTGCAGAATACCTTGCGAGCCTTGAGGTGAAGTCGACACAACCTTCTGAGGCATGTTGGATTCTTCGGCGACGAGCCCAGAGCAACGATCCCTGGCGCAATCGTCTGGACGGAGCCAATCTGTGGGGGGCTGTGTTCTATCGGAATACCACGGTAAATCCGAGGGAATACGTCGGTCACCGACATGCATTGGATTGGGAACAGGAGGGGGGAATGTAGAAAGAATAGATGACCTTTCAGAGAATGGCTCGTAGAGCGAAACTCCGTCTTGTGGTTGATAAGGATAGCCAAGCGGAACGGGTGGAAAACGAGATGATTGAGAGGAGAATATGTCTTGTGCACGATATGCTCCAGTCTGTAGCTGCAGACCTTGAGGGGAAGGAAAAGAAGGGTGATGGTCATAGGGTATATCAATCTTGAGACACGAAGTCCTTGCAGGTGAGTCGGTGGGCGTCAGCAACGAAGATGTCGCAGAAATGGGAGACAAATCAGGTGAGGTATTGTTAAGCAAGCCAGGAGGCGGAGGATGTGCAAACGGAACCGGAGAGTTGAGATCAAGCGCACGGAGAAGCTGTTCAATGTGCTGGAGTCAAAGCTCGTAAGCCAACCGCCGAGTGAGAATAACGAGTAGAGCCCACATTATTGACGGCGTCAGGGCTGGCCTTCTTCCTGCCGTCACCGATAGCTCCGACATTTTTTTTGTGATCAGCCTGGAAGAAGTCAATGGGACCAAAGACATCTTCGTCCCTTTCTGGGCGTCCAAAGGTAGGACCGCGTCTGTCGTCGGGCTTGGACCTGACCTTTTCTTCTTCAGCGCTCTGTGAGAAACAGGTGATAGCCTGCTGCCAGGACGCGTCTGTAGGGTGGGGTTGAGGGGCCCATATGGAAGACGAAAGACCACGCGATGGGGGAGGGATATCCTTCAAGACGGGGATGAATGGCTGAGTAGACCCCATGGTGATGCAAAAGAGGGATTCGGTGCGAGAGTCGCGCTATGATGATCCAACCTTTTATACAGCTCCTCAACTGTACATCCAAAGTGTTCAACTTTGGAGCTCATTTCAGCAACACGATCACCATATCCGGACATTTCACACAGTCACACACCACATTTTGGCAAGTTTCCCTTCTTCAAATGACACTTCTAGATAACACGACCAAATGCTTCTTGACAGACTGAACAGTACTAGTTTGATCTCCTGTGGGGGAACATCGAGGGAGCGTCCCAATTGAACCACCGTGCCATCGTCCACCGTGCCGAGCCCACGGACATATCAATGACAAAGGTATGCCCACCCAGTGAGAACGAGTGTAGCGGAGATCCCAGTAACGATAGCTGGGGATGAGCGGTGAGGAAGATGGAAGTGTCCACAAGAATCCATGATACATGAGAGAATGGATCGTCAGGAGTTGTAACCGATCGTTTTCAGATCGAGTCACAGATGCACGCTTGAACGAAATAAAGCAAACGCTGGCAGAAGCGAGACGAGTTGAGAACTCTGGGGCTTTGATATCCTTATGTACGATCCCATCGGTGGGGGATCAAAAATAATTGGTTGACAGCGGAAACATTTGATGACCCAGTATCAAACGACAACCAGAGTACGAGAAAGCGCCCCGTCAACACATTAACTGAATGTATGCTGGGAAAAACACTAGGAGAAAACGCCCCCAAATCCACAGATTCAGATCAGGGTCGCGTGTCCCAACAACTTATTGTACCACTCAGTATGACAAGGAAAGAAAGACAATAGGAGCTGGAATGCGTACTGTACGTGTACGAAACATCAGAAGAGGGTCTCGATCACATTGACGCTCAGCACTCAGCTTGTGTCTTCTGAGCATATTCGACTCTACTAGCGATCTCTGTTACCTCGTGGAACCGAGAACGCATCAGGCCATCAGGGGACACATGGCAGAGGGATAATCTCAGGCCCGGAAATATCAGTACGCCTCTACGTAACCAGTTATGAGGCGCGCAGGCGAAACGTAAGGCTACAGCCATTGCTGCGGGGGAAGCACGTTTCTCATCTGCCACTGGGTGCCCCATGCATTACAATAAGACGAGACCAGGACGGCGTCGCTGCGACGTAAGTCATGGCTCACAGTAGAGATATGGAAGACAGGCACAGGCCGATCAGGCAATGTATCGCGGTAAAAATACAAGGAACAAAGCCGGCCCGATAAGCTGATGTCAAATGTATGCTCGTGTTCGCTATGAGCGACCTGGCGCACCTAAGTCATGTCGCATTTCATCTAACGACGATCGTATGGAATCTTGTCGGTACACACTCATAGTGAGACGTAGAAATTGGGCACGTTTCTCACAGCGCGTCATCCCCCGTTTTCCCTTCTTTTCTAGACCACCCAAGCGATCATACGCCACAAACAAACGTAGAGACCAAACAAACGTAGAGGAATTGATCACGGGCCGACGGTCTGCTTAGGGTATCGGAGTGTGCTTGTCCCCGTCAGTCCTGTTTGGAGTAGGAGAACGCCAAGCACACTCAAAGACGGCAACGGAGCAAATGACGCTATCCATCAGGTGATATGGGCGGACCTTCGTTCAAAACAAGGTTTCGTTGTTAGGAGGGAAGTATGGTCACAGCCGTAAGTGTCTCGCTCCTTACGCTGGCGCAAATGTGAGGCGGTGGTAAGCAAAAATGAAAATTTCGTGACAGCGGCAGGGCAGAACAATGATATCATCCAATTCCGACATAACATGCACATGGTGTGACCTATCTGCGCACATTGAGAGTGAGGCGTAACGGTAACTTGGCTCCGGGACGTACGGCCAAGGAGACATTGAGTGAGAGCTGGCCAAGTCAAGAAAGTGGATACGCCGATGGCTGTGATGCCTGGCGAGACCGATTGCCAAGCCAGTCCGTACGTAAAATCGAAGAATCGAGGATTGGGGTCAGGGGTGTGCTAGTGAAGGATCAGTTTTAGTTGGGCACATGAGTGCGAGTTGGTTAGACAAATGTGCGGAGCTTATCCTTGACTTTACAATGAGGTGAGAGAAATCAAATGTGAACAAGGAGCCACCCCTGCGATCAGACGGGCTTCCGAAAAAGGTAGGGAGAAAATTCTCCGGTGATGGAACAAGAGTGACCGGTGGGACGGTGACGACGAGTTGAACAGCTATGGGATCCTAGCATTTGCGAGTGGCAGGTCGCCTGACGTTGATGCTTCGTGATAATCATCAGGAAATGACGGACGGAGCGCGCAGCGACGCACAGGTACATCCGAAGCGAGAGGATTACGACACAGTTGAAAAAAAAACCTAAATATCAAGATAGAGGCATGCCCTGTCTGGGAAAAACCATAGATGGACACAGATGGCGGAGAGGTGTGTTTTAAGCCAGTGTTTGGTGGGTAATCGGATCAGAGTCAGTCTGTGCTTGTGAATGAAGGACCGGTGAGAAGATCGCACCAAGCTGGTTAAGGCCCTCCCGTGTTGACAAGGCTTCGGCGCGTGAACCGCCGCAGCGACGGCCTTCAGCCGAAGTGCTGTAGACGGTGCGGGGGTCCCTGATAAAGACGGGAGGAGCGACGGGGGAGAGTAGAGTTGGAGGATATGAAATAGATGGTAGAAGAGCAGGCACGTGTAGAGAGGGGATGAGTGGGGGGTGGGACGAAGAGACGGACAAGAGGAGGGGGGCGATGACAGCGGTCAGGTGAGGCACGTAAGTACAGTATGACGGGCTTTCAGAGGGGTCATGTTAGGGTTATCGGGATGGAGTATTGGGATTGCTGAATGCGAAGGGAACCGCTGAGCGGGGACGAAGATGCCATAAACTGCCGGCTGGCACTTAAGACACAAGTTTACGTCAATGCGGTTTTCCCGACGTCAAGGTTGTGGGATGGGCGTTGTTTATGGAAACGGGGATTTGAGGGAAGGTGAGAAGGGAGTCCCGGGCAAGGGACGGACGAGGAGGGGAGAGTAAGCAGGGACGGAAGACGGGGGAGGGGCAGTTGGGGGAAACGAGTGCGAGGCGGAAATGAGTGACGATCCAGGGCCCGGGAGCGTGGTGCGGGCAGTAATCGCTAGATAAGGGACATTTCCATATATAATCTCGTGCTCCCCCGACTCCCCTTCCTGACCCCCCCCTTCCCCCTCCGCCGCCCATGCCCACCTCTCTCTCCCTCCTCGCAATCCCACAAGAGATTTTGGAGCGCGTCGCTCTCCATCTCGCTCTCGCAAACCAGACAGGTCCCCCCGTGAACCTCATCGCCCTCCTCGGCACGTGCAAATATGTCCGTCACGCCCTCAGCTCATCCGACCTTTACGCAAAAATATTCAGAGGTATGTTCGACGAGGACGCTCCCCGCCGCAGGCTCGGCCCTCGCGCCCTCCACTCCCGCTTTCTCGCCTCTCAACTCAAAACATACTGCATCGCCCTCCGCCGTATTCGTCACGGAGACATCTTCGCGCCAGACGTTGAGGATGTTCTACGGACTGCATTTATTCTCCTGACAGAGAACGATGGGAAGAACCGGGCGCAGCTGGAGTGGGCGAACACCTATGGATTCGTCAAAAACTTCGTCCGCCATCGTTTATGGCACGACCTTCGCAATGGCTGGCCGAGGGACACACCTCTACATTCGCTGGTACTGTGGGTTATGTGGTGCATGACAGACCAAAGTGCGCCCCCTTTTATTCTATCTGGTCCCTCCGCGTTACTTCCCCTCTCTTACTTGATCTTTCGGCAGACATCCTTACGCACGAAACCTCAGACGAACGGAACGACCTCATTACTTTTATTCTTCCTTATGTTGTCATGGCCTTCAAGGTATCTCAGTTTCTCGCTCTTTAATTTATTTGCAGCTCTCACACCCTCTAGTATCCTTCATACCTCGCTCCGGACAACCATTTTCACCTACCCCTCCCAGAGGAGTGGGAACCCAGTGATCTTGTCTCGATGCAGACCGCTCACGGTGAATACCCCATCCTCCCTCCTCGCGGGGATGCCATCGCAAAGGTGTTGCACTTTGATCGCACCATACGCTTTCGCACACCACCCATCACTATCGCCGCAAAGCTCATCTACATTTCTCGTCGCGAGATGACCCCTCTCCAGGCCCCTCCTGATCTTCCTGTCGATAGACCAGCTGCTCTCGCGCAAGGCATCGGTTGGGGCCAGACTCAGGCTGACATCATCGAGGTTAACTCGCATTCAAGTGCACAGCTTGTGCCCGCCTCGGATTGGAACTGGAAGTCCACCCTCACTCCAGAGCAAAGGCTGATTGAGGAGGACGGCGTATGGAGACGTGACCTTCTCGCGCCAAGTGCTGCGTGGGATAATGATTGGGAACGCTTCACCGCGTGCTGGGACCCCTGGGTGCATGTTGAATTGAAGGGTACGGTGTATACATTTGGCTCAATGGATGGCCTTTGGCAAGGTCGACTGCTGGTGCGTTTCAAGCTGCCTCTCTTCTCTTCTTGTCTAAACCCTCGACCCTAGATCCCAGAAGCACAAGGGTATCTAGCACTTGTAACTGATCCTCACTACCCCGCACACTTTGGCGATACGGACGTATCTACCGCCACCTGGCCGTTCTTTATGCGCTTAAAGGAGCACCATTGTATCAGCCCACAGGAGCCAGTGCCTGCAGGGGGCCCCGAAGACAATCCGTGGGATGATGGTATCCTTAATGCGTGGTTCCCTCCAATAAAACTAGCCACGCACCAAGTATGTCGTCTTCGCCTTCAAATCCGACACCATCCGAACTTTGCTTGCCTCGTCAGGGTCGCGCAGTCCTTACTTATCCCCATCAGGGTGAGGTTCACAGAACGGTGCACGAAACGTTTGAGCAAGGCCACTCCAACTCACACGATGAAAATACTTGTTCAATATGTCAAGCTCGCCTCGATTTAGAAGAGCCTATGCATGGCGTCGAAAGTGCCCCTTCTCCGCGACACTCGGATTTCGAGGATGATTTTGCAGAGGCCGGCCTTGGGCAGCCATCGTATGATGATGATTACGAGGATACCTACGAGACGACTTGCACAGGTATTCAGGATATTATTTTCACAGGCGAGGTATGCCCGTTTCTTCTTGCATTGACCACCTGATATCGACAAGTGACCATTATGCGAAGACGGACACATACCACGGCATGGCTTGGGGACGGTATACATTCCTTGGTCGCGTGCGCGCGTGGGATGGCCTGATCGCACTCGTGCGTCTACCTGTACGTGTCCCTTCACCTTGCGACCCCGCTTCGGCTCAAGATTGACCCTAATCGTATCCAAATCCAACGTTTTACAGGCTGAACCGAACCAGCGGGGACGATCCAGATGGGTCTTTCGAGGATACCTCCACTACGGCAAAGTGTTCGTTGGCAGTTGGCGCGCCATGACAGATGATATTGAATCCATACCCTGGGAGGGTTCCTTTGTGGCTTCGAAGCACACCTAGGCAAATTTTCTTGGTTCGGTGATTGACTACGATTCTGACCTTGCTTTACATCTATGCATGTTTCTCGTGCTGCCTTCTGACTTTTATACCTACGCGCATTGCTGACATTCATCTACGCTTGGCCGAAACGAATGGATATTCGTAATTTGTACTACCCTCTCAATCTCGATCTCACCGTCTCCGTATCACTATTCTTGCTCATTTTCTTCCACGCGCTACGATATCCCTTCATGCATACAATACAACACATACACCCAAACACGCCGCACACCCGCGTATGTATCACATAGAATCTTCTTTATCTAGCAGAATGCGGAGCTTGCCATACATGTAGATAGAGGCACATAATTCAAACACGACATGCATCATCGAAAATAGATCCGACGGGATGAAATTAGAACTGCGGATATTGCGTGTTTCGCAGGTTGTGTTACGAGTTGTTTATGCTAGACCGCTTGGCTATCATGGTATGACACAGTTACGGTTACGGCGGTAAGCGCCCGAGAGCGAGAAAGCAAAAGCCCGTGCCCATTTCTGGCCGCAAGCACTCAGCCAATAACCAGGCTCAGGCTCGATAGCCGGCCCATCCTTTCCCGCATAGCACACCACCGTGACCCATTTCACCCACCACCAAGATCCGGGCGTCGGCATGCCCCGTACGTAGATCCATTTAACCTCCCCCCCTTTCCCCCCTTTCCGCTGTGAGCGAGGGCGTTCTTGTCCCCCTCGCGCGCGAGCTCACTTGACCGGTCTTCTCAGAGTATTCTCTCACAAAATTACGACCGCGTGATCCGCGGCGCGCGCAATTTATTTGTTATATGATTATGATGTTGCTTTTGGTCTCTTTCGTCACTGCCACGCGTTTCGGCATCAGAGTGATGAATGGATGAATAGCTTTGAACCTTGGACTGAACGCATCGGGGTTTCTCCGAAGCGGCGGACGGCGATAGATACTGGTGAGTTTACATGAAGGGAAGGATAGATGTGGTGTGATGTTATCTCCCCATCACGCGGTAACAGTGGATACCCGCGTGGGTGATTGGCCACAATAACATTGGCACTTTGCGGACCTGGCGATGCGAAGTAGAGGCGGATGGTGACAGTAGGGCCGTACGAGATCAAAATGATACGTTTATTGGGGGGGTACTAGAGGATGCCAGAGATGTAAGGTTTGCGTGGTACGTACGAGTCGAGCGCGTAACCGGTGTCACAGGTTGGACGGAGTTCTCGTCACCTGCTAGATGATCTCAACGAGTACGAGAAATCACGTCTGGGCGGCGAGAACGAGAGCTTATCTGTCTAAGCTCGACAGGCGATATTACCGTGAGTACTCCGTCGGACGGCTATGCCCCATCGAAGTCGACGGGGATGGAGATGGGAGATTCTGAAACAAGCTGGGAAAGGAAGGTGGATCATGAGATGTCGTGATGAAATCACCAGTTTGGCCTGAAACCGGGGTGATGTGAAAGGCGCAGAGGGGACAGGAAGAAGAGAAGATGATCACAAGTCACAAAAATCTCCGAGCGTGCGTGCGTGCCTACCACCGTCGGATTCGGGGCGTGTGTCTGTCTGTCATTGTTGAAAACGAGGGTGGAAGAAGAGAAGAGAAGAGATTGGTACGCATCTGGGCTCCTCGACTCGACCCGACCCTCTCGATACAAATTGGGCGGATTCGGATCTCTCGGAGGGCGCACGGTCGCCGCGGGAGGAAACAACAGGCTGAGTCATGGGAACATCGAGGGCCCAGACGACAGGACAGCATGGCGGAACTTAAGCAGGAATGAACATTACGACACCCGTCATGATCGCCGTTGGAGAAGAAGCGCAACGGGGATATGACTGGAGGCCTTGCTAAAACGGATAAAGTTCGAGGCATGCAGCGATGATGCCATGCAACGCTGGCACTCGCTGCTGGGCGAACCAGAGCAATCAATCAATCATTTCCCATGCCCATGGGCGACAATCCGAACGAAGATTCGTAGTAGAAGAATGCCCAATAAGACGTGGGAAACCGAGGGCGGCGAAGCGCTGCGAGACCTGAATTCAGCAGGTGCAGCGCATATTACTTCCACCCGTCACTCATTTTTGTATTGTACGGTATGGCACTGTGCCAGAACAACGGCCGCGCCTTATGCGACGTGACGGGCAATGACTACACCTATCATCAAAAGCCAAGGCCATCAGCAGGGGGCCATCAGGCTACCTTCTCATCAATTTTAAAAGGAGACGGCGACTACACGAACAATACGTTTCCTGTCAGCAGCAACGACAGCACCGTGACTCGAAGCAATTGGTTGCAATAACACATTCATCTCGGATATTGCTAACTCGGATCAGCGCTCGGAATATCTTGGAGGGGCCAAACCAGTCAAGGCCCGCAGCAAGGCCCGCAGCTACTCCTCATGCCGTTACCGTACCCCAAATCATTTGCTTGCTTTGGCAGATGATGGTGCTGTCGCGGGATCTTTTCCTGGAAGAATGGAACTGTGTGTGCTCGGAAGAAATCAGCGAAGAACTTCTTCATTTTTCTTACGGCCTCGCCCGCATGGTCACGCACACTCAACCACGACCCCACACCCACTAGAACGTCCTGTCCAGCAGTGGCATTTCTCGAAACTGCTCAAGCGGGCCATCCTCCTGCCATACCATCTCCTCAAGGCGTTTGCGTATCTCCGAAACCTTGGGCTAGCCCCTCTTCGTTGGTGCGTTGTGCAACTGCACGGCTCGGTACCAATACTATACCCCAATGCTTTCTCTGCGAGCTTTATGTGATCGGTGGGTGGGCGCTTGGCGGGCGTATCCCAGGATTGTCCACATCCACATGGTTCATTGGACCCTTTCTACCTATCTTGGGAAATTTCTGTCGTTCCGCCTCAAGGCATCATTG
>WNFO01002860.1_pt1 | contig 14396 bp, 11 predicted proteins | sample 5400251 | NCBI WGS metagenome assembly WNFO01 (sample SAMN13153354, study PRJNA577476) | soil metagenome | isolation source: 100 cm saprolite under Madrone tree | place: USA:California | collected 2016-06-14 | reverse complement strand
GCGCCAAATGTACCAGTCGCGTTTTGCGCTGTCGCGTGACGAGCGCGAATCGAGAAACCAGGGGTGCTGATCCGACGTGTGATTGGGGACGTAATCGAGCAGCACTTTTAGGCCGCGGTTATGGGCGTCGGCGAGGAGCGCGTCGAAATCATTGAGGGTGCCGAAAATCGGATCGATGTCGGTGTAGTTGCTGATGTCGTAACCGAAATCAGCCATCGGCGATGGATAGATCGGTGAAATCCAAATGGCATCCACGCCCAGCCATTGCAAATAAGCAAGCTTATTCCGAATGCCGACGAGGTCGCCCACGCCGTCGCCGTTGCTGTCCATAAACGAACGGGGATAGATTTGATAAATGATGCCGCGTTCCCACCATTTGAAGTTTGCCAGTCGCGAAGTTTTTCTAGTTCTGGAAGGCTTATTCATCCCAATATCCTACCCCAAGAAGGGTTTGGGCTTTAGGGATCGAGTGTTGCCAAGGTCGAAACGGCGCACCGAACTGTTTAAGTGACGAAACTATTCCTCCAGGATCTTCTTCATGCGCTCGATGACATCCGGCGGTTGGGCGATGACTTCTTTGCCAATCGCTTCCAGTTCTTCTCCCGAGTTTGGGTCCCAGACAAGCTTCTGCTTCTGCGCCTCGGCTTTGAACTCCGGATCGGCCATGGTCTTCGCAAAGGCGTTGCGCAGAACCTTGAGCCGATCCGGCGGGAGCCCCGGCGGCGCCACAATCGGCCGGCCGATATCTCCGGCGGCAAGGATGACGGTGGCGAGCCGCTGGTTCTTTTGCGGCGTTTGGATTTGCTTCATCAACTCGTAAATCGTCGGGACATCGACAATATTCGTGTCCCGGTTTATTCCTGTTTGCAACAGCACACGCACGAATCCGTTCTTGCGCCACGTGTGGAATGGCTCCCGGGCAAAGAAAGCGGAAATGCTAAAAGCTCGGCACAGAATCTCGCCTCGCTCGATCGCCAGATCGACATCGCTACCTCCCTGGTAGCCTGTGATAATGTTAAACTTCATCCCCAGTGTCTCTTCCAATAGCAGAGGTATGTAGTGGCCGGAGGACGCCGTCCCTGTGGCGCCGCATTTCGGTGGCTCGCTCGCCTTGCGTATATCTTCGGCGGTTTTGTACGGGGCGTCGGAACGCACGAAGAGCAATTCATTCGACCGGGTCGGGCTGCCGATCCAGCTGAACTTGGACCAGTCAAATTGTGCTTCCTTACGCCCGATGAGCTGGTCAAAATAAAGTGCCGGCGCAATGAACCCCAGCGTCAGCCCATCGGGCTTGGCGACGGCATAGAGATGATTGGCGGCGATCATCGAGCTTGCGCCCGCCATGTTCTGCACTACAAGAGTGGGCATCCCGGGGAGATACTTGGATGCGTGATGCGCGAAAGTGCGCGCCCACTGGTCCGTGGTGGTCCCTGTAGCGTAACCGACAACGACTCTGATTGTTTTCCCTGAGTAAAAAGTGTCCGGCTGAGCCGCGGCGTGCGCGGCTAAGAAAACCAGGACAACGTTCATAGATAATGCAATTGAGAATTTAAACTTGTCCACGGATGCGGCTCACTAGGCACACGTTTTTGAGGCCTTCCGGCCAACGACCCTTTGTGATTTGCCGAGCACGGCTGAGACGCGCCGGCACCGATGATGCAGGAACGAGAGAAATCAAGCGCTCTCAGGAGTCCACGATTTCTTCGAACGGAGGCTCTGGCATACCCTGCTTCCACGTCGGATCGCGCAGCTCAAGCCGGTTCCCGCTAGGATCGTGAAAGTAAAGTTCCCGCCCCGTAAAATAACCCTTTGCACGGTAAGTCAGCTCGACGATAGGAATCTGTTTTTCGTGAAAAATTTTGCAAGCCTGGACGAATGTTTCCGGGCTCACTGTGAACGAATGATGCACGCGTTGATCTACGCCGGATGTTTTGTCCACGGGTTGCTCGCGCTCGCATAGCAAGATGTTGTGGTCGCCTACGTTGAAGCAGGACATGACCGCATTGCCGAGCCGGCCTAACGGCTTAAGCCCGAGCAGATCGCCATAAAACTTCTCCGACTCGGCCAGGTTGTTCACCGGAATAGACCAGTGCGTGACGCCCTCCACTTTGAGTAATCCCATAAAACTTCCTCCTTTACTGGTTTTGTTCTGATTTATAATCCGCCTCTCTCAAAGTTGGCAAACGGTCTGGTTGCCTTTTGTGCAATCAAACTGAATCGCTTGCGTGTCGGGCAAACCCTCTATAATGTTCCTAACATAATCCTAGTCATGAGACATGGCCGGCCGTCGGGAGGCAACGGTGGGAGTCCACTGTCTTGGAGGTGCTATGAATCCCGGCGACCGTCTCGATCAAGTTCTCGATAAGGACCTTCCCCTCAGAGAGGACATTCGGCTTCTCGGCCGTCTGCTCGGCGACACACTGCGCGAGCAGGAAGGCGGCGAAACATTCAATCTAATTGAGAGCGTTCGCCACACCGCGGTTCGCTTCCGGCGCGATGGCGACCAGGAAGCGCGCGCCGAGCTCGAAGCCATGCTGTGTGGTTTGAGCCGGGACGCCACGGTGCTGGTGGCGCGGGCTTTTACCTATTTCTCTCAACTAAGCAACATTGCCGAAGACTTGCACCATGTCAGAAGGCGGAGGGCTTACCAGTTGGCCGGCTCATCGCCCCAGGAAGGTGGCATGGCGCGCGCCTTCCAGCGGGCTGCCGACGCCGGGCTTGGGCCAGAAGAGCTGCAGGCTTTTTTTAGCGGGGCGCTCGTCTCGCCGGTGCTCACGGCGCACCCCACAGAGGTGCAGCGCAAGAGCATTCTCGACTGCCAGCGCGACATCGCCGGGCTGCTCGAAGAACACGACCGCCTGCAACTGACGCCGGAGGAAGACGCCCTCAATGAAGCCGAACTGCGGCGGGCCATTCTCTCGCTGTGGCAGACACGCATTTTGCGGGAACTGAGGCTCGGCGTCCAAGACGAGATCGATAATGGCCTTTCCTTCTACCACACCACCTTTCTACAGCAACTGCCCAGACTTTATGCCGACATCGAAGATCTTCTGGTCGCGCGCTGGCCCGAGAGCAGCTTCCGGATTCCCGCGTTCTTTAAGTTGGGCAGCTGGATCGGCGGCGACCGCGACGGCAATCCCTACGTGACTCATGAGGTCACACGGTATGCGCTGGCTCGGCAGTCTTCCGTCGCTCTGAATTATTACTTGGCGCAGATCGTCCAGCTTCGAATGGAACTCTCGCAGTCCATCCGCCTGGTCCGGGTAACTCCGGAGCTCGAGACGCTTGCTGCCCGCTCTCCCAAGGAATCCGAGCATCGCCGCGACGAGCCTTATCGCCTGGCGTTGAGCGGAATTTACAGCCGCCTCACCGCCACGCGGCAAGCGCTGGACTATTCCGCGTCCGAGCATGGAGCGATCTCTAAGTCGGATCTCTATATCGATCCGGGCGAGCTCGAGCGCGATCTACAGACGATCGTCGACTCCTTGACGCGTAACGGCTCCGCCCGGGTCGCCGCCGGCCGGTTGCGCGCGTTGCGGCGCGCTGTTCAGGTGTTTGGCTTCCACCTGGCGCCGTTGGACTTGCGGCAGCATAGCGGAGTACACGAGCAGGTCGTTGCGGAGTTATTTCAGGTGGGCGCGCAGCGTGAGAACTACCAGGCACTGGACGAGGCGGAACGGCGGCGCTGGCTCCTCGAGGAGCTTATGCTCCCTCGTCTGCTACGCTCCCCTTATTTTTCGTACAGCGCGGAGACCGAGAAAGAATTACAGATCTTCGCCGCCGCCGCCGAGCTTCAGCAGCGCTACAGCGCCGACGCACTGCCCGCATACATCATCTCCAGCAGCACGGACGTGAGCGACATTCTCGAGGCGGCCTTGCTCCTCAAAGAGGCCGGTCTCATGCACCCGGGATCGCGGCCGCGGCTCGCTATGAACATCGTGCCCTTGTTCGAGACCATCGCCGACCTGCGCGCATGCGGCTGCATCATGGACGAGCTTCTGAGCCTGCCCCTTTACCGGAAGCTTCTGGAAGATCGCGGCGGCGTGCAGGAAATCATGGTGGGCTATTCAGACAGCAACAAGGACGGTGGCTACCTGACGTCGAACTGGGAGCTGTACAAAGCGGAGATTAGCCTGGTGGAGGTGTTCCGGCGGCACGGCGTGCAACTTCGTCTGTTTCACGGCCGCGGCGGAACCGTGGGCCGCGGCGGCGGCCCCAGTTACGAGGCCATCCTGGCGCAACCTCCAGGCAGCGTGGCCGGACAGATCCGTATCACCGAGCAGGGCGAAGTGATCGGCAGCAAGTACGCGAATCCCGAGATTGGCCGCCGCAACCTGGAAACCTTGGTGGCCGCCACTTTGGAGGCAACGCTACTGGATTGCCATACGCGGGTGGAAAGTGTTTATCTCGATGCGATGGATGAGCTGTCAGAAGAAGCTTATCGTGCCTATCGGTTGCTGGTTTACGATACCCCGGGGTTCGTCAATTTCTTCCGCACCGCCACACCGATTAGCGAGATTGGCGAGCTGCACGTCGGCAGTCGCCCTAGCTACCGCAAGACTTCCGACCGTATCGAGGACTTGCGCGCGATTCCGTGGGTCTTCAGTTGGTCGCTAGCACGGATCATGCTGCCGGGTTGGTTCGGCTTCGGCACCGCGGTGGACGCTTTTCTCGAACGCCGCGGCGAGCCGGGCATGAGGCTGCTGCGCGAGATGTATCGTCGCTGGTCCTTTTTCCGCACGCTGCTATCCAACATGGACATGGTATTGTTCAAAAGCGACGTTCATATCGCTTCGCGCTACGCCGAATTGATGGGTGATGCCGAGCTGCGCGAAGATGTGTTCGGCCGTATTCGCGAGGAGATGCAGCGCAGCATCGAGCACTTGCTTGCTGTCACAGAGCAGACGGAATTGCTCGAGTCGAACCCGCTGCTGGCACGCAGCTTCCGTAACCGTGTGCCCTATATCGATCCCCTCAATCACCTTCAGGTGGAAGCACTGAGACGTTATCGATCGGGCAGCACGGACGAGAGGATCAAGCACGCTATCCTGCTCACCATCAATGGGATCGCCGCAGGCCTGCGCAACAGTGGCTAGGCTTTAATAGGGCCGGTGCGCGCTCGTGATAGCTCACTTACTCGCGCACCTTCATTGGACCAATCGAAGCCGTAGGAAAGCCAATTACCAATTGACGAGATTGACCAATCCGAGCCTGATCCACGGCACGTAGGTGACCGCCCCCAAGTTGACACACGGATTCCTGATCGGATACTCTCCGCGCCAAAGGCGGGCCATCCTAAGTCAGTTCACCCTTTGGGTGGTTGATCTCAGGTTTTATCTTGAGGACAGACCACGAGTGATTGTCGGGGAGAGCTCAAAAATAAATTCCTATCATTAGCCTCGAGATGATGGGAGAGTGGACGACTATCGAACGGTGAGCGTGTCAGGTAGACAGGAGGTCAACTATGAGCGCGAGTAAGAATGCCTCTAGAGTTCTACTCGTTCAATTACTTGTACTCGTCGTGCTGCGAATACTGGCACTTGGAGGACCGGGGCAGGCCGCAGAGCAATGGAAACCCACGAAGCCGATTCAGTTCATCGTCCCATACGCTCCGGGCGGGGGCAGCGATGTGCTCGCCAGATCCATTGCGAGCATCATTCAGGGAGGGAATCTCAACCCCACGCCGCTGATCGTGAATAACCAGGCCGGCGGCAGTAGCACCGTGGGAACAACAGCCGTCGCCCAGTCGCCGGGAAACGAACACATGCTGGTCACTTTCATCTCCGGGCAGGTCGCCGCGCCCTTGGCAGCGGGAAAGGGGGCGGCCACGTACCATGACCTCACCTTGATTGCCGGCTTGGCGATCGATGAGCAGTTGATCGTCGTGAAGGCGGATTCTCCGTTCAAGACGATCGAGGACGTTGTGGCGGCGGCGAAGCAGCGACCCGGAGCGATAACCATCGGGGGCACGGCAACCGGTCAGGAAGACCAGATGTGCAACCGCATCTTCGAGCGGGCTGCGGGGATCCAACTTCGCTACATCCCCTTCAACAGCGGCGGAGAAGTGATCACGGCACTGCTCGGCGGGCACACGGAGTTGAGTTGGGCCAATCCAAGCGAGTTCTTCCCGCAGTGGGAGGCCAAGCTCGTGCGCCCTTTGGTCGTCGCCAGGGAAACCCGCCTCTCCAAGTTTTCGGACGTGCCCACGTTTAAGGAAAGGAAGCTGGACGTGACGTTTAGGATGTTCCGGGGTATCGCCGCGCCCCCGGGGATCTCACCGGCGGTGGCGGGATACTATGAGAATGTGATGAAGCGCATGGCCGAAAGCGCCGCCTGGAAGGAAAAGTACTTGGAGCAATATATGCTCAGCCCCTCCTGGATGAGCAGCAAAGAGTTTTCCACCTTTGTGGTCCAGAGCGAGCAGCAGTTCAAGACTCTTCTGACTGAGCTGGGGCTGCTCAAATAAGCGGACAGAGAAATCATCCTAAAGGGCTCCCCCACGCCCCGCAAACCGAAACGTGGGCGAAGTCTTTTCTTCGGGGGGATTAGCATGTGGCATGCGAGAGTCTTCGGCGGGCTGGTGGTGCTGGCGCTGGGGATTGTTGTGATCTTCTTTTCCCGACAGCTCCCGTATCATTCGGACTATGGTCCGGGTCCCGGGTTTTTGCCCACCTGGATTGGCTACGTGCTCGCCGCCTGCGCTATCGTCGTCACCGCGCAAGAGCTTCGGGCGTCCAACAACAAGGAAACCTTCTTTCAGCGTAGAACCCGCATGGCCGTTAAGGTCTTGGTAATCATTGCGACCACCTTTCTCCTTTTCCCGGTATTGGGTTTCTCCGTTGGTTTTGGCCTCTTCATTTGCGCCGCGATGCGGTTGATGGGAGGGCATCGCTGGGTCACGTGTGGGGTTGCCGCGATCGGGACGGCGGTGAGCATCCATTTTCTATTCGGTCACTGGCTGGGCATCCCGCTCCCGACCGGCCTGGTAGGGTGGTAGGGGGCAACACGCATGGAGCTCTTTCACAATCTCTATAATGGATTTGCCGTCGCTCTCACCTTCCAGAACATTCTGTATTGCGGCTTCGGGGTGTTCGTCGGGCAAATCATCGGCGTCTTGCCCGGCATTGGCGCGCCGACCGCCATTGCGCTCCTGCTCCCTCTCACCTTCACGATTAATCCCACTTCGGCCATCATCATGTTCGCGGGGATCTACTACGGGGTCGCTTACGGAGGTACCATCACCTCGGTCTTGATCAACGTGCCAGGCGAATCCTCGACGGTGATGACCTGCCTGGACGGCTACCAGATGGCGTTGCAGGGTCGAGCCGGCGCCGCTCTCTCGGTAGCCGCCATCGGCTCATGGATTGCCGGAACCGGTTCCATCGTCCTTCTGATGGCCTTTGCTCCAGCCCTAGCGAAATTCGGCCTCCGTTTCGGGCCCGCTGAATTTTTCGCCCTCACGATGATGGCCTTCGGCCTCCTGACGGTGTTCGGCGGGGAGGACCCCTTCAAGGTCATCATCTCCACGATGCTCGGCCTACTGCTGACGACTGTTGGCCTCGATGTGGTGAGTGGGATGCCGCGGTTTGCCTTTGGCGTCCCGCAATTGCTCGGGGGCTTCGATTTCATCGTTCTCATCTGCGGGATGTTCGGCGTCGCCGAGGTGTTCAATAGCATCGAGCAACCCGAAGACGAGGGGGAGGCGATCAAAGGCAAGCTGCGCCTGCGCGACATGTTCCTGACCTGGGAGGACTGGGTTGCCTCGCGCTGGGCGATCGCGCGGGGCAGCGTCATCGGATTCTTGATCGGAATGATTCCCGCGGGAGGAATCACGACCGCGTCGTTCATCGCATACCTTGCGGAGAAGCGGTACGCCAAACATCCCGAGCGGTTCGGGCGGGGAGCGATCGAGGGGGTAGCTGCACCGGAATCCGCGAACAACTCGGCCGCCATCAGCGGCTTTGCCCCGTTGCTGGCGCTGGGGATTCCCGGATCCGCCACGACGGCCGTCATGCTGGCAGGCTTCATGATGTGGGGCATTCGTCCCGGCCCCCTGCTTTTCACGCAGCATGCAGACCTGGTGTGGGGACTCATCGCCAGTATGTATGTCGGCAATTTCCTGTTGCTGCTCATGAACATCTTCCTGATCCCGATCTTTGTGGCGATGCTGCGCATCCCGTACTCGATCATGATGGGCCTCATCGTTGTTTTCGCAACTGTCGGGGCTTTCAGCGTCAATAATAGCCTTTTCGACGTCTGGATGATGCTTGGTTTCGCCCTGCTGGCCTACGTCATGATCAAGCTCAAATATCCCATCGTTCCCTTGATCCTAGCCCTGGTCTTGGGAAAGCTATCAGAAAATTCCCTGCGGCAGGCACTAATGATTTCCGGAGGCAGTCCGATCATCTTCGTGGCACGACCGATCTCCGCGTTGTTCATGGGTGCCGCTTTGCTGGCGTACCTGACGCCAGTACTTCGCTGGTTCTGGAGGTGTTGGCGCGCGGCCGGGCAGGAAGCCAGGGTCGGCCCGATCCCGAGTTGAGGTAGAAGAGGTCCCTCGAGTAGGAATGATATCCTGGCCGCGCGGCAAAGCACCAACCAAGGAATAAGGGAAAGCCGTGACGGATCTGCTCTGAGGCGAGGTGGATGAGAGGAAACCGTCTTAGCGGTTCATGAGTCGTGCTTCGCTGAGGATGCGTTCTGCCCTGGCTATGTTAAAGACGCCGCAGATGCAGAAACGGGCCATGTAACGAGCCGCCTCTTCTGGCGTCCTGCGATTTTCCTTTACCCACTCCAACATCTTCTTGGCGAAATTGGCGGAGACCATCCCATGACCGCACATGGTGCTAAGTTCCAGTGTGGTCGCGTCCGGGAGTTTCTCCAGGCGGCCCCGAAATCCCACAGAATATTCCACGCTGTGGCGGCTGATGCCGGACTCTTGACAGCACCACCGGGCATCCTCCATTGGCGCGCTGATGTTGATGGAAACGCCCAAGTCAGCCGCTTTCAACTCATCGACAAACGCTTTCATCGCCTGATAGTTATCGAAAACGGCCGCCACCGTAGTTGGTCCGTCAATGCCGGCGATTACCTGTTCAGCATCCGGTAATTGCTCACGCCTCCAGTGAGCGGTCGGGTTCATATCCTGACGCGGCCGGATGATTCCACCCTTGGTTGCATCGCCCATATTCACGGGGCTGTGTTTGAGGGCCAGACGGAGGAAGGCGCGATACTTCTCCACCAGATTGTCATCGTTGATCCCGCGGCTCGACATAGCGAACACGATGTAGTCATCTTGGACCGGCTCGGGACTCGATACGGGCTCCAAGGCGTAGTGGTCGCTGTAGCGATGCAGCGTGTTGGTCATGTCAATTCAGCGCAAAGGGCAAAGCGCAGAGTGCAAAGGTTTCTGGTTTCGGGTTTCAGGTAACACTCGGTACTCGAAACTATCGGGTTTCCATTTTTCAATTTTCATTTTGAATTTTGAATTCCGTCGATATTCGCCCTAAACCCAAATTGGTTTTCCCGCGATACGTCGGATATCCTTCTCGCTCCAGGATCTCACGCAGCGCATCATTTCCCTCGGCATCGCAGCGAGTCGAAACGCCGACGCTGATCACGGTGTCTAACTGTGGCGAGAGCCTCCTGATTTCTTTCAAAACCGAAGGCACCTCATCCAAGTCTGTTTTAATTTCCACGATGGCGGACAGGATTTTCTCGTTAAGAATGTCCTCACGAAGCAATCCTCGAGAGGGATCGGTCATGAGCGAAGTCACCGGATTGTTGGTCTCGAACTCGACTCCGAGATGAGCGAGCGCAGTTGTGACCTGCTGGATGTCGCGGAACCGGGCGCCAACACCGGGACGGCCAAATTCCACCACGAATCCCGCCTCCCCCTGACCGACTCGATTCGTGACATCGTTGGTTTTTACCTCGGCGGTACCGCGGCCGTGGATGCCCGTGGATTCATGCGGGACCTGAGGATCGGAAAAGGCTCGCCGGACAATGCGCGGCCAAGTGAGCTCCTGGGGAACGATGGCGTCTGTGGGACAGATATCCGGCTCTGGATCAAAGCGGAAACGGAAAATCTTAGCGACCTTTCGGATAGTTCTCACCATCGCCGGATTGAGATGCTCTTTCGACATGCCCCGGTAGCAGGCGTAGCATTCCACGCATTCGTCCGCATCGACCACCGCGCGCCCGATGATAGGGTCGATATGAATTGCGCCCATCGGACAAATCGGCACGCAATTGCCGCAAGCAACGCACTTATTGGGGTCGATTCTCATCTGCCTTGCCCCAATCCACCCGGGGCTGTCTGTAATAGATACGTCTCGGCTGCAGCCAATCCCGCACCCAAAGGGAGTGCGACTCCGAAGCTTGTCAGCGTCATCTCTACTCCCGCGAGAGCGCCGAGTAACTCAAGCTCATTGAGACTGCCGAGATGTCCGATGCGGAAGATCTTTCCTTTGACCTCTCCGAGTCCAGGACCTAAAGGAAGCTCTAGGGTTCTCTGAGCGTGCGCGAGATAGGCGTCGGAGTCAAAACCATCAGGCATGCAGACGGCGGTAAGGGTGTTCGAGGATTCTTCGATATTTTTGGCTAGCAGTTTTAATCCCATCGCCTTGACGGCGCGGCGACAGGCCTCGGCCAGACGGGTGTGACGGGAAAAAACATTGCTCAGCCCTTCCTCCTCCAGCATCGCCAGGCTTTCTTTAAGCCCGAAGATCAAGGCGGTCGCTGGGGTATAAGGAAATTCGCCGCGAGCGTTACGTTCCAGCACCGGCGCCCAGTCCCAGAAATAGCGTGCGCATTTTGCTGATTGGTTGGCCTTCAGTGCTCTTTCGCTGACTGCCAGAATCGCCATTCCCGGTGGCAGCATGAGTCCTTTCTGCGGACCCGTGAGCGCGACATCTACTTGCCATTCGTCGAAACGGAAATCTATCGACGCCAGTGAGCTCACGACGTCAACCAGGAGGAGCGCAGGATGATTGGCACGGTCTATCGCCCGACGAATCGCCGCAATGTCGGTGACGACTCCGGTGGAAGTCTCGTTGTGCAGCACTAGGACGGCCTTGATCCGACGGTTCTTGTCTGCGCGCAGTTGTTCTTCGACCGTATCGGCCGGAGCGGCGGCTCCGTAGGGAACCTCGATCTTTTGCACTTCGATCCCATGCGCGCTCGCGGTGTCGCAAAAGCGAGCGCTGAAGTGACCATTCACGCAGCCCAGCACTCGGTCGCCGGGCGAGAGCGTGTTGACCACGCACGACTCCCAGGCGCCTGTACCGGAGCCAGGGTTTAGAACGATTTCGCCGCTGGAGGTCTGAAAGACCTTTTTGAGTCCGTCCAAGACTTCTTTGAGCAGGCAAGCAAATTGTGGTCCCCGATGATCGATGAGGGATTGCGACATCGCTCTCACAATCCTCTCTGGGACCAGCGCGGGACCAGGAATCTGCAGAAAAGGGCGGCCGGCCATAGATGCGCGAAAGCTATCTAATCTTTGCCGAGGATGTCAAGCGTCGGGTCAAGGGCTAGGATAACCAGCGCCTTGTCCTGCGTGTCTCTCGGAGCAATCATACCTGAACCCTCAGCTCTCTTGACCGGACTCTGGTTTCGCGCCACGCGGTCCGCCCGCAATTGGATAACGCGACCCCCTCCGGATGGTTTGAATGGCTAACCATCACCGAAGCGTGACATTGCGGCTTTCAAACTTGAACGCATCCGCTCTAGGGAACGGGCCAGGTCTCCGATCTCATCATGTGATTCTATGCCGATGCTGACAGGTGTATCGAGATCGCCCTTGCTTGCTGTCTGCCATGTGCCCCAAACGTCGAATGGGTCGAGTCATCACCCCCACAAGCACAGCGGAGATGACGGTAGCAGCGATGAGGATAACGGCGATTATCCCAATTATAGGGAGAAGGGCGCGTCGGATCTCTCCCTCAATGAAATCTGCCTGCATTCCTAAGTGCGCGGCGCCCACCTGTTCCCCAAGAATCGGAACGCTGGTCTCATACACTATCTTTCCGCCCAATCTCAACGCTCGTCTTTGCGTGTGAAGTCGCCCTTCGGTTGAGACCGTTTCTTCAAGTTCTGGCGGAAAGGTGCCGAGAGTATGGGCGATAACCTTCCCCTTACCGTCCTCGATAAAGGCGTACTCCACTCCCTGGAGAAGGGCATACCTCCTGACTAGACCGGAAAGTTCTAAAGCATTCTTTCTTACGACATCGGCCGCAGCGGCGTCACTTAGATTAGTGGCGATTGCAAAGGCCCGTTGGTCGAATTGATGCCGAAGCGCATCGCTTGTGAATTGATAGACAACTCCAATAATGAGCAGGCCTAAGAGCGTGATCATAGATACAAGGGCTGTGATGACCTTCCATGTCATACTAGAGCCTTGGGACGCCTGAGTCACTTTTCGTCGACTCGCTTAAAATCCTTCTGCGAACCAATTCCACAAATTCTGGAAGCCGTGGCGTGGGGAACCTCGAGAATAGCGATTTCATGTCGCCCCACCAGTTGGACCAAAAGACGGTACCACCGAGCTGGTGCTGTCTTGGTTCCGGGAAAGCGACTACGCGGTCCGCTTGCGAATATAGCCGTAGGTGCGGTTACTGCGCCTCTCGCCGTCTTTCTGATAGCCTTCCTTGATCTGGGCGAAGCGATCGTTGTCGAGCGCCGACCGCTGCTGCGGGGTGAAGTTATAAAGCCGCGCGTTATTCTCACCGAAGATCGCGCGCTTAACCGGCCCGTCGGCCGGTCCCAGCGCCGGGAACCCGTATTTCTTCTGCATCTCTTCGGGAATCTCAAGCCGGCGTAGCGCCTCGATCTGCCACTGCGGCGAGCCGGTCCATACGGCGTCTGTGCCCCATACCACGTGATCAGCGCCGAGACCCTTGACCAAACTGCCCATCATAAAGGCGCACACGCGCGGATCTGCCATGGTGCTTTGGGCGAAGATCTGCCCGAGATCTCCATAGACATTTTTTACGCCGTACTGTGCCGGGATCTCGGCGAGATCATTGACCCATTCAATGCGGCCGGTGCGCTGCAGTTGCTCCCACGCCTGCTCCACTGTGCCGCCGCCGGCAAAGCGATAGGCCGAGTGGTAGATGATAAAATTTAACTGCGACCAATCCTTAGCCGCCTTGCCGACGTCCGCGACGTTGGAGTAGCCGAGCAGGTGGGGAAAGTCCGTCTCGACCTGTGGCGGGAACAGACCTTTATGAATGCAGACGTTTACCATGCCGGCCTTGACCAGTTTTTCGTAGAAGGGGTAGAGGAGCTTCTCATCGTCCAGACGATAGGGATGCTTCGCCAGATGCTTGTTGGTATTGTCGCCGATGGTATAGCCTTTGAATGAGTCGGGCTGCAACTTCTCGATCGCCTCGTCTACTTTTTCCAGCCAGCCCGGCCATCCCGGCGTAAAGATGGCGTGCGCGAAGGCGCGCTTTGTGCCGGCTTCCTTGTTGATCTTCGCCCGTGCGTCATATTTCATTTCGTTGGTAAGGAACCAGTCGAGCGGCTCTTCGGACGGCGAGCCGCTTATGCACGCGACCTTGGTATCGCTGTCGAGGAAGACTTCCTTGAAGTAGTTGGGGAACTTGAGGTCATCGATGGTCTGCTCCTTGCCCGCCAGTGCCGGGTTCCAGCCAGCTTTGCCTACCGCTTGGCGCTGGCGCACGAAGTTCGTAATCCGCGTGTCGTCGCGCAGGAAGTGGGTATGCATGTCCATGATGAACTGATTGGACAGTCCCTGGGTCCGTTCGCTCGCCTTCTCGGGTATGGCGGCCTCGGCCCGGCTTACCTCATAGAGTGGACCGTAAGTGTCATTCATTGCGACAAAGGCCGCCGCCATGCCGGCGGCAGTCTTGAAGAACGCGCGCCGGCTCATGCCCTGATGGCGCGCCAGCTCGCTGCCATACTCCTTGATTCGCGCGTCGAACTCGCGCTGCTTCGCGGTTTGCGGGGCCGGCATGAATTCGTCGCTGGACACCGACTGCGTCGGGATCGGCGAGGGAAAGGCGAATTCTTCCGCAGGCAACAACTGCTTCAGTTCTTCAGCGCTCAGTAATCCCATAACAACCTCCCTTGTCGCAAAGGATAGAAAAAGAATTAAATACGCTTAGGCTGCCAGATCCGGTGCGATGAAGGAGTAACAAAAGAAGTGACCGGCTCAATGGACCCAGCCGGAGTCGGTTGCGTGTAAAATAGGGCAAACGGAAGAGGGGAGTCAAGGAGAAAGAGACGATAAACAAAAGTGCAAAAACAAATTTGATAATCTCGGGTTCGAGATATTGTAGAGATCAGCAGACGGCACGGAGACCGTACAATCGGCCGGCGGTGTGCGTTACGTGCAACTTAGCCTGACTCCGCACCAGTTTCTGATTCTGGTG
>WNFO01002856.1_pt1 | contig 14400 bp, 13 predicted proteins | sample 5400251 | NCBI WGS metagenome assembly WNFO01 (sample SAMN13153354, study PRJNA577476) | soil metagenome | isolation source: 100 cm saprolite under Madrone tree | place: USA:California | collected 2016-06-14 | reverse complement strand
CCGCCGTCGGAGCCAGGTACCACGGGAATGCCGAGCTTCTTCGCGGTCTTCTTGGCCTCGATCTTGTCGCCCATCAGGCGGATGTGTTCGGCCTTGGGCCCGATGAAATGCAGGTTATGATCGGCGAGGATTTCGGCAAAGCGGGCGTTTTCGGAGAGAAAGCCGTAGCCGGGATGCACCGCATCCACGCCGGTGATCTCGCAGGCCGCGAGCAGCGCCGGCACGTTGAGATAGCTGTCCTTTGAGGGCGGCGGGCCGATGCAGACGCTCTCGTCGGCAAGACGCACATGCATGGCGTCGGCGTCGGCGGTCGAATGTACCGCGACGGTAGCGATGCCGAGTTCCTTGCACGCCCGCAAAATGCGCAGGGCGATCTCGCCGCGATTGGCTATCAGGATCTTGTCGAACATGTTGTCCTAGTGGCGAGTAGCGAACAGTGAGTGGCGAAGAGCGAAAGCGAAAATCTATCCGCTATTCGCCACTCGCTATTCGCGCTCTTACTCAATAATTACCAGCGGTTCGCCGAATTCGACCGGCTGGCCGTCCTCGACAAGAATCTGCATCACGGTGCCCGCGCGCGGCGATGGAATCTGGTTCATCGTCTTCATCGCTTCGATGATCAGCAGCGTCTGTCCGACCGAGACCTTGGTGCCGACTTCGATGAACGGCTTGGCGCCGGGCTCGGAAGCCCAGTAGGCGGTGCCGACCATCGGCGAGGGCACCACGCCCGGGTGCTTGGCGAGATCGGCGACGGCGACCGACGCTGAGGCCGACGCGGAAGCCGTGGGTTGATAATTCGCCGGCATCGTTGCGGCGATGCTGACGTTGCGGGCGACCCGCACCCGCAGGCCCGCGCGCTCGATCTCGATCTCGGTGAGACTGGTCTCGTCAAGCAGAAGTGCGAGTTCGCGGATGAGTGCACTATCCTCGCTCTGGAATTTTGCGGCTGGTTTGTCGTCAGGCTGGCGCGCCATGATCTGGATCCGAAAGTTTCTGTGGGTGACGGCTAACGCGTCAGGCTGTTGTCTTGGCTGTCTTGGCGCCGATCCTGGCGGCAAGGCCGGTGACCGCGAGCCGGTAGCCATCGATGCCGAAACCTGAAAGCGTCGCGAAGGCGGCTTTGGCAGTGAAGGAATGATGACGAAAGCTCTCGCGGGCGTGAATGTTGCTGATGTGCACTTCGACGGCCGGAATTTTCACCGCCACCAAAGCGTCATGCAGTGCGATCGAGGTGTGGGAATAGCCCCCGGCATTGATGATGATCCCGCCTGCCTTCGCAGCATGCGCCTCGTGGATGAAATCGATCAGCTCGCCTTCGCGATTGGACTGCCTGCAATCGGTCTTCAAGCCGAATTGCCCCGCGGTCTCGGCGCAAAGTTTCTCGACATCGGCAAGCGTCGCATGCCCATAGGTCTCGAGCTCGCGCGTCCCCAGCAGATTGAGGTTCGGGCCGTTGAGCACGTAAATCGTCTCGGCAGCTGTCTTGGCCATCGATATCCCGGCAATGTGGCGGTAGGTGGCGCGGTTATAGGTAACAACAGGACCAAGGGGAAGCCTTTAGGCCGACTTGCGCTTCCTTCAGATGGCTCATCCGGCTCGCAAAAAGGTGCGCATAAGCTGTGGAAATCACACGTTAACCAATGTTGCGAATGGCGGTGGCGCCGACCTGCCGGGGCAGGCGTGGTTCCTTGCTCGCCGCGCCCGACGCAAAAAGGGGCGGGCATCGCTGCCCGCCCCCAAACTCGCCATGCGCTCAGTGCTAGACGTCGAGCACGGCAACGATCTCGAGCGTGCGCGGATTCACCACGACGATCTGATCGTTGACGAGGAACATCTCGTAGCCGCGCCAGTCCGGGTAGATGTTGACGATTTCCACCGGAAGCGGGTGGAACGAGACCTCGCGCGGAACGCGGGTACCGACCGAGATCGCGAAATTGACGTTGGTCGCCGGCCGGATGTTCTGCTCCTTGATCACGGTGCTGATCCTGGTGCGCTGTTCAGTCGAGAGTTTTGCGCCGGCGCCGGCCTGTCCGACGGTCTGCGACCTGCCTTCCGCGCCCTTTGTCTCGGCGTTCATGTTGCCCTTGCGGTCTTCGCGGCCCTCGGCCTTCATGTTGCCGTCGCGGCCTTCGCGGCCTTCAGCCTTCGTGCCGGTGCGGTCCTCACGGCCTTCGGCCTTCATGCCGCTCCGGTCCTCACGGCCTTCGGCCTTGAGGTCCTTAGCCCCTTTGGCGTTCTCGGAGCTCATGCTCTTCGACTTTTCGCCCTTCATGTCGTTGTCCTGGGCCGATTTTTCGCCCTTCGGCGCGGCCTTCATATCGTCCTGCGCGCGCTGGTTCTTGGCGGCAGCAGGCGCTTGCTCAGAATGCGTGGCCTTGGCGCCGGGCGCAGGCTTGGTCGGTTCTGCTGCATCGCGAGCAGCGGGGCTGGCCGAAGGGGCAGCGCGCTCGGACGGCGGCGCGCTCTGCTGCGCCGATGGCGCCTCGCGGCCCATTCCGGTCCCCTGCGCATTGGCGAACCCGGTGCCGGCGATCAGCGCCGCCGCGGCCACCGACATCATAAAACGACTGGTCATGGAACATCTCCTCACGTTGTTTTCATTGCCCGCGCCGACAACGAGATGAGATGCGCGATGTTCCGTGATATCGGCGGTTCCCCCCGGTTTTGTTTTGTGAATGCGCGATGAACCGAATAGCGAGTGAGTGAATCCTAGGGAGTGCCGATTACCGGCCTGCTCGGAACTTCTCGTCAGTCCCTGTTCGACATCCTCAGGGAAAGGCAACCGGCGTTTCGTCTCGGCAAGCTGCTTGGCGACCGGCCGGACCTTTGGATCGACTCGCAGCGCGCCCATGATCTGCACGCCGCCGAAAAGCAGATCGCAAAAGCGCTCGCGAAAATTCCGACGATATCGGCGGCGTAGTTCGCGCTCGCGAGTGGAGTGAGCAGGGGTGCGCAACGCGAAGGATGCCGCCTCGACTCTCAGCCGCAGGCCCAAGTCGAAGGTCGTGCGAACAAAAAAGCCGGCTGCATTGCGGCCGGCTTTTGGATTGTTGAACGAACACGCTGACAAACAGGCGGGTGCCAAGCCTTCAGCACGTCGCCTTGCCGCAGCGGGCGAGGCCGATCTTTTCCTTCAGGCCATCGAGGCCGATTGCGCCGACCACGATCTGCTTGCCGATCACATAGCTCGGCGTGCCGTTCATGCCCATGTCCTCGGCGAGCTTGAAGTTTTCCTCCAGCGTCGCGCGGACCTCCGGGCTCGAAATATCCTTTTCCAGTTTCGCCATGTCGAAGCCGGCTTCTTTGGCCGCCGCCATCGCGTGGGCCTTGTCGGCCTGGCCGCGGCCGCCGAGCAGCTTCTGATGGAAGTCGAGATATTTCTTGCCGGCCGGGTCCTGCATGCGCGCGGCGACGGCGACCTGCGCCGCCTCGACCGAGCCGGGCCCGAGCACCGGAAATTCCTTCAGCACCACTTTCAGTTTCGGATCGGATTTCATCAGATCGAGCATGTCGGCCATCGCACGTTTGCAATAACCGCAATTGTAATCGAAGAACTCGACAAAAGTGACGTCGCCATCCTTGTTGCCGACGGTGACGCCGCGCGGCGAGTTGAAGATCGTCTGGGCGTTCTTGGCAATGCCGGCTTCATGTTTCTCGGTGTCGGCCGCGGCCTGGCGCTTGCTCAGTTCGCCCATCGCCTCTTCCAGCACTTCGGGATGCGCCAGCAAATAATTCCGCACGATGGTCTCGATATCCCCGCGCTGGCTGTCGGAGAAACTCTGCGCCGACGCGGCAGGCGGCATGCCGCAGAGCGCGAGCGCGAACAGGGCGGTGGCGAGCAGGCGAAGCGAAGGCATGGGCAAATCCTCTTGGTGAAAGCCGGTGTCCGAAAACCTTCTTGACCTGGCTCAATTAACGCTAGTTGCTGCTTTGGCCGGGCATCGGCTTTGCAGCGACGATATCGTCGGCCTTGACCCATCCGGGTGTGCCGACGGCGAAGCGGGTTTTTGCGCGGGAGGCGAGTTCGCGCGCGGTCTTGTTGTCGCCGCGAAGAAAGGCGGCCTGCGCCGATGCCAGGTCGGCCTCTGCGAAATCTCCCTTTCGGCCATAGGCCATTGCGAGCTGGGTATAGCCGAGCGGTGCTTCGGTCTCTCGTGCCACGGCGGCGCGCAGAATCGAGATTGCTTCTTCCGTATAGGCCTTATTATCGGTTCCCACGAGCGCCTGCCCAAGTAACATCTCGATGAGCGGTGCGCTATTCGAGAGCTGCACCGCCCTTCGCAAGGGCGCGATGGCCTCCGCGGGCTTGCCGCCTTCCAGCAGCGCCTGACCGCGCAACTCATAGAAATACGGATTGGCGGGCTGCAGCTGGATCAGGGCGTCGATCTGGGCGAGCGCGGAGCGCAAATCGCCATGCAGGTAGGTCGCGATCGCGTGCGCATAGCGCGCGGGCAGGCTCTCGTTCGACATCGGGTAGCGCCGGTAGACGGTGTCCTGCCGCTCCATGAAGGCCGAGATCTTGGCGCGCACCATGTCGTGGCGCAGTTGCAGGGCCGGATCGTCTTTCTTTTCCCAATAGGGACTGGACCGCGCGATTTCCTCCAGTGCCGCGACGCGCTCGGCCGGCATCGGATGCGACTGGACGTAAGGATCGGCGCCATGCGCGGCGAACAGGCTGTCATTGGTAAACCGCTTGAAGGTTTCGTACATGCCCTTCGCGGACTGGCCGGTCGCGGTCAGAAACTTCACCCCGGCGCGGTCGGCATTTTCCTCCTGCTGGCGCACATAGGAGATCAGGGTGCGGCGGATCATTTCCTGCGGTCCTGCGACCGCGGCCGCGCCGGCATTGGCGAGGCCGCCATTGCTGTTGTTGCCTCTCGAGCCCGCGATCATCGCGCCGGCGCCGAGCAACATCGCGATGATCATCTGGGTCTGCGCCTGGGCCATCTGCTCGCGCATCTTGGCGAGATGGCCGCCGGCGAGATGGCCGGTTTCATGCGCCAGCACCCCGATGATCTGGTTCGGGGTCTCCGACTGCATCATCGCGCCGTAGTTCACGAAAATGCGGCGGCCGTCGGCGACGAAGGCGTTGAAAACGCTCTCGTTGATAATCACGATCTGGATATTCTGCCTTTCCAGGCCCGCGGCCCGCAGGATCGGCCGGGTGTATTCGCGCAGCAGTTGCTCGGACTCGGTATCGCGGATCACCGGCGGGCCCTTTTGCTGCTGCGCCAGCGCGGGCACCGGGGCAATGGCGAGCGCGACCGCGGTGGTGACAGCGGTCAATCTGGCCATTTTTTTGCGTAGCGCCATACGGAGCAACATTGAGCAATCTTTAATCGTTGGCGGCGGGCCGGATACGGGTTATGCCCTAACAAGCTGCGGAATGCGGCTAGTCTGGGGCACCGAGACGCCGGGATAAATAGCAGATATCGATGCTGGATGCGACATTGAGAGAACGGGCCAGCGGCCTGCTGACGGCCTCGGGGCGCAGCAATGTTCCGCCGTTCATGGTGATGGACGTGATGGCGGCGGCGGCGCGCATTGAAGCGGCCGGCGGCCATGTTATTCACATGGAAGTGGGACAACCGGCGGCTTCGGCGCCGAAGACCGCGATATCAGCCGCTCACACCGCGCTCGATGGCGGCCGGATCGACTACACCTCGGCGCTGGGCATGCCCTCGCTGCGCGACCGCATCGCCAGGCATTACCGTGAGACGCACGGCTGCGCCGCGGATGCCGAGCGGATTGTGGTCACCACGGGTTCCTCGGGCGCGTTCATCCTGGCCTTTCTCGCCTTGTTCGAGCCGGGCGATCGCGTTGCGGTCACGGTTCCCGGTTATCCGCCATATCGCCATATCCTCACCGCGCTCGGCTGCGAGCCGGTGCTGATCGAAACATCGAGCGAAAACCGCCACGCGCTGACGGGTGAAGCCTTGCTCGCCGCCCATCGCAAGAATCCGCTGAAAGGCGTGCTGGTAGGCAGCCCGGCCAATCCCACCGGCACGATGATGTCCCGCGACGCGCTCACCAGCCTGATTGCTGCCGCGCAAGGCGCGGGTATCCGGTTCATCTCCGACGAGATTTATCACGGCCTCGACTACGCGTTTTCAGCGGTGACGGCGGCGGAGCTTTCTCCCGATGCGCTCGTCATCAATTCGTTCTCGAAATATTTCTGCATGACCGGCTGGCGGGTCGGCTGGATGGTGGTGCCGGAACCGCTGGTGCGGCCGGTCGAACGGCTGCAGCAAAATCTCTCGATTTCGGTCCCGACGCTGTCGCAGATAGCAGCCGAAGCTGCATTCGAGGGCCGTCTGGAGATGGAAGAAGTCAAACGCGGCTACCTGGAGAACCGTGGCATCTTGATCGCCGGCCTGCCGCAAGCCGGCCTCAGTAAATTCCTGCCCGCCGACGGGGCGTTTTATCTCTACGCGGATGTATCGGAGTTCACCTCCGACAGTTTCAAGTTCGCCAGCGAGATGCTGGAAAAGGCGCATGTGGCGGCAACCCCCGGGATCGACTTCGATCCGGTTCACGGCCATCGGTTCATCCGCTTTTCCTATGCGCGCTCCGCTGACGAGATGCGCGAAGCCGTGACGCGCATCGCGCGTTGGCTCGGATAAGCGCCGCAAGCCCTTTCGATTCCCCTCTTCGCCCGGTCTTCATCTGCGCGCCGAACAACCTGCCCATAACAGGAGATGTCCTTGTCCACGAGATCAATCCCGGAGCCCGCTGTCACGCCGCACTTTCCACTCGCCGAGGTGCTGTGGCCCGATCGCGACGAAGGGGTTTCCGGCGTGCTGCGCATCGTGATCCTGATTGCCTTGGGAACAGCGCTGCTGACGCTCTCGGCCAAGGTCAATCTGCCGCTGCCCTACGTGCCGATGACGCTGCAAACGCTGGTCGTGCTGATGATCGGCGCCGCCTATGGCGCGCGGCTCGGCGGCGCAACCGTCACGGCCTATCTGGCGATGGGGGCGATCGGATGGCCGGTGTTCGCTAGTGCCGTCGGCGGCCTCGCGCCGCTGGTGGGGCCGACCGCCGGCTATCTCTTCGGTTTCGTCGTCGCGGCCTTCATCACGGGATGGCTGAGCGAGCGTGGCTGGGATCGCTCCGTGGCGCGGCTTTTCGTGGCGATGGGACTTGGCCACATCGTCATTCTTGCGGCCGGATTTGCGTGGCTCGCGTTTGGCATGAAACTCGGCGTCGAGAAGGCATGGCTGGTCGGGATCGCGCCGTTCTTCGCCGCGTCCGTGATCAAGAACGCACTCGGAGCCGCCCTCGTGCCGGCGATCAGGCATGTGGTCGATCGCCGCGGCTAAACCGCCGGCGGTCGAAGGCAACGCCATTGACTCCGCTCAGCCATTCGATCTTGGTTGTATCCGGTGGGACGGCTGTCTGCGAACAACGACAGACAGATCCGCGAATTCTGACGGGGAGGGAAGGTCATGGCGGCAACGATCGCAACCGATGCGCGGGCTGGCGCGGCAAGACCCTGGTACAAGGTGCTTTATCTGCAGGTGCTGATCGCGATCCTGCTGGGTGTCCTGGTCGGCTGGCTGGCGCCCACATTCGCGACCAATGACTGGATCAAGGCGCTCGGCGACGGCTTCATCAAACTGATCAAGATGGTGATCGCGCCGATCATCTTCTGCACCGTGGTGTCGGGCATTTCGCACATTCAGGATGCCCGGAAAGTCGGCCGCGTCGGGGTCAAGGCGCTGGTCTATTTCGAGATCGTCTCATCGTTCGCGCTGATCATCGGCCTCGTGGTCGGCAATCTGATCCCGGTCGGCCGCGGGCTCGCCGTGAACCCGGACGCGGCGGCGGTTGCGACCTACGTCAAGCAGGCAGAAGCGCAGAAGTCGGTCGATTTCGTTCTCAACATCATTCCGGACAGCGTGGTCGGCGCGCTCGCGCGCGGCGACATCCTGCAGGTGCTGCTGTTCGCGATCCTGTTCGGCTTTGCGCTGATGGCGCTCGGCGAGCGCGGCCACCGGCTGCGCGAAGTCATCGACGATACCGCGCATGCGGTGTTCGGCGTGATCGCCATCGTCATGAAGGCGGCGCCGCTCGGCGCCTTTGGCGCAATGGCCTACACCATCGGGAAATTCGGACCCGCCGCACTCGGCAATCTGGTCGGACTGATCGCGGTGTTCTACATGACCGCGGCGCTGTTCGTATTCGGCGTGCTCGGGCTGATTGCGCGGCTCGTCGGCTTCAATATTTTCAAGTTCCTCGCCTACATCAGGGACGAGTTGCTGATCGTGCTCGGCACCAGTTCGTCGGAAAGCGCGCTGCCGCAGTTGATGGCGAAGCTCGAGCGTCTAGGCTGTTCCAAGCCGGTGGTCGGGCTGGTGGTGCCGACCGGCTATTCGTTCAATCTGGACGGCACCAACATCTATATGACGCTGGCGACGCTGTTCATTGCGCAGGCGCTCGGCGTCGACCTGTCGTTCAGCCAGCAAGTGACCATCCTGATCGTCGCCATGCTGACATCGAAAGGTGCCAGCGGCGTCACCGGCGCCGGCTTCATTACGCTGGCGGCGACGCTCACGGTGGTCAATCCGGCGCTGGTGCCGGGCATGGCGATCGTGTTTTCGGTGGACAAGTTCATGAGCGAGGTTCGCGCGCTCACCAACATCATCGGCAATGGCGTCGCCACGGTGTTCGTGTCGTGGTGGGAAGGCGAACTCGATCACGACAGGCTGCATGCCCATCTCAACAAGAAGATCGATCCCTCCGACGTGGAGACGGCTGTCACAACGGGGTAGCAGGCGCGTGAAATCATCAAGGGGTAGTCAGGAGGCACCTGGGGGAGCTTCAAGCATGGACTTCAATATCAATGGCCTCGTTACACCCGGCCTCTGGGCAGGGGCCTTCGTCGCGATTCTCGTTTTGCTGCGGGTGGCCAATATCTTTCGCTACATCTCGAACAGCGGGTCTATGGCCACGCCTTGAGTCAACAGGAACAGGGTCTTCTTGACGACATGACGAAGACGATCGCCGATCGCGACGGTTTCGTCCCGGTCATCCTTGCCGCCGGTCAGGATCTGGTCGGCATCGTTACAGTGCATGACGGCCCCTCGCTGCCTCCCGGTGAAATCATTGCACCGGAGGTTGGCACCGACCTCAATCCCGCTCTATCTTTTTGTTTGAGCATGATCTCCGCGCAAACGCGTTCCGCGTTTGTCGAGATGCAAAACCGGTACCCACTTTTCCGGATCATGCTCTTGCGGCAGCATCAAGCCCATGCCGGACACGCCCGACAAAATCAGAGGGCCTGGACGAGCCCGGGCCCTCTTGAACAACCGACGTTACACCTTGGTGTCAGTCGTCATACTCCTTCGAAATGTCCCGACCGGTGTAGTCAGGCATGAACCACGCCGCCACCAGGCTTACGACCGAGCAAGCGGCGATGTAGACGGAAATCGCGTAGCCGGAGTCATAAGCGGCGAACAGGGCTGTCGCGATCAGGGGCGCCGGACCGCCGGCGATCACCGATGCGAGTTGATAGCCCAGTGACGCACCGCTGTAGCGCAATCGCGGCGTAAAGGCCTCTGCGATCAGGGCTGCCTGCGGTCCATATTGCATGTCATGCGGGACGAGTGACAGCACGATTGCGATGAACACCAGGGCTGGAATCGCGGTGTCCACCATGCCAAAATACAGGAAACCGAATACGCCCACCGTCGCCGCGCCGATCAGATACATCTTCCTGCGCCCGATGCGGTCGGAGATGTGGCCCGACAGCGGGATGGTGACGAACGAGACGCAAGAGGCAACCAGCACGGCGATCAAGATCAGATCGCGCGACATGTGCAACGTACCGACGGCGTAGGCGAAGATGAACGCGGTGAAGATATAGAACGGCGCTTGCTCGGACATCCGCAGCAATGCCGACAGGAATATCTCCTTCGGATGCTTCTTGAACACCTCGATGATGGGGGTCTTCTCGATTTTCCTGGTATCCAGGAGCTGCTGGAACACCGGCGTCTCGAGGATGCCAAGCCGAATCCATAGTCCCACGCCAACCAGGATGATCGAGAGCGCGAAAGGAATTCGCCAGCCCCAGGTGGAGAACTGGTCACCCGACAATTGGCTGAATGCGAGGACTGCGAGGTTTGCCAGAAACAGGCCGCACGGCACGCCGAATTGCGGCCAGGATGCCACCAGACCGCGTTGACCGTGGGTGCGCGACCATTCCATCGCCAGCAGCACCGATCCGCCCCATTCGCCACCAACGCCGATACCCTGCAGCATCCGCAACACCGTGAGGATGACCGCGCCCCAGATGCCGATCGACGCATAGGTAGGCACGAATGCGATGAGAAAGGTCGCGATACCCATGCACAGCAGCGTGGCGATCAGTGTCGCCTTGCGGCCGATGCGGTCACCATAGTGACCAAAAATCGCGGCACCGATCGGGCGCCCGACGAAGCCGATGAAATAGGTGCCAAAGGCCGCGAGCGTCGCCGTCAATGCATCTTCGTTGGGAAAGTAGAGCTTGCCGAAAATGAGCCCGGCAGCCGTGCCATAAAGGAAGAAGTCGTACCACTCGATGGCGGTGCCGATGGTTGATGCGATGACCGCCTTGCGCAACTGCGCGCTGTGATCGGATGCGGACAACGTCGCATGTGTGATTGCCATAGCCATTGAATGGCCCTCCCTGGTTGATTCCTTGTCCCGTGGGAACCGGATTCTCAACGGGGCATTTCGGGGAATCTATAATCAGCTCGCGGCGACCGAAAGGTGCATCTCACCGAAGGCAGTCATATTGCTGCATCGCAGGAGTTTTGTGCGAAAGTCTGGTTATGACACTCAGGTTGCATCGGCGGCTTGGAAATCGGCGCCTTGGAAAATGTTGGCCTCGCGCCAACACCTTTCGCAACGCGGTCGAGATGCCACTTCATCCAGCGCGCCATGTCGTTGGCGGTGGCGGGCAGTCCCCCGGCGCATTCAATGCTGGCCGGCGTGTGCGCGGCCGCAAGAAATCCGCGGGGACCGGAGGCGCCCCCGCGGATTCCATGTCCTGCGCTGGAGGTGGAGAGGGTCGGCTATTCGCCCTCGACACCAATCGCATAGGCGGTCTCGCCGTGAACGGCGTCGTCACCCACCTTCAGGGTTGCCTCATCCATGCGCAGCGGCACGATGAACGAGATCACCTTGAGGATGATGAAGGTCATGATCACGTTGTAGACGATGATGAAGGCGGCTCCCTCCGCCTGCAGCAGCAGCTGGGGCGCGTTGCCGTAGAGCAAGCCGGTCACGTTGACGCCGGGCGCTTCCTTGTCGGTGCCGATGTACAGCAGCATCGCGGGATTGGCCAGGATGCCGGTCAGCAAGCCGCCGGTGAGGCCGGCCACGCCGTGGGTCGAGAGGACGCTCAGCGTATCGTCCACCTTCATCATGAAGCTGGCCTTTTGCAGCTTGTTCATCGCCAGCCAGGGAATGATGCCGGCGACGATGCCGATCATGATCGCGCCCACGCCATCGACGTAACCGGCGCCGGGCGTGATCGCGACCAGGCCCGCGATCATGCCGTTGACGGCGCCGAGCACCGACGGCTTGCCATAGGCCATCTTGTCCATCAGCGTCCAGACCAGAAGGGCCACCGCGGTGCAGGTGTTGGTGTTGAGCACGGCCGCGCCGGCATTGGCGTTGGCGAAATAGGGATCGCCGCCGTTGAAACCGTTCCAGCCCAGCCACAGGATTCCGGCGCCGACCAGCGTCATCAACAGGCTGTTGGGCGGGAAATGGTCGCGATCGGCCTGCAGCCGCGGACCGACCAGCCATGCGGCGACGAAGCCGGACGTGCCGGCGGCAAGGTGGATGACATAGCCGCCCGAGAAGTCGGCGACGCCCATGGCTGCGAGCCAGCCACCGCCCCAGATGCTGAACGCCCCGACCGTATAGACCAGGGTCATCCACACCGGGCAGAAGATCATCCACGCCGTGAAGTTCATGCGGCCGAGCACGGAACCGGCGAGGATGATGACGGTGATGGCGGCGAACACGAACTGGAAGAAAATCAGCGTCGCCATCGGAAAGGTCAGCGCCGGCATGCCCGATGCTGCCGCCGGAATGATCGCCTGACCGGTCGTAAAGGTGGCCGATGTCGCCAGGCCCGGCGTACCCAGGAATGGAAACCATTGCGGCCCGAACGCCATATTGTAGTCGAACAGGACCCAGACGACCAGGACCGAAGCGAACGCGTAGAACGCCATGAAGGCGGAATTGATCGCCCACTTCTTCTTGACGATGCCGCCGTAGAGAACTGTCAGCCCTGGAATGCTTTGCAGGCCGACAAATGTTGCCGCCGCGAGCTGCCAGGCATTATTGCCGCTATCCAGCCATTGTGGTGATGGTACGAGTGCCATGAACGTTTCCCCATTTTGATTTTAAGTCCAATCCGTGCGCCGGTGGCGCAGACCAGCGTTCAGGCAAAACGCAAAGAATATACCACTCGTTGCCGGCCCAACTGGACATTGATTGCTTATGGATTTTCCGTAAAAGTCAGGCAACGAACACAGGTCGATGCGATTAAAGAATGTGCATCGTGAATAATAAATAGGCAGGGAGGCGTGCTGGTGCGATCCATGATTTTGTCCCGGCTAGCGGCGGGAATTTGCGCGTGGGCGGTCAGCATGGCCGGTCCCGCTTTCAGCGGTGAGGCGGCGCGCGGCGAGACCGCGGTTACCTGCACCAATGTTGCCAGTGGGACGAATTGGCAGATCAGGATCGACTACGACAAGGCTACGGTCGATGCCAATCCGGCCCGCATCAGCGACGCTGAGATTTCGTGGCACGAGCCGGCCGATGGCGGGAACTACACGCTTGACCGCAAATCCGAGAAACTTACGGTGATCGTGGCGTCGAGCACCGGCGGCTATTTCCTCTATCATCGGTGCCGGCTGCAGAATTGAGGCCGTGATCCCGGAAAACGAGGCGGCGCCATCGCCGCGTCACGGGTCCAGGCGGCCCGCCGTGCGCGCGCGCGCCCCGCGAAAATTGGAGCGGCGGCGATGGCTGAGCGGATTTCCAGCGTCAAGGTAAGCGTCGGGTTCGCCTCGGAGACCGGGCCGCGCAAGCGCAATGAGGATTTCGCCGGCGCCGTTTTCGGCCCGGAACTGCCCGAACCGCGCCGGGACGTGGCGGCCGCGATATCAGATGGCATCGGCAGCACAAAAGGCGGACGCGAGGCGGCCGAGATCGCCGTGCGCGGCTTCCTCGATGGATTCTGCGATCTGCCCGAGACGATGGAAGTGCGACGTGCGGCGGCCACGGTTCTGAATGCGCTTAACGGCTGGATCTATTCCGAAGGTCGCCGGGATACAAGGCTGACGGGGATGGGATGCACCTTCACGGCGCTGGTGCTGCGCGGTCGCGTCGCGCACGTGCTGCATGTCGGCGACACCCGCGCCTATCGGCTGAGCCGCGACCGCCTGACTTGCCTGACATCAGACCATGTACGGCCGGGCGGCGCCGGCCGGTCGAACATCCTGACCCGCGCATTGGGTGTCGAGACCGAGGTGCGGCTGGACTACACCAACCAGCCGGTGGCGCAGCACGACCGCTTTCTGCTCTGCAGCGATGGCGTGCACGCCTACCTCGCGGCAGAGACCATCGCCGACATCATGCGCGAGCGCGTCTCTTCCGAGGATACCGCGCGTGCGTTGGTGGCGGCTGCGCTGCAATCCGACAGCAGCGACAACTGCACCGCTCTGGTGCTCGACGTCGTGGGCCTGCCGACGGCGGAATCGGCTGAAATCGGCGCCAACATCGCGCAACTGCCGATCATCCCGGTGCCGCTCGGCGGCGAGACGATCGATGGCTTTGTGCTTAAAGTGCTGCTGTCCGATGGCCGGTACAGCCGCCTGTTCGGTGCGGAGGACGAGGTCGAGGGGGGCGAAGTAGCGTTGAAGTTTCCCAAGCCCCAGGTGGCCAGCGTCGCCGCCTACCGTGCGGCCTTTGTCCGCGAGGCGTGGGTGGGCGCGCGCGTGACCAGTCCCTGGCTTGGCCACATCATCGAGCTGCCGCCGGGCCGGCAGAGCTGCCTCTACACCGTCATGCCGCTCTATCAGGGCGAATTGCTGGAGACCCGGCTGACGCGTGGGCCTGGGGTGGGACTAGAGGAGGGACGTCATATCGCGATCAGGTTGGCCCGGGCGGCGGCGGCGCTGCACCGCGCCGGCATCGTGCATCGCGACATCAAGCCGGACAACGTGATCCTCGAGGGGGAGGAATCGCTGAAGCTGATCGATCTCGGGGTGGTGCGCATACCTGGAATGGAGGATTTTCCGCCCGAGGAGATTCCGGGTACCCCTGCCTACATGGCGCCCGAAATGCTTGACGGCGAACCCGGCAACGAGGCGACCGACATTTACGCCCTCGGCGTCA
>WNFO01029447.1_pt1 | contig 14403 bp, 12 predicted proteins | sample 5400251 | NCBI WGS metagenome assembly WNFO01 (sample SAMN13153354, study PRJNA577476) | soil metagenome | isolation source: 100 cm saprolite under Madrone tree | place: USA:California | collected 2016-06-14 | reverse complement strand
ACACCAAACGCCGTGGGCGTGCTGATGTAGCTGGGAGCGATCGGGTGCCAGCGATTGTCCCAATAGTCGCGCATCGACGAGGTGATGCTCTCCGTGATCCAGTACAGGGTGAACGTCGCGCAGAGGAAGTCGTCGGTCGGGGTAACGTTGCTCCACGAGTGCCACTTCTCACCCACGTATGCCGCGAGCCCTGCCGGGGAGTCGTTGAGTCCATAGCCGATAGTCTGCGGCTTGGTGGACTGGATCGCGCTGTAGCCCCGCTCCGTCATATCCCAGCCCCGGTTCACAGCGAGGTACGAACGCTCGGCATCGGACAGCTCCGTATCGTCCACCACTGGGGCGAGATCCGACTCCAGTGTGGTGAGATGGATCCCGATCACCGACTTGGGATGGTCTAGCGCAAGGATCGTCGTCACCCCGGCCCCAAAGTCATAACCGCTCGCACCATAGCGGGAATACCCAAGCTCAGACATGAGCCGGTGCCAGCGCTCGGAGACGTACCGGTAGTTGATGCCGACCTTGGCTGGACGCGGCGAGAAACCATACCCGGGCAGGGAGGGTACGACCACGTCAAAGTCCTCGAGCATCGGCAGCATGTCCATGTAATCGAGGAAACTGCTGGGCCAGCCGTGCGTGAGAATGAGCGGCACACCCGTGACCTGATGGCGCACGCTGGTACACAAAGTGGATGCCCTCCCAGGTGAAGTGGTTGAACGCGTTGAGCCTTCGCTCCCAGCCACGCCAGTCGAACTCGTTGGCCCAGTAGGATACGAGGCGTCGTAACCAGTCCAACTCGGTGCCCTGTGCCCAGCCTATACCAGGTATCTGGTCGGGCCATCTAGCATTGCGCAACCGTGCGCAAATCACTGAGCACCTCATCCGCGACGTGAATCCGAAATGGTTCCACTACAATTACCCCCCTCTGGGCCATAGCCAGTGGCCAACCGAACGCGCAGACAATGTCGCACGAGGTCTCGTCGATCACTGTCGACAGCTAGAGATGGGGCGTTGCGGCCCGGATCAATCCCGTTACGACGTAGTTTAGATCATGCCCCTCTTCTCACGGACGATAATGTCCTCTACCGCGGTTGTGAGTCTAAGAAACTGCCGACAGCGGTCTTTATGAACAACTCTTCGGTCTGTAAATGATCCCGTCCGGATGACGGGCAACTCTTCCGTAACGGGCTAAGGGAAGGTTTGCCGACCACTCGCCAAATGAGACTTGTCAGCGCCGGAGTTTTGCCGTATCAAGCGCTGCGCTCTCTCTAATGACATCTCTGATCGATTGGGTAACAAGCTCTGGTTGATCACGCTGAATGTAATGGCCGCTCGTCTTTGCCTCTCGCAGCTGTCCATGTTTCGATCGGCCGGCCAAATCTTTTTGCAAGACATGAAATACGGCCTCCGATTGTTTAGCCATTGGGTCGGAAGCCACTGGCAGCGGCATCTTTCCATGCTCAATCACGACGAGCGGTTTATCAAAATGCCAGGCCAACGGCTCATTTTCCAGTAGGAATCCGTTAGGCAAAAGAAACATCGCTTTAGCAGCCAGTTCCCGGCGGACGAGCAGCGCTCCTAAGGTAGATTGATTGTGGATTGTTTCCGGGCGCCCTACTAACGATGCGTGTTTGGCCACTCCCTCTTCTCCGACCGTAAGACGAGCACCGGCACCAGCGAAGTCAAAAACGGCTGTCGCATTTCAAGCGCCCACGAAGGATAGGACGGACGCTTGATCTTGAACGCGAAGAGCGACCGCGATAAGTTATTCAACTCTAGTCGAAGAGGCCCCGAGGTTCGCACAATGGCGGATGAGCACGTGCAAAAGACACTCGAAGAGTTGTCACGAAACCTTCAGGAAAGTAAGGCCAGGCTGGAAGAAGCTCAACGCGTGGCCCACGTTGGCCATTGGGAATGGGATCTCGAGACCGACGTTATCGTCTGGTCGGACGAAACCTACCGTATCTTTGGCCTAAGCCCGCAAGAACGTCCCATGGATCTAGCGACGGTACAGTCGTTGGTCCACTCTGAGGACCGCGAGGCCCTATATGGGGGAGTTGATGAGGACCTTGTTGCAGGAATTCGCCCCGATGCTGAATTTCGAATCGTTCGTCCTAACGGAGAGGTGCGCACGGTCCACGCTTTAACGTCAAGGCGGTGGAGTTTCGTGCCGGGTGATGCGAAGCGCGACTCGGCGGGACGGCCCTACAAACTGTTTGGCACGGTGCAGGACATCACTGAGCGCAAACGGGCAGAGGAAGCCTTGCAGTTGACGCAAGCTCATTTTCGAGAAGGACAGCGTCTAGCTCGCATGGGAAGTTGGACATCCGATGGGACGAAGTGCCAGTGGTCCGATGAACTGTTCCCAATTTACGGTCTCGACCCGAGAAAAGGCGTACCTAGCACTGAGGAGTTTTTGACGATCATCCACGCGCAAGACCGACCGTCAATGGCGGAAGCGATCCGGTTGATGCTGGAAGAGGAACGCGGCTGCGATGTCACAACACGCGTAATTCGTCCTGACGGCCAGATGCGGTATGTTCGCTGCGTGGGCATGGGGGTTGTCGAACAGGGAGTCTTCAAAGGCTTTCTCGGTACCGGTATGGATGTAACCGAGCAAGAACTGCTTACTCAGGAACTGCGCAGGGAGCGCGCCTACCTCAATGAGGCGCAAGGCCTCGCTCACATCGGCAGCTTTGCGTGCAACTTCGTTACCGGACAGAACTTTCACCTTTCGGACGAAACAATTCGGATGCATGGCTTCGATCCCAGCGGTCGGCAGGTTCCATTTGAAGACTTCTTCGCCACGATTCAACCGGAAGACCTGCAGGGCGTGAAAGATGCGCTTGAGAAGGCTATCCGAACGAGAACCGATTACGACATCGAGTATCGGATCTGCCGCGCGGATAATGGCAACATCCGATTTTTTCGTTCTCTGGGACATCACAATCCGGCCGGAGAAATCGGCGACTATGTCGGAACCACGATAGACATCACAGAACGAAAGCGCGCCGAAGAGGCGCGCGAAAAGCTGCGGCAGTTAGAGGCCGATCTCGCACACATGAATCGTGTCAATATGATGGGGGAACTCGCCGCCGCACTGGCGCACGAGATTAAGCAGCCCATTACGGCGACAGTTACCAACGCGGGCGCTTGCCTACGATTTCTCGAGATGGGGCGTCCCGATATTTTAGAGGCCCGCGAAGCTGCTTCTGGAACGATCGGATGTGCCACGCGCGCGGCAGAAATCATCGACCGGGTCCGCGCGCTCTTTAAAAAGACAGCCCCGCAGCGGGAATCGGTTAACATAAACGAACTCATTCGTGAAATCGCTCTTCTGCTCCAGAACGAGATCAGGCGGCATTCTGTGGCCGTCCATCTCGGACTTGCAGAAAACCTTCCAGAAGTCATGGCAGATCGCGTGCAGTTGCAGCAGGTGTTGATGAATCTCATGCTTAATGCCATCGAGGCCATGCAGGGAGTCAGCGCCCACCTAGAGATAAACTCGCAGCAGACCGATGATGGTCAGTTGTTGATCGCCGTTAGCGACACTGGGCTTGGACTCCCCACTGCAAAGGCTGACCAGATCTTCGACGCATTCTTCACCACCAAACCGCAAGGCACGGGCATGGGCCTGGCAATTAGCCGTTCTATCGTGGAATCACACGGTGGTCGTTTGTGGGCCAGTTCCAACTCCGGACGCGGCGCCACGTTCCGATTTACACTGCCGTACGAGGAGTCTCTAAGAACATGAGCACCCAGGCAGGCGCAACAGTCTTCATTGTCGATGACGATGCGGACGTGCGGTTATCGATTCAGCGCCTGCTGAAAACGGTCGGTTTGCGCGCGGAATTGTTTGCCACCGCGCAGGATTTCTTGCGCCGGAATATCCCTGATGGCCCGAGTTGTCTGGTGTTGGATGTACGCCTTCCGGAAGTGGGCGGACTGGCGGTCCAGCATAAGCTGGCTGCGGCGGGCATCAACATCCCGATCATTTTCGTCACCGCCCATGGGGATATTCCCATGAGTGTGAAGGCCATGAAGTCGGGTGCCGTCGAGTTTTTGACGAAGCCCTTCCGAGATCAGGATCTACTGGATGCGATTCAGCAGGCATTAAAACGCGACCAACTGGCGCGTCGCCAGCAGAGCGAGATCGCCGAACTGCACGAAAGACATAAAAGCCTAACGGCACGCGAACGTGAAGTGATGGAACTCATGGTTTCCGGCATGCAAACAAAGCAGATCGCCACAGCACTCGGAACCAGCGAAGTAACCGCAGCCGTTCATCGCGGGAACGTGATGCGTAAGATGCACGCCAGTAGCCCCGCTGAATTGGGCAGCATGGTCGAAAGACTCAGGCTTTCTTCGAATCGCTAGCTTCTCTGTTTGCCAGATTACAGAAGGCTTTCTTGGCGTCCCCCCTTTGGCTCTTCCTTATCCGAAGATATAAGCCGCCTATTACAAATCATAATTGTGCTCTCTTGGGCGGAGAGATAGGTTCGCGTCTGATATGAGCGCCATAGCGAGGAAGAACTTGATCGCTGTTGTCGATGACGACGAATTGGTTCGGGGCGCGTTACAACGCCTTCTAAAAGCCTCTGGCTTGGGCGCAGTCTCGTTCGGATCAGCCGAGGACTTATTGAAATCCGGCCAATTACCGGATTTCGCATGTCTAATCGTGGATATACGGATGCCCGGCATGTCTGGTCTTGAATTGCAGGCCAAGCTTAAGGCAGAGCGATGCCGAATACCGATCATCTTCATTACCGCGCATGGCGACACCAAGATGCGGACTCAAGCCATGCGTGATGGGGCGGTGAAGTTTTTGGCGAAGCCGTTCGACAACACAGTTTTACTAGAGGCAGTTCATGCTGCTCTCGGGGATTAGCTCGCGAGGTTCGGGAGTCAAATCGATGACAGTGGCTGATCAAGACCGTCGAGCCCGGAAATTCGGACACATAACACGCAAGAGCTCAGATCTCGGACCCGGTCTGGAACAAACGAGGCGTGTTGCGGCGGCGGATCCCAAAGTGTTGAGCCAGAGAGAGAATCGGCGCAAGGTTCGCAGCGCCGCTTTCTGGGCTGCTCCACTCGCTCTATTTCTCTTGCCGGCAACCGTGGTTTTCGCCGCCGTCAGAAAGACGTTCCGATCTACAGCGAATGGGTGGCAACGCTCGACGGGTACGTCAACGCTCAAATTCAGTCACAAGTTACCGGTTACGTCATTCGGCAGACGTACAAAGAAGGCTCGTTCGTCCGCAAGGGTCAGATTCTTTTTCAAATCGATCCACGCCCGTTCCAGGCTTTCCTCGATCAAGCGAACGCCCAGTTGGCCCAAGCCCAACTCGGCAAAACCCAAATGGATGTCGACCGAGATACTCCGCTTGCAAAAGCACGCGCCATCGCGCAGAGCCAGTTGGACAACGACGTACAAGCCAGTCGTGCCGCGCAGGCAGCGGTCAAGGCCGCTGAAGCGCAGGTCGAACAGGCCAAGCTGAATCTAGAATTCACGGACGTGAAATCGCTGCTCGACGGCATTTCAGGAATTGCCCAGGTGCAAATCGGAAATCTCGTGAATCCGACGACGGTCCTTACATCGGTCTCGCAAATAAATCCCATCAAGGCATATTTCTCAATCAGCGAACAGGAGTACATCCACTTCGCGGACAGGATTAACGCCGAAACACAAAAGGAAACTCCGACGAATGGCCCGCCATTTGAGCTGATTCTGGCGGACGGCTCCGCCTATCCGCATAAAGGCGTGGGCCTGCTCACCAACCGTCAAGTGGATGTAGCGACGGGCAGTATTCAGGTCATTTCTTCGTTTCCCAATCCCAAGAATGCACTGCGTCCTGGCCAGTTTGGAAGATTGAGGGCGGCGCCGGAGATCAGAAACGGGGCGCTTCTCGTACCGCAAAAAGCCGTGACCGAATTGCAAGGAACCTATCAGCTAGCAGTTGTGAACGCCGACAACAAGGTGAGCATCCGTGCGGTAAAAGTTGGGGCTCGCGTCGGTCCGCTGTGGATTGTTGAAAGTGGCGTTAAACCGGGTGAGTTGGTGATCGTGGAAGGCCTGCAAAAAGTGCAAAACGGTTCAACCGTAAAAATCAAACAGGCCGCACCAGCGAAAGGCGATTGACCAGTGTCCAAGTTCTTCATCAATCGGCCGATTGTGGCTATGGTCATTTCCATTCTTATGGTCATCGTGGGAGCGGTAACGATCACCGCGCTTCCGATTGCCCAATTTCCGAACATCGTTCCACCGGAAGTGCAGGTCCTTGCAACCTACGTGGGCGCGGATGCGAAAACCATCGAGCAGTCTGTCGCGACGCCGATCGAACAGCAAATGAGCGGCGTCGACAACATGAATTACATGTATTCGCTGAACTCGACGGCCGACGGGCTAATGCGTTTGATTGTGGACTACGACGTAAAGACCGATCCGAATACCGACCTCATGCTCACGCAATTGCGACAGACGCAGGCGGCTTCCCAATTGCCGACCGATGTCACCAATTACGGGATCACTGTGCAGAAGACCGTGACGGCTCCGCTGATACTGGTCACACTCTACTCGCCGAACGGCACTTACGACGCGCGATTTTTGGCGAACTACGCGTACATCAACTTGTCCGACCAAATCAACCGGTCTTATGGCATCGGCAGCGTTCAAGTCTTCGGTGCAGGCCAATATGCGATGCGTTTGTGGGTGAAGCCGGACCGGCTCGCGAAACTAGGCATCACGGTTCCCGAGATCGTCTCAGCCATCCGGTCGCAAAACAGCGTCAACCCGGCCGGGCAAGTGGGCGGTGAGCCGGTTCCGAAGGGCCAACAGTTCACGTACTCCGTGCAGGCGCAAGGACGCATGACCTCTCCTGAAGAGTTTGGGGAGATCGTTATTCGAGAATCCGTCGGCGGGGCGGTAGTGCGACTGAAAGATGTTGCGCGCGTCGAGCTTGGCGCGCAGTCCTACAACCAGGTGAGCCGGTTGGATGGAAAAGACGCGGCCATCATCGCCGCATATCAACTGCCCGGTTCAAATGCTGTACAAGCAGCAAACGACGTACGGAAGCTCATGTCGGAACTAAAAGGCCGGTTGCCGCGGGATGTGGACTATGTGGTTTCCCTCGACACTACGCAGGCCGTGAACGAGGGCATGAAGGAAATTGTTCTGACACTCGTCATCGCCATTGTTCTGGTGCTTATCGTCGTGTTCGTGTTCCTGCAGGGCTGGCGTGCCACGCTGATTCCGCTGCTTGCTGTCCCGGTGTCCCTCGTGGGCACTTTCATCTTCTTTCCACTGTTCGGGTTTTCGATCAATACGCTCTCGTTGTTCGGCTTGGTCCTAGCGATCGGTCTTGTCGTTGACGATGCCATCGTCGTCGTCGAAGCAGTCGAGCGTCACATCGAAGACGGTCTCGCACCGAAAGCGGCGGCACTCAAAGCGATGGAAGAGATTTCAGGTCCCGTCATCGGCATCGCTCTGGTTCTCTCTGCCGTATTCGTTCCTACCGCTTTCATACCGGGAATCACGGGACGCCTTTATCAGCAATTTGCCGTCACCATCGCGTTTTCCGTAATCCTTTCTGCGTTCAACGCATTGAGCCTGAGCCCGGCGTTGGCCGCATTGTTGCTCCGTCCGAAGACCTCCTCCGGTGGGCCGCTCAGAGCGTTTTTCGGTTGGTTCAATCGTGTCTTCGCCAACGCCACCGAGTGGTACGTCCGCGTGTGCGGTTTTCTCATCCGCAAAAGCGCAATTGCAATCATCTTGCTTGCAGCTCTCGCGGTCGGAGCGGGTTGGTTCGGGAACAAAGTGCCTGCAAGCTTTCTTCCCGACGAAGACCAAGGCTATTTGTATGTCAATCTGCAGCTTCCTATCGCTGCTTCTCTTGAGCGAACGGACGAAGTAGCTGCGAAAATCGAAAACGTACTGGCCAAGACGCCGGGCGTTGAGCACACGACGAGCGTCATCGGCTTCAGCCTTCTCAGCTTCGTACGGACGAGTTACAACGCCTTCTTCTTCGTGACGTTGAAACCGTGGGACGAACGGACCTCGCGCTCCGAGCAACTCCAGGCGATCAAGCAGCACATCAACGAGCAACTATCATCGCTTCCAGAGGGCATAGCCTTTTCCTTTTCTCCCCCTGCCATTCCAGGAGTCGGGACTTCCGGCGGATTTACCTTCGTTCTCGAAGATCGCGCCGGGATGGATCTCAAGTTTCTTTCTTCGAATCTCAATACGTTCCTTGCCGAAGCGCGCAAGCGCCCGGAAATTGCAGGTCTCAGCACGACCTCTCTCGCCAGCGTGCCCCAGTTGTACGCCAATGTGGACCGTGAAAAAGTCATCGAGCAAGGCGTAGCCGTCAAGGATGTGTACCAAACGCTTCAGACATTCATGGGCGGATTATTCATCAACTACTTCAATCGCTTTGGTCGGCAATGGCAGGTCTACGTCGAGGCGGAAGGCGACTACCGCACCCGGCGCGTGGAATCCTACATTCGGAAAGGCATTGAAGAAGGCGCGGAGGTGCTGGTCGGCGGAGAAGGCCACCCGAAGGGTCTCGAAGCAGGTTACTTCGTGAAGCCCACGGTGTTCGTCAATGTGAAGAACGAAATGACCATCGCCCAGGAAGAGATTTTCGGTCCCGTGCTCAGTGTGATCGCCTACGACTCCGAGGACGAAGCGATCCGCATTGCCAACGACTCCAAATTCGGTCTCCACTCCGCCGTCTTGGGGACTGACATCCAGCGCGCACGCCGCGTGGCTTCTCAGCTGCGGGCCGGCCGCGTCGTGATCAATAACATGACCGACGATCCGCAGGCACCCTGGGGCGGATTCAAATACTCGGGTGTCGGCCGCGAATATGGCAAATACGGCATTGAGGCTTTTCTTGAGCCAAAAGCCATCCTTGAATGACCCGTTAATACCGAGAAAAGTGAACGAGGGAGTCCATACATGTTTACAGCTAACGGGAATTGGTCACGGAGAGGCAAAGAGCGAAGTCGCCTGAGCGCACTAATTCGCTACGTGCTTGCGTCTGCCGCGTGCCTGATGGCTTTTCTCGCATCATCGCGACCAAGTTATTCACAGGTTCCAACCTACGAATTTACGCCCGTCGAAAGCAATATCAAATTTGGCGTCGAGTCCTCCGTTTCGATCCAAGGTGTCTTTGAGAAGTGGGACGCAAGCATCAAGTTTTCGTCGAGGGATATCAGGAGCGCTGTGTTAGACATCGAGATTGAAGCCGGTAGCGTCAACACCGGAAGCCATATGAAGGACAACAAGTTGAAAGGTAAGGATTTTTTTGACGCAAAAGAATCTCCTTTGATTACTTTCAAATCGACCAAAATCATTCAGACCGGCCCAAACACATTTGACATCGTGGGTAAGTTCACCATTCGCGGCGTTACCAAGACGGAGAAACTCACTCTCACGAGCGATTCACCATTCGCGGCGTTACCAAGACGGAGAAACTCACTCTCACGAGCGATAGCAAAGGAACACCCACCGGCACTCTCGACGGCATCATGGCTTTTGATCGCAAAGACTACGGCATGACGAGTGGCATCCCTTTCATCAAGATCGCCAATCGAGTGGAGGTAAATGTTCGATTGAAGTGGCGCCGTGTCAGCGGTCCGGCGCCAGTTTTCGAACAATAGTTTAAGAAGACAGAGCTCAGTATGGGAACTGAAGATATCGGTCCTTAAGAAGTGCCTAAGCGCTGCGTTTAGCAGAGCAAGGGTCGTCCTCAAATGAGAAGGTGATCGGAATGCACGAACGAATGGAGGTCCATAAATGAGCAAACACGTAAGCTTCTCACCAGCTGAAGCCGCGGACCGCCTTGCGATCCGGGAACTTGTCGAAGCCTACGCACATTGCGCCGACCGTCGGGATGCCAAGGGCCAGATGTCTCTCTTTACCGCCGACACGCACTTCGTGGTGTACATGAATGCCAAGGATCCGACTCCTTCACAGGAGCTGCATTCGCGCGAGGCCCTCGCTCCGGTCTTCGCAGACTTGAACAAGTACGACGCCACGACGCACTTCGTTGGACAGAGCACAATCTTCACGCTGACAAAGGATAGAGCTACCGGCGAAGCCTACTGCCTCGCGCATCATCTCACGGTCGACGGCGGCAAACGCCGCTTGATGGTCGCCTCGCTCCGCTACCTCGATACCTTCGTGAAGATGGAGGGCGTGTGGCTGTTTGCCGAGCGCCTGCTCTACGTCGACTGGATCGATGAGCGCGCAATGTCATAAAGGACGAACCGAATGGCTGCGGTAATCGATTAACAAAGCAGGAGAACGATCATGTCTGCATACGTTGTATTCACGAGAACGAAAACCATCGATCAAAAAGAGCTCGAAAAATATTGGGCTGGAATCCAAGCGACGATGAAGGGGCATCCCATCGAAGTGCTCGTAGCCTATGGAAAGCACGAAGTCCTTGAAGGTGATCCGATTGAGGGAATCGTCATTGCGAAGTTCCCGAACGTGAAAGCTGCAAAGGATTGGTATTACAGCGAGGCCTACCAAAGAGTCGCCAAGCACCGCAAAGACGGGGCGATCTATCACGGACTCATTGTTGAAGGTGTCAGCTAATGCAATCGACGGCGGGCCCGATACGTCTTGTAATTGTGGGCGCGACTGGAATGGCCGGCGGATACGCCCTTCGCTATGCGTTAGGACACCACTCAGTCGAACGAGTGACGTCTATCGGACGCAAGAACATCGGTGTCTCGCACCCCAAGCTGAGAGAGGTTCTGCACCGGGACTTCGCGGACTGCTCTGCACTCGCGGAGGCGCTTTTCGGTCAGGACACGGCAATCTTTTGTCTGGGCGCATATACCGGAGCGGTGACGGATGCCGAGCTCCGCACAATCACCGTGGCTTACACAATCGAGTTCGCGCGAGTTCTCCGTAGAAGCAGCCCTGAGGCGGCATTCTCATTTTTGAGCGGTAAGGGTGCGGACCCGACAGGCCGAAGTCGGATGCCTTTCGCGCGCTATAAGGGAGAGGCCGAGAACGCACTCCGCGCGGCCGGCTTTCCGCGCGTCTATGTCTTCCGGCCCGCCTACATCTACCCCGTGGAGCCCCGGAAGGAGCCGAATTTCAACTATCGCCTCTTGCGCGCGATCTACCCCGCGTTTCGGTTGCTCTTCCCCAACCAGGTGATTCGGGCCGACGACTTGGGGCGGGCCATGGTGGATGTTGCGCTCCAGAAAACAGCGGAGCGCGAAAGTCAGATTTTCGAGAACCGTGACATCCGAGCGATGGTCGAATCGTTTCAGCGCTCCGCGGGTGATTCAAATACCTCGGCTACTTCAACAGAGCAGTCGGGAGTCGAGTGATACAAGGTCATCGCCTCTCGATCCCGGCGCCCCTTGGGGTTGGCGTGATCGCCCTGGTTTGCACCATCGCTATTTACCTGGTACCACTCAGGGCCACCGTCAACCTTGTTCGTCGCGAAAGAAGGCGCGGTCATGTCGGCACGCCCTGGACCGATCTGGAAATTTTTGCCCGTGTAGTGTTTTACGCGTCCCTCACGCGCCTCCTAGAGATGGCATTTTGGGCGGTGTTGTTCATGATCTGCGGAGAATTTTCAGACTTCGGAACCGCGTTCTACCACTCCGCAGTGAATTACACATCCTTGGGTTACGGTGATCTCATCATGACGCCTTCCTGGAGATTGTTGGGTCCCCTTGAAACGGCAAATGGAACGCTTCTGTTCGGGGTTTCGACCGCGATGATCTTTGGTGTCATGCTGTGGTTGATTCAAACTAGGTTTACGGATCTTAAGGATTGAAATATCTCTCGTAGAACGAGAACTCTATTTGCGCCGTCAGATGCAACTCGTTGGAAGTTCGAGGCCAAAACCTATCTGTGATGGTGATTGGGGTTAGCTTTCGAGCGAAAAGCAGATGCCCAAGTTGTTGGAAACAAACAAGAGTGAAGGGAAGCAAGAGAAGGCTCCAAGTTATCTCGCGAGGTTGCAAGGCAGGTGCTCTAGTCCGAAAAAAGACAAGCGCTTCTGGTTGCACAATAGTTGCACAAATGCTCCCGAACAGCGGTCTTTTGCCCAACAATGAGGCAACCCATCCGAACGTAACCTAATTGATTCCGAACAACAGCGTGTGGAATCGGGAATTTGTTAAACCGTTGTAGGCGTCACGTGCCGACCTCCACCCGCTGCTGCATGCCTTCAACGTGAGTATCTAGGATCGAACAAATTAGCCAGTTTCCGTAGCCGACTTTGGATGGTTCATGCGGGTCGCGCATCGTAACGCCCCGGATTACGGGATCTATGGCCTACCCGACTTTTGGCAAATTTTTGGCAAAACGGTTTTTTGATGACAAGTCCCCTGGAAGGGGAAAGTGGGAATCGCCGCATATTTACTGGTGATTTTGATGGTGGGCCTGGGTGGACTTGAACCACCGACCTCGCCCTTATCAGGGGCGCGCTCTAGCCACCTGAGCTACAGGCCCTCACAAACAGAGGAAGAAAAAAGCTACAACCTATTCAGTTTACGATGCCTTAGCGTGATTCGCAACTGTGTACAAACCCGCGTTTTGTGTACAAGACAGCAATTTCTCTACCATTTCTCGCTTCTGTCCGTGCTCAAAATGCGTGTAGTTGCTGGTGATTCTCAGACTGGAATGCCCAATCTGATTTTTCACGAAGTCGCCGGGCATCATGCTCGCTTGCATGTGGCTCACTCTACCATGCCTGAAGGCGTGCATCCCACCGGGTTTGATGCCGATTTTTTCGCAGAGCGGTGCAAGAACCCTTCTGCAAATATCTCGGTTCTCAAGCGGAGTACCAACCCTTGACTGAAAGAGTCTGCCTGTCTGACGGCCCGCAAGGAAGTCACGAAGCAGTTGAATGGTAGCGGAATCTATGAACACGTTCCGTCGCCCACTCTTCGTCTTCGTGTCGCCTTCGATGCCGTTCCAAACTGCACGGCGAACTTCAATCACACCGTGTTCCAACTTCAGGTCTTCAACGCGCAAGCCAACAAGCTCGCCAGAGCGTAGACCCGTGAACCCAGCCAGATGAAACAGCACTTTATACTGGCCGGTTGCGGCGTCCACAATCTGTTTCACTTCGGCTTGCGTGAACCAACGCTGCTCTTCATCTGGAAGAGCGGGCAGGTCTGGGTACCACGTGACCTTAGGCTTATCCATCTGTTTGCAATGCCAGTTCACCACTGCCCGGAAGTCTTTCCACACATTGTGAATGGTCTTGGGTTCCAACCGTTTCGCAGTCAGCGAACGAATCCAGTCGTTGACGGTGCCAGTGCGAATCTCTTCGACGGCCATGTTGCCGAAGAAGGGACGCACGTGCTTCCGTATGCGACCGAGCGTGATGACCTGCGAACTGTTGTGTAGCAAAGGCAATCGCTTCGCTTCCCAAGCATCCGCAATGGCGTTGAAAGTCACAACGGGCTTCAAGGCTCTCTCAAGGTGCTGAGGCTTATTGACGCCTTCAGCTTCGATGATGTCCATGAGTTTGCGTCGTGCTTCCGGTTTCGTCATTGAAGACTTTTCACCGAGAACCACCAACGGATGTTCACGTTTTTCTTTGCCCGGAACGTCACGCCAGTAGCGCCCGTACCACTTAGAGCCAACCAGCTTGACTGAGCCTGATTGACCCGAACGTTTCGACATAGAGCGGCCTGCTTTCCGCTGTTGTCGAATCCGCGTTGCAGGCAGCACGATAACATTTGTGCGATTACCTGTCACCCCGATGCTCGCTTGCCCTGTTATACCGTCTTGGCTGGGAACGCCGGGCAGCGCGTTGCCAACCCCAGTCTGACTTCCTTCCACTCTGGGTTTCTCCTTGAATTAACAACTTGAAATGATTCGGTGGCTCCTTAGTTGACGTTGCCGTCACGAAGACCATTCAATTTTACGTGTTATTCTCTTTGGACTGCCGACGCGCTCATTGCGCATCAAGGCCATCACAATTGAAAAAACCGATTATCACATTTGGAACTGTTCTTCTTCTTGGCATTCTCAGCCAGCAAGTCTTCTGCCAAAATGCGCAAATGCCAGCGACTAAAAATAAGGCCGCGCAAACTACAAAGCGGAGAGTTAAGCCGCTGTCACCGCTATTCGCACGCTATGCGTTCTCCTTGCAGCAAGAGATTTCTGAGATGGCTCACGAAAGCATGGTGCCTATCATTGAGAATGACTTTGAGAGTGACCCATTCACAATCCATCGAAAGGCGTTTGATAAGGAACTAGAAAGAATCGAAGAATTTGACCTAAAGACGGATGGCGATGAGGAAGTTTTCGCAATGATACAGACAGCTGAAACATTGCTACTAGCACACAAATCAGACCTCTATTCTAAGAATCGAGACGAATATGGTGATAGGTGGCTGTCTTGTGTTTTTGACATA
>WNFO01005981.1_pt1 | contig 14403 bp, 25 predicted proteins | sample 5400251 | NCBI WGS metagenome assembly WNFO01 (sample SAMN13153354, study PRJNA577476) | soil metagenome | isolation source: 100 cm saprolite under Madrone tree | place: USA:California | collected 2016-06-14 | reverse complement strand
GAAAGGCGCAGTGGAAAGCGCCTCCTTATCACTCCCAAGCCCGCATCGTTCGCTGAGCAATCAGTGGTTCATCTCACGAAGTACGATTTTCCCAAGCCATGGAGGCGCTATTCCCCGCCGTTTATAAAGGCCATACCAACAGCCTGGGCGTTTCCTACATCTTCCCTCTCCAGTTCGTTCCATGCAGCGTCCAACGCACAGCCGGCTGCACGTTCGTGATGCGCGTGATGCACACACCGTTTTTGAGGCCGTACGGCTAGGCCTGCTCCGACCCGTTACACGCCGTCTCAACGAGGTCGAGAGGTCGATGTACATCACCTCGGGAGCCATTTTCGTCTGGGAAGAGAGTGACGATGACTTGGGGCTGAAGAGGTGGACAGATGGACGCGTATGGAGTCAATCCCGCATGCGCGAGGTTGGTAGGAACTTTTTCGTCATTTCTCATTCGCACTGATCAGTTGCTAGCCGTATCTATTCTATGACGAGAGATTATCGTCAGATGAGGCGCGTACAACCGACCATCCTACACGGTCAGTATTAGCTTTACCGGTCAGCTTCCTGCAGCCTCACCCTGCACAGGTCATCAGGAAATTTTCGATTTGTTGACGGCATAGCGAGAAGCGGGCCTATTTCACCAGCGCTTTCGCATTACGACAGAAGCGAGCACCATCCACTGGGACTTGTTAAGCAAGCATATTCGGCTTGGGTTCTCGAAAATCCAGAAGTAAAGCCCCGAAAATGGCATCTGACGGCATATTTCACGTACGCGGATCTGCCCCAAATCCCAACCATAGACCAAGATCCCATGCTGCGCAGTGTGGTAGTGCCAGTTGGTGTATACCGGAGTGGAAAGGCAAGGTCGAGGAACTCAGACGCGGGCATGGGAACGTCCCCACCCTCGTCGCCATCCCTCTACGCACAGGGCCCAGCAGGCCCTAGCGTTCCAAGCCAAGCTTCGGTTTCGGCCACTACGGAGTCTTCGACGACGTTGCCTTCCTTGCAGATGGCAGTGACACCACACCCATTCGATCCGAGTATGTCGAGGAGGGGACACGACTCTAGACATGCGGAAGATCAACGCATTATTCAGATGTTGAATTCGCGCCACGTTATGTAGGCCGGGATAGAAACGCATTATCAAGAGTGGGCGCTTTGGGTAGCACACAAGATGGACGAAAATTCTTGCATTGAATAGTATAAAATGATGCAATGTAACCTCATAATCTACTTGACGTTTTTATCAGCATATCATTGACGAGTGAGCATTGGAAATACAAATACAAGAGCGTGGAGCGTATGCAACATTACAGCCATCAATCCTCCTCCTCGTCGGAAGGCGGGTCATCGTCAACATTTGCCGCCGCCTGCATGGCACCTACGAGGCCTTCTCCCTGACCCTTTTGTGCGGCAAGTCGTTGCCCTAGCAGGTGTGTCAGTAGGCGCAGAAGGTAGCAGACAGATGTCGCACGTACGAATCAGTGTATGGATGGCTTGCTGAGTCTGCCTCTCTAGCTTCGCAACCTTTCTCTCCATTTCTCGTTTAAGGTCCCAATTTGGCCGTTTCGGGGCGATATTCAGAAGATCCTGCACGTGTAGGTTGAATGGAGTAGAAACTTTCAATGGAAAATGAATGTTACCAAATCTTGGGCTCTTTTTGCCTCATCTTCGGCAATGATTCGTTCCGCCAACCCCTTGACGTTATGCTCGAGGGTATCATCCACCTCCACGTTGGCTTGGTGCTTGCGCAACGTGCGGGTTTCGGGGTCGAAATTTCGATTAGCCAAGATAGGCTCTTTGAAATCACCACTTGGGGCATGACATTAACACGAGTTCCGTTGAAAATCTGGGGTAACGTACCTGACGTCTTCGACATCCTCGCCAGCTCTCTTTTTTCGCAGTGCAAGCAAACGTGCCTTTCGTGCCTCCGAGGCTGCAGCAAGAGACATGACAAAGGTTGTGAGAGAGGCTGCCCTGGGGCGATGTGAGACGTGAGACGCGCGCCAATTGGTCAGACGCGCTTTGAGCTGAACTGAACTGAACTGGACATTGGACACGGAAAGCTGGCACTCAGCGTTCAGCCCGCGGAACACAATTTGACTCAGGAATGCCTCTGAGATGGCAGGCGACATCTCATAGAGAAATATTGAAATGGGCGCATCATCCAGCTCGCAGGCGGACCCACGTTGCATTCGGTACCTCCGCTATCCTTCGTTTGGCAGCTGCCCCGTCGCCGCTGGTGGAATTAGCTGACTTTCCTTGCGATAACATTCGGTATGATCGCTTCTACGAAGCTTTCACACTAGTTGCTAATGTCGCTTCTTTAGCAATTTCTCAATCATCGCGCATATAGGTAGATAACTTTTGCAATTAGGTGCACTCGGGACTCTGAGTGACCGTGTATAGACCATGGAAAATCTACTCTCGCAGACCGGCTTCTGGAGGTTGGTTTTCTCTACGGACTTTCTTTCGTTTATCTGACGCGGGGGGAAGGCTACTGGTACGATCAAGGTGGATTCGAGGGGCCTCAATAAGCAGGTTCTGGATAAGCTGAAGGTTGAGCGAGAGAGAGGGATTACAGGTAAGTTACAACAGATTATACGAAATGCTCGACTGATTATGTGTCAAGTCAAGGCACAAACCGCGAGGTTAGTCATACTACTCCGTCCTCAGGAAATGCGCTTCTACGGACTAACTGGTACCAGTATGTTCCACCAGCAGAACAATCTGCGTTACCTCTTGAACCTCATTGACACCCCTGTATGCGGAACTTTCTCTGCTTTTATTGCCTGCCAGTTGACTTGTTTACGAAGGGTCATGTTGATTTCTCCTGGGAGGTCTCCCGTTCAATGGTTGCCTGCCAGGGTGCCCTTCTTCTTGTCGATGCAAGTCAAGGCGTCCAGGCGCAGTCTCTGTCGGTATTTCATGCCGCGCGGGAAAGAGGTCTTAAGATAATCCCGGTCTTGAACAAGGTTATATTTCATCTGCGAGGTTATGAACCAATCTCACTGTAGGGCTCTCAGATCGACCTTCCGACGTCTCGACCTAACAGAGTCAAAGCACAAATGCACTCTATATTTGGTATCGATCCTACAGATGTTCTACATATATCGGCAAAAACGGGGGAAGGTATTAGTGACGTTTTACGGGCGGTTGTAGAACGCATCCCTCCCCCTTCTGGGGAAACGACAGGGAATTTCAAAGCCTTTTTATTCGACTCGTCGTTTGTGTCCCCTTTTCTTTTGGTATAGGTGAATGTCCTTTACATTTTCGAAGATACGACAGGTACCGAGGAGTGATCTCTCTTGTCAGCATTCAGGACGGAGTGCTGCGCAAAGGTGCGTTTTATCTGGATATTCGCTGGAACATGAGTCAGATCCTCCGAAGGGGATAGAATAGCATCCTGTCATACCCGAAAAAAGTATGAAATCATGGAGCTGGGCATCATGCATCCTGAAGAAGTCCCGATCTCCCAACTACTCCCGGGACAGGTCGGCTACATAGCCTGCAACATGAAGCAATCATCCGAGGGTGAGATTCTCAACGGTGCATACTTTTGATTCGCCTCATGATGGGGCTACAGCCCATATTGGTGATACATTGCATCGTGTCGGGTATCCTGTGGAGCCTATGCCTGGGTTTCAACCCGCCAAAGCCATGGTGTGTTCAACCGCTCTGTAATGAGAGTATGCTGTGTGACGTCCATCCCCACAGGTTTTTGCTGGCATATATCCCGTAGAATCCAATGACTTCTCTAAACTGGAAGAGTCTATCAAGAGGGTATAGTGGTTCGTCAACACGAACCGAACGTAAATATATTGACCTTTTACGACAGCTTACACTGACGGACCGCAGCGTCACCGTTCAGCGGGAATCATCGTCTGCTCTGGGACAAGGTTATCGACTTGGCTTCCTTGGATCTTTACACATGGATGTCTTCCGGCAGAGGCTCGAGGATGAGTACGACGCAAACATTATCGTCACAGCGCCGACAGTGCCCTATAAGGGTCTGTTCTCAGATCACGGGAGCCATATTAGAACTAACACACTCACAGTAGTGTACAGGGACCGCACCGCTATCGTTAGTAATCCGACGGACTTCCCGGACATCGTGGAAACGTCCTCGCAGGTCCACGAAGTTCAAGAGCCGATTGTGAAAGCTAATATTATCGTCCCAGAAGGTCTGTCCGCGGTTTTCAAGACCGATTCCGCGAATCATACTTCCCACAGAATACCTGGGCGAGATGATGGTCCTATGCTTTGAGCACAGAGCGGAGGATGTTGATCACCGTTACCTTGAAACTTCTGGGGAGGCCTCGAACCGCGTTATGCTTACATGTGCACTGCCTCTAAGCGAAATAGTAGCGGATTTTTTCGACAAGCTCAAGAGCCGTAGTTCGGGGTTCGCCAGCTTCGAGTAAGTCAATACCGAGCGGCCGCCGCCGATCCAGTCTAACCCGAGACAACCGAAAGTTATGAGGACGCCGGTTACAAAAAAAGTAATCTCGTGAAGGTAAGAATCCCACAATTTCACAGAAGTTCCCTAAATTTCATCTGTCCTGATCAGATGATCTTTTTGTTGAACAACAAACCAGTTGACGCTCTGGCCTTGATTGTGCATCGAAGCGCTGAGCAGAGCATAGGGAGAATGTGGGTGAAGAAATTGCGTGAGTAGTTCATTTTCCTTAATCGGTTGGCACATGTGTACATGTGACCGCCTCGCAGATAAAGTCATTCCTCGGCAGCTGTTCGAAGTTCCCATTCAGGCCGCAGTTGGAAAGCGAATAATTGCCCGCGAAACTTTATCAGCCTTGCGGGCGGATGTGACCGCTGGGCTGTACGGAGGTACGTTGATTCAACGAGTCATGAATGTGAAACCCACTCGTGCGGTTTTCCAGGACATTACGAACGAAAGATGAAACACCTGGAAAACCAAAAGGAAGGGAAACGTAAAATGAAGAGGATCGGCCGCGTGGACCTTCCACAAGAGGCCTTCTTCGATATTCTGAGTACGAGACGTTCCTGAGATATGGATACCACGAAGATCACGGACGTCTAGACTTTGTCCTTGTGATCCATTGAAGCATACAGTAATATACACTCCACTACCATCTCGAGCATACAACATATCCGCGATAAGCCGCACATGTGACCCTCATAACTCGTTGTCTTCGTCATCGTATGATTCTTTGATGAGCCTGGGATGTTTGAGTTTTTTCAGATACTCACGGTGATAGTGCGCTCTTACCGGTACATCGACGGTGGTGGGTGATCGCCGCTGGGAGGTGTCTGTCAAGAAGGGGGGCGACGAAAGGGGTTGCCGAAAATGCTTACTCATTGGTAACATATACGTCGACTAATTCAGGTCGCACGTAGTCGTAGTATGGGTTCACGACGTCAACCTTGTCGACAAGGTCGCCCTCTTCAAATCCAAGCACGCTACTTGGATCATCAAAGTCCAGGGCGCCATACTCATGGTAAAGATTCCACAGTGGCGTCAGTTTAAACTGTCCCGCACATACCATAACCGTCGTGCTGTGCGCGCGAGCTGCCGTTGCCGTGAGAAGAGAACCGGTAACGGCGAACATGCCACCGTTGGTAAGGATGGCATGGGCCCCGAGAATCACTTTGCTGACGCGGGACATCAGAGCGTAGATCGACGAGTCGGGAACGAGAAATGTGGAGATGCCTGACGAGGATAGCGAACGTGCCATGTCATGGCCTCCGTAGCTTGGAGAAGAATAGGTACGGTATATAAAAGCATATACCGATCGAGGAGATACGGAGACTCACGAAGGACCACTTTCAGCAACGATGACTGTGAATTTATGATAATGAGCCGCTGACTTGAGATACATCTCTACGGTTTTTGATTTGCCAATCGTCAAGATAATTTCGCTAAGAGGAAACCGGTTGGGATTAGGCTTTGATGGTAAAGATATGACAAAAGAAAAAAAAAAAAGAACTCACTCTGAGTGGATATGGTCTCTGGCGCTCTTTGCAATGTTATCGTAGACAGTCTCGAGTTCATCGAGGATACCCTGTATCTCCTCCATCACAACAGGCTTCAACGTCCGCGCAAACGAACCAGGATCATCCGAATCGTTCTCCTTCAGCACAAGCGTCGACTCTGCCTTTTGTTGTTCGGCGGCCTGTCTGCGCGGTTGACCCTGCAGCACAAAATTCGCGATCGAGAATTCGTTCTCGCCGGTCGTGGCCTCGCCCTTCGACGCATTGTCGTATTCCTCTCGGACGTGATGGAGTAGCCTACGGACCGTATTTCCAACGGTATGTTCTGTATAGTATGCGTTGTGTCATTTGAACGCCATCATCGGCCATAAGTACACCCATGGAAGTATGGTGAGGCACCTTTTGGTTGAGCCTCAATCAGTTTCCGCCCTACGCTTCTGATTATTTCCACTAGCTGGCTGATGTTCTGAAATCGCGCTTTCGATATGACCTGACGCAGGACTAGCGCGGTTTCCAGTGCTGTCTGACGAGATCCGACTACCTGCCTAGTGGTCACTAGACTTGGTCGCCGTACTTAGCCTAGAGGCTGCAGACAGTAGGGCGTACCGTCTCCTCAGCTTTGCTGCAAGAACTTCTACGGGGCGTTGCCCTGCTGCGTGCTGGGGTTCTGTAGCCATTCTATTTGACTTATAATGTATACAAAGTGTGAGGAGAGGAGAAGCTCCATTTGGTTATGCTGGCACGTGATAGGCACTCATTGAGTCGGATGCTGGCGACTACAGTATAGGGACTACAGTATAGGCTACAGAATTTTTTTTGGTACACAGGGAACGCACGGCCGCAGGCCCTGCGGTGCGATCTAACATACTGGCTTTTCTCTCGCACGTTAATTAGAAGGTGACACGTGCCAATCTAGAATGTCTGCCCATTTTCCGGGGAGAAGCTGGGATATTTGTTCCACATCCTTGTCACCTCGTCCGGACAGACACTTGGAAGATAAGATGTGAAACTCCTGCGCAGTTGAAGGGAACAACGAGGACTCACTAACACGAGGTCCTGGTCTCGCGGTAAGGTTTTGGCCAGGCGAACGGCTTCCCAAACTGCGTGGGCAGATTCAAGCGCTTTTATACGACATGATTATGCAAATAGATGTGATCATGAAGGGAGGGCGTACCAGGGATGATACCCTCTAATTGCGTGCATAGACGGAATCCCTTCAACGCCTCCTCGTCAGTTGCAACTACATATTCTGCACGTCCCGAGTCTTTGAGCCAGGCATGTTCCGGACCAACACCAGGGTAGTCAAGCCCAGCGCTTATGGAGTGCGTCTCGATTATTTGTCCCGAAGGGGACTGCAGAATGTACGTTCGTACTCCGTGGAGAACTCCCGGTTGGCCCTTTGACAGAGTTGCACTGTGTTTATCCCCATCGATGCCTACGGCAAGCAGGGTGAGCCGACACGCTAATATGCGCCCAAAGGACGACTGACCTTCACCACCGGCCTCAACACCGACCAGCCGAACTTGCTTATCGGGGATAAAGTCATAGAACGTTCCGATGGCGTTGCTGCCACCACCGACACAAGCCACAAGAACGTCTGGTAGTTTTCCTCTCGTCTCTAGCATCTGTTCCTTAATCTCTTTTCCAATAACACGTTGGAAATCTCGGACGATAGTCGGGAATGGATGCGGGCCGATGGCCGAGCCAACCAGATAATGGGTAGTTGAAAGGTTCGTGACCCAATCACGCATGGCTTCATTAACAGCATCCTTCAGCGTGCGTGAGCCTGAGTAGACGGGCACGACCTGAATTGACACGTCAGAGAGGTTCAAAACGAGCGGCGTCGATGGTGAAATACCTTGGCACCAAGCATCTCGATTCGGAAAACATTCAAGGCCTGACGGCGTACGTCCTCCGCACCCATGTAGACGACGCATTCCAGGCCAAAGCGCGCGCAGACGGTGGCGGTGGCAACGCCATGTTGGCCAGCGCCGGTCTCAGCGATGATGCGCATTTTCCCAATCCTGCGGGCAAGCAGAATCTGTCCTATAGCATTATTGATTTTATGTGAGCCTGTGTGATTGCTAAAGTAGCACGTAAGCCCCAAGGTAGTTAGTCTGGATGATGGACGAACAGGTCCTCTCGCTTCATCCAAATCTTGGCACCGCCTGCATGTTCTGTGAGTTTCTCGGCGAAATAAAGATTCGACGGCCTGTTCATATATTTGAATAGACCTTCCCATTCCTTCCAGAAATCTGGGTCTGCCATGGCAGACTTGTGAGCTTGCTCAAGTTCGACGAGACAATCAAACAGGGCCTCAGGAACGTATTGTCCGCCAAATTGACCGAAACGCGGGGGAAGGACATTCGAACTAGGAGCAAGTGGTTCGGTGTGATCGACATTCCGAATCGGCTTGGTGACTTGACGTACTCCTTCCGTTTGGGAACGATGCTTATCCTGCAGAGTTTTGCCCTTCAAGCTGATAGAACGACAATACTCCTCCACCCTGGCAGCGACTCGAGCTGGGGGTGCTTCTTTGATGATGGAAACCAGCCTGCTACCGATGACAACTCCCTCTGCACCAGCTTCTACAACCGTGTTGTAGTGCTCGCGCGTTGACACACCAAAGCCAACCGCAATAGGAACTGTGGCATACTCTTTTATGCGAGCAATGATATTGGGAAGTGCTGAATTCAAGGCTACCTTGTCCGAGGATCCTGTCGTACCCATCTGTTTCAAGTCAGAGACATTCCCAACATCCGTTCTGAACTACCTCACCTTGGATACGACATAGATGAAGTTATCCGCAATCGAGGCAAGGAAGCGAATACGGTGAATTGTTGTAGAAGGTGCGATAAGAGGTACGTAGGCCATACTAGGCCATCGAGGTCATGCGCGGCACATTAGCGGTGATTGTTCTCTCACCTCGCTGTTGCGCATTTTTCCCGGAAGGATACAGCCTCCTCTGGAGGCAAGTCAACAACAATGAAGCCATTGGCGCCCGCTTCGAACGCATCCTGGATTGCCTTCTGCTCCCCATACGCAAGCAGAGGGTTGTAATAACCTACACCGTGGTGGGTGAATTATGGGAATAATGCACTGGCAGAGCATATAACTCTTACCCATAAGAATGACTGGAGCAATCAGACCTCTATTCCTCGCCTCTCTGACCATTCCTAGGCACGTTGCATAATCTATATCAAATTTCAAAGCGACCTTCGCAGCGTGATCAAGACTTTTTGTAATTGCGTGCTTCAGGATGCACACACGTTGTTTGTTTCTTGAATAGCAGGGCCATCAGCCATGGGATCTGAAAAAGGTACTCCGAGTTCGATTATGTCTGCTCCACCCTCCTGCATGGCCAGGAGAACTGGGACGGTATCATTGGGTGTTGGATATCCTGCAGTCACGAAAGTGACCAGCGCATGACCGCCCTAAGCGTGTCTCGGTGAGGAAATATGCATTTATGAAGGGTGTGAACTGTTGTCACCTCTGCTAGTTTCTTAGCGAATACTTTTTTGATGTCGTCCATCGTCAATCAATAACGAAAGAAAAAGCCAGGCGCGGACCCGGACCGGCTTAAGAATCTTGTATGTAACAATTAATCTTATCAGTCGGGTGCCGTCAACACTCATCATCATGTTCCGTGCCACGTTTTCCTTCTCTCCGAGTCAGCAAGCGCAAAGCCAAGCAACTCACGGCCACGAATGGATCTTTGTCTCCCTTCGGATGAATCACGGGTGTTGATAATATACACAGGCGGTACAATTGGAATGCTCGTCGGAGAACACGGCGGCTACGTGCCCGAGCCCTACTTCCTAACCGAAACACTGCGTAGCCAGGCTCGCTTCCACGACCCGCACCAGGACTCTCTCTTTTCTCATGCCGGTTCCGTAGAGGGCTTCAGACAGTGGTCTTCATCTGGAAGGACGTCACCTTCGAATACGGAGTCTAACGACCCCATTTCGCCTCTGAGTCAACCAACCCTGCTTGTACGCTCTTCCCGTCCGATGGACGTTCCGCCTACTCTATCTCCTACGGGCGAGCTTCCTTCTCGGGGCGCCACCAGACCCCGTTCTATCAAAGTAGCCGACGACGTTTACGAGTCGCGCATTCCGGCGCTCGTGACTCCGCGGAGCGCTATTGCAGGCGGCGTCGAGAAACATATCCGCTATGCCATCTTGGAGGTAACGCAGGTGTTGTTGACAAAACCTCTTGTAAAGTTCACGTCTGTACTCGCAGTGGCATCCACTTCTGGACAGTAGCAATATCGAAATAGAAGGTCGCGTTCGTCCTCGGCCCCGTTTCCCAAACGTCTGACCCAATGATCTCTTACTTTCCTTGTGTGCAGACTGGATTCGAATAGCCACCGAGATTGAATTGAACTACTCTCTGTTTGACGCATTTGTGGTCCTTCATGGGACGGATACGATGGCATATACCTCCAGTGCCCTAAGCTTCCTGCTAGAGGATCTAGGAAAGACCGTAGTGAGATCTTAACCATACAGTCTTCCGAGGCAACAGGGTTTCGAAGGCCTCGTCTGCCGACTTCAACGCATTCACAAGCCCGAACCTTCCCCCTCTCGTGAACGGCGAGTACCACAACCTCGAACGCTTCCGGGTGCTAGAATAAACTTTTCAACAGTGGGAATAGACATAGTGGTGAACTGGAACGAAGTTATCCGGCAAACAAGCCTTCGCAGATTCAGAGCGCATAAACGTATGTGGTATATATCAAGCTCAAATGTGTCATCCGCATCCTAAATAGTCGCGAAACTCAGGGCTCAGCCCGCATGTAGGTGAATGAATACTCCCCGATCTCTTCCCCCGCGGAGTTGGAGGCTCACAACCCAACACCCTCAGCTACATTACGCCTATTTCCAGGCATCACCATCGCCACAGTCCAGGCCTTCCTCGCGCCGCCCATTCGAGGTGTCGTCCTCGAAACGTTCGGCGCAGGAAACGCGCCTCAACGCAAGGATCTAATGTCTGCTCTCCGCGAAGCATGTGAACGCGGCGTAGTCATCGTCGCAATTACCCAATGTGCGAAAGGTTCAGTTTCCAACGCCTACGAGACGGGGCGCACGCTCCTCCAAGCGGGCGTGGTACCAGGTGGAGATATGACGCCCGAGGTATGTATGCCTTAATGCGCGCGCCGTGCGACTACACCGCAAAAAAACCGAAGGAGCATTCGTTTGGCAGTGCGCGCTGACAAAGCTCAGCTACCTCCTCTCCAAGACTGAACTCTCTGCCGAGGCGGTGCGCAAACTCGTAGGAGCACCGTTGCGTGGTGAGCTGACGAGTACACCGCGCGGCACACGCACACTCGCCATCGATGTGAATGCCGAAGCGGTCGGCAACACGCTCGGGCATATCGTCCGGCTGACTTCCCCCGCGCGTAACCCGATCCCCGCAATCGTCGTCTCGGATGCACAGGACGAACTACCGGATGCCGGTGCCCCTTGGGCATGGACAGCCGCGGAGGTAGCTACGACTCAACGTGCGCTACTCTCGTGGCTTGTGCACCTCGCGGCCGCAGCGAATGATGTCGATGGGCTCTTGCATTGTTTATCCACTGACGGAGCGCATGAAGAGGAGCAGGGCACGATTGTGGGCGGGATCGTCAATTGGATAAATCCCGCATCCGGAAGGTCACCTGTCCACGTGGCTGCGATTAATGGCAGTGCGGATTGCGTACATGCGTTGCTCAAAGCAGGGTCACTAGTACACCTGAGGGATTCGTTGGGCCATACAGCGCTCTACTACGTGAGCGATTCTATCCTTCGGGTTATCGTTAAGTGGGGAAGCCTGATCGATGGGTTAGGCTGCGCGGCAAGGCCACGATGAAATTGTGAGCACGTTGGTATCCGCGGGCGCGAACCTTGGCGGGGCAGATCTGGAGGAGTTTGCTCCTCTCGCGGCAAAGATGGCACTTCTTCGCGAAGACCATGCCGCTCTGAATATATGGGAGAAAGCGGGGATCCCTATACCGAACCGAAAGCAGCAGCAGAGCAAAGATAACGTGAAGTCATAGATGTACAAATGAGGAAGGAGAATCGAGAGCGAGTGAACCCAAAAATAATGAGCAATGAAGATTTAACCGTCCGTCATAGCCGAGTCATTTTGTTCTTCGGAAAGGGAGGCGAAATGGTCATTTAGGGTTTTTAGGAAGAACTCCATTTGGTCATAACCGAATGTGAAGGTATCCGCGAGGAAGTCCAGCTTTTGTATATATTCCTGCGACTCTTTTCCCAGCTCCAGCGGGGTATATCGCACCATGCGTTGAAGATCATCTTTCGTTTTGGGACGAGAAGGCGAGTGGCCCGGGACAGAGGATGGCGGGGGTTGGTACATGGACGTGAGCAAAAATGAGAGACTTGCTACGGTATTGTGTTAGAACATATATATAAGGTTGCCGCAAGAGGCGATATTCACCTGTATTCATGTGCGAAAAGACGCACTTATATGTGACCTCCTCGAACTGGCCCAGGTAAGCGTACGGACTTTCTTGAATCTTGGCACTCAAAACAATAAGATTCGTTAAGTCCTCGTAAAGCCGAATCGTGACGCCGTGCTTGGGGTCGTTGATAAGGGTATCCTGGGCGGTGCGGCCGGATGATCTCGGAGTCTCTCGCTGACCCTTGGTGGTTTTGTTCTGCAATATCTGCGAGTGGGCGATCTCCGCCTTCAGGTCTGCTTGTGTCGTCTCCACTGCAAGTGTTCGATGAGTCAGCGTCGCCTGCGAATTGTTGTCGCTGCCCTTACGTTGTTCATCCAACGCAGTGATGCGAACATCCTTATCCTTTATAACCGCGTCCTTTTGTTTAAGCGCGTCCTTAGCCTTCTCAAGACGGTCCTCCAAGATGCGTTTCTCTTCATCCGCCGCCTCACGCGTGAGGAAATGAACAGTTGACTCGCGGCCTTCCTTTAACATGGGAGCTAGACGTGCAATTTGAGTGGTTAGTTCCTTGATAAGCTCCTCTTGCGCTATAGTCGAGATCAGTACGACGCAAAACGGTCAAGCGGGAGTCACGTACCATTGGTGGCAGCATCATACTGCGCTTTCATGACTGCTAGCTCCTCCTCTGGTTCCGTATTTCTCGCCTTTATTAGCTGAAGCATGCTTTCTGATAGTTCCTCGCTCTTGACTTTGTACTGTACGAGAGAGTTCAGTAGTCTTGCCGCGCTTGTCCTAAGGCACGGGAAGTGAACGCACCAAATCGCGTTCTTCCCTCATTCTTTCAAGTTCTGGAGAGAAAGTAGATCCCGTCTCTTCAACAATCTCTCCCTCTTCCACGTGGAAAGTTGGGCCCGCACGTGTTTTCCCTTTCTTTGTGGGCGAAGGGGGTTTGGCCACCGATGGCTCGTCATCATCCAGCTCGTCAATGATCACGAGATCCACGCCATTCTTCTGTCCGTTGGCCTTCGGAGCTGCCCTTCCTTTCCCTTTGGCCTTTGTGGGAGCCTTGCCGTTGGTCGCCGGAGGTGCAGTAGCTTTGCTCCTGCGCTTACTCTTTGGTTCAACAACCTCTGGAACATCCTCCTCATCGTCTTCTACGAGCATTGGAGGGTCGCTTGGGGGCTTTCGTTGCCCAGTTGTCCGAGATTTGGCAGTGGAAGGACCGGCAGCGGAACGCGATGCAGAGGTTTTCCGCTTCTTAGAGGGTTGGTATGGGGTTGAGGGTTGATAGCCACCTCAACGATCCACACCCGGGCCGCGACTTCCGACTACCGCCCATATGACCACGAAAATTCGAGTTGTCATTCCTCAACGCTCAAGAATTTGGGATATGTGCTGGACACTTACGGGAACCAGACCTTCCATTGAGAACGGGTATGGGATTTTGATGAGCGAGTCGAGCACGGCGTTTCTCAGGCAGGCGCCACGGTGGATGAACAACTACATCATGGAATCATGTGGAGACGTGGCGACACGACTCTAGGCGTATTTACAAGTCTGTATTACAAGCAAGAATTTCCTTATCTGATCGCCATGTTAGGGACGACTGTCCATTGAGGCCGTTGACGGGCTATTTCGAGCAGTCTGGATGCCGCTCATTCTCCACAGGGGAAGCACTTTTCAGAGCTGATAACAAGTTGTACGGCGCCCTACAGGTTGGGCACGGTTTAAGGAACTATCTCAATGTTTGATGCTGGGAGAATGAGATCTCGCTGGACATGTCCCATTTCGCGCGAACGATTCGCGACCCGGTTCTCCGACCGAAAACTGGGTGAGTCGTTAATTGCACTTGATCGATATGAGCGTAATGTGACCGACGCTGTCTAATTTTAGCGACCCCCGTCCGCGATGCCGATGCACCCGTGGCTGGAGGAGCTTGATCAGGGAGTGTCTGACATGCTTGGAAGAGGTGAGGAAGGAAGGTCGGGGATTGCCGGGGTCGTTCGTTTGTTCGGTTTCGTTCGGTCTGAACGAAG
>WNFO01002854.1_pt1 | contig 14405 bp, 10 predicted proteins | sample 5400251 | NCBI WGS metagenome assembly WNFO01 (sample SAMN13153354, study PRJNA577476) | soil metagenome | isolation source: 100 cm saprolite under Madrone tree | place: USA:California | collected 2016-06-14 | reverse complement strand
TCGGGATCATGCTCTTAGTTTTCCCGGCTTTTGGACAAGACCAGCCATCTGCGTGGCAAACGCAAGTCCGCAAGTTTGCAGAGTCGAAGGACTGGGATTCGGCAATGAGAATCGTCGAACGCGAACTCGCCCGTGCTCCGCAAGACATGGACGTGCGTGCGTGGCGCGCGCGCGTTCTGAACTGGTCCGGGCACCCGGCGGAAGCAGAAAAAGAATATCTGGAAATCTTGAAGGTTGCTCGGAACGACCCAGATAACTGGATGGGGCTGGCGAGCGCGTATTTGCGCGAAGGAAAAGTAGAAGATGGCTTGCGAGCACTGGACCGCGCCGTGGAGCTTGATCCCAAACGCGCGGACCTGCGCGCGGCCCGAGCGCGGGCGCTGCGCGCCATGGGCGAACGAAACGAAGCTCGAATGGAATTTCAGAAAGCGCTGAATCTGGACCCCACTAGCTTGGAAGCACGTGCCGGGCTGATTTCCGTCCGCGGCGAACCAAGACACGAAATGCGCTTCGGCCAGGACAACGACCTCTTTAATTTCACGAGCGCCAATCACGACGGATGGGTCAGCCTGGTCTCAAAGTGGACGCCGCACTGGTCCACCAGCTTCGCGGGAAGTTTCTACGAGCGAGCGGGAATCCGCGCAGGGAAATTTTCAGGCGCTATCACAGCACGCCTGTCCCGATGGGGAGCTCTGACCGCCGGCGGCGCAGCAGGGCATGACAATGCGGTGATCCCCAAGAGTGAGGCCTTTTTTGACCTCAACCACGGATGGAAGACCGGCGAAACGAATTTTCTGCGCGGGGTGGAATTTGATTACGGGCAGCATTGGTACTGGTATCAGACTTCCCGGATTCTGACGCTGAATGGCACGACAATTGTCTACCTCCCGCGGGATTTCACACTATCGCTGGGAGCCACGGGCGTGCGCAGCACGTTTTCAGGAACCGGTGCGGAGTGGCGGCCTTCCGGAATTACGCGGTTAGGATTTCCATTGGCAAATTGGGGCGAGAAGCGGCTTTCCGGAAGCGTATTCTTCGCCGCCGGCACGGAAGATTTCGCGCAAGTGGATCAGATCGGAAGATTCGCTTCGCAAACCTATGGTGGCGGATTGCGCTTCCAGATAAGCGCCCGGCAGGACGTTACGGGCTATGCCTCGCATCAGAAACGCACCCAGGACAGAACGGACACAAGTTTCGGATTGAGCTATGGAATCCATTTTTGAAAAACTCTGGAGGCTAGGGCCGGCGGCGTTTGTGCTGAAGGCCATCGTCGCGGCGATCGTGGCGAATGGCCTGTTGCTGGGGTTTATTTTGCTTCGACGGACATACCGCCAGTGGTATTTCGCGAAGCGCGACGCCCGCGTCTTCGAATTGCGGCAGGATTGGGACCGGCTAGTTTCCGGTGAGATTGCGTACGACACGTGGCGTCAGAAATCCTTCGACCGGCGGATCGTCGAGAGCATCGCGCTGGACTCGCTCGAAGCGGCGGGAGCGGAAGAATCGGCGCGATTGCTGAAATTTCTGCGGCAAAGCGGGCTCATCGAAAAACGCATATTTGAAGCCCGGACGCTCACCGGCTGGCGGCGCATGCGGGCGCTGGTGGCGCTGGGACAAACGCGCGCGCTAGAAGGAATCTCGGCGATGGCGGAAGGATTGCGTGACCGCGATCCGGAAATACGACTGGCGGCGCTGCGCGGCTTGGGGCGGACGGCCTCTCCACAAGCGGCCGAGGAGATCCTTGCTTGGGTGGGCGAGAGAGGATTGTGCGTGCCGGCGTTGCCGCTGCAAAACGCACTTATCCAATGTTGCGCGGAGCGTCCGCAACTGCTGATTCCCTATCTGCAACATGCAGAAGGACCGCTGCGTGAAGTGCTTGGCCGCGTGCTGGGCGAAGTGGCCACTCCTTCGCTCAGCCTGGACCTGTTGCAGTTCGTGGGAGATGACCTCGATGAACTTCGCGCCGCGGCGGCTCGGGCGATGTCTCACGCGGAACGTGGCTTGGCCTTCGACGTTCTCAGCGAGCTGGTGGGAGATCCCGTATGGTTTGTGCGGCTGCGCGCGATCATAAGCCTGGGCGAACTCTGCGAACCCCGCGCGATTCCAGATCTAATGCGTGGACTGACGGATTCCAACCGCCTGGTGCGCTTGCGTGCGGCGGAGGCACTCGTGAAACTCAAGACGGAAATGGCTCCGATTTTCCAACAAGTGATAGCCACGCAAGATCGCTATGGGCTGCAGGCCTACTTGACCGCACTCGAAAATGCCGGCCTGCGAGGCCAGCTGGAGGAGGAACTGCTGGCCTGCACGGCAGGAAACAACGATGAGAAAACGAGACTGTGGAAAATCCTTCAGACGGGAGTGCTGCTCGCAGAAGAAACTGTGCTGGCGGACTCTGGCCCGGCGAAATCAGCGTTCCTGTCATGATTCGTCTTCTGGAGATTTCGAATCACACGCTCTTCTGGTATTACCTGGCCAGCAATTTAGCTTACCTGACCATGCTGATCGTCGCGCTGAAGACGAGTGCGGCGCACCAACGTAGCCTGAAAAGCCATCGTCTGTCGTGGTTCAAGGAATCACCGCTGGCGCCGCCCATCACGATCATCGCCCCCGCGCACAATGAAGAGAAATCCATTCGAGTGGCGGTGCGAAACCTCCTGGAGCTGGATTACCCGCAACTCGAAGTCATCGTTGTCAACGATGGATCGGAAGACCGCACGCTGGATGAGATGCGGGAAGAGTTCCGGCTTCGGCCTGTCCGGGCGGTGTACATACCCCAAGCGGAGAGCGCGCCGGTGCGGGGTTTGTACCGCAGCGACGTGAACGCAAATCTGTTGGTCATTGACAAGGAATCCGGAGGCAGCAAAGCGGATGCGGCGAACGCGGGTTTGAATGCGGCAACCTCCCCCTACGTGTGCATTGTGGATGCCGATTCGGTCCTCGAGCGTGACGCGCTGTTGCGAATTATGTTGCCCATCATGGCGGACCCGAAACGCGTCGTGGCGGTTGGTGGAATCATCCGCGTCTTGAATGGATCGGAGATTGAAGCGGGGCATCTGAGACGCGTGCGTTTGCCGCACAAGAGCATTGAAGTGATCCAGGTCATTGAGTATCTACGCGCATTCTTGATCGGCAGAGAGGCCTGGGGGCAGGGAAACATGCTGACGATCATTTCCGGGGCGTTCGGTGTATTTCGAACGGATCTGGTGCGCGCCGTTGGCGGCTATCGGTCGCGCGCGATTGGTGAGGATTTCGACCTGGTGGCGCGCTTGCACCGGCACTTGCTGGAGAAAGGGGTGGACTACCGCATCCACTTTGTTCCTGATCCCATGTGCTGGACGGAAGTACCTTCCGACCTTAAATCGCTGGGAAGGCAGCGCGCGCGCTGGCAGAAGGGTCTGCTGGACGTGCTCTGGCCGAACCGGGATATGCTCTTCCGGCCGCGTTACGGCAGGATCGGTTGCTTTGCTTTCCCTTATCTGTGGCTGTTTGAGCTGTTCGCGCCTGTCGTCGAGATCGTGGGGATTATAACAATCGTCCTTGCAGCTTGTTTGGGTGTGTTGAGCCGGGAATTTTTCCTGCAATTCCTCATATTCGGGTATGCGTTTGCGACGGTGATCTCCATCGGTTCCGTCTTGCAAGAAGAAATTACCTACAAGCGCTATAACGACTGGCAAGACGTCATACGGCTCGTTAGCTACTGCTTCCTCGAACATTTTCCCTACCGGCAATTGCACATGATTTGGAGACTCCAAGGCCTTTGGCAATACCTTCGCGGCGACGTCGTCTGGAGACCCTTAAAGCGCAAAGGGCTCGAGTCGGCCCAGGTCCCATAGGCGAACGGTGTTGCCGCCCGTACCTTACCGGCACGTTGCCGGCCCGCATTCGAGGCCGATTGATAGCGCGTCAAGCGGGCAGGCCGCGGCGGGCTTTCAAATCGGCGAGGAGGCGGTCCACTTCTGTGTCGCGATCCAGACGCGTTAGCTTCTCACCGACATCGTCGGTCAGGAACTCAACTTCAGCGGTGGCGACCGCCTCTGTGTGATGCACGCGGTCCTTGAGCCGGTCGAACGCGGCGCTCTTGGAGTTGTCGCCCATGACGGTTTGCGCGCGCGCCGCTTTGCCCAGGGCAATGCCGCGCCGATGACGAGCGAGCAGCAGATCGCGCTTGGACTTCGCTTCGTCGAGCTTTTGTTCGAGTTTCACGAGCGCCCCCTTTAGCGTTTCGACCTGTGCGTTCTGATCGTCCACTTGTTCGCGGTAGCTTTCCGCCAGCCGCTGCGAGGTCTGGAAGCGGTCGAGCGCGGCGCGGGCCAAATCATCCTTGCTCTTGTCCACGGCAGTCTCTGCCTTGCGCATCCAGTCCTTCCCGGAGTCCTCGTTTTCGCGCCACTTTTTTTCCAGCATGTGCTGGTCGGCGATGGAAACCGCCACCTGGGTTTTGACCTGGAGATACTGGTTCTCCATGTCGAGAATCACCTGCTTGATCATTTTTTCAGGATCCTCCGCGCGATCGACCATGTCATTGATGTTCGCACGAATCAAAGTGCTTACTCGTTCTAAAAGTCCCATGGCAAATCTCCTTTCGAGTTCCAACTGATGCAGACCACTAAAACTTCAGAAAGACCAAACCGCCGCCGCGTCTTCGACCTCACTCAGGACAGCAAGCCGATACCGCAAATTCCTGCCGCAAGTTTCGCAAGGCCCGGCGAAGAAACCAGGTTCAGCGCAACGGCCCTGCCAAGCGCATAGACTGCGCTTGCCCAAAAGTGGCGGAATACAAAAGCGAATGCCACCGCCACGAGAAGCCCAACGAAGAGAAGTTTTTCTTTCATGCTCATGGCCATCCTCCAAGACCATTTGGCGCCCCGCTGGGAATTCAAAACGCACCGGGACGGAAGCACACCTTACGCCTTCTTGACCGGCGCTTGAGGCGGCTCCAACTTCGGCGCTTTGTCGCCGATCAGCCGCACTTTGCTGAGCAGTTCCGACATCTGCATGCCGGAGAGCGCTTCGAAGAGCGCGGGAACCTGCGCGGCAATTTTGGTGATGTCCCCGGTCAGTTTGTAAGCGCCGGCGGCATCGCCATTGCCCGTGGAAACGATGGTCACCTTGTCCACTTTGCCGAGCGGCTCGGCGAGAGCACGCACCACTTCCGGCAGTCCGGAGATGAGTTTGTCGAGCACGGCGGCCTGGTTGTATTCCTGGAAGGCCTCCGCCTTGACGTTCATGGCCTTGGCTTCGGCTTCGCCCTTCTTGAAGATGATTTCCGCTTCGGCTTCACCCTGCGCGCGAATGGCAGAGGCGCGGCCTTCGGCTTCGGTTATCGAGCGCTGACGCTCGGCGCTGGCGAGCGTTTCGATGCGCTGGCGCTCGACTTCCGCCGGCTTTAGCACGGTAGCGATGAGCTCGCGTTGGCGGCGCTCGATTTCCGCTTCCTGCACTTTCACTTGAGCTTCGCGCTCCACCTGCTGCACCCTGACCGACTCGGAAATGACTTGCTGCTGCATGATGTTGGTTTCGATTTCGTAGGCTTTGTCGGCGGTGGCTTGCGCCTTCTTGGTCATCTCCAGATAGCTGGCCTTCTTGATGTCCAGGTCGCGCTCGGCTTCGGCTTGCCTCGCCAGCGAAGCGGTTTCCGCGGCAACGCGCTCCTGGTCGGCTTGGGCCTTGGCTACGGCCGAGGCCCGCTGCGCCTCGGCGCGTTTGATGGCGATGTCACGATCCGCTTCTGCCGCGGCTACTTCTGCATCGCGCTTGATGCGGGCGACGTCCGGGCGGCCCATGTTGGTGATGTACTCGTTCTTGTCGCGCACTTCTTTGAGTGTGAAGCTGACGACCTCGAGCCCCATCTTGTTCATGTCGCTCGCGTTGGTGGAGCGCATGCGGTCCGCGACCATCTCCGGCTCTTTCACGATCTGCTCGACGGTGAGCTGGCCGATGATCCCGCGCAGATGGCCTTCCATCACGAGCCGAATCAAGCCCTCGCGCTGTTCCGGCCGCTTGGACAGGAACTGCTCCGCTGCGGTGCGGATGGACACCGGATCGGACTTCACCTTGATCTGGGCAACGGCCTCCACGGTAACGGCCACGCCCTGTTGCGTGTAGAGGCTCTGCTGCGGAGCCACGTCAAACGACATCAGCTCCAGCGACAGCTCCTTGCACGTTTGAATCATGGGGAAAATGACCGCGCCGCTACCCTTCACGATGCGTGTGCCGCCCATGCCGTAAATGATCAGCGCTTCGTGCGGGCCTACTTTGCGATACATCCTCGCTACTGTAGCCATGACCAGGATCACCGCCAGAACGGCAAGTCCGGCGACGACTGGAACCAGTGGAAACCCGAACATATAGACCTCCCTTTTCCTGCCCTGCGCGGACTGTTTGCATCGTTCGCCAGTCCGAAACTCGTTTCGCCTGCGCTACATGCAAGACGCGCGTTGTCAGGCCATCAGCTTGTGAATTCGTCCCAACGTTTCACGTAAGCGATGCCATTCTCGTGGCGCTCGATCACTACCTCGGCGCCCTTTTCGATGGCTTTGCCGTCGTCGGTGCGTGCGCCCGCGCTGCGACGCACGCCGCCAAGCAAGAAAACCACTTCGCCGGTGCCGTTCGCGCGAATCGGCATGGTTACAGTGCAGAGCGATCCTTCCACGCGGTAATCCGCTTCGTTGAGTTGCGTTTCGTTCGAATGCATCAGTTTCACCATGAATTTGAAGACAATTGACCCCGAGACGAGCCCGGCGAGCGTCGCCAATCCAAGCGAAGCAATCGCCACGAGATTCGAATACTTCGTCAAAATGTAGCCCGTGCCGCCGAACCATGCGAGAAAAGCCAGCATTGTCGAAGCGTTAAACCAGGAAAAATGCCCGTCTGCGTGCGTGGATGCGCCCTTGGCGCTGCTCGCGCCATGCGCGTGGCCGCCGGAGTGGAGACCGCCGGCGTGATGTCCACCGTGAAACGGCAGGTGTAGACGGAACGGCAGGTGGATGTGAATGGCGCCGGCGAGGAACGACAGCACGCTCAGTGAAAAGCCCACAATGAAGCAGAGAAAATAAAAATCAGACCAGGTCATAGCACACCTCGAGCGCACTTAGTGCGCGAGCTGGAATTCGAGACGCAGGCCCTGCTAGGTGCTACCTCGACCCTCCCGGTGTCGACACGACTCCGTTGCGGAGAGAAGCAGATGGCGGCGGATGACCGCTGCCCTTCTGTCCCCCGTTCTGATGATTGCCCGGATGCAAGACTTCTCCGAGCCGCTCGGCCAAATCGGGCGTCCGGAGAATTTCCGCCAGGAGCAAAATGGCCCGGCGTGAGTCTTCATGCTCCGCGATGGCGAGAAGCGCACGCTGAAGGACCGGATCGGCCGTGAACTGTTCGGCGCCGGCAAAAAGCCAGGAATCAATTTTCGCGTCGATCGCACGCAATTCAGACTGAAGTCCCGGCGTATAACCCTCCGGATCGTCCACCAAAAAACCTGGATACACGCGGAAGAATCGGGCCAGCAGCTGGCGCGTTGTGTGCGTTAGATGGGGCCGGGCGCCATTCTCGATCTGCGAGAGATAGGCCTGGCTCAAACCTCGGCCGATCTCGCTCCTCATGGCCGTGGCCAATTCCTGTTGAGTCATCGAACGGCCCAAGCCGCGGAGCGAACCTTCGACGGCGCGGAGGGAGCGGAGTTTGTCGCCAAGTTTCATGGGTCACTCCCTGTTATAGCAATATGCAAAATGTATATTGCAATGTGCAATTTGTCAAGCGAAATCGTGCGCTCCTCTCATTTTCGTTATACCCATGAATTTAAATGGCTTACATGATTCTCTGAAGTAAAGGGAAAGCCGCAAACTAGTCTGCGCCGCAAACCAAACTCATTCCGGCTTTCGCAGCGATTGCAGGTCGATTCCCAATTGTTGGCATTTCTTATATAAGTGGCTGCGCTCCAAACCCAACGCCCGGGCGACATTCGTCATGTGAAAGTTGTGGCGTCGAATTTCCGCCAGCATTACTTCTCTTTCGAATGCTTCGGTGCGCTCGGCGAGCGTGCCCGTTGCATTTCCGGCGGAGGAGGCTGATGGACCGCCAGAGAGAGAGTCCGAAGTGGGAAGAATGAGGCGGACATCCGCAGCCGCGACGCTTTCATCCGAAGCAAGCAGGATGAGACGTTCCACCACGTTGCGGAGTTCGCGGACATTCCCGGTCCAGCCGTATTTGCGCAATTCCCCGAGGGCCTCTTCCGTGAAGATTTTTTCTTTCCAGCCGTTTTGCGCCGCGACCTGACGCGCGAAATGCGCAACCAGGCCGGGAAAATCCTCCAGGCGCTCGCGCAGGGGCGGCAGCGTGAGCGGAAAAACATAAATGCGGTGAAAAAGATCGCGGCGAAAGGCGCTCTGCTTCACAAGATCTTCCAGGTTGCGATGCGTGGCGACCACTACGCGCACATTCACCTTAGTGGGTTTGTCGCCGCCGACGCGTTCAACCTCGCCTTCTTCCAGCACGCGCAGCAGCTTCGCCTGCATCGCCACCGGCATATCACCGATTTCATCCAGGAAAAGCGTTCCGCCGTCGGCTTGTTCGAATTTCCCCACATGCTTGACTGCTGCGCCGGTGAAGGCGCCCTTTTCGTGGCCAAAGAGTTCCGATTCAATCAATTCCGCGGGCACGGCCGCACAATTCAGGGTGATGAACGGGTTCTCGTGCCGCGGCGATTTTTCATGGATCGCGCGCGCGACTAGTTCCTTGCCTGTACCGGTCTCGCCAAGAATGCAAACGCGTGTTTCACTGGCGGCAACGCGGTCGATCTGGGCAATTAACTTCTTCATTGCCGGGCCCGAACCCACGAGTTCGTGTTTCCCCAGGCGCTGGCGTAGCTCGCGGTTTTCATCTTCGAGTCGCGAAAGCCGCAGCGCATTTTCAACTGTTACAAGCAGTTTCTCCGTGGAAAGCGGCTTTTCCAGAAAATCGAGCGCGCCCAGCTTCGTGGCTTTCACCGCCATCTCGATATTTGCTTGACCGGAAATGAGCACGATTGGGGTCTTCACGCCGGCCTTCTTCAGATCCTCGAGCAATTCCAGGCCGCTCCTGCCGGGCATCACCACATCGGAAAGAATCACGTCGAATGATTCCGTGCGGAGGAGTTCGATGGCGCGAGCCGCGTTGTCGCAAACCGTGGCTTCATGTCCCGCCAGCCGAAAGGCGCGGGAGAGCGAGGCCAGCGTATTGGGATCGTCGTCAACGATGAGCAGATGAGCTTTGCGGGGCAAGCTTCGGTCCTTTGTGAAGGGTTAGTCGGAAGCCGCGGCCAGAGTCGCGGGGGTGCTCTTGGACTCCGGCGCCGGTTCGCGCGGTGTCGCGGCATGGCCGGCTTGACGCTGAGGCAGATCGATTCGAAAGGCAGTACCGCGGCCCTCGTCGCTGATCACTAAAATGGCGCCGTGATGATCGCTGACCACCGACTGCACGATGGCGAGCCCGAGCCCCGTCCCTTGCAACTTCGTCGTGTAGTACGGCGTGAACAGCCGCGAGCACTCTTCCGGAGTCAGGCCTTTGCCGGTGTCGGCCACTTCGATGCGCACATTGCCATTCTGTTCCGAGGTTCGCAGCGTCAGCGTCCCGCCGGCAGGCATGGCGTCCAGCGCATTCAGCACCAGATTCTGAAACGCGCGGTGGAGCAAGTCGGGATCCGCGTCGATATCGGGCAGAGGTTCGGTCAGGAACAACTCCGGCGTGATCGTGGGCTTGCCGACTTCGTTGAATTGCGGTTCGAACAGGCGCACGGCGTTGCGCAGCGCCTCATTCACGTTCACGCGCACAAACTGCGGCGCGGGCATCTTTGAAAAATCGCTGAACCGGCCAACAATGGTATTGAGATTGGCAAGTTCCGCTTTCAAAGTTGCCGTCGATTCGTGGAAGACTTCCAGGAATTGCTTGGCGTCGAGCTGGCGGGCTTTTTGCAAATTTTCGACCGTGATCTGCATGGGAAAGAGCGGGTTGCGCAACTCGTGTGCGAGACGCCGCGCCAGTTCGCGCCACGCGGCAACGCGCTCGGTCTGCACCAGGCGTTCCTTCTGCGCCGCCAGCGTTTGCGTCATGTGATTAAATGCTTTGGCAAGCTGGCCGATTTCATCGCGCCCATGAACCTCTATGCGTGTATCCCATCTTCCGCTGGCTACCTCGCGGGCTCCTTCGGCAAGCTCTTCGACCGGCTTGGTGATCCGCGCGGAAACCCAGAAGCTTACGAGCAATCCGATCAAGAGCGCGGCAGCCGCAACTGCGGCGGCGATTTTCAAAATTTGGCGGGTCAACATCACCAGCTCTTTTCGCGAACTGCCGACGAAGAAGATGCCCAGAAGTTCATTGTTGCGCCCGGTCAAGGGGAGGGCATGAAACGTTTCCGCGTCCGCCGGATCTCTCGTCCAGTCAATCGTCCGCACCACAGGCTGCGGCTGCTTTTGGAGCTGCTCGACGAGAGGAGCGAAGCGTTCCGCTTGCTCCGCATCGATCTTCTCGGCCATCAGGGAAGTAGGAACAAAGGCAGGCTCGAGGTTCGTATAGATGAGCGCCCGCATCCCCGTGGGCAAAACCAGTGAGGCAAGAAAATTCTTATCCAGCCGGTGCCCCCCGATGATATACAAACTCTTGTCGGCCACAGTGTTGTTCGTACGAACGACGCTCAGGGAAAGCGAGACTCCGTCGGGTAACTCTTCTTTCTTTAGGAATGCCGTGGTGTCATTCCAATTCTTCACCGAGGTCACCCAGTCGTTCTTATAGCCGACATGAGCTGGAAACTGCGCCGACGAAATGAGTACGCCGTCATGATTCACAAACTCCACATAGTCCAGCCCGTGCTCTTGAGCAGAGCCGACTGCGTCTCGCACATAAAGAGACTGGTCGGCATTGGGACGGGACAGGTCAATCGCCATGCGCTCGGTAAAGTTGGCTTCCGCTATGTTTTTTGCTTGATGGGCGATTTCATCCCCGCGCTGGACGAACTCCTTCTTGAATTGGGCAACCAGGGCTTCGGTGCGCTCCGCATCCAGCGCTTCGAACGCGGCCTGCGTGTAATGCGTCACGGCATAAGCGACCACCGAGACGGAAGCAAATATGGTGAGCAGCACAACCAATAACAATTTCGTTCGGAAACTCATGGTTTGGCTCCGGGGGACGCGGTGAGTGGCTGAGTGACAGGAGTTGCCGAACCGTTTGGATTGCCAGGTTGCGCGGGGCACCACGGCTCTATGGCGGCTGCCATTTTCGCGGGAAGCGAGGCGCGTATTTCCTTAGCGCGGTCCATGTTCGTCTCCATGGTGAAGAGGAAAGCATATCCCGAGAGCCACGGTGGCAGAAGGGCCGATGCGGGCTCGGCTTGCTCCTGTAGCAACACGTTCGTTATGGTCTGCCGGCCGAGCGAGAGCCCCAGCACCCGGGCGACATCTTCAAGTGAATCGGGGCGCGCAGAAAGGGGGATAGAAGCGAGAAGCAGCACCAAGACAGAACTTGAGGAAAAGCGGCCGCGCGATTGCGGTGGGGACAGTTTTTGTCTGGCAGACACGTGAATACGAGGTCGATGATATCACGGCTGCCATAAATGGCCTGATCCATGCTGCCCCGCAATCTCACAAATCGCAATGGACCGGGGATTCTGTCTTAGTCGAGCGCCTTCCCGGCCGCATCTCGTTGTATTCGCCGCTCTGCGTCCATTCCCTCTTGCAATTTCTGACCGCTAGCCGGGTGGCGCGATGCGCGTCGCTGGCGGAGGAATAATCTCTGGCTGATCGGGTCAAGCGCGGCGGTGCTTGCCTTCGTGCTCATGATCTTTCCTCCCGTCCAGCGTCGCGTCCCGGCCACCCACAGGGGTATTGGCTAGCGGAGCCTGCTGGCACCGCCATTCCTGGCGGTGCGCATTTCTATTCCCTGCATCACGGCCGGCGCGGCTGCTTGTGTTGTGCGGCTGCCGTTGCTGTCGGCCTCGGTGCTGGGTCATCCACATTGTCGTCCGAAGATCCGCTATCCCTGCCGCCGGTCACGCCGGAAAACGCCGACCGCATCACGTCATTTGCGAAAAAATTCTTCCCATCGATTGGCACCATCATGATCTGCAGCTTGTCCGACAGCCTTTCGGCGACGATCTTTTGGATTAGCATGGGATTTGACTTCAAGACCGATGCTTCGAATTTCATCCGTTCGGAATCGGCCGCGGCCGTCACGCGGATACGGTTGGCCTCGGCATCGGCGGTCACGCGAATGCGGTTTGCCTCCGCGTCGGCAAGATTTTTCTGCCGCTCGATTTCCGCTTTGCTGTCGATGATCTTCGCCTGCGCGGCGGCTTCGGCGTTCTGGATCGTGGATTCTTTGCGCGCTTGTGCTTCCAGCTTGGTCTGTTCAATCTGTTTCTGTTTCAGCGGCAGTGTGTATTGCATCGCGTCCGCTTCCGCTTTCGCCTGCAGCACGCGGACCTGGGCCTGCGCTTCCGCTTGCTTCACGTCGCGCGCCTTTTGAGCCTCGGCCTCCAATTCGGCGATCCGCACTTGTTTTTGCTTGATCTCCTGTTCGGTTCCGAGCCGCTCGTTCTCCTGCTCCTTCAGCAAGAGTCCTTCCAGCCCCTTGGCGTATTCCGCGGGCAGTTGCAAGTCGCGGAGCAGTACTTCCCGCACTACGATCCCGTCGCTTGCCAGCCGCGAAGTGATCAATTCCGCCGCTTTGCTGCGCAGCTCTTCGCGCCGGGTGGCGAAAATCTCGCGCGTGATGAAGTTCGGCGCCAGTTGCCGATAAATTGTGGCCACCACCGGAGCCACCACCTGTTCGCCGACCGGTTGCGGCAAGTGGGTGTGAATCGAATCGAGGCGCTTTGGTTCCAGCCGGTAGCGCACGGAGACAGCCAAGCCGATGTTCAGCCCTTCCCGCGCCTGCACCGTCAGCACATCACCCTTTTGCTTCGGATTTTCGGCCGCCAACGTCGAATACACCTGCTCGCGCGTATCGTAAATCACGATGGAATCTACCAGCGGCGTAACCAAGTGCACGCCGGGATACAACGTACCGGGGCGCGCGCCCCAGATCTCGCTGACGCGTACGCCTGCCGCTCCGTCGGGAATCACCACAAAGCTTTCCGTGATGAGGAGCACCAAGACGCCTGCCGCTATGAGTTGCAGCGCCAGACGCCAGCGCACCGGCCGGAAAGGGCGGCGAGCCAGCGCCCCCACCTCCGCGCCGGATTCGTCCGTCTTGCCGCGAGAAAGCAAACGCCGCAACTGTTCCGAGAGAAAAATGTCGTAAGCCACCAGAGCCCCTGCACTTCCGAAGAGTCCGGCGCCCAGAATCATCAACAGCCATTTCAAAGCCAACATCGAAGTACCCCTTTCTTTCCAATTCCCGGAGCGCTGCGGCGGAGCGGTGACCGCCGTCTCCGCCGCTCACGTTGGGCCGGGCAATCCCAGTGGTGGCACAGGCCTTAGTTCACCCTGAATCAAGCGAAGGGCCTGCGCTCGTAATAGCTCTCGACTTCAACGTTGCGAAGCGAAAGCCCGGGCCAGTTGAGTTGTCCCGCGCACCAGTTCTGTCCTCACTTGAATCCTTCGAGCGGTAGCTGGCCTCATCATCAAAAATGCCGCGCGTAGGAACAGCCAATGGAGTGCGACCGCGGCGGCCGCCGCGAACATCGTGGTTATGACGAGAGTGGCGAATTGCAGCATAGCAATCATGAAGTGCCTCCGGACCTGCGCATCCGGGAATCGCACGGTCATGACCAAATTCAAAACATTGATAATAAAAGACTTACGGAAAGGGACGGCCTGGCAATCTGTGGGGACAGTTACACGTCGTGTCGCGTGGGACGCGCCACACCGGAAGCCTATGGTCGCAGTGAACATCCATGGTCTTGTGCTAGGCTAATCATAGAAAACCATGAACCGCGGAGCAGGCTTACGCATCGGCAGAATTCTCGGAATCCCCATCTACCTCCATTCCACGTGGGTCTTCATTTTTGCCGCCATCACCTACATCATCGCCTCGCAGTTCAGCAAAGAACATCCGCTGTGGACGGACACACAGCATTGGACCGTGGGCGTCCTGACGAGCCTTCTCTTCTTCGCCTCGGTTCTCTTCCACGAACTCTCCCACAGCGTGGTGGCCCAGCATTACAAGATTCGCGTCGTTTCCATCACCCTCTTTCTCTTCGGAGGCCTGGCGCGCATCGAGCGCGAACCTTCCAAGGCGATTCAGGAATTCAACATCGCGATCGCCGGGCCGCTGGCCAGCGGATTGCTCGCCGGCGGGTTTTTTGGCTTAACGCTTCTCTTCCCTTTTAGCCAAACGGTCGGAGCACTGGCCACCTGGCTCTGCCGGACCAATGCCGCCCTCGCCGTTTTCAATCTCTTGCCGGGATTTCCTCTGGACGGAGGAAGAATTTTCCGCGC
>WNFO01016790.1_pt1 | contig 14416 bp, 17 predicted proteins | sample 5400251 | NCBI WGS metagenome assembly WNFO01 (sample SAMN13153354, study PRJNA577476) | soil metagenome | isolation source: 100 cm saprolite under Madrone tree | place: USA:California | collected 2016-06-14 | reverse complement strand
CCTTCGAAGTTCTCATCCGACTCAGGTTCTGGATGCACACCGGAGACTTCCTCCGAAGGGACCGACTGCCGGATTTCTCTGAAGGCCCAGCGGATCAGTCGCTTGTGGAAGTCTCTGGCAAGTGCAATGGGCAAATAACCATTCTGGTTTCGCATGGCAGGCGCGCGTGCGGCTTCCAGCAATACGAGCGCGGCTTGCTGAGCTACGTCCTCGGCCGCGAGCGCCGGAAACCGCTGACACACTTCGGCATACGCTTTGTGAATTGCGGGCATATACGCCACGAGAAGCAATTGCTGCCCGATTTCTTCGGCAGTCCCGTCCGCAATGGAATCGACCAGCGCGTGCAGGATGCCGTTCCAAGCCTTGTGATTTACAAGCTCAACCCGTTCGTGCTCGTGTAACTGCGCGATCACATCGGCGGGCGAATCGAAGTGGTTCAGAATTGGGTAGTTGCGGGCAAGAGCCTGGAAGTGGGTTTGGGCTGTTTGTGTGCTTAGCGAATTGACCAGATTTCGCTCAACCTGACATACTACACAGCAGCAATTGTTCTCCTTGTTCATCGGCTAGTACTCCTGAGGGAGGAGCCGAAGCCCACCGGATCGGGCGGCCAGCCTTCCATACCAAGACTTGACACGCTACAGCGTACGATTCGCGATCCGACGAGCCAATCCAGAATTCCTCCTTCACCCTATAAGAGGGTGAAAAAAGACAAAACCTCAAAAGAAAAAATGAAGAATTTTTTCGCCGGGCCGTCCACGGGTGTCAAGGCTGCGCAGTTTGCGTTCATCGGCTCGAAGCGGGAGAGCCTTCATCAGAAAAAGCGGGTGGTCCTTCCTATGCGAAAAGAGCCGGCTGGGCAGACGCATCATCGGGATCGCGGAAATTGCTCAACCCAACGCCAACGAGGCGGAATCGCTGCTGCGGGCTGAGGCCGACTCGTTCCCGCAGCGACAGGGCGATATTCGTCAGGTCTTCGCACGAAGAAGGTGGAGAGTCTGGCGTGTGGCTGCGGGTGAGAATCTTGAATTCGCTGGTCTTCAGTTTCAGTACGACGGTGCGAGCGATTCGTGATTCTTTCCGCGATGCGGCCCATGTGTGCTCCGCAAGTCTTCGAATCATAGGTTCCATCTCAGCCAGCAAGACATCTTGCTCAAAGGTACCCTCGGCGGATATGGATTGTGTCGGCCTGTCAGGGACTACTTCGCTCTTGTCGATTCCCCGAGCCAACTCGTAGAGACGCACGCCATAGCGGCCGAAGCGTGCTTCGAGTGTCGCCAAATCCATTCGCCGCAGGTCGGCGATCGTTTGTATGTCGAAGCCCTTCAGTTTTTCCTCTGTCACCTTTCCAACTCCTGGTAGACGACCGACTGGCAGCGGCAACAAAAATGAATTTACTTCTTCCGGCTGTATGACAAAGAGTCCATCCGGTTTTTTCCAGTCCGAAGCAATCTTCGCGAGGAATTTGTTCGGCGCCACTCCTGCTGATGCGGTCAAGCTCAGTTCTGAACGGATCTGTTCGCGAATCGTGCGCGCGACTTGTGTCGCCGTGGGTAAGCCTGTCTTGTTCTCTGAGACGTCGAGATAGGCTTCGTCGAGGGACAACGGCTCAATCAAGTCGGTGTGCCGTTTGAAGATCTCGCGCACCTGGCGGGATACCGCGCGATAGCGCGGGAAGTCGGGGGGCAGGAAGACGGCGTTAGGGCACAGACGTTCGGCTCGAACAGCGGGCATGGCGGAACGCACGCCGAACTTTCGCGCTTCATACGAAGCGGCGCACACCACCGAGCGATTGCCACGCCACGCGACAACGACAGGTTTGCCGAGCAGTTGCGGATCGTCTCGCTGCTCTACGGACGCATAAAACGCGTCCATATCGATATGAATGATCTTGCGAGCGGCCATCTCGCAAATCATCTTAGTCCGGTGTTCGGTGCGAGTGCGAGCGCCCGTCGTTGCGGGATCGTTAGCGCCGACCCGCGTTGACCCATTCCTCAGGGCCTTACGCAGCCGCCGCGAGGCGCAACAAGGCGGGGCTGGGAAGAAGCGTAAGCCACACAATAGGCGAAAACGAACAGCACGACAAAGTAGTAGAGGGCCACGGCCTGCACCAACTGCTTGCCGAAGTTCCAGACCGCATTCAGTACCTTGACTATCAGAAAATTGAAAAGTGTCGTCTCTGGATCAAAGTGGTGCATTTGCGGTCTCCCTTAAGTGAAGTGTCTGAACGATACTTCACGCTTTCAGCATCAACTGTCTGTGCATTGCCACAACACGTTTGTGGGCCGGGAAACCCTCTAGGTTGCGCCCCTAGGTCGTACAACGGAATATCCCGGAGTGCGAATTCGCGCCCCCATTTTGGGAACGCAACAGTCGCAATTAGTTTGTCAGGGCCACGGATGGATATGCTGATTCTGGTCCCAGCCCGTTTTCCCATGCTACAAATTCTCGTCCGCAATGCATGCACGAAACCTGCTTGGCGTGCACTCCGCCTGCGCCCGAAAACCTGACATCAAAAGCGCGGCCCATACAGTCGCCGCCATTGCGGTCTTTGTGACTACCTCGATCACCTTGAAATGAAATCGTTCGGAGTATCAGTGACAAAGCACACCTCCAATGGTTCGCGTCTGGCTTTTTCTTTTAGGTACAGCTAAGCGAGTAGGCCCTTAATAACATCCCCTAGAACGTGCTCGAAGAGGTGCTGAAGATTATTCTTGCACCCCCGGTCACATTGAGGATCGGCTGAAGCTATCGCAACAGCCAGACCAGTTACGCCAACAATAGCCAAAGCTGTACCGATTTTATCTTGCCGCTTTGACATAATCCGATGCTAACTCTGTGAGCCGAACAAGGCAACACTTGTCAGCAGCACCAGCCCCATTTACTGCGAAGCAGGGTCGGGACGGATGAACCCGGGCCTTTTCGCTGGTGGAAACACACGCTTCTTTGGCGGCTTCACTTTTTTCTTAGGTGGTTTCTTCGGCATGGGTGCTACCTCCAATGCGGGAGATTCTACACCGCGCCCACCTTCATCCTTACAGGTTTACCCCCATTACAGCACTTTGCACTCAGAAGAAAGGCTTACAGAAAGATGTGTCCAATTCTGACCCGAACATGAAGGCTTCATGCGGAGTCGGGCTAATTTTCAACTGCGGCATGGCTGAAAGTACCAGGCAAATCCAAAGCAAGGGGCTTTCCACAGGCGGGGCAGTCCACTTCAACGAAAGGAACGGGGATACCATTCTCGTAGTAAACGCGAATTCTCCTGCCACAAACCTTGTGAGTGACAACTAGTGATTCCATGCGGTGGCACCTACCATTTTGCCGGGAAAAACTGTTTGCGCACCTGAGCTTCCTGCTCCGCGCCTAACTTGAATTGTTGCCGGACGGTTTTCTGTTGCAGGATTTGCTCAAGTAGAGCTTCTGCGGCTCCCTGCGTTAATCCAAGAACACCCAGAAGCTCCAAGACTTCGTGGTTCCCAAGTGTGTCATAGTCTCCATACGGCCTATAGGCCGGAGCGTCTTGATAAATGAACGTTATTACCCGATTGTCTTCCCGCACAAAAGTTATGGTGACAACGGTCGGCGGATTTGGAGCCATTCTTGATTTCACCTTTTGAAAACGCGGGGCGATTACAGGAACAGTCGTTGCGGACGATACCTTACACTTTCGGCCCGAACTGTCTGTGCATCGCCGCAGCATGGAAACGTGATTGTTTGCGGGCCGGGAAACCTTCGGGGCTCCGTTCCTGATTCATACAACGGGGTATCCAATAGCGCGTGTGCGCGCCCGCACTTTGGGCAAGTAACGGTCGCTATTAGTTTGTCGCGATACAAAGCTACTCGAAGCTCCTCGGCGCTCAGCGGCCCGCGAAGTACTGTGAATTTCTCCGTGTCCTCGTCACGATTCAAAATAAAATACCGCGCTTCGGAACCAAGAGAAGTTACGGCAACTCCGTTACGGAATTGGATACCAACCAGCTCCTCTACTTCTTTACTCGCCCAATCAGGTAATTCCTTACCGCCAGCGTACACCGAGCATCCGAGCCCATTTATGCACTGAGCTACGGCAGTGGAGTCCCCGGCCCTTGTTAGTTCGCACAGTTCCGAATGATCCAGTAGGTCAACCATAAGGTTCTTCCTGTCTCTACTATACTGCTTGTCCCTGCCAAAAATAAAAGCGGCCCCAGTTCCGCGATGATGGAACCACCTACGGCAGAAGGTAAAGGTGCGTTCTTTTAGGCATGAGGGCCTTTTGCAGGATGAGTCAAAGAATTAGTCGTAATCAGCATGGCCCAGAAGATTTCTGGCGTTAGTGATACCGACCTTTTCTCCAAACCGTGTAGCGAATGTCTTGCGGAATTTGTGCAGAGCAACGCGGCCACGAATCCGGCGCGCCGCGCGGCGCACGCGGGTCAAAGGGCGCAACGCTGTGACGCAGGTTAGCCATCGTTGCTCCGAAGTGAGCGCCTGCGAGAAATCAGTGTGGCGAGTGAGGTCGCGATTGCAATTAGCAGCCATGACGCTGGGGGCACAACGACGAATGCAAAGGCGGTCTTCCTCCTGGGAGGTCCCAAGGCAACATCTCCGTAGATGGCCAAAGAGCTCACCGTGAGAACCAGGATCACACCATAGAGTGTCGCCCGCGTAAGGACCGACCAGTCTTTGGAAACGATAACGGCGAATACGAGGGCAACAAACGGGGAGAGGACCCAGATCGAGAACAGTATAAGTAGGACGTGGGAAGGATTCCGATGACCGGCACGGAGCATGAAACCGGCCGAGCCAGCGGCCCCAGCTGGCAGGGCTATCAGGGCCGCTGTCTGTAGGACACTAAAACAAAACTGCGAAACTTGCTCGTCGGTTGCATTGGGGCTCGATTGTTCTTCATGCATAATACCGTGAGGAGAATAGAGCTAGACCCTTTGAATTTTGCCGAAGAAAAAAGATCCCGCCGCCGTCAAGCTTGGACGGAAGGGTGGGAAGGAGATCGCCAAGCGCGGGCCTGAATACTTCAGGCAGTTGCAAGCTCGACGGAAGAAGCGCAAGGGCGGTCGGCCTCCCAAGTCCAAGAAATCCCGCTAAAAAGTCTGCTAGAAAACAACGAGCGCTCGTTGTATTATTATAGTTGTCTGCGGCGTTCACACCGAGTGTGAGCAACCAAGTGGAAAGCACAACTTAGCCTGCGAGTTCGCCAGGCCCTGCGAGCCGAACTTGAAGAGTTTGCTGCTCGGGAGAGGCGCAAGCTCGGGAATGTCGCGGAAGTCATCTTGGAGTGGGGATTCGAGCAGCTCAAGGCTGCTGGTTCGATTGATCGTTTGCTGAAGTATAAGATTCGAACTTCTGTTGCACATCCTAAGCAGCGGTGAATTGTAGAGCTTCCTGTTGGAGGTGGCCGTGGAAAAGGAAATGGATGTACTCAGTGTAAAGGATGGCCGCAAGTTTGAGGTCCATTGTAGAGCCGGGGATGCAGGTGAGCTTTGCGTCGGCGCAGAGTCTGTGTCAGTCAAAGTCGGCCAGCGTCTACGAAGGGAAGGGGGACAAGAAATTTGGCATTCAGTCGGAGTCTATGCGAAGGAAGAGGAAGACGGCACTCTCGTCGTTCAAGTTCTGGTTTTCAATCCCGATTGGGATGAAGCGCTGCAAATCGCCAGCATCAAGTCGCGGCCGCGTGATGGAGGTTGTGACGCGGCTCTGGGGTGCAACCTAGACCATGTGACGCCATGAATGCGTCCCTTTGTTGAGACTGTTTCTTAGTTGCGACCGATTCGATTTGAGCCTAGAGTTTCGTTAAATGGGCGGTGTATAACCGCGGAGAGGTCACACGAGCATGGTGATCGCAGATCGATTGCGTGCGCTACGGGAAGAGAAGCAGCTCTCTCAAGGGGATATTGAGAAGCGGACTGGACTGCTTCGCTGTTACATCTCCCGTGTTGAGAACGGGCATACGGTTCCGGCCATCGAAACGCTGGAGAAAATGGCCCGCGCCATGGAAATTCCCATGTACCAGCTTTTCTACGACGGCGAGGAGCCTCCCAAACTGCCTAATCTCCCGAAGCGGAAGTCGTCTGATGACATCGCCTGGGGTAGTACAGGAAAAGATGCGCGGTATCTCGGCAAGCTTCGGCGTCTGCTGGCCAGGACGGAAGAAGGAAATCGCAAACTGATACTGTACATGGCACAAAAAATGGCTGGCCGTAAGCGATCGGTGCGGTGACGACTGGCAAGTTGAAGGTCAAAGACAGTCTGGCTACCCGGTGCTGCGGCGCTTCAGGTCCGCGAGTAGCTCCATATAGCGATTAAAGCAAGGCGAACAACAAGTGAGGTGCTGGCTGACGAACGGATCGACTTCACTAGGGTGCTCCGCCAAGCGAATCAACAGTCGATCCTCTGCGGATTTGGAAACGCCTCCGAAAGATAGGACTTCGCAAAGCCGAAGAATTCTTCCTCGTTGGTTTCCTTTCGTTTTGGCTCGGGCATCAGATCGCGTTACCTTAAATTCTTCACGCAGTCCGTCGCCTCAGTGTGCATGGCTACAGTCCGCTTTCGTATCTTAAATCTTGAGCCGTTCGCGCGCCTGTTGCAGCGCATGGCTGAACCGCGCCTCAGCTGCATGAGCTGACAGGCCGTGAACCTTGCCGACTTCCTCCCAGGAAAACCCCTGCATCCGCCGCCAAGCCATATCTTGCGCGATGAAATCGCATTGCGCTAGAACTTCATCCAGCAATATCTTATTGCTTAATTCCCGCGAGGCATCGGCCCACGATGGCTCCGACTTTCGAGCGGTTTCACTAAGACCGACTACTAGGACTTCCTTGCGCTTCAGGTGATTCACGTGCCTCAGGAAGGCCCGAAACAAATACGCCCTCAGATCGCGAACCTGCACGGGATCACCACGAGGATCTTTCGTCCTCACCGCCCGCGAGACGATCGCCGCAACTTCCTCCAGTGCCGTCGTGACCACTGCTGGATCGCCAAGCAATCTTAGACCGTGTTCAAATGCTCTCGAATAGATTCCTTCAGCCGCCTCTAGCACTGCCGGCTCGATTTTCCTGCCGCGCCGGTCAACAGCGTTCAGGCGAAAGAGACTACGACCTTCAGCCGCCATTGTGGGTACAACCGGGGTTCCTACGAACAGGCCGGAAGCCTCCAGCGTCTTTGTGGATGTTTCAGACGAGTAGCGCTTCATCCCGGCTGCAGGCTGAGTGGCTGCCGGTCCGGGGTATTATGCTCCGGCGGGGAAGGCGTATCAACTCATGTCTTACTGGAAGCGTCCGCCATTACTTCGTCTATACTTTTGCGGGCGGCCGACCAGTCCCCGCGCACGTACGAAGGTGGAAAACATGCGCAAAAAGTGCTCTGTTCTGACGTTAGTTCTGTGCTTGACAATCATTGAAACTGTCGGCTGCGAACGGCTGTCACGGCCAAACATCTCAGGGGTGTGGAAGGGAACGATTCAGGCGAGCGCCGCAGGCGGAAAAGACAAGTGGCAAGGGCCTGCGGAGTTGACGTTGAACCAAAATGGCGATGCACTCACCGGAACTCTTGTCTTTACGCACCCACAGGGTGGACGTGTCCAAGTCCCGATCACCTCCGGCATCGTTTCAAAAGATACAGTGACGTTCTCCGGTCCGATCACCTCCGGCATCGTTTCAAAAGATACAGTGACGTTCTCCGGTCAAAATAAGTTTCCAATGGGTTCGCTTGAAATTACATTTCACGGGACGGTCGCAGGCGCGTCTCTCACAGGCACCGCAGACATGACATCACGAAGCGTGCTGATAGGCCCGCAGGCGAACACTGCATCGCTCAATCTGACAAAACAGTGAACCGAGAGTTTCTCGTGCGCACCACCTGACCGGAACCCTTGCCACTCGCCTGGCTGCCGTCCGGTTAAACTATACGAAGTCCGCGAACTGACATCGCTCACACAATGAAGATTTCTAAAACCAAGTTCATCGCTGGCGTGCAATGTCCGAAGAGGCTCTACCTCCTCGTCCATGAGCCCGAACTGGCAGCGCAGCCGGATGGTTCAGACGGAGCCATTATTGAGCAGGGTCGTGAAGTCGGGCTGCTTGCCCGTCAACTGTTCCCCGGTGGGGTGGAGGTAGATGGTTCGGGCGGACTCGAAGCAGCGATCCGTAGCACCCGAGAGCTTGTCGAAAATTCCGATGTGCCTGCCATTTTCGAGGGCGCCTTTGAGCAGAATGATGTAGTCGTCAAGACCGACACACTTCAACGCCGCAAGGAAAACCATTGGCGTCTTGTCGAAGTAAAATCCACATCAGATTTGAGAGACCACCACTCGGATGACGTGGCAATCCAAAGCTATGTACTGTCCCATTCCGGGTTGAAGTTGGCCTCGGTCTGGTTGGCTCACATCAACCGCTCATACGTGCTTACCGGGACTACAGTTGATCCTCGCCAGTTCTTCTTATTTCGGAATCTCACGACCAGAACGCAGATCACCGCGCGACAAGTTCGCTCTGCAGGACCATGTCGCCAGCTTTCATGTAAATTTGATCAAAAATCCTTAGAGGACGTGGCCTATTCTGCACAACGTCGGATATGGCGTTGATCGCGGCCCGAAGATCTATGTCTTTTTGATCGCCCAAAGCTATTTGCTTCTCCGAGACCAAAGTTCCCCGTTACCTATGGTTCTAGGTTCTCTGTGGCTTAGTTGCCATCGATTACTTGAAGTTTATCTCACCTATCCGAGGTTATCATCATAGGCGACAAACGCTGCCCAGGACCGGGAAGCGCAGGGGAACGGCTTGCGTTCATACTCGGATGGATCGCAATTATTGCAGGCATCTTGTTCCTGCGGGGCAGGGCATCCGGATAAATGGGATTTAAGTCGGATGTTTGACGGAATCTTGGTTTATGAATGGAGTTTTACAGCAACGACTACTCCCGAGGTTTCACTTGCGGCCCGATACACTTCACCAAAGACACCTTGCCCGAGGAAATCGGTGACCTTGAACGTTTCGTTGTTTGGGCCAACAAAGGTAGTGCCAATCGGAACGGAGGGCATTTACCGCGCATTATATCAGTTGGTTCACGGTCCATACGCCAATAGCATGGGCGTTCCGCTGAGATATAATTGCGATCAGATGAGGTGGATACCACATGGCTTCAGCGATTCCGATAACTGAGGATGCGTTCCGCGAGAGGATCGTAAGCAATTACCGCGAGCACTTCAATCATGTAAATAGGTTGCTTGAGTTCGCTCAGGAGGCAATCGCCAAGTACAAGTACCAAGGGAATTGGCCTACCGCCTATCATCGTTGCTTGACGCTGATTTTCCCGAGGGCTTACAAGTCTTTCGATGCGATCCGCAGGTTGTGCGAGGTGGCGTATTGTGAAGATACGGGCGTGATTCTAAGAAGCCTTTTGAACCTCTTGGTGGTGACCCGTTGGATTTCGATTGAGCCGGACCGGGATCGGAGGGCGAGAAAGTATTTGGCGTGGTATTGGATTGCAGTGCAGTCCGATGCTGAAATGTTCGGCCACCGTGTGCCGCCCGAAGTGCTTCCCATGATCCAGAGCCACTACGACCGCGCCAAGAAACATTTCGAGTATCAAGATGGCAAAGGCAACATCAAAATGCCCTCGCAATGGTATCAACCGGAGGTAAACACATTGCGGGATATGTTCACCGAAGTTGATCTGGAAAAACATTACGCGGAGGCTTACAGGCCGCTGTCAGGTGTTGAACATTCGGATGCGACCGCGTATGTGCCGATGCTAATGAGCATGGAGCAAACCAACCAAGACGAGATGCGCTTAGAAATACTGAACGATATGAACGTTCCAGATTATTTGCGGAACGCATTTCAGTATTTCGGAGAGATTTTCAAGCTGTGTAATGAAGGGAATCGACTTGCGGATGGTTCCCGACTTCAACAAATAATCGCGGATGGGATTGAGTTCTACAGGGCTGATATGCAATCGAGGGGTATTTCGCCGCTCTAACAATTCCGGTCCCGTTAGCATCGGCCCCGAATCCTGTGGCCGCGCAACTGGAACCGGGAACCGAAATTTGGTGTACGGAGGTACGCCCGTTCGTGGGGCAATAGAGAACAACGCGGCTCCGGGCAAAGAGAATTTGACAGAAAGGGCAAGTGCGGCGGCCCGGCCTGTACCGTTTGGCGCGGACGTAAAATTTCAGGCTCAATAACGCTACCGCTCGCCTGCGCAGCAACGTCGGCGGCCCCAGTGACTGCGGCGGGAACGGAAACGTTGACGTAGCCTGGCACCCGCAAGCCGATCTCAACGTGCGGCTGCGAACTGCCACTTATGAGTTCCCAGGGAACGGCAAGCGTCAAGAAAGCCGCCATCTTTGGATACTGCTTTCCCGTGCGAGATGCGGTCATGGGCTGCCTCCGCGAAGTCCCGGTCATTGATTTGGATGCTTTGCCTCTATGCGAAGTCACTAACGCTGGCTCATTTCGCCAACCTGTTACACGATGCTTCGCACGAATCCGATTCGGGTCCATCAAACTCTGTGCAGTTTGCGCGCGAGGGTGGGATCAGCAATCGCTGTACGCAGAACAGATCGAACGGAAGACTGACTCTAGGCCAAAGGCAACTGGCTGATCAAAGCTTAGACATTGCAATCACTATGCCTTGCTTTTCCATCTCTTTGGCAAGCTGTACTTTTGTCTCGGCAACATCATCTGTGAACGGCAAATAGATCAGCCCTTGAATGTCAGAAGGGCGTTCCATTTTTTCCTGGTTCTTCAACAGAATGGCGACCCTGGGCCTACCTAATTTGCTGAGTAACAAACCAAGTTCCAGCACAACGTTTTGCCTTGCCCGAAATTTCTTTTCGTCCGTTTTCCCGACGACGTTACCTTCGTCGTCCGGTGTTGCTAGCACCACTGCGAAGCCAACATCGCTCTGAGTATACTTCTCAAGTTTCTCAATAACCGTTTGGCCTTCAGATGGGAGTTGATCGAGTATCAGTGGATCAAGGTCCCAACGTCGCAGCATGGCCTCCAGTTGGGTCTTCGCTGCAGTATCGTGGCCATAGACCACAAAAACCTTCCGACTCGTTTTCTGCTGCTCAGTCGCCGTGGTTTGGGTACCGATTCCCAGAATTTCACGAGTGTGGCCCGCAAACTTTCCCTGGGCGAGCACGGTGCCGTTGTCAAAAACGATCACAACTTCACCTTTTGCGAAACGAAGCTGGTAACCCGTATCGTTTCCGTTCCTTTTCTTATCTTTTAGGGTCATGCCCTGGGTTTCCAGCTTTTTGAGAACCTCGTCAACCAACATTTCGCGGAACCTCCTCGGACGCCAAATGGTAGCCTTATTCCACGCCAACTGGAACTACGCTTCTTTGATTGACGGCTGAACGCCTGTGGCGGCAATAGCGACGATAAACGCGCCCACTCACGCTTTTAGGCCGCCAATAATTTCCGGCAGCACATCGTTCGCAAGATGGTCCATGAACTGATTCCTCGTCTGAAATTGCTTCCGGCATCCGGGGCAGTAAGCGGCTGGCCCATGCTGAACGGATGCTGAGAAGAAAATGGCGGCGTCGGGTCCGTGGTCTAAAGGTTGCGGCGATGAAGGCTTCAAATCCGCATGACCTTGCGGATTAGGACCATACGTCAGTGGTCGGGCTTATCCCATTCTTAAACTCTCCGGCTAACAATCGGCCAAGACGCTTGAGCGACTTATGGTCACTGTCTGTCAACGCAGGATCATCGGGAAGGTCATTGTAGAGTCTTTTCAGGTCGTCAAGGGGAATCCTGTTTTGTACGAACGTAGTTGGGTCCACTGTGTATGCAGCCAGCGGCAAGAAAAATTCGCGAAACGCGTATGCCAAGCGCGCCCTGCTGTTTCCGATGTAACGCAGCCAAAACCCGTTCTGTATCTTTCGGTCTTCAGGGTTGCGACCCCAGTATTCCAATGCCCAACTGTCTGAGGTGCTCAGGTCAAAGTTGGCTGCGTCAACGTCCCGGCCATAGCGCTTTCTCATCCGCTCGGCGAAAGCTTCATACAGATCAGCGATGGAGAGGTCGAGATTTGAGTCGCCCTCCTGCTTGGTCAAAATTGTCAATATGCGAAATGCCATCGTGTCATCGGTAGAATTAAGGATGCACTGGCGAAGAAAAGCTATCCTCTCGGTTTTTGACAGCTTCTGTGCAACAAAAAGAATCATTCTCAGGACATGACCAGCCTCACCAAATGGAGCCATCATGTCATACGTGTAACTCGCCGATGCCTTCGCCGCGACCTCACCTAATGTTTTCCCGGCGTTGGCAGGAATGATCTTTGCGGACTCCGAGAGTTTGCGCAGAAAATCATCGCGCTTTAGCGACCCCTTCTCCATCGATTGCAACGTCTCTAGGAACATAGCCTCGCCTTGAGATCGACTTTCATTGCGTTCGAAACGTTGCAGCAACGAGGCAATTTCGGTGGAACTGAACATTGCGTCTGGAAGTTCGTACCGAAAGTAGGCTGGAAACATTCCAGGCTCACTGATCCGCTTGCCGTTTTCTTTGTCCGCGTCTTTTGTTATGCGGCGCAGTCGTCGCTCTAATTGGCCGACACCCTTGGACAACAGCGGGAATAGTTCGTGGAGAACACCTTTGACCTTCTCTAGTTCGTCTTCGTTCGGCACAGCCTTCTTTAGGTCTGCCAAAAACTTGTTTCTGTTCTTAGTTTCATCCTCATCAGTTTGAAATGGCCCACCACGCTCCAAACGTTCGCCACCGGTAAGTGCCAGAGAATTTTTCGCGACAAGTCCATAAGTCGCTGGTGCGAATCGATCTAGCATCACTATAAGCGTCAGGTCCACGGGATCGACTTCGCGCCGCAATGGGGCAGCAGCCACGCTCACATCATTAGCCAGCAAGCCGATAGCTCTCAAGTTTTCACAAAACGGGGCGATTCGCGCGCTCCACACGCTTTCGATTCGCTTCTTGAACTCATCAGCCTCAGTGCTGATCTCTAACCAGCCGCAACTGGCGAACGCGGCGACTAACCGTTCCACACCCGTTTTGCGGAGCGCAGCGGGATCGGGTTCGGGAACAGACCTAACAACCGGAAAGAACTTTTCGAAATATTCGTGGTCCTTGCCGGTGATTTGCACCATTGTGTCTAGGCTACCCGCACACACAAAGGTGACATTCGGCAGGGTTGCCATCCCTCTGATTACCTTTAAGAGGGTCATAATCTCGTCTTTCTCCATTCGATCAATTTCATCGAGAAGGACCACAACTCGTTTGGGAAGTCGGAGAAGGGCAGATTTTAGACTGTTGATGTCATCCTTTTGCGTACTTGGCGGAAGCAATTTCATATACTCACTGAGAAATGGAACCTTCTGGCCGAGTGCCGTCGCTAGGCGCTTTGCGCTTTGTCGCAAACCGGGAACTAGGTAATGTTTATTGCATTCCCTGGCTATATCACCGAAAAGATACGATGCCAGCGTCTCTTGAGACCCAGGCAGCCATGTACTGAAAGAGACCACGATGGCCTTGCTTTCAAGATGTTCTCGCAGAAGGTTGAGTGTCGATGTTTTGCCTGACCCGAATGGACCGGACAGCAAGATGACCGGCGTCTTCGCAATCATGATTTTGACTGAAAGGCTATCGACCAAGGCGGCTCGCCCTAAGGCATCCTGCGCCCAACTCTGAATTGGATCATCCGACCACTCTAATTGAGACCCTGCAAGAGACCGCATTCTTGGCGGGACAATAAATTCATCTTCCTTGACGGTTCTAGCCGCGCGGATGTTGCCCCGCAGAAATAGTCGAAAACTTCCGAGGGAGTACGCGATTGTAAAGCAAACACCGAGAATGAGACGAAGGGATGATTTTGGCGCTGGTAGCAGCGATATCGACAAGGCGGAAGCAAACGGCACGAGAACTAACCCGCTGGTTACGCCTTTGCTCCACGATTTTAGGCCGCGCCAGACATTCATGCCGAAGAACGGCACAAGCGCTAGAAGGGCGACAACGAAGACGGTGACGAAATAGGGCAGATAGTAGTGAGCATCGTCAAATGACACCCACGGCCTATAATGCGTTGCGACCGAATCTTTGAACGCATGATCCTGCCTGACCAAATGAATCAACTGGGCCACTAGAATTCCCGCGCTGGTCGAAAGAAACAAGGAAAACCATTCCCGTTTGGTAAAGAGCCACAACATTGCGGGCCAAGAATCCTGAATTTTCTTCTGCTGAGGATTTACCTGAAGCACCGACCTGCTCCCAATAATCCCTGCGTTCGAGAATGGTTCGATTTTAGAGGGATGCGTTGAAGTTATGCAATTATGAGCATGTTGCATTCAAACCCGGCACACGGTTAGCAGGCCATCGGTGGTCGATGTGTTGAATGATGCGTTCAGCTTTCTAAGCGCGGTCGGAGTGCCTGCGGGATCTGGTACGAGCCACGACCGATTTTG
>WNFO01002847.1_pt1 | contig 14417 bp, 7 predicted proteins | sample 5400251 | NCBI WGS metagenome assembly WNFO01 (sample SAMN13153354, study PRJNA577476) | soil metagenome | isolation source: 100 cm saprolite under Madrone tree | place: USA:California | collected 2016-06-14 | reverse complement strand
GGCCATACCTCCGCCAATTTGAAAGTCTCCCAGGGCGAAAGGATTAGCGCCAACGGGATTGCCCGCCGAGGAATTGCCAGCTGACGGGGTGCCCTGTTGTACAACGCCCGGCACCAGACCGACCAGCGCCAGCGGGTTGCGCCCGTTCAAGGGTAGCTCGGTGACCGATCGCTGCTCGACAACTTGCCCCAACGACTGCGTTTCCGACTGGAGCAAGGGCACTTCAGAGGTTACCTCGACCGTTTCGCTTTGCGCTCCGACTTGCAGAGCAACATCCACTCTCAGTCCGCTTTCGATCTGCACAATGATAGGCTCTTGCACAAACTTCTTAAAGCCGGTCTTTTCCCCCTCCAACTTGTAGCGGCCGGGCAAAATATTCACGAATGAGTAGCCGCCGGACGCGTCGGTTTCTATGGTGCGCTTTTCAGCGGTATCCTTGTTCGTCAACGTGACGGTCGCGTTGGCAATGGCAGCGCCGCTGCTATCCGTAACGATGCCAGTGAGCGAGCCGTACACGTTCTGGCCCCACCCGGCCGTGGGCGTGAGCGCCAAAACAACTACAGCCGCTAAAAAGATAAGCGCGAGCTTTCCAAGATTTAGCATTTCTTTCCTCCCCAAGAACTTTTCTAAACGTGCGTAACACTTGCCGTACGGACGCACCCAGCCCGGCGGCGGTGCTTTCTCATTAGAGAGAGAAGCAGAGAAGAAGAAGGGACAACCGTAAGAAGCCACCAAAGGCCACCCCATTTGCGCCCTTTATTAGACCCACGGGGCGCAATAGTCAAGCACAATTTCGTTATTCTTATGAAATAAATCAGAAGAACGAATCTGAGGAGACTTGCCTGCGCGACCTGTGGTTTCGCTTTTTGTACGCCTCCCGAGTCGCATATTTGCGTGAATCTGCGTCTGAGACAATGGGAATTGGTGAACGTCGGCAGTGCCGCTGCTCAGGACGCGCGGTTGAAGATTTTGTGAATCGCTGCTTACGCTTTGGCCCACCCGCGGTTCGGTACGGGACCCACCCCTTCTTTGATGGAGATGAGCCGATTGGCAAGGATCTGCTTGAAAGTTTCGTGCAGTCCATTTGGCCAATACACGTCGATGTCGGCCGAAGTGGAGTTCCCCAAACCGAAATGCAAGCGGGAATCGCTGCACGAGAAAAAACTGGATTGACTCAGGACCGCTTGCGCCTGTGTCTTGCCTCCATAATGGACAAGCACTCTAGCTCCAATGGCGCTTTGATTGGACTTTACTCCTTCCAATTTCACTTTGATCCAGTTGGCCTTCCCGCTGAGGTCATTGCGTAGTAGCGAAGGAGGCTCGTTGAGATTGATGACCAGGATGTCGATATCCCCATCGTTGTCGAAGTCTCCGAAAGCACATCCCCGGCTGCAGTGTGCCGCCGCCACACCCGGACCGGCCTCCTCGATGAGTTCTTCGAAAACGCCTTTGCCCAGGTTTCTAAAGACGGCGCGCGGTGTTTTGTAGGGGTATTGCGGCAGCGTTCGTTCTACCTGGGGATAAACATGGCCAGTAACCATAAAGAGGTCGGGAAGACCGTCGTTGTCGAGGTCGACGATGCCTGCTCCCCAGCAGACGTAGCGAGTTTCAACTCCAAGGCGCGAAGACCCGGTAGCGTCCTCGAAATTTGCTTTTCCGTCGTTGTGATAAAGGATGTTGGCGTCGTCTGTAAAGTGCGTCTTGAATAGATCAAGATGACCATCCAGATCGTAATCGCCGACCCCGATCCCCATACCCGCCTGCTCCATGCCATCATCGCTCAGGGCCGCCCCTCGCAGTACTCCTTCTTCACGGAACGTTCCGTCTCGATTGTTCATGAATAACAAGCTGGGAGTCGAGTCGCAGGCGACGTAGATGTCTTGCCATCCGTCTTCATCAAAATCCGCCGCTACGACAGTCATGCCATACGTGGCCGCGGCATGCGTGATGCCGGCCCGTTCCGTCACGTCAGTGAACGTTCCGTCACCGTTGTTTCTGTAAAGTGAATTTCTGCCGGTGGCTAATCCTCGCGGCCCGCATTCGACGGGAATTCCTTTCCACCTACAGTTCGGGTTTTCGCCCGGAGCGGCAGCATTTTCAAAGGAAAAGCGAACATAGTTGGAAACGAACAGGTCCAGGTGTCCATCGCGGTCGTAATCCACAAAGGTACAGCCCGCGCCAAATCTTTGTTGGTCGCTCCAAAGCCCCGCGCTCTTGGTCACGTCGGTGAAAGTTCCGTCGCCGTTATTGCGATAAAGCGCGTTCTGCCCGAAATTGCTGCAAAAGATATCGTCAAAGCCATCGTTGTTGTAGTCTCCGATGCAGACTCCACAGGCCCATCCGAGCGAATGCAACCCTGCTTTTTCTGTGACGTCCGTAAATGTCCCGTCGCGGTTGTTTTTGTACAGCCGATTTGTGGTGCCGTTGGGAGCGCCTCCGAGCCGAGTGCCCGACAGCACAAACAGATCCATCCACCCGTCATTGTCGTAATCAATGAAGGCGCAGCCGCATCCGGTGGACTCTACGATGTACTTTTTGATTTCTGCGTCGCCGTAGATCACCGGCGCGCGCAGGCCCGCGGCAGCAGCGACGTCCACGAAATGAGCGTTGAAGGGACGACCGGAAGCTTTGGGCCTCGGCAGGGGCTTGGCCGTGTGACTTGAAACACCCTGTGCCAGCAACCGATTCCAGTGAAAGGAGAGCGCGGCCCCCATCCCCAGTTGGACAAACTTTCGGCGGCCGAAATTCATGGCGCGAAGGGATCGTGACTGGAGAAAAGCGCGGTGCCGCTCATTTCCGCGTCAATGCTACCTTTTCCGCGACCATCTGAGGATCGGCAAATTGTAACCAGAAGCCCATCATCTCCTCGTCACTGGGTTCGCCCCAACGAACTGTTTGGGATGGATCGGGGTTCTGGAAATTGTTCTTGGAATTGTCGAAATAAGCGATGGTCATGAGTTTCGTGCCTTTGGGCAGCAAGAACTGTTTCTTCAAGAAGTATGTTTCTTGCCATCGAAAATCATAATGGGGAACGTAGAGGAGTACCTCTTGACGGCCATCCGGATAAACAGCCTTGGTCAACATGTTTTTGCCGCGAAAATGCATGTGCGCCGTGTAGGCCACCGCGATCACATCCTTCGGCAAAATAAAGCAGGAAGTTACACGGTGATTGTCGTCGTTGGAAGGGATGAGAAACATGTTGTTCCAAATTTCGTACTGTCCGATCTCATGTTGGACGGGTTCCCGCGCGAATACCAGACCGATGCTGGTGCGATCCCTTACGTCCAGGCCATGATGATTGCTGTAGTGAATCTGAAATTGCAGATAGCCGCCCGCCGGGATTCGCAGCGCATAGCCTGGAGGCCGCGTCTCCGCCAGATGTCCCGGAAGATAGATCGCCGGCACGATATTCAAATAGCCCGAGGACTCGCCCGGAACGCCGCCACCATCCGGCGCTGCGCATCCGTCATCAATGACCGGGGCATCGGGGCGGAGGTGCAACACTTTTCCGGTGCGGTAGTGATATTGGTCTTCGCCTTCGTCGGCCTTAGCGTGCTTTTCCAGATGCTTCGCTACTTCGGCCTGATCGATCACCGACACCGTGGCGTGATGAACCACACGACGATCACCGGGACGCACTTCGGCGGCCTGTATCCATTTGTCTTCCGCGAAATTTGTGGGGACGTAGATATATTCGTAGTCGTCTTGGGCGGTTTTGGAGACCAGGAATTCCGGAACGGTCAGCACCACGTCCGGCTTGATATGCCAGCCTTGCGTGAGCACCGGGGCCGCTGAGGAAGCTTCAGGCTCGCCTCTTTTTGTTCCGTTTTTTACCCACGCGTCGATGATCGCGATTTCCTCGTCGCTCAAGCGACTGTCATTGCTAAACTCGCCGAACGCCGGGTCGGCATGCCAGGGGGGCATCTTTCGTTGAACCACGCTCTCCCGCATTGTCCGGGCAAAAGGGAGCACTTCGTCATAGGTCATCAGCGACATGGGAGCAATGTCGTTTGGGCGATGACAGGCTACGCAGTGCTTTTGCAGAAGGGGCGCCACGTCTTTGTGGTAAGTAATTTCTGATTTTGCGACCGAGGTGTTTTCCTGGCCTGCGACTGCGATCCCGCACAATCCCATGCATAGCGGAATGAGGAACGTTTGCGACAGACGCATATGAATTGCGACTCCACAGAACAACGAAACAGGTACTGCCCGATGCCGTTACTCGCGATGACACAGCGTGCACGAGCATCTAGCAATCTAGCGGTTGATTTTACACCTTATACGGCATTTTCGGACTGGCTGGATGGTAAGACTTCTTATCAACAACAAAATCTGGCGAAACTTCTCATCTTCTCTTGGTCCTGCAGAATAATCGTCCAAGGTGCCGCGCGAGAGAAATGTGTGCCCCGTTGACTGTTGGAAAGTCGGATTACTGGACATTTGTCGGTCCAGGGACCATAGGAGGGCTGCGACGAAGCCTACCACCAGAAGGGTGCCGTCCGCGTGCTGGGATTCCGGGGTTTGCTGGGACGCGTAGGCGTCTCCACTCCCAGAAGCCGTTGGGCCGATGATGACTCTCTCTAGGGAGGAACCTTTGTGCGATTGGCATTTTAGATTTGTATGTAGTAGTCGCTCGGGCCCGCCTTGACATTGGTCAAGGTTTTCATCGCCGTTCTCCTTTCGTTGATGTCGTGGTTCGTCTGCCGAGGAGTAACCCACTCAGCCCCCTCCACGGGTGGGGGAGCCGCAACTGCTAGTCTCAGGCCTAGCTTGCCCCAAAACTATAACTGCCTGCCTTCACATTGGTCTTGGTTTTCATGGCCGTTTTCCTTTCGCTAAGCAGTGTTGCAATTGGCAGGCCCACAGAAAGGTAGCTTTAAGCGCGTCCTTGGAAAGTGGAAGTCATTGCGTTGATGTGGGATAGACCAAGTGAGGGCTGAGCAGTACGTCCCTCCAGCGCTTCTTTCACTCTATCCGAAGAGATAGTCAGTCTATCTGAAAGTGAACGCGAGCAGCGGGGCAGTGGGCGGATAAAATGAATGGCGCAGGCGAAAAGCATGATTTGCAAACAGAGGTCTTCCCGGAGTGTCGCCTTTGGGAATGTATCCTCGAAGTGACGGCTAGGGATGCGCAATCACCATCAGCGTCGTAGCGCGCTTCAGGACGCAATTCAACGAGCGGCGAAGAGTTTCTGGGTCAAGCGCGGCGAAGCTCTCGTCCAGGATAATAGTGGGTGCACCCTGCAGCAGCGCGCGCGCAATGTAGAGGCGGCTGCGCTCTCCGTGCGAGAGCTGCCAGCCAGTCTCGCCGACCATCTGCAATAATCCCGCAGGCATGCGCTCGATCAATTCGCCCAGGCCGAGCTCTCGACAAATCTCTTCCGCCTGGGTCAGGTCATTTTGTGAAGGCGGCCAGCGGCGCCCCATCAGCAAATTGAAGGCGAAAGTTTCAGTCAAGACGTGGTTCTCATGGAACTGCGGGGCGGAGACGATGCGCCGGCGCCAGCCATCCATGCCCAGCGTCTGCCAATCCAGTCCCTCGAAGAGCAGCAGCCCTGATTGCGGCGCACGCATGCCTACCAGCAGCGAAGCCAGCGTAGACTTGCCTCCGCCCGAAGGACCTTCCAGCAAAATTCGGTCGCCCAAGCCAATGGACAAGCTGCACTTGCGCAGCACGGCCTCGCCGCGGTCCTGGTAGCGAAACATCAACTCGTGTGCCTCGACCAGCTTGTGCCCGTTATCGGTTGCTTGGGTTGTTTTCGGTGGACGAAACAGCGGCAGCCCCGACGCTTGCGGCCGAGCCGCCGCATGGAACAACGGCGCCACCTGTTTCCAGGAAATGGTGGCGTCCACCAAGTTCCACAAGCCGGTAGAAAGCCTTTTAAAAGCCCGATAGGCCAGAAGTATTCCACCGAGGGCGATGGCCAGCTTGATCGGCGAGCTGCGGCTGGATACAAATACGGGCGTAAGACCGATCAGGCCCACGATCAACCAACCGCGAGGCAAGAGCGCCATCAGCCGAAGCGCCGACCCATCGAGGCTCTTGGAAATCTCCAGGTAACGCTCGAGCGCCTCATCTTCGCCCTCGTGCCATTGTTCCTGCGATTGCTGCGCCATCCGGGTGCGGTGACCGACCATGCGCTCGATTAGGTCGTGGGTCATTTTCAAGCGGGCGGTGGTCCAGACCTGGCGGCGGAGGTAGTAGCGGTGCCCAATAACGGCAACCAGCAAGATCCAGCCTAGAAGTAGGAGTCGCAGGATAGTGGCGCCTGTGCCCCACCCCAAAACAAACAGCGCCGCGCCCAACTCAACGGCCGAAATCAAGGCCAAGAATCCGCCGTTTAGGGCCATGGATTCCACCGCTTCCGACTCAAGCACCTGTCCCAAGAATTGGCCAGCTCCCCGGCGGCGAATCTCCTCCGGCGCGAGGCGAAGCGCGCCATATAGCAGGCGGCGCTTCAGCAGGGTCGCGGTGCCGATAGAGATTACGCCCTGCAGCCAGGAGCCGAGCAGACGAAAGGGCACCAGAGTCAGCAAAAGCAACGCCCAGGCCAGTAGCCAGCCGCGATCGAAGCGGCCCTCGAGGGCGGCCAGTCCAATCAGCCACCAGGAGACAATCCAGAGAACATATTCCCCCGTGTAAGCGGCTACCAGGGCGAGGATTCGTCCGTGCAAGCGCGCCCGGTGTAACTGCCGCCAGAAACTTCCGCCCGGAGGCATGCGCAGCATCCAGCAGCTAGCGATCGGCCGATTGCGCAACCGCTCACGCATGAGCGCTTCCCGTGCTCGCTGCTGGCGCCGCTTGGGAATACCCGCACGTTCGACGAGCCGCAGAGTTTCCTGTTCTAGGGGCGCCTCAACCTGCTCCAGCAGCGCGGCCCGGATGGCTTCCGGCTTCACTGCTGTGACCTTGAGATCGGGGGATAGCAGCGATACAACTTTCTTTTTTGCGCCGAGCAGAACGAGGAATTTCGCTTCACCATTCGCGGGCAGTAAAACAATGGCTGGGCCGGCGGCGCGCACCATCTGGTCAACGGTGTCGTACGAAGCGGCTACAGATTCTGCTTCGAGGCCGAACCACTCGGCTGTTCCATCTATCCATTCCTGGAGCGCTGATGTATCGGCAGCCATGCCACCCGGCGCCGTAGGAATCTGTACTGGCTGCGGCGCCAGCCCGCTCTTGCGGGCAAGGGCCTCAATGGCTTGCCCGAGTTGGCCAGCGGGCCAGGCGAGTGCTGCCAGCTCTGGTGTCATGCGCTCACCCTTTGCGCATGACGCTTTAGCTGTCCGTCTTCCAGCCGCAGACGTTGCCAGAGAGCGCTCGACCACAAGCCCTCGCGCACGTCCTCTTCGGCCTGCAGCAAGCTGCGATAGCGCGAGTCCACCCGTCGCGCCAGCACTTCGGGGGCGCCATCCTCGACGACGCGCCCCGCTTCGACGACCAGAACGCGCGGAAACGAGAGCGTCTCTCCAACATCATGTGTGACGCACAACAGGGTAGCGTCGCACCAGTGTCGGCGCGTGCTCGCCATCAACGATCGCCGCTGCTGGCGATCCAGGCCGCGAAACGGCTCGTCGAGAATGGCTAGCCGTACGCCACTCTTGTGCATGGCGCGCCCCAGCCGCACGCGCTGACCTTCGCCGCCGGAAACCAGGGCGCCGCTTTCGCCGAGTTCGGTTTGCAGGCCGTCAGGCAACTTCTGCAGCAGCTCGTGCAACTCCGCTTCTTCCAGGAGCTCAGGACTAGGCACCGAGTCGGCAGCTGAACCGTAACGGAGGTTTTCAAATAGCGAACGGTTCCAGATCTGTACCGCTGGGTCCACCCAGGCGGTTTTGGCGCGAAGCCGTTCCAAATGTGCGCTCTCCAGCGGCATGCCATCAACCAGCACCCGCCCGGTCGCCGGCCGATTCCAGCCAAGCAGAATGCCGACCAGGCTCGACTTTCCTGCGCCCGAGGGTCCGATGATCGCCACGTGGCTGCCCGCTTCAATAGCGAAATCCAGACCCTCCAAGACGGTGTGCCCGGAAACCAGAATGCTGACATTCTCAAGGACGATCGCTGCGGGGCCGGAACTTGCGGTAATGTTTGGCTCGATCACCGGCGCAGTTGCTGCCAGTTCGGGCCGATTCTTAACTTCCTCCGGCGCGCCCAGCGGCTCCAGCAGACGCAAAGTCCGGTTGCGATGGCCGGGATATTGCCAGGCTATCTGTGCAATGTCCTGGCCGGTCACCGGCAGGTTGAGCGACCAATAGACTAACAACAGAACGCTTCCCAGTTCGCCGACGCGCGAAACGTGATCAATCAACAGCCAGGCTGCCAACCCGAATCCAGTAAAGAACTGCGCGCCTTCCACCCAGACCACCAGGCGCTCCAGGGAAAAGGCAGCTCGCGTCCACTCGCTCAGCAGACTCTCATGCTCACGGCGCAAAGCGCGCTCGGCTCGGTGGACAATCAAAGGTACAAGCCCCAGGAAAGCGTCCAGGTAGTGGCGGCTGAGCGCACCCGCGTGGTTCTCCAGGCGCATGTCGCGCTCCGCCAGCAACGGCTGCACCGCCAGGGGTAGACCGACGGCCACAACTGCTGCCGTGAGAGCGATCGGTGCGGTCCCAGGATCGAGCCAGATTATGCCTGCGGCGGTTAGCAACAGCTCGAAGGTCGAGCGCAGCAGGCGGCCGCCAAGATCTGGTAGGAGGCGAATTCGATGGATCTGGTGGCTACGCGATGCCATGTCGGAGTTCAGCCGGCTGTGAAAATAGCGGTCCGCCAGGCGCGGAATCTTCTTTAGGAATGCGATCCGCAGCCGCGATTCCAGTCGCCGCCCCATGCTCAGCAATCCCGAGACAATGGGAAATTCAAGCAGCAGCAATGCAGCTACGAACACCAGAAGAGCGCCCATGACGACGATGCGCTGAACAGGCAAACCGATCTCATGAGCCAGGTCAAGAAGTCCGCGGAAGAGCAGTGCCTCAACGATGACGCCGGCGCCAGCCAGCAACAACGCCAAGAGAATTGAAACTGGAGCAATCGCGCCATCGGCCGCGAGCAGCCGCAATAGCTCAATTCCGGGCCGCGTCTGCCGCTCTCCCAGCGCGGCGACCAATTCGGGAGAAAGCACGGCGGGCGCCTGCTCTGGCGCGACGGCAAAACCGGACTTCGATTTTATCTGCTGTGTGAGCCCGCTGGCGTGCACCAACACCGCGCCTCGAAAATAAATCTGCTCTTCTCTGTGCTCGCCAGCCGGTGCTTCGCGGACCGACCAGAATTGGGGAGGGATCATTGATGGCTGGCCGCCGGATACCGCGCGCGCACCTTCGTACAGGTGCTCGATAAGCCGCGTGGCTTCGCGGCCCCGCCGCAAGCTTCGGGACTTGACAATAGCTTCCAGGGTGCGCACGGAAGCTTCCAGCGCGGCCAGAGGGCGCCATCCTGCATCGGCCGCAGCGCCTTCGACAAGACGTGCTGCTTTGCTTCGGGGGCATCCCAGGTCGGTGAGCTTGCGGCAAAGCGGGCACAGGAATTTTTCCGAAGTTGCCCACTCTCGCCAGGCGCTTAGAGGCGCGAGTTGCGTGTGCACGTGCAGCGTGGAAGCAAACTCCTCGCGCGAGGGCCAGCGGCGCCCCACCCCCGGGTCCATCACCTGCACAAGACCACTGTGGCGGCGCCAGGCCACCACGAAATGTGTGATCCCGCTGGTCAGGATCACAACCGCGATTGCGGGCAGCGCTTCCGATTCCTCTAGCAAGACGTAATCCGGAGGCACCATGACCTGTTCTGCCTCCAGCCCGAGTTGCACTGCGATGCTTTCGATCGTGTCGATGGAAGTGCCGTCCACATCGGTCTGACAGGCTTCGCGAAGTCGACCGTAACTGACGGGAATGCCGAAGCCTTCCAGCAGGCACTTCAGCGATGCCGGTCCGCAGTCCATCGCTGAGGTCTGTACTACCTCCGGGACCAGCAGCCGACGGCGGCCAAACCTCATATCATTGCCCCGCTTCTGCCGAAACTATCGCGTCGGGCTTGGCAAGCCATCGCCCTACCATGCGCAACACGAGGGAGGCGGGGGAGATTCGCTCGACTTGCACTTCGACCGTCCCTGGCAAGCCGTGCTGCAGATGAATGCGCGGCGCGGAATTCGAATTGACTGCTAGCTCGACACGAATCCGGCCGTCGCGAACCTCACTGGCCACCCGGGTGACCGTGGCTGAGACGCTACCAAATTGTGTCCAGGGAAAACCTTCCAGGTGCAGACTCGCATATTGCCCTGGCTGAATGCGGCCCACTGCATCAGGCGGCTGGAAATTGGCGACAATGCGAAGGTTCCCTGCCGGGACCACTGCTGCCAGTTTCTCGCCTTCGCGCACCACGCTGCCCACGCGCACATTCGCGACTTCCCCCAACCTGCCACTTACCGGGGCCCGGATGAGCCGCCGGTCTACGTCGTCTTCCAGGCGCTTGATCTCCGCTTCGGTGGTTTTTTCGAGGCCGCGCAAGCGGTTCGCCTCGCTCATCAGACCCTGAAGACGTGCCCGGCGATCTTCCTTATCCGTGAGTTGCTGCCGTTCGAGCTTGCTTACAGCAAACCCCAGACTGTCAGCTGCCGCGCGGCGTTGCTGTGCGTTCGCTTGCCCTCGCTCCCAATCCACCCTGGAGAGCAGGCCGCTTTTGTACATCTGTTGCACACGCTCAGCCTCCGATTCCGCGAGGCGCGCCGCGGCATCTGCCTCGCGAAAACGCGCGCGGGCTTCCTCCACCGCCACGGAGGCGGTCCGCAGCTCTTGCTCGGAGGCTTTTTGTTCAGCGGCAATCTGGTCTTCGACTGAACCGGCTTGGGGCCGCAAGGCAACCAAGCGTGTGCGTTCTTCGCTCAGTTGCAGCTTCTGGGTATCGGCGTCGAGTTCGACTAGCACTTCGCCAGCCTGGACCTCGCGGTCCAGCGCCAACGTGCTGGCGACCACGCGGCCTGTATACTGCGATTCAATCGGATGAGCTGCACGGTCCACTTCCAAATCGGCAGTGTCGCTGACCGCGTAAACCACAACCTGTGCCCGGAAGAACCAAGCCAGCCAAAGTCCTAGGAGGACTGCTGCAATCAGCAGTCCCCAGACGCCACGGTAGGATGTTTCAGATTCAAGGAACCGTTCAGAACGGAAAAAGGGATTGGCCATAATAACGGGCACCCGATTGCTCCCCCGGTCTCTAGCAAACCGCGGCGCCAATGGCTTGCGGCGCTGGAGCGCAGAGGGCGGCGCGACCGCTGCATATTATCGGAAAATCTCTCACTCAAGCATGGAAAATCGATAGGTGTGGGAGCCGCGGGATACTTGTTTTCCCAGCGGCTAGCAAGGACCGGTCGGAAAACCCGCCTTCACTTTGGTCTTGGTTTTCAGAACATCAAATTTGCGGCGACGTTGCATTTACTCGTTTCGTTCACCTCGAGCTGGTCGGAGAGTCCATCACGTTCCGACAGGGATCAATCGCCACCGGTGGCATAGATAATGTGGGGACCCGCTTTTAAACTCGTCTTGATTTTCATGCCGCTCTCCTTTCGCCTCGCAGCCTGGTTTTCATGGTCGTTCCTTCTTCAGAACATCAAATTTGCGGCGTGTATTTATTCGTATCCACCTCGAGCTGGTCGGAGGGTCGATCACTTTCCGTATTCCACTGCCGTGGGTCCCGCCTTGACTCCCGTATTCGCTTTCATGGCTTTTCTCCTTTCGTCGTCGTGTAACAGTCTTTCGTCTCATAGCAGAAGCAATTAACAAGCCAAAGCGGAGCGCTAGGTTGGAACGTGACGTAGGAAGACGGAAGTGCTTGTCACTGTGCGGCATACGGGCCGCGGAGAATTTCGGAAGCGCGCCGCTGGATGCACTTTGAGTCTATCTGGAAAGCTACATCCTATCTGAACAGTGAGTGCTAGAAGCGGCACCATCCATTAAAGGGCGAGGGGCAATGGGATACGTCTGGTGAGGCTACGCTCTGGGACTTACGTTCTGCAACAGCCGAGTGTAGTTTTCCCGGCAAGCCACGGAATTGGGATGTCGAGTTCCCAGAGCCTTTTTGAAGATGGCAAACGCTTGACGGTACAGCGCTCCGGCGGTCTTGAGTCTTCCCGTCGCCTGGCAAAGCAGGGCGAGATTGTTGAGGGTCACTGCGACATCAGGATGGTTGACGCCAAATAGTCTCCTCTTGATGGCCAGAGCCCGCCGATACTGCCCCTCTGCCTCCCTATACCTGCGCCTGGCTTGGTTGATCGCAGCCAAATTGTTCAGGTTGACAGCGATTTCGTAGTGCGCTGGACCATAGGTGCGGCGAAATATCGCCAGCGCCCGGTGGTACAGTCTCTCTGATTCCTTGAACTTACCCTGACCATCTAGGATCGCGGCGAGCGCTGCGATGTCCGCGGCTACCTGCGGGTGGGTTGGCCCTAAGGCCTTTTCACGGATCCGAACCGAGCGTCGCGCAAAGCGCTCACCACGCGCGTAGCGGCCACGAGAATGCTCCACTCCGCCAAGATTGTGGTAAATCGTGGCTACATCTGGATGATTTGGCCCCAGAGTCCTTCTGACAATGGAGAGCGCTCGGCGATAAAACTGCTCTGCTTCGTTAAACCGGCCCGTGTATTTGCAAAGCATGCCAAGGCCATTCAGAACGGCTGACGCCTCGACATTATCTCTTCCCAATGATTTCGCAGCTAAGGCAAGAGCCTTGCGAAAATACCGCTCAGCCAGTCGGTATCGCGACTGTAAGACCTTGATCGAACCCAACCTTCGCAGCAACTCCACGCGTAGAACGTCTTTATCCGGGTTGCCCTGGACTCTTTTGAGACTCTTGATCGATTGACGGCAGAGTCTCTCCGCCTCAGTATAGTCGCCTTTTGCTTCATAGCTGGCGGCCAGCGTGTTTGTAACAATAGCTATGTCGGGGTGTCGGCGACCACACGCCCGCTTCAGGATTGCGAGCGACCTCAAACAGAGAGACTGAGCCTTGCGATAGTGACCCTGGGAACAGTAATCAACAGCGCTTTCGTGCAGTTTTCGGGCCCGTTCGAGGGCGCTAGCCGGCATTTTCATGCAAGGAAATAGATACGCTCGAGCGCAGCGACACGATCAGCCAGACCGGCAGGTAAGCTCCCGACGCGAAGCACCCAGCCCGCATAATCCAGAACAACAATCAAGGCTACACCTTACCGCAACTGGGCGCCCTTGTTGGGAGCTTTCCTCTACGATCTGAGGGCGGCGGCGCGGAGCAGGGACTGGTTATGATTGGCTGCAATCCTTCCGGCCTTCATGCTGGTCTTCACCTTCACCCCGGCGGCGCGGAGCAAGGTCTAGTTGTGATTGGATGAAAGCATTCCGGCCTTGATGCTGGTCTTCACCTTCACCCCGGCGGCGCGGAGCAACGTCTGGTTATGATTGGCTGCAATCCTTCCGGCCTTGATGCTGGTCTTCACCTTCACCCCGGCGGCGCGGAGCAACGTCTGGTTATGATTGGCTGCAATCCTTCCGGCCTTCATGCTGGTCTTCACCTTCACCCCGGCGGCGCGGAGCAACGTCTGGTTATGATTGGCTGCAATCCTTCCGGCCTTCAGATTGGTTTTAGTTTTCATCGTCTTTCCCCTTTCGTTGGTGAGTATCGCAATTCACATGCCAAGCAGCGCCAATAAGGTTGGGCGCTCGGTCTGAAGCTGGAAGTGCTTGCCATCGCGTGGGATAGAGGTGGCGAGCAGTCATTAGCATCCCGGTCCGATCTGTTCGCTCAGTTCGATCCGCGGAGCTGCAGTCTATCCGAAGAGATACGCTCTATCCGAACGGTGAGCTCAACCACAGCGCCAGGAGGGCGGGGGATTTGCTTTATTCCGGGGCACTATCGCTTTTCGTATTCGGGTTCCGACCCATCTGGTCTGTTGCGGTGCGCCATTCTTCAGCGCTAACCAAAAATCCCGGCGGGAGTTCAGACGCGCGTTCAAGAAACTTTCCGCTTTGCCGCTCCTATCCACTTGATTCCTTTGGTTGAGCTGAGCTTAGCGGCAGAGTTTGTTCGAGAAACGTCTGATTGTCTTCGCGGGAAAGACTCACAAGATTCGCCCGGTTCCAATAAATTCGGAAGCGCGTCGAGTCTTGGAATTTTGGACGTTCGGCGGAAAGAACAAGTTATTTTCTATAACCACGAAACCGGAAAGCGATTTGTTGATCTCAAGACGGGCTTCGCCTTGGCTTGACGAAAGACTGAGATCGAAGGTATTACGTGGCGCACGCTACGCCACACGTTCGCGTCCCGGCTGTTGGATCGAGGAATGGATATAGTGACAGTGCAACAGCTGCTCGGACATCGACTGTCATCGTAAGCATGCCCTATACGAACACAAATCTCGACTCAAAGGACGCAGCGGTGGCGAAACTCGAAAGTTTTAGTGACAA
>WNFO01014265.1_pt1 | contig 14432 bp, 13 predicted proteins | sample 5400251 | NCBI WGS metagenome assembly WNFO01 (sample SAMN13153354, study PRJNA577476) | soil metagenome | isolation source: 100 cm saprolite under Madrone tree | place: USA:California | collected 2016-06-14 | reverse complement strand
GCCACGCAGGCGCGCGCATCGGATCCTAAGTCTTCCGCGTTCGTCTCCGCCAATGCCGGATCGGGCAAGACCCACGTGCTGGTACAGCGCGTGATCCGGCTGTTGCTCAATGGCGTGCCGCCGGAGAAGATCCTCTGCATCACCTTCACCAAGGCCGCCGCGGCCAATATGGCCGAGCGGGTGTTCTCCACCCTCGGCCATTGGGTCACGCTCGACGACAATGCGCTCGATGCCGCGATCGTTGATGCGGGAATTACGCGCCCCGATGCGATTTTAAGGATGCGCGCCCGCGAATTGTTCGCCTGCGCGCTGGAAACGCCGGGTGGATTGAAAGTGCAGACCATCCACGCGCTGTGCACCCGGCTGCTGCAGCAATTCCCGTTCGAGGCCAACGTCCCGGCGCGTTTTTCCGTGATCGACGACCGCGACCAGAACGAGATGATGGAGCGCGCCAATCTCAAGGTGCTGCTCGACGCCTCTCGCGATCCCAATAGCGCGGCCGGCCGGGCGCTCAATGTCGCCATGGCCAGCGCTGCCGACGTCACCTTCAAGGATGTCGTGCGCGAGGCCTGCCTGAGCCGCGATCACTTCATGGCATGGACCGACAGCGCCGGCAGCGCCGACGCCGCCGCGGCGCAGATCTCCACCGCCCTCGATGTCGATCCCGCCGACCGCATCGAAGAGGTCGAGCGCGAGATCATCGACGGGCCCAACTTGCCAAGATCGCGCTGGAAGGAAGTCGCGGCAACCCTCGACGCCGGCAGCAAGTCCGAGCAAGGCCACGCCGCGCGGCTTCGGCAAGCACTGATATCGATCGGCAGCGCCCAAGTGGAGGAGTATCTCGGGATATTTCTCACCGACGAACGCACGCCCCGTAAAACCGTGATGACGAAAAAATTCGGTGACAGCCATCCGGCGATTGCGCGTCTGTTCGAGTTGGAAGGCGATCGTATCGGACCGCTGATCGAGCGCCGCCGTGCGGTCACGGCCCGCGACCGGACCCAGGCGCTGTTGCAGATCGCAACCGCGGCGGCGGCGAACTACCGGCGCGAGAAGCAGGAGCGCGGCCTGCTCGACTATGACGATCTGATCGACAAGACGCTGGCGATGCTGGACCGCGTCTCCTCCGGCTGGGTGCATTACAAGCTCGATCGCGGCGTCGATCACGTGCTGATCGACGAGGCGCAGGACACCAGCCCCCGGCAATGGGACATCGTCGCCCACATCATTTCCGAATTCACGTCAGGCGAAGGCGCCCGTGACGGCGTCACCCGCACGATATTTGCGGTCGGCGACGAGAAGCAGTCGATCTTTTCGTTTCAGGGCGCGGCCCCGCGCGAATTCGACACCCGCCGCAGAGGCCTGGAAAAAAAGTTTATCGATGCCGGCCTGAAATTCGATCCGGTATCGTTCACCTACTCGTTCCGTTCGGGGCCTGCGATCCTGCAATCGGTCGATTATGTGTTTCGCGAGGAAGCGATATACCGCAGCATCCATTCCGCCGAAAGCGGATACCCGATCCACAACTTCCTCGCCGATGCCGGGCCGAGCCTGATCGACTTCTGGGAATTGCAGCTGCCGGACAAGAAGGAGGACATGGAGGGCTGGCGGGCGCCGTTCGACGGGATTTCGGCGACCAGCCCGGAAGTCCGGCTCGCCAAGCGCATTCAGGCCGAGATCAAGTCGCTGGTCGACAGCGGCACCATGACCGGCCCGACCGGCGATCGCCGCCCGCTTCGCTACGGCGACATGCTGGTGCTGGTGCGGCGGCGCGGCAACGCCTTCGACGCGGTGATCCAGGCATTGAAACACGCCAACATTCCGGTCGCCGGCGCTGACCGGCTCAAGCTGACCGAACATATTGCCATCATCGACCTGATGAATCTGGCCGACGCGCTGCTGTTGCCGCAGGACGATCTGGCGCTCGCGGTGGCGCTGAAGAGTCCGCTGTTCGGCCTCGCCGACGACGACCTGTTCCAGCTGGCGTGGCAACGCAAGGGCTCGCTGCGGCAGGCGTTGGATCATCACGCCGCGACCGACGGCAAATTCGAGGCTGCGCTGCATCGCCTCCGGGTCTGCGAGGTGCGCGTGCTGCAGGAGACGCCGTTTGCGTTTTATGCCTGGCTGCTCGGCGGCGACGGCGGCCGCGCGCGAATTCTGAGGCGGCTCGGGCATGAAGCCAACGACGCGCTCGACGAATTTCTCGAGCTGGCGCTTGGCTATGAGCGCAAAGCACCGGCCTCGCTGCAGGGTTTCATGGCGTGGCTGCGCGCGGCCGACACCGAAGTAAAGCGCGACATGGAAATTTCCCGCGACGAAGTCCGCGTCATGACCGTGCACGGCGCCAAGGGGCTGGAAGCGTCGGTGGTTTTTCTGGTCGAGACCACGACGTCGCCCGCGGACACGCAGCGCCTGAAGCTCATTCATCTGCCTCTGGACAACGCACCGCCTCATGCACCCGATGTCGTGGTCTGGGCCGGCAGGAAGGCCGACGATCCCGCCAGCGTCGCGGCGGCCCGCGCGGCCATGCTGGTTGAAACCGAGGACGAATATCGCCGGCTGCTGTATGTGGCGATGACGCGGGCGGCCGACCGCCTGATCGTCGGCGGCTGCATGCCGGGCAACATGAACACGATCCGAAGATTCTCCTGGTACGATCTGATCGACAAAGGCCTCGGCAATTCCGGATTGCATCTGCAGACTATCGAGTCGCCGGACGGCGAGGTGAAGCGTTACTCGCGGCTTGAGGACGCAGCAGTTCCCACCGGCAAAGCCGCAGCTGCGGTGCCTACTGCTCCGACCGACCTGCCCTCATGGTTGCAAACGCCGGCACCGCCGGAGTTGCGGGCCGATCGTCCGCTGCGCCCGTCCGATCCTGCCGCGAACGAAGGCCAGCGCATCCGGACCGGTGAGTCCGTCATGGAGCGGGCGCGCGCCTTGCAGCGCGGGACGCTGGTGCACCGGCTGCTGCAATCCTTGCCCGATGTCGCGGCCGAGCGCCGCCGCGACGCGGCGCTGAAATACCTCGCCCGCAACGCCGACGGCTGGATCGATGGCGAGCGGGAGGCCCTCGCGGGAGGGGTGCTCGCCCTGATCGCGGATCCGCGTTTCGCGCCGGTATTTGCGCCTGGCAGCCGCGCCGAGGTCTCGATTGTCGGGCGGCTGGATCGGCCGGGACGGTCGCCCGCACTGGTTTCGGGGCAAATCGACCGGTTGGTGGTGACCCCGGACGAGGTCCTGATTGTCGATTACAAGACCAACCATGCCCCGCCGGGCGCGGGCGCACAGGCGCCTACCGCCTATGTACGCCAGCTCGCGCTCTACCGCGCGGTGCTGCAGAAGCTTTATCCCCAACTGCCGGTCCGCGCAGCACTGCTTTGGACTGAAACAGCTGAATTCATGGAGATTTCTTCCCCCGCGCTGGACGCGGAGCTGGCAGCCCATAGCCAAAGGGATGACCGAGCTTGACCCGGCAAGATCGCGTTCATACGTTGGCTGCATGATCCCGGCGGCGATTCTTTAAGCCGCATCTTCGCAAACTGAACGAGGTATTCCCAATGGCCGTTGGCAAGGTTTCTGACGCCGATTTCGAGGCCGAAGTGCTCAACGCGACCGGTCCGGTCGTGGTCGATTTCTGGGCCGAATGGTGCGGCCCCTGCCGCATGATCGCGCCCGCGCTCGACGAGATTTCCGGCGTGATGGGCGACAAGGTCAAGATCGTGAAGCTGAACGTCGACGAGAGTCCCAAGACGGCCTCGAAATACGGCGTGATGTCGATCCCGACCCTGATGATCTTCAAGGGCGGCGAGATGGCCTCGCGCCAGGTCGGCGCCGCGCCAAAGCAGAAGCTGCAGCAGTGGATCACCGCTGCGGTCTGATCTGATCGCTCTCGGACGATAATTATTCTCGACAACGGCCGGCGGATTGCCGGCCGTTTGCGTTGAGGCGACAGGCATTAGACAGCAAAACTCACCTTCCCACCTGTCGGCTTTGCTGCCTGCCCCGCCTACGCTTGTGCAATTAATTGCACAGGTGAGAAGAACCGCTCACCACGCGCGAGATCACCTTGCGGCTACTTGTCGAGCGGGCCTTGGATAAGAGCGGTCAGCGGCTTTTGAGGCTCATGATCAAGCGCGTTCGCGTGGCGTTGCGCGGGCAGCGGGAGAACGGGATTGTTCGTTCTGCTCAGGGACCCGGGCAGTGTATATTGTGGGAGGTTGCGCGTTGATGTTGCCCGACCCCTGTAAGAACCTATCGCGCCTTAGGGATTCAAATCCGTAGCACGCTAGCGCGATGACGCGAGGGATTGGCCCCTTCGTAGCGTAAGAAGCGACTTGCCTTCTGCTTCTACCCAATAATGCGGCGGCGGCTTCTTGAGTAAGTCTGTTTCGCGTCAAGAATTCCAAGAAATCCTTAGGCGTCCAACTCTCTTGTGCAAGAGATTGGACGGTGTCTGCGGACATTATCAAATCCGCGTCATCGCCCCATGCGACAGCATCTCCATCTTCGGCGATTGTGCCGGTCAAAAAAAGATTTTCATCTCTCAGAGGACGGTAGACCTTATAGCTGAAGATGGCCGGGCTAACGTCAACGAAGTCCTCACGTCCAGCCCTAGGACCTTCCGCCCACTTAACTCGAAGCACAAAGTCGTGGAGCGGCTGGACAGTCGCCATGCGGGGAAGTGGAATCCCACTATCAACGATGTCATTCTCGCTCATTGAGCCTTCTCCACTCTGATACCAATACGGCCAGATTTTCTGGCTTTGCGGCCCACTCTTTGACTTCGGCCAAGTCCTTCTTTGACGCCTTCCCCGCGATAACCTCCAAGCTCATGATATCCACAGAAGCCCTCGAATTGGGGCCTCTTAGGTGGAAGTGCGGGGGATTATGATCCCCCGGATAAATGTAGACCTTACAGTTACTTAGGGGAGCATCAATGCCCGCCATGTGGCTTCAATGACGTAAGGCTAGTGCAATAGTTGCACAAAATCAACAATAAAATGTGAAATTATTGCACATTGCGGTGAATCCGAGGCTAAGCAACCTTAGCGGTTATTCTGGCGCCGCCAACATGCTTTCCACTGCCGGGAAACCGGGTGCTGTAAAGCTGCCTACGTAGCCGTCAACTATTGCACGCCCTGACTCCCGCGGCCCGGCGACGTGATCGTGAATGCCTATCTCAGCGCGCCGCAGGCGAGAGAAAAAACGACTCCGCCAGTGAAGCACGTGTAGCCCGGATGGAGCGAAGCGCAATCCGGGGGCGCCCATCTCGCAAGCATTTGGATGCCTCCCGGATTGCGCTTCGCTCCATCCGGGCTACGAAGCTGCAGCCATCCCGGTGCGGGTGGGTCCCGGCTCTGCGAAGCGGTACTGCGCACCGCATCGCGTCCGGGACACGAAATCGCATGTCGTGCGGGTAATGCTTGGTGGAATCAGTCTTCGCGAATCAGTCCCGGCCACTCGTGCTTCGACAGGTCATCGTGACATGGTCCCACCATGGATTGACGCTGAGCCCAAGCGGGAGAGGTGAGCCGAATCTGCAGCTGTTTGGTTGGGCGCACTACCTGATCCACCCCGTCGCCAGCGCGGAGGCGAGTTCGGGCTGGCCGTTGCGGCGCGCCAGTGCCGCCATCGCGTCGTGATCGTAGGGCACATGCCGGAAGGTTGCGCGCCAGATGCCATCGATGAGCTCCAGGATGGCGTAGCGTGCGTCCGGCGTGCCGGCCTCCACCACATGCGGAAACGGATGGACATCGCGATAGCCGGGAGAGCCGACGCTGCCGGGATTGACGACCATGCGCCCGTCGGCAAGCCGGACCGCGCGCGCGATATGGCTGTGGCCGCAGAGAATCAGCCGCTGCGCGATACCCTCGGCCGCCTTCTCGATCGCTTCAAGCGACGACATCCGAACGGTGCCGTCGGGCAACACGGTCTCCAGCCAATAGATCTCGTCGCTGTCGGGCGTCGCATGGCAGAGCAAGACTTGATCGCGAAACACAAGCTTTGGCGGCGCCGCGCGCAGCCAGTCGAGATGACGTGCATCGAGCTGCGCATGTGCGGGCCGATCCCACGATCCCATCTTCTCGGGGAGCCGGTCGATCAGATAGCGGTCATGATTGCCGAGCACATGAACGGCGTCGAGGGCCATCAGCGCATCCATCGTCCGCCGCGCGTCGAGCGGTCCGCTCGCCATGTCGCCGAGATTGACGATGTCGTCGATGCCCTGCGCGCGGATGTCGGCAACAACAGCCTCAAGCGCGAGATAGTTTCCGTGCACATCGGCAATCGCGGCAAAGCGCATCAATCGACCTATCGCGGCGGCGTGCCGTTCAGGCTAAGCACATGGCCGGCGAGATAAAGCGACCCGGTGATGAGGATGCGCGGCGGCACTTCATAGGCGAGGCCCGCGAGCGAACGCAGCGCCGCTTCGACACCGGGTGCGGTTTCCACCCGCATGCCGAGCTGACGCACGGCATCCGCAAGCCGGTCCAGCGGCATCGCATGGTCGCGATCCGGTATCTGCACCGCAATGATGTGGCGCGTCAGCCCGGCGAAGTTGGCGAGAAACCCGTTGGCATCCTTGTTGCCCATCATGCCGACGATGACGACCAGCGGCCGCGATACCCGCTCTTCGAGATCGCCCAACGCCGCCGCGACAACGCGCCCGCCCTCGGCATTGTGTCCGCCATCGAGCCAGACCTCGCAACCCCGCGGCGCCTGCTCCACCAAAGCGCCAGACGCCAGACGCTGCATGCGCGCCGGCCATTCGGCATTGACGATACCGGCCTCGAACGCGGCAGGATCGATTCTGAACACCTGCTGCGCGCGCAGCGTTGCAATGGCGAGACCGGCATTGTCGAACTGATGCCGGCCGAACAACCGCGGCGCCGCCAGATCCATCAGGCCGCGATCGTCCTGATAGACCAGCCGTCCGCACTCGACATTGACATGCCACTCCTGCCCGGCCACATGCAACGGCGCGCGCAGGCCCCTCGCCTGCGCTTCGATCACCGCCATCGCCTCGGGGACTTGCTCCGCGCAAACCGCCGCCACGCCGCGCTTGATGATGGCGGCTTTTTCGCCGGCAATCGCCGTCAGCGTGTCGCCCAGAAACTATCGCCGTCAGCGTGTCGCCCAGAAATTCGGTGTGGTCCATGCTGACGGGCGCGATCACGCTCACCAGCGGCGTCTCGATCACGTTGGTGGCGTCAAGCCGCCCGCCGAGACCGACTTCGAGCAGCACCACATCGGCCGGATGCTGCGCGAACAGACAAAACACCGCTGCCGTCTCGATTTCAAAAATGGTGATCGGCGCACCAGCATTGGCCTGCTCGCAATGCTCCAACGCCGTGCTCAACTCGTCATCGCTGACCAGCGTGCCGCCACCTGCCCGGCCGAGCCGAAAGCATTCGTTGATCCGCACCAGGTAGGGCGAGGTGTAGACATGAACGCGCAGGCCGGCGGCTGCCAGAATCGCGCGCAAGTATGCGATCGTCGAACCCTTGCCATTGGTGCCGGCGACATGAATGACCGGCGGCAGCTTGCCCTCGGGATGGTCGAGCCGCTCCAGCAGCCGCTGCATCCGCTCCAGACTAAGATCGATACGCCGGGGGTGCAGCGCGGACAGCCGCGCCATCACTTCGCCAAGTGGCGACGCTGGCCTGGCCGCGGGCGCGTTCACGCGTGAGGCGCTGCCGGCGCCACATCCGCAGCCGGGACGATGATCTCAGCCGGAATGGCGATGGGCGGCGCGGGCTTCGACGCGGTTTCCACCGCCGGCGTCCTGGTCAGCAACCGGCAGAGCCGCGCCAGCGTCGGGCGCAGATCGTGGCGATGCACCACCATGTCGATCATGCCGTGGTCCTTGAGGTACTCCGCGCGCTGGAAGCCTTCCGGCAATTTCTCGCGGATGGTCTGTTCGATCACGCGCGCGCCGGCAAAGCCGATCAGCGCGCCGGGCTCGGCGATCTGCACGTCGCCAAGCATGGCGTAGGAGGCGGTGACGCCGCCGGTGGTCGGATTGGTCAGCACCACGATATAGGGCTGCTTGGTCTCGCGCAGCATCTGCACGCCGACAATGGTGCGCGGCATCTGCATCAGCGACAGAATGCCTTCCTGCATGCGGGCGCCGCCGGAGGCCGCGAACACGATGAACGGGGCTCTCTTTTCGACCGCAAGTTCAAGCCCGCGCACGATCGCCTCGCCGGCCGCCATGCCGAGCGAGCCGCCCATGAAATCGAAATCCTGCACCGCGATCACGGTGCCGGCGCCCTCGAGCTTGCCGTAGCCCACCTTGATGGCGTCGTTCAGCCCGGTCCTGGCGCGGGCATCCTTGATGCGGTCGGCATACCGGCGTTCGTCGCGGAATTTCAGTGGATCGGCGGTCACCTCGGGCAGCGCCACGTCGAACCAGGTCTCGTTGTCGAAGATCGATTTCAGCCGCGCCACCGAGCCCATGCGCATGTGGTAGTTCGAGCCGGGAATGACGAACTGGTTGCTCTCGACGTCCTTGTAGAACACCAGCTGCCCGGAATCGGGGCACTTGATCCACAAATTCTCCGGCGTCTCGCGGCGCAGGATGTTGCGGATCTTCGGCCGGACGACGTTGGTGAGCCAGTTCATGTTTTGCTCCGAATCGCGATCGAATCGCCCCTAAATATATGGCGACTTGAAATATATGGCGACTCGGGGAATGCCCGGCAAGCCGCCGCTCGCGGCCTGTCTCCACCGCAATTGTGGCTTATTCCGCAGCCTGTTTCGCGCCGCGCACACCCTGCGCCAGCGAGGCCACCAGATCGGCCACCGCGCCGACGGTCTTGGCCGTCGCGCGGCCCTCGGCATCGAGGCTGCCGCGCAGGGCCTCGACCAGCGCGGTGCCGACCACGGCGCCATCGGCCTTCTGCGCGATGCCGTAGGCGGCTTCCGGCGTCCGGATGCCGAAGCCGACACAAACAGGCAATTTGGTATGCCGCTTGATGCGGGCGACGGCTTCGCCGACCACGGCGGTATCGGCGCTGGCGCTGCCGGTGATGCCGGTGATGGAGACGTAATAGACAAAGCCCGAGGTGTTCGCGAGCACCGCGGGCAGCCGCTTGTCGTCGGTGGTCGGGGTCGCCAGCCGGATGAAATTGAGCCCAGCCTGCATCGCCGGCAGGCACAATTCAACGTCTTCCTCGGGCGGCAGGTCGACGATGATCAATCCATCGACGCCCGCGGCCTTGGCGTCGAGGAGAAATTGATCGACGCCGTAGATGTAGATCGGATTGTAATAGCCCATCAGCACCAGCGGCGTCGTGGCGTCGTCTTGGCGAAACGCGCGCACCATCGCCAGCGTCTTCTTCAGGGTCATGCCGGCCTTCAGCGCGCGCAAACCCGCCGCCTGAATCGCCGGACCGTCCGCCATCGGATCGGTGAAGGGCATGCCGATCTCGATAATATCGGCGCCTGCCTTCGGCAGCGCCTTGATGATGTCGAGCGAGGTCGCGGGATCGGGATCGCCCGCCGTCATGAAGGTAATGAAAGCCGAGCGGCCTTCCTGCTTCAGCTCGGCGAAACGTGCGTCGATGCGGGTGGTCATGGTTTGGCGCCTGTTGTGCTGCAGCCCCCACCCCAGCCCTCCCCCGCAAGCGGGAGAGGGAGCAGGCTTTGCCGGGTCGATAATCTGTTCGAAACAACGCGGCTTAGTTTGAGCGACTCGCGCGCCGCAATGCCGGCCGATCCCCTCTCCCGCTTGCGGGGGAGGGCCAGGGTGGGGGCGCTCACGCCAGACTCGACGGCAGCCATCATCACTTCTTCCCCCGCAAGATATCCGCCACTTGCGGGATATCCTTGTCGCCGCGGCCGGAGAGATTGACCACCATCAGATGATCCTTTGGCCGCTTCGGTGCGAGCTCCATCACCTTGGCGATGGCATGCGCGGGCTCCAGCGCCGGGATGATGCCTTCCAGCCGCGACAGCAATTGGAACGCCGCCAGCGCTTCATCGTCGGTCGCCGACAGATATTTCACCCGGCCGGTTTCGTGCAGCCATGAATGTTCCGGCCCGATGCCGGGATAATCCAGCCCGGCCGAAATCGAATGCGCGTCCTGGATCTGGCCGTCATCGTCCATCAGCAGATACGTGCGATTGCCGTGCAGCACGCCGGGCCGGCCGCCGGCGATCGACGCCGCGTGCAACTGCGTGAGCCCGTGGCCGGCGGCCTCGACACCGAAAATCTCGATGCCGGGATCGTCGAGGAACGGATGAAACAATCCCATGGCGTTGGAGCCGCCGCCGATACAGGCGATCAGCGAGTCCGGCAGGCGGCCTTCGGCTTCCTGCATCTGCGCGCGGGTCTCAACGCCGATCACCGACTGGAAGTCGCGCACCATCATCGGATAGGGATGCGGGCCGGCGACGGTGCCGATGCAGTAAAACGTATTGTGCACATTGGTGACCCAGTCGCGCAGCGCGTCGTTCATCGCGTCCTTCAGGGTGCGCGAGCCGGACTGTACCGGGATCACCTTGGCGCCCAGCATTTCCATGCGGATGACATTGGCCTGCTGCCGCTCGACATCGACCGCGCCCATATAGACGACACACTCGAGCCCGAACCGCGCGCACAGCGTGGCGGTGGCGACGCCGTGCTGGCCGGCGCCGGTCTCGGCGATGATGCGCTTCTTGCCCATGCGACGGGCGACCATGATCTGGCCGAGCACGTTGTTGACCTTGTGCGAACCGGTGTGGTTCAGCTCCTCGCGCTTGAAATAGATTTTGGCGCCACCGAGATGTTCGGTGAGGCGCTCGGCGAGATACAGCGGCGACGGCCGGCCGACATAGTGCTTGAGGTAGCCGTTCATTTCCGCACTGAACGCCGGATCGGCCTTGGCGGCGGCGTAAGCCTGCTCCAGATCGAGGATCAGCGGCATCAGCGTTTCCGCGACAAAGCGTCCGCCGAAAATGCCGAAATGCCCGCGCTCGTCAGGACCGCTGCGGAAGGAATTGAGTAGATTTGGATTCATCGAACAATCAACTCTTCGGTGGCGCGCGCGGCGCGAATAAAGCTGCGGATCATCTCGGGATCCTTGACGCCGGCCGCCCGCTCCACGCCCGAGGAAATATCGACGCCGCCGGCGCGGGCGACGCGAACGGCCTCCGCGACATTCCCGGCATTGAGGCCCCCCGAAACCATGAACGGCAATTTGAAGTCGAGCTTCTCAAGCAGATGCCAGTCGAACACCGCGCCAAGACCGCCCGGACGGGTGGCTTCCCTGGGTGCGCGGGCATCGAACAGGATGCGATCGGCCACCGCGGCGTAGCCGGGCAAGGCTGCGAGATCGGCCGCGGTCTCGACCGCGATCGCCTTCATGACCGGCAATCCGAATCTCTGCTTGATGTCGCGCAGCCGCGCCACGGTTTCCTTGCCGTGCAATTGCAGGATATCCGGCGCCAGCGCCTCGACGATGTTGGCCAGCGTGGCGTCGTCGGCATCGACCGTGAGCGCGACTTTTACCGCGCGGCCCCTGGCCTGCCTGCCGAGCTCGCGCCCGATCTCAAGGCTCAGATGGCGCGGCGAAGGTGGAAAGAACACGAATCCCACCATGTCCGCGCCGGCATCCAGCGCGACGTCGAGCGTCTCACGCGTGGACAGGCCGCAAATTTTGACGATCAGGGACATGTTTCGGGGCACGGGTCAGGGTGGCGACAAATAAGCGAAAATGCGATGCGCTTGCGCCCGCGTTCTACAACGTCGCGCCCTGCTTGTCTCGCCCGGAGGCGCCATATCCGCCGCCCTGCAAGGGGGCGGAAAGGCGCTGCGGATCGTAGCGTGAGGGCGTCATCGTGCCGGCGCGCAAATCGGCCAGTTGCGCCCTCGCCTGCCGCGCATCGGCCTCGTGCTGGCGCGCGGCGCGCCGCCAATGCCGCTGCCGGAACCAGGTCGCCGAGCCGCCCGCCACCACGCCTGCGATCGCGACCGCGATGATGACCACGAACAACGGCAGCGTGAACCCCACCGACGGGTCGGCGGAATTGAACGGATCCAGCGACACCGTCACCATATGACGATTGGCGACCGCGAAGACGACAAACAGCAAGCCCAGCGGAATCAGGACCACGGCGGTGAGAAACTTGCGCATGACCAGCTCTCGCGTTGATGGAGATCAGAATACGCGCGATTTAAAACGCCTACGCGCCGGCGTCCGATCCCGCGTTTTCGCGGTTCAGACGTTCGCGCATTTCCTTGCCGGTCTTGAAAAACGGAACGCTTTTCTGATCCACCGGCACATGCGCCCCGGTGCGCGGATTGCGGCCGGCACGGGCCGGACGGTGCTTCACCGAAAACGCGCCGAAACCGCGCAGTTCGACCCGGTCGCCGCGCGCCAAAGCCGCGACGATCTCATCGAGGATCGCGTTCACAATGTTCTCCACATCCCGCTGATAGAGATGCGGGTTGTGCTCGGCGATGCGTTGAACGAGTTCGGATTTGATCATCGAGACTGGGACCCGGGAGCGCGGATATGCATTTCCGTGAAAATGCCGTGCACTGTCAAGACGCTAAATCAAATTGCGCGCCGCGAAAACGCGTGACAAAGGGCCGGATTGGGTATTCCGGCAACACTCGCAATGCGGGAGGACGGCACGGGAACCGTACTTATGGCGTTCAGTTGGACCCCGCAGGAGACCAAAGCGCCAACATGCCATCGAGACCAAGGCGATCGACCGCCTGCGCAACGCCGCCCTGCTCGACTTGCCGGGCGATCGCGCCCAGGCCGAGCGCGTCGAGCGTAATGGAAGCCGCCGTTCGCAGGAAAGTCAGGTCGCCGAACCGCGGCGACAGCTTGAAATCGCGCACCGGCAGATCGCTCTTGATGTTTTTCTGCGCGACCAGCCATGCAATAGCGGTTTTCTCGTCGCCGAGTTGATCGATCAGCTTGAGATCGACCGCCTGGCGGCCGGTGAAGACGCGTCCGTCCGCGACTTTTTCGAGCAACTCGTCGTCCATGCCGCGCCGTTCCTTCACAAGACCGCGAAACCACGCATAGGAGTCCTTCACCAGCGCGTCGAGCGCCGCACGCGCTTCCGGACTGGTCGGCTCAAAGCCGTTGGGTGCTGCTTTCAACGGCGAAGACTTCACTTCCTCGACCTTGACGCCGACGGTTTTCAGCAACTCGGTGAAATTCGGAAACTGAAAGAGGACGCCGATCGAGCCGACCAGCGAGCTCTGCTGGGCAATGATATGATCGGCCGCGATGGCGGTGATGTAGCCGCCCGACGCGGCCAGTCCCTCGACGACCACGACCAGCGGCTTCTTCGCCTTCAGGCGCACCAGCGCGTCGTAGAGCTGCTCGGAGCCCGCCGTGGTGCCGCCGGGCGAATTGATGTGCACGATGACCGCCGCGGCGCGCGATTTTTCCAGCCGCTCCAGCGCCTCGACCCGATCGTTGTCGCTGCGGATCAAGCCATCGATATGGACGCGGGCAATCGAGCCGGAAGTCGTGAACGCGCTGCGGCCGCCCGGCGTTGCGACCACGCCTACGACGACGATCGCAGCGATGGCAAATACCACGGCAGCTACGCGCCAGAAGGTCAGCTTGCGGCGTATCCTGCGGCGATCGACGATCACATCCGAATCAAGCGACATCAAAATTCTCCTAAGGGAGGTCTTCAAAGGGAGCGCACGGTCTTCTCTGCACAGCCCTAATATCCCATGTCCTGATTACATCAATTGCGACGCAATATAAAGAAAACAAGACCCCATTTGTCGTCCCGGCGAACGCCGGGACCCATACGGCGCGGACTCGCGTTCGAGCAGCGTGGCAGATGCCTTCAACTGTTAATAAAGCCAGGGGTTATGGGTCCCGGCGTTCGCCGGGACGACGCAGCGGATAATGGAACGCCGCGCCGCAGATTACAAAAAGGCCCCGGTCGAAACCGGGGCCCGATTGATGACACCTAAGAAAGCGAGAGGCTTACTTGTCGGTGCGCTGCTTGAGTGCAGTACCGAGAATGTCGCCCAGCGTCGCCCCCGAATCGGAGGAACCGTACTGCGCGATGGCCTCCTTCTCTTCGGCAACTTCGAGCGCCTTGATCGAGACCTGCACCTTGCGGGCCTTCTTGTCGAACTGGATCACCCGCGCATCGACCTTTTCGCCGACGGCAAAGCGCTCGGCGCGTTGATCGGAACGCTCACGCGCCAGTTCGGACCGCTTGATGAAGGTGGTGAATTCGGTGCCGGCAATCCGGACCTCGATGCCACTTTCCTTCACCTCGAGCACTTCGCAGGTCACGACCGCACCCTTCTTGACGTCGCCCGGTTCGGCAAACGGATCGCCCTCGAGCTGCTTGACGCCGAGCGAGATGCGCTCCTTCTCGACATCGACATCGAGCACCACGGCCTTGACCATGTCGCCCTTCTTGAAGTTGTCGATCACCTGCTCGCCCGGAAGCTTCCA
>WNFO01004562.1_pt1 | contig 14434 bp, 10 predicted proteins | sample 5400251 | NCBI WGS metagenome assembly WNFO01 (sample SAMN13153354, study PRJNA577476) | soil metagenome | isolation source: 100 cm saprolite under Madrone tree | place: USA:California | collected 2016-06-14 | reverse complement strand
ATACTGGCGTGAAAGCGCAACCCCAACGATGATGGGTCGCTGTCCCGCTCGGCATTTTTCAAGCGACTGCAGCGTAACACGTTAATATTGGCCGCACCTTCAAGGTCACCTTCCAAGAAGGTATCCAGGCAGAGGCAGAAGCCGGTCATGCGCTCTGGATGGTCCGCGAGGTAGGGAGGCAACGCCTGCGCTGCCGCCACGTATGGAGACCCCTGTCCATTGAGCAGCCACACCCACCCGGTCTGCAATCCAAGCAGCCGGGTGACCTGGACCAGCACTTCCTGCAAGGCATCGTGCACATCCACCTTGCGGTTCAGATGGCCCGCGATGGCATAGAGCACCGCCAGTTCCCGATTACTTCGTAGTAAGGAGCCAGTTTCTTGATGGATAGTAGTATCTTCTGGTCGGGTTGACATAGTAGTATTGTAGCACAAGATGGCACCCGCCGGGATCATCTAACCAGCCGCGACCGTCATTACATCTTCTTCCTCATCCATTACATCGGTGCGACACGCTTTGACAAAGGCAGCAAAGAAGCGAGCGCAGGCTGGTTCTTGCTTGTATATTTCTTCTGGATGGCATTGCATCGCCATCACAAAGCGATAATCGGGGGCTTCGAGCAACTCTGCTACGCCGTCCTCGGCATGCCCACTGATACGCACACCCTTGCCTGGCACCTTCACCGCCTGGTGATGGAGACTGTTGGACCAGAACTCGCGTGTGCCCAGGACTGCTTCCATACGGCTTCCAGCTTCAACAGAAACCTTATGGACGATCTGGGTCCGCGGCAAGTGCAGATTCATATGAGTCAGGCTGCCTGGATACTGAGCGCCCAGGTCTTGATACAGGCTTCCACCCAGGGCCACATTCAAGACCTGCAAGCCGCGACAGATGCCAATGACCGGGATATCTTCTTGCAGTGCCCATTGTGCCAAGGTCAACTCCATCTCATCAAGCTCCAGGCTAACATCGCCCAGCAGCGTGTGTGGCTCTTCGCCATAGCGGTCAGGTTGTACATCAAGTCCACCAGGCAGTAATAGACCATCCAGACGTGGCAACACGGTATCAAACATCGTGAGGTCGCTGAGCATGGGGATGAGAATAGGCACACCACCAGCATCTTCGATGGCATGTACATAAGCTTGATTGTTACAATAAATTGGTCGTCCAGTTCCCTCGCGGAAGCCTGAATGACAGGGAATAGCAATGAGCGGACGCATACCAATAACTCCTCTACACAAAAGATTTAGGCTCTGATGAGTAATAAAAAAGCGGAACGCTTGTTTTGTGCGTTCCGCTCTGAGAATAGCCTGTTTTTGACATCCTCCCGTCCCCTGAATGGAGACGGGATTCCCCACGTCACCGTGAGGGTTTCCTGTTTCGCTGGAGGTTGCCTCTCAGGCACCACGTTGTCTGATTGGTCTTACACCGCCTCCACAGGCATATCGCTTTCCGCGAGCCCCGCGGTAGCTTCTCAGTCTCATAGTCATCAGGAGCATGGAACCCTGCCTGGGGGGCAGGTAACGAGCTCCCAGATCGAGGAAAGAAAGAGAGTGTACATCGGTGAAACACGCTAGTGCTTTTACCCAGGCGAACGCTTTAGCCTGGAACCCAGAAACACTATTCCGTTGTCGAGTGTACGATAGCGTTAGTCTAGCAGAGACTAGAACACATGTCAAGAATGTCCGCCTGCGGGCGCGTTCTTTCCTTCCACCCCATTCAATGGGGTGGGTATCCAGAACGGAGCTTTTATGAAACGAAACGCATGACCTTGAAGCCCAACCCAAGAAGCTCCAGTCCAAGCTGGAGCTGGGTAATCACAAGGAGTGTGGCTACAAGGCGCTGCTGTTGTTTCACGTTTTTCCTTATAAGGTAAGGGAAAGGTTCAGGGAATATCCCCGGCCCCTCACTTGTTCTATACTCTGTTATATATAACGTACCACCGCGTCGAATGTTACACCGATTAGCCGCCAAAAAAGACATCCCACCACTCTTGCCAAAATCCCGGCGCTGCTGGCGCGCTGGTACGATGAGAGATCGTGGGCTGCCCCGGTTCAGGTGAACTTACGATGACCACAGCATATTCACCCGGGCGGATATAGCCAAGCTGCTCACGGGCTTCACGTTCGATCACGAATGGGTTCTGGTAGTAGGTAGCCAGTCGGGCAAGCTCGTCGTGATGCTGTTGGATTTGTTGCGTCTGTTGCTGTGCGGCTTGCACGCGCAGCATAAGCTGGCTGTTCGACCAGGCTTGCGCTAAGGAGCCAAGTAGCAGGACCAGGCAGATCAGGCCGGTGACCCAGATGACCGTCTGGGTGAACAATGAGTTACGCCTGGCACGGAAGCGTCCCGTAGACTCTGCCAGACCAACAGCAGATGTGACGTAGGGACTGCTGTGCCCCGGGCGCGAGGGGGCTTGCGATTTTCGTGTATGTTCCTGCACACGCATTACCTTTCGCCATGGCTTGAAAACATAGCGATATCATACCACAAAACAACAGCTAATGCAGGACAAGTACGCCCATGAGATCGAAGCCGAGCAGCATGAACAGCAGAGCAAGACTTACCAGGGTGACGCTGCGCTGCCAGGTATGGCTCAACAGTGACGAACTCATGCTGTCTTGCGGTCTTGTCGAAGGCACGATCCCAACGGCAACGGAATGAGCACAGCGTTCATGCCTGGTCGTCTCGGGTCGATGAGTGAGCGGACCACTGATGCGACTCAAACGCTCACTGACTGCCAGCAGACGGTCGCTGATGGCCTGCTCGAATAAGGTGTGCAGTTCTTCTTCACTCAGGGGTTCCGGTTGTATTGTGACGATTGGCTCGGTTACAAACCGATCATCTGCCAGTGGCATATCAGTAGTGCGTTGCTCTAAGTAGCTCGTTGCGTGACACATGGCTCGTAACCTCCTAATCTTCTATTCTTTCCATCAGTAAGCATAGCGGAATCGAGGGAGGAATACATGGGGCAACCGACATATTTGTGGGTTGGTCCTTAGGATTAGGAGAATATGTCCATGTGTGCAATAAATGGCTTGACGAACAGTAGTTTACGTTCTATAATCAGACGTGAGCATTCGGTCGGGTTGATATGATGCGGGCCACACAGACGCCATCTGGGGGATGGTGTGCCCCAGAATGCGTTCACAAGGGGCACTATCCTGCTCAACCCTGGTTCGCTGTCGCGACGTACCCTCGCCCCTAGGGGCATTCCCCGCAAGGATGGAGATTTGTATTGCAAACTAGTTGACATCCCTTCGCGTATATGATATAGTAATACTAACTTCAGGGGTAGAACACGCAATCCAGCAGTCCCACAAGCTAGTGCTTGCCTGTTGTTGCATTGTGGATGGTCTTAGACATTTCGAATTAGCCGACACGGACCTCTTTCACGCGCTCATCGTTGCCACTTGTTTTTCAGGATACTTCCGAAAAACGACCTGTTACACTTGTATGTTCTATTTCCCACTCAAAACTCTAGGTTCAACGCAGAAAGGAGAAAGGGCGTGTTATTCCCAAGCATTTACCTCGCCCGACAACAACGTGAACATCGCTGAACTAGAAACCAAAACACTCACGGAGTTACGCGACATCGCTCGCGATCTCGAACTCTCCGGCTACACCACCCTCAAAAAACAAGACCTCGTCTTTCGGCTTCTCCAGGCTCACACTGAGCAGCAAGGCAACATCTTCAGTGCCGGCGTGCTGGAAATTGTGGAAGATGGCTTTGGCTTCCTGCGGCAAGAACGTTTTCTGCCAGGCAACATGGATGTCTATGTTTCTCAGTCGCAGATTCGTCGCTTTGGTCTACGCACGGGAGACATGGTCTCGGGCCAGGTTCGCCCGCCAAAGGATAATGAGAAGTACTATGGTCTCTTGCGCGTCGAGGCGATTAACGGGGTAGACCCTGAAATCGCGAAACGCAGGCCCCACTTCGACGTTTTAACGCCGATTTTCCCTCGCGAGATGTTTAATCTGGAGACAGGCCCATCGAATATCTCTGGACGAATCATCAACCTGGTGGCCCCAATTGGGCGTGGGCAGCGCGGCTTAATCGTCTCCCCTCCCAAAGCAGGCAAAACGATGCTGCTCAAATCCATTGCCAACTCCATCACCGCGAACTACCAGGATGTCCATTTGATGATTGCCCTGATCGGCGAGCGACCGGAAGAGGTCACTGATATGAAACGCTCGGTGCGCGCCGAGGTCATCAGTTCCACCTTTGACGAACCAACCGAGGCTCATACACGGGTCGCCGAAATGGTGCTGGAGCGCGCCAAGCGCCTGGTAGAAGGCGGACGGGATGTGGTGATCCTTCTGGACAGTATCACGCGCCTGAGCCGTGCTTACAACCTGGCAGTTCAGCCCAGTGGGCGCACGCTCTCGGGCGGTCTTGATCCAAGCGCACTCTTCCCACCCAAACGCTTCTTCGGGGCTGCACGTAAGATCGAGGAAGGCGGCAGCCTGACCATCATCGCCACGGCGCTGGTGGATACTGGTAGCCGCATGGATGATGTGATCTACGAAGAATTCAAAGGTACCGGCAACATGGAACTGGTACTGAACCGCAAACTTGCCGAACGGCGTGTCTTCCCCGCCATTGACATCTCCCTCTCCAGTACGCGCCGTGAAGAGTTGCTGCTGGACGACAAAACCCTGCGCGCTGTTGTCACGATGCGTCGTATGTTCTCGACGCTGGCCGATCAGCGCGGCCTGGAGGCAATGGAGGCATTGCTACAGTATATGTCCAAGACCAATAACAATGTCGAGTTCCTGGCAACCCTGAACAAAGGGGTGTTGTAATTCTTCAGGACTCCTCTTTTCTTGACTCCTCGCCGCCTCGCACGTTTTTCTGCGGTGGGCATGGCAGCCTGCGGCTGCCATGCCCACCGCAGAAAAAACAGAATCCTGGCGTTTAGCCCAGGTTCCAGTCGGGCGTGGTCACGCCTTTGATATACCAATCAGTGGTAGTAAGTCCTGGATAGTGGACGGTCTTGAGCATCATTCCATTGGGAACCTGGAAGTCTGTGGGGGGCAATCCCTGTTCGGCCAGCAGCATGCTGTCGTGCCAGATGGGGCCAGCACCGTCAACACCTGTCACATTGACCATAGGCGAATCATCGTTGTTGCCCGCCCACACGCCGACTGCATAATCCATTGTATAGCCGACGGTCCAGTTATCTTTGAAATTCTCGGAAGTGCCTGTCTTAACCGCGGAAGGGTAAACAACACCAGGACTACCCGCGTAGCATTGTGCCTGGGTGGTACTGTAGAGATAGAGCGCACTGCATTTACCAAATTCATAGGTACGTGCGCTATTATCACTCAGCACGTTCGTCATCATGTAGGCAACTTGTTTGCTGATGACATGCACTCCCTGTGGTAGGAAGTGATAAATCACGTGGCCCTGCGTATCCAGGACGGTATCGATGGCATGTTGAGGGACACGGATACCCCCATTGGCGAAAACGCCATAGGCAGAGGTTTGATCGAGCAGGTGAACGCCCAGCGTGCCCAGCACCATCGTGTAGTTTGGTGTTCCTGTGTAACTACTGATGCCCATAACCTGAGCAGTATGCAATGCGTCATCGACGCCCGTTTTGAGCAGAAGCTTCACCGCAGGAATGTTAAATGAGTTTTGCAAGGCATTACGAACGGGCAGCAAACCGTGAAAACTGCGGTCGTAGTTTTGCGGGCTATAGGAGGGGAGCCCACAACAGAGTTGAATCGTAAGTGGTTCATCCAGGACAGGCGTGCCGGGACTCAACCCCCTCTCAAAGGCGGTGGCATAGATGTAGGGTTTAAAGGATGAACCTGGTTGGCGGTAGCCTTGGGATGCCACGTCAAAAGCTCCGTAGCGTGGATTGTTGGGGTCGATGTTCCCCAGGAGGACGCGAATTGCGCCATTGTGGAAGTCGATTACCACCACAGCAGCATCTGACATGTGATGCACTGCTGCCAGAGCGGCAATGTGGCCCTGAGCAATTTTGAGGATCTTATTTTGTAAGTTCAGATCGAGCGTGGTGGAGGCGATCAGGCCCAGGCGTGCGAGATCACTGCGCCTGACATGCAACGTCGAGGCTAACTCGCTGACAGCGTAGTTGGCGAAGTGTGGAGCGAGGTCGTTGTGTATCACCCCTCGATGCAAAAAACCTGGCCGCTCTGCCTCAGCAAGAGCTACCCGTTCTTGGGCAAACGTGATGTATTTCTGAACTTCCATCCGAACGAGCACATCTTGCATGCGTATAAGTGCAGCCTTGGCATGCAGATAGGGGTCGTATGCGAAGGGTGAACTGGGGATACCGGCCAACATGGCAGCCTGGGCAAGATCGAGTTGGGATGCAGCAGTCTGGGTGGGGGTATCCTGCAAGCCGTAATAGGTGAATGCGGCGGCATCAGCCCCATAGGCTTGTTCACCGTAATAGATGGTGTTGAGATACATTGAAAGTATCTGTTGCTTCGTGTAAAGGCGTGTTACCGAGGGAGACAGGATGATCTCCTCCAATTTGCGGATGAGCGTATCACGGTTACCTACGATCGTATTTTTGATCAACTGCTGAGTAATGGTGCTACCACCCTGCAGAATATGGTGGGACGTCAGATCATCGAGGGCAGCACGCACAATGCCTGTGATATCATAGCCAGGATTGGTCCAGAAGTACTGATCTTCAGTCGCGATCTCGGCATTGATGAGATTGGGCGAAATATGCGAGAGCGGGACCGTCGTTTGTAATCCCTGATCAAGCATTTGATAGATGAGCGTGCCGTGGGCATCATACAGTTTCAGGTTGTCTTTGGGGAGGATATCCTCCAGTGTCGTGACCTGCTGGCTGTAGTGTTGCTGTGTCACGCCAATGGCTCCCACCAGTGCTACCAGGAGGCCGGTGAGGACAACAACCATCAGGAGCGATCCGATAGTTAAGGGCAACATGGCCCATTTTGTACTAAACCGTTCTGTGGCCGCATAGTGCAGGTTGCTCCTTCGCAGGCTCTTGCGCTTGAGGTAGCGCTTCCTGCGCCACCCCCGCGGATACGTGTTGAGATGAGGAACTTCGTAGTAGGCACCTAAGGTAGGTTTCTGCGGCAGCTCATCAAGCCGCTGAGCTGCTGCAGCACGACTACGTTCTGGGAGTTTGGCCGCGCGTAGCGTGACAGTCCTTGCGGATGCGAGGTGCTTTTCATCCTGCATTGCATGTCTCTCTCTATATCTTTGATTTCGGATGTAGCTACTCAGGTGCCTGATTCCTCGCCGCACGTGACGTGAAGTGCTCGATAAATCGGCACTCTACCTACGGCGGCTCGCATCTTTTTGTGCTGCGGGCATTGCAGCCAGCGGCTGCAATGCCCGCAGCACAAAAACCTCTTGCGAACCACCGAAGGTGGTGAGGAGTCCTGAGTAGTTACCCGTATACTGATTGCTGTGGAAATGGGCACAAAAGTACTATAGTCTACTTCTCCACTAGTCTAGTAACGAGTTAGGAATGTATAGGGTAACTGCCTGGTAACCGGGCCATTGAACCAGGCTACATCTCCATTATAGCAAAGGGGGACTACCACCATCCCGTGGATGATACATTTCCTGGCGGGGGGGCGAAGGCGAAATCATAAATGCCGGGACAGTAGGGCACAGGCTTCACAGGTGGTGGAGGCCTCGTAATCGGCCTCGCACCGGGCGTCACAGTGGCATCTGGCATCGTGCTGGATGTAGGCACTACGGTAGGCACAGGTGTGGGCGTCGGCGGATCGAAGGCCGGTACAGCACCGGGGAGGAACCAGTCAGTGGTCTGCACGCCATCAGGGTACGTGACAGCGGCACGGACCAATCCATCAGGGTACGGGAAGTCGCGGATGGGATGACCCTGCTCGGCTACCACCATGGAGTCATGCCAGATGGGGGCGGCCCCCTGCACACCGCTGACGTCGATCATGGGTGAGTTATCGTCGTTGCCAGCCCAGACACCCATGACATAGTCGGTGGTGTAGCCAATGGTCCAGTTGTCGCGAAAGTCGTTGGTCGTGCCGGTCTTTGCGGCGGCGGGACGAACCACACCCCGATCCCCGTTCCAGCAAGCTTGTTGAGAGTTTGAATAGAGTTGCAGGACATTACAATCAAAAAACTCAGGGATACGAGCCGAGTTATCGCTGAGCACGCTGGTCATCATGTAGGCCAGTTGGGGGCTCAGAATGCGCTTGCCAGAGCCGGGGTGATACTGAAAAAGCGCTTTGCCAGTGGTGGCAGAGACGATTTTGTTAATAGCGTAGTAAGGGACGCGCACGCCGCCGTTGGCGAAGACCCCCATGGCCGAGGTGTGGTCAAGCAGGCGAACGCCCAGACCACCGAGCACGAGGGAATAGCCAGGAAAGCCGCTGTAACTGGTAATACCCATGTTGCGGGCCATCTGCATAGCGTTGTCAATGCCCACATGCTGCAAGACTTTGACGGCTGGGATATTCAAAGAGTTTTGCAGAGCACAGCGCAGGGTCATATGCCCATGGTAGTGCAGATCGTAGTTATGGGGACTAAAAGTATCACTTCCCGGTATTGGAATTGCGATGGGTTGATCATCAATGGCCTGGGCGGGTGACGCTCCCTGCGCGAAGGCAGTCGCGTAGACATAGGGCTTGAAGGATGATCCTGGTTGGCGATAGGCGGTTGCCACATCAAACTGTCCATCAATTGAAGCGTCGTTATAGTCGATACTGCCGAGCAGGGAGATGATTGCACCGGTATGAAAGTCGATGAGGACTTCTGCTGCGTTGGTGAGGTCGTGTGCATCACGCAGTTCGGCAATATGCTGTCGGGCGATCTTCTGTATTTTGTCTTGCAGGCCGATGTCCAGGGTGGTGTAGACGCTTATGTTTGAGCGCGATAACTGGCTGCGTTGTTTGAGGTGCAACATGTGCTGGAGTTGAGACAAGACGAAGTCGACAAAGTGCGGCGCACGGTTGCGCAGGGTGCTCCTCATCTTGAAGAAGTGCGGATCCTGTGCCTCAGCGAGAGCATCGAGTGCCTGCATCCTGGTAATGTAGTGCTGCGATTGCATCAGGCCAAGAACGGTCACAAACCGATTGAGCGCGGCGTCAGGGTGCAGCAGTGGGTCATATTGATACGGGTTGCTAGGGATACCGGCGAGCATGGCTGATTGTGCCAGGTCCAGTTGCATAGCAGCGGGTCGGCCTGGCCGGTCTTGCAGGCCAAAGTAGACGGTGGCAGCGGCATCAATGCCATAGGCCTGGTGACCATAATAGATGCTATTCAGGTACATTTCCAGGATATCACGCTTGCTATAGCGACTATTGATCGAAGGTGTTAGCACGATTTCCTGGAGTTTGCGTGCAATAGTGGTCTGGTTTCCCACAATCAAATTTTTGATGAGTTGCTGGGTAATGGTGCTACCGCCTTCTAGCACGTGACCACTTTGCAAATCGTCCAGGGCAGCACGGATAATACGAAGCAGGTCTACGCCTGAGTTTGTCCAGAAATTTTTGTCTTCGGTGGCGACAGTAGCATTCTTGAGGCTGGGGGCGATCTGATCGAATGTGACGGTGGTATGCATTCCCTGATCGGTCAGCTGAGCGAGCAGGATACCTTTGCTGTCGTACACCTTCAGGTTATCAGGAGGCAACAAGCTACGCAGGGTATCTACCTGGTTCCCATACTTTGTCTGAGTTTCGTGAAGAAAGTCATAGGCAACGACAAAACCAAAGGTTCCCAGCGAAAAAAAGATGAGCATGAGCACCACGGTGATACTCCACACCGTGGTCCAGAAGCGGAGGCGCGCACGACGCTCGGTGGCATGAGCCTGGCGCAGATGTTTGCGTGAGAAACGGGCTATGAGTTTCTGTCGTTTTGTGAGGGTGCGTGTGTGCGGATATTGGCGCTGCTTCGTGGCAACACCGCCAAACTGTCCCTTCTGTACAGAAACTGGCATCGGCGGACGACGCAGGGGCAGCGGTGGCATAGGGGGGATGTCGACGGGCACTGATCCTGTTTGCAGCGCGCGCGGGTGCGGAACGGTTGTACTGGGAGTGGGTACCGCAATGGTGAGCTCTGCCAGTGATGGCATAGGGGAGATGTCGTCGGGCAGTGGTTTCGGCTTTGCCGGCGAGGGGCGCGGAATGGTTGTATGAGGGGCGGGTGCTACCAGGAAAGATGGCGGCTCGTCGACAGGCTGTGGCGGAGGTAGCGGCACTGCTGTTGGTGTTTCGGGGATAAGTGCTGGTTCCTCGGCAGGAGATGAGGGAACGAGCGGCACTGCTGTTGGCGTTTCAGGAATGAGTGTTGGCTCTTCTGGCTCACTGACGATGGGTGACGGGGTGAACGTTGTGCGTGGTGTTGATGCGAAATCGGCAAACACCTTGCGTTTGGTGATGTGGGCGTGACGCATACGTTTGCGTGCAAGATAATGCAAGGCACGTCGTTGACGTGGGGTCAAGATGACATCTGAAGGGTCCAGCGCAGGCGCCGACGATGATGATGGTGTGTTCGTTGCCGCTACGTCGATGGAAGGTGGCTGGACTGGAGGAACAGCTGATGCAACAACATTGTCAACGTCATCACAGGACTCTTGCCCAGCTTCGGTGTCGGTGGATGCCGGGATATCAGGCGACGTTATTTGGTTGTGAGAAGTGAGGTGTTCTGTTGACATCAAGTTCCTCTTGGTTTTCACGCGGTTCTGCACCACCACGAAGATGGCTTTATGACTGTTCTGTTTCCACAAAACATACCATACAAGAAGGCAATCGTACAATACCCAAATGGAGTAATTGTCTCCATGCGCATTTTTGACTATCTGCTCTCCTCTTGTAGAGACGTTAAAGAGAGATAGATATTCAATGGTACTATCCCTCTCTATGAGATGGACGTTGCATGTGATGATTTTCTTGTTTATTGCGAGGCGGTCGGTGCCAGGGCGGCTTCGATGAGGGCAGGCAGGAGTTCGTTGGTGAGGGCGGTGATCTGGTGGAGGCTTTCGACCCAGGGGATATCCTGGTGATCACGCATGGTCGATGTGCGTGGTGAGCTGATGCCCTGCACTTCTGCGAGTTGTATGACGCTTTCGTCGACCAGGCTACGAAAGTAGAGGAATGCACGAACGGCATCGGCAACCGGGACGTGGGAGTTACGTGTGACCGTGCCGTATTCGATCCCAAGCCGCATCGCTTCACTGCGCAGCTCACCGGCGGTGGTGCCATCGGTGAGGGCGTGGAGCAGGAGTTCGAGGACACGCCGCCCCAGGCTGCGGTAGCCTTCACGGGCGGAGTCGTTAAAGTGCTGATACCAGGAGAAGGTGCTCAGTGTGCCGTCGGTGAATGCGAAGCGCACGCGCCCGAGGACGCTCTGTACGAGCAGTTGGGCTGCGGGACTGGGTTTGTGCTCCTGGTCTTGCTGCAGACGCGCTTCGATGTCGGAGCGGCGAAAACGCCGATGTCCTCCACCGGTGCGACGCGCTGGCAGTTCGTTGCGGTCTGCCCACAGTCGCACTGTTGCAGGGTGGATACCTAACATGTCTGCAGCCTCAGAGAGGCTTAACCATTCGTCTTCGTGCTGTGGTGGCAAGATGTTCTCCCGTGTGTGAGCGACGCGATTCGCCAGGGTATTTGAGTTAATTCTATGAGATTGAGCGGGTGACGTCAAGTTGGGAGGAAGCGGAACCGGAATACATCTTCGCTCTATCTATGTTGTACAATGTAGTATATCTGTTACTCAACCGTTGAGTATGGCAAGAAAGCGAAGAATACAGGATAAGAACCAATGAGTACTACTTCGATTTACCAGGAGATTCAGACGGCGTTGCAGCGCGGTGAACGGATTGCCATCGCGAGCGTCGTCAAGACAGTTGGGGCATGCGCGAGGGACGTACATATACGACACATATGCACCTGGACGCCGATCAAGGTGAAGCGGTGGGCAGTTGTGGAGCGACGTTGGAAGTGTTCTTTGAGGTGTTGCGTCCTGAACCGCGTTTGATTATTGCCGGTGCAGGTTATGTGGCACAGGCTCTGGCACGCCTGGCGGCCCAACTCGATTTTCGCATTGTGGTGGTTGATGATCGGCGCGACCTGGCAGACCCCCATGTTTTTAGCGATAAGGTGCAATTGACCTTTGGGGATATCCCGGAGACAATTCGCGAGCTGGAGCCGGATGAGGCAAGCTGGCTTGTAATCGTGACACGCGGCCACCATCTCGACAAGGATGCGCTACGTGCTGCTGTAGAGAGCAACGCAGCCTATGTGGGGATGATTGGTAGCCCCAGCAAGGTAAAGCACATCTTCAAGGACTTGCTGGAAGAGGGGGTATCGCCAGAACGGCTGGCGCAGGTGCATGCGCCGATTGGCCTGGACCTGGGCGCGGAAACCCCCGACGAAATTGCGCTGAGTATTGCTGCTGAGATGCTCATGATACGCAAGAAGGGCAGCGGTGCGCCGCTGAAGACGATGCATCAGCTTTTGGAAGAGCCGGTAAGCGTGGAGTAAGATTCTCCTAATCGTAACTCTTCAGGTCCCTTCGCTACGAGACTCCTCACTGCCTCCGGCAGTTCGCAGATGTTGAGTAGTGAGTGCGGGCTGTGCCGCCTGCGGCGGCACAGCCCGCACTCACTACTCTTCTATTTTTTCACCCCACGAATATAGCGCACCGTCACAGTGCCGATGAGACAATAGGCAACCGCCAAAGCAAAGAGCAACTGGAAACCGAGGATGGGCTGGTGAGAGCGCGTGAAGGTATCAATGAGCGGGCCACCAATGACCGGAGCAATCACCTGGGGCAGTGAGAGAGAGATATTCCATACGCCCATGTCGCGTGCGAAGTCTTTGTGCGAGGGCAACACATCGGCCACCAATGCCCAGTCAACGCTCGTGTACGCGCCATAGCCAATGCCAAAGATGGCTCCCGCGGCCAGCACAATCGAGAGCGTATGCGTGATGATGAAGATGAGTCCTACCACAGCCATCAGGCCACCGGCAATGTAGACCATGCGTTTGCGCCCAAAGCGGTCCGAGAGCCAGCCCGCCACTAATGCGCTGACAACGCTGGTGAGAGACGTGATGATGATGAAATTGGTCGTCTGCTGTTCGGGATGGGGTGCCCCAACGGCGCTACGCATATAGAACTGGAGAAAATCCAGGACGGTGTAGATGCCTAGCATCACTAGCAGGCGGGTGAGGAGTACCCAGCCAAAGTCGGGGTCACGCCGGGGATTGAAGTCGAACAAGCGGAGGATCCCCATCGTGACAATTATCTCCAGTACCACTTGCTGCATATCACCACTGATTTGTACACCGGTAATGCGCAGCGTATTCCACAGAGCCATAATGCTCCATGCTACAGCAGCTGCAATGATCGTGCCTGCAACCGTGAGTAACGTAGAGCGTGTCACCCATGAACGGCGTACAGGCTGTTGTGCCGAGGCGGGATTGGCTGCGGCTTGTTCTTCCTCCTGCGCGACCAATTGAGCGGAGGCCCCCATGCGTTCACGTACGGAGATGATGGTGACGAGCATCAGTGCTACCAGAACGGCGATAATGATGCCGTAGGTGAGCCAGAGGCCCTGCTGGTAGATGGAAAGCGGTTTAGATGCGTCGATAAACATACCAGCGATGATGACCGCTACGATGCCCCCGATCAGTTGGAGCAGGCCCATAACACCGGATGCGACACCTCGCTGCTCTTCAGGGATGATATCCGGTAGCAAGGCGTGAAATGGTGCCTGAGCGGCATTGTTGGAAAATTGTACGATGATATAGGCGATGGCGAGTGAATGGATGTCGCGTGCCGTTGCCATCCAGACCAGACCAGCGACATTGACCAGGGTGCCAACGAGGATGTAGGGACGGCGACGCCCCCACGCAGCCAGTCGTCCCCGCGTTCTATCGCTGAGCATACCAAAGAGGGGGTTGGCGAAGAGTGAGACGAACGCACCTGGCACAAGCACGAAGGCTAACGCTTCGCCTTTGTATGCATCGCCGACCATCTTGAAAATCTGGCTGGGAAGAATGATAATACCGTTCACACATCGCGCTAGTGTCATTGGTACTAATTTGGGGTCTCTGTTTTCTAGAGCCAGTGACCTGGCACCCACAAGGGCCCCCCACATCGACCCAGCCACCCCGTGCCACTACATGTTGCATGACCACCCTACCCCAGACGATAGCGCGGTGGGCCGACGCTCGGGGCGGGGGGCCAGACGATATGTAGTGGCACGGGGCGGCTCTGTCCCTGACACATTTGGGGGCAACCCCGCATGTAGCGTGCGTCGGGAGGCCTGGCACCCACAAGGGCCCCCCACATCCACCCAGCCGCCCCGTGCCACTACATCTCGGGGGACGCCGCCCCACCGCCAGGCGACGGCGCGGTGGACAGATGAACGGGGCAGGGGGGCCGTGCGAGATGTAGTGGCACGGGGCTGGGTTGGGGGTGGATGGGCCCTTG
>WNFO01002837.1_pt1 | contig 14440 bp, 10 predicted proteins | sample 5400251 | NCBI WGS metagenome assembly WNFO01 (sample SAMN13153354, study PRJNA577476) | soil metagenome | isolation source: 100 cm saprolite under Madrone tree | place: USA:California | collected 2016-06-14 | reverse complement strand
GACGCAGGCGCTGATGGGCGAACGCGTCACGATTTATGACCGCAACGGCGAAGGTTTTGCCTGGGGCCAATTGAACAGCGATGGCTATGTCGGCTGGCTTCCCGACCGCGCGCTGGGAAAGCCCGTCGCGACGCCGACGCACAAGGTCACTGCGATCAGGACGTTCGCGTTTCCGGGTCCCTCGATCAAACTGCCGCCGGTCGATACGCTGGTCATGGGAGCAACCGTCACCGTGATCCGCGAAGACGGCACTTTCGCCATCACGCGCGACGGCTGGTACCTGCCGCTGCCGCATGTCGGCACCATCGATCGCCATGCCGACGATTTTGTCGCCGTCGCGGAACAATTCGCCGGCACGCCGTATCTGTGGGGTGGCAAGAGCAGTCTTGGGATCGACTGTTCCGGATTGGTGCAGGTGTCGTTGAACGCCGCGGGTACCGGCTGCCCGCGCGACAGCGACATGCAACAGGACAGCCTCGGCAGGACACTGGGCGCGTCGGAGATCAAGAAACTGCAGCGCGGCGATTTGATTTTCTGGAAAGGCCATGTCGCGATCGTGCGGAGCGCCGACACCATCGTGCACGCCAACGCGCATCACATGGCCACGACAATCGAAAACACCAGCAACGCGATCGCGCGGATCAGGGCTTCGGGCAGCGAAATCCTGGCGATCAAGCGGCTTAGCTGAGCGCTATTCGGCGGCCGCACCACCGGGTGCAGCTTCCAGCCGGAACGCGGCGGCAAACAGCGCGCGCGTGTAATCGGTCTTCGGCGACTTGAACAGTTCCGAAGCCGGCCCCTCCTCCACCACCTTGCCATCACGCATCACGATCAGGTGGCTGGCGAGCGAAGCGACCACGCGCAAATCGTGCGAGATGAACATGTAGGTCAGGTCGCGCTTGCGCTGCAGTTCGCGCAACAGATCGACCATCTGCGCCTGGAACAGCATGTCGAGCGCGCTGGTCGGCTCATCCAGCACGACGAAATTCGGTTCCAGCACCACCGCGCGGGCAATGCTGATGCGCTGGCGCTGGCCGCCGGAGAATTCATGCGGATAGCGAAACCGCGTCGCCGGATCCATACCGACATCCCGGAGCGCCTTGATCACGCGCACTTCGCGCTCGTGTTCCGAAAGCGCGCGCTGATGCACGCTGAGGCCTTCGGCCACGATGTCGCCGACCGACATGCGCGGGCTCAGCGCGCCGAACGGATCCTGGAACACGATCTGCATGTCGCGGCGGAACGGCCGCATCGCCTTGAAGCGCAGGCCCTGGACGTTCTTGCCTAGAAACACGATCGGCCCGTCGGACGAGATCAGCCGCAGCAGCGCCAGGCCGAGCGTGGTCTTGCCGGAGCCGGATTCGCCGACCACGCCCAGCGTCTCGCCCTTGCGCACCTTGAGACTGACGCCATCGACCGCCTTGATATATCCGACCGTGCTGCGCAGCAGGCCGCGCTTGACCGGAAACCAGACCTTCAACCCGTCCGCCGATATCACGACCGGCGAATTGGGCCGGGGTGGCGCCGGGTCGGGCTTTGGTTCGGCCGCCAGCAACGCCCGCGTATAAGGGTGCTTTGGCGCGGTGAAGACCTGTTCCACCGGGCCCTGCTCTACGATCTTGCCGCCATTCATGACGCAGACCACGTCCGCAATGCGGCGAACGATGCCGAGGTCGTGGGTGATGAACAAAAGGCTCATGCCGAGCCGGGCGCGGATCTCCGCCAGCAGCGTGAGGATCTGCGCCTGCACGGTGACGTCGAGCGCCGTGGTCGGCTCGTCGGCGATCAGCAGATCCGGCTCGTTGGCGAGCGCCATCGCGATCATGACACGCTGGCGCTGGCCGCCGGACAATTGATGCGGATAGCTCTTGAGCCTCGTTTCCGGTTCGGGAATGCCGACCTGGGTCAACAGCTCCAGCGTTCGCGCCCGCGCCATGGATCCGCGAATGCCGCTGTGAAGCTGCAGGATTTCACCGATCTGGGCCTCAATCGTATGCAGCGGGTTGAGCGACGTCATCGGTTCCTGGAAGATGATCGAAATGTCGTTGCCGCGAATGCCGCGGATCTCGCGCTCCGACAGCTGCAACAGTTCGTTCCCCTTGAAACGAATGCTGCCGGAGGGATGCGATGCGGTCGGGTATGGCAGCAGTTTCAGGATCGACAGCGCACTGACGGATTTTCCGGAACCGGATTCTCCAACCAGCGCCACGCACTCGCCGCGCTTGATCTCAAAGGAAATATGATCGACCGCGACCGAGGCGCCGCTGGGCTGATGGAACGCCACCGACAGGTCGCGAACGTCGAGCAGGGGCTGGTTGATGGCGTCCATGTGCCCGGCCTATCTGAACGTCTTGCGCGGATCGAACGCGTCGCGCGCCGCCTCGCCGATGAAAATCAGGAGCGACAGCATGATCGCGACCGCGAAAAACCCGGTGAAGCCAAGCCAGGGCGCCTGCACATTGGCCTTGGCCTGCGACAGCAGTTCACCGAGCGACGGCGAGCCCGGCGGCAGGCCAAAGCCGAGGAAATCCAGCGCGGTCAGCGTCATCACCGACGACGATACTATGAACGGCAGGAATGTCATGGTTGCAACCATGGCGTTCGGCAACAGATGGCGGAACATGATCACGGCATTGGAAACGCCGAGCGCGCGGGCCGCCGTGATGTACTCAAAGTTGCGCCCGCGCAAAAATTCCGCGCGCACCAGACCGACCAGCGACACCCAGGAGAACAACAGGAGAATGCCGAGCAGGATGAAGAAGCCGGGGGGCAGCACCGACGAGATGATCAGCAGGAGATATAGCGAGGGAATAGCGGTCCAGACCTCGATGAAGCGCTGGAAACCGAGATCGATCCAGCCGCCGAAAAAACCCTGCACGCCGCCGGCGGCGATCCCGATGATCGAGGAGATGATGGTCAGGGCAAGGCCGAACAGCACCGAGATGCGAAAGCCGTAAATCAGCCGCGCGACGACGTCGCGGCCCTGGTCGTCGGTGCCGAGCCAGTTGTATTCGAGGTCGCGGCAGCTCTTCAGGTCTTTCTTCTGCACCACCTCCTTGCACTGCGCTTCGGTCAGCATCCAGGTCGGCTTCGACGGCGCGGGTGTCGGCAGATCGAGATTGTGCGTGTCGTAGGAATAGCGGATCAGCGGCCAGACGATGGTGCCGTTCTTGTCGGCGATCAGCTTCTGCAAATACGGATCGCGATAGTCCGCGGCGGTCTCGAAATCCCCGCCGAAGGTGGTCTCGGAATAACTGATGAACGCCGGCCAATACAAATGGCCGTCGAACTTGACCAGGAACGGGCGATCATTGGCAATCAGTTCGGCAAACAACGAGACAAAGAACAGGATCAGAAAGATCCAGAACGACCAGTAGCCCCGGCGGTTCGACTTGAAATTCTGCCAGCGGCGGCGGTTCAGCGGCGACGGGCTGAACCGGCCGCGCGTCATCGGCACGGCCTCGCCGAGCGGGGCCTGAACCGTGGTTTCGATCGGCGGCGGCACGATGATCGTCATCAGACCTCCCGCGCCTCGAAATCGATCCGCGGATCGATCCACATGTAGGCGAGGTCGGAGATCAAATTGACCACGAGACCCACCAGCGAAAAGATGAACAGCGTTCCGAACACGACAGGGTAATCGCGGTTCAGCACGCTCTCGAAGCCGAGCAGGCCGAGTCCATCGAGCGAGAAGATCGTCTCGATCAAGAGCGAGCCCGAGAAGAACGCATGAATGAACGCGCCCGGGAAGCCGGCGATGACGATCAGCATGGCGTTGCGGAAGATGTGATTGTAGAGCACCTGCCGTTCGCCGCAGCCCTTGGCGCGCGCCGTCATCACATATTGCTTGCGGATTTCATCGAGGAAGGAATTCTTGGTCAAAAGCGTCATGGTGGCGAAGGCCCCAAGCGCCATCGAGATCAGCGGCAGGGTGATGTGCCAGAAATAATCGAGGATCTTCCAGTACCAGGGAAATTGCGCCCAGCCGTCCGAGGTCAGGCCGCGCAGCGGGAAAATGTTGAAGAACGAGCCGCCGGCGAACAGGATGATCAGGAGAATCGCGAACAGAAATCCCGGTATCGCAAAGCCGATGATGATCATCGCCGAGGTCCAGGTGTCGAACTTCGAGCCGTCCATGACCGCCTTGCGAATGCCGAGCGGTATGGAGATCAGATAGGTCAGGAGCGTCATCCATATCCCCAGCGACATCGAGACCGGCAGCTTCTCCTTGATCAGTTGCAGCACGCTGACATCGCGAAAATAGCTCTTGCCGAAATCGAACCGGGTGAAATTCCACACCATCAGCGCAAAACGTTCCGGCGCCGGCTTGTCGAAGCCGAATTGCTTTTCCAGGCTCTTGATGAAATCCGGATCCAGCCCCTGCGCGCCGCGGTACTTCGATCCGCCGCCATCGCCAATTCGGCTGGGCTGGCCGCGCGCGCCGAAATCGCCGCCGCCCCCCGAAATTCTTGAAGTGCCGCCGGTGTCGGCGCCGCTCAGCTGCGCGATCACGCGCTCCACCGGCCCGCCCGGCGCGAACTGCACCACCACGAACGACACGAACAGGATTCCGAGCAGCGTGGGAATCATCAGGAAAATACGGCGGGCGATATAGGCGCTCATGACCTATTTCGCCTGCTCGAGCTTGGCCGCCTTGGCCGAATCGAACCACCAGTTTTCCGGCGCGCCGACGCCTTGCGCGTAACGCGCCGGCTTTGCCGGGTGGTCAAACAAATCCCAATAGGCGATCGGATGAGTGGACCGGTACCACTGCGGCACCCAATAACGGCCGGCCCGAAATACCCGGTCGAGCGCCCGGCATGCGGTGGTCAAATCCGCCCGCGTTTCAGCGCCGATGGCCTTTTCGATCAGCGCGTCGACCGCGGGATTGGCAACCCCCGCAAGATTGTAAGACCCGTTGGTGGCGGCCGCCTGCGACGAAAAATACGGCCGCAGGCTGTCGCCCGGCGTCGCCGACATGCTCATGCGTTCGGTCGTCACGTCGAAATCAAAAGCTTCCACACGCGCGCGGTATTGCACGGCGTCAATTTGCCGGATACCGGCCTCGATCCCAAGTTGGCCGAGATTTTTGATGAAAGTCGCGTGATGCGGCTGAAATGACGGCTCGTCGAGCAAGAATTCGACCGTAAAAACCTCGCCATTTGGCAGCAATCGCTTGCGGTCCTTGATGACGAGTCCGGCCTCGTCGAGCAGTTGCGAGGCCTTACGCAGCAAGGTGCGATCCTGCCCGGATCCATCCGACACCGGCGGCACGAAGGGTTCGCCGAACACTTCGTCCGGCACGTGCCCGCGGAACGGCTCGAGCAGCTTCAGCTCTTCAGGCGACGGCGGTCCGTTCGCCACCATGTCCGAATTCTGGAACGGCGAACACGTGCGCGTATAGGCGCCGTACATGACGGTCTTGTTGGTCCACTCGAAATCGAACGCGCAACCCAGGGCCTCGCGCACGCGCGGGTTCTTGAACTTGTCGCGGCGAGTATTGAAGAACCAGCCCTGTCCGCCAGACGGCGTTTCATCCGGCAGGGTCTCGCGCTTGACCCGGCCGTCCTTGATGGCCGGGAAGTCGTAGCGCGTGGCCCAGATGCGCGCGGTGAACTCCTCGCGGTAGAGATAGCTCTTGCCGCTGAAGCCCTCGAACGCGACATCGCGATCGCGATAGAATTCGTAGCGCACTGTATCGAAATTGTAGCTGCCGCGGTTGACAGGAAGATCGGCCGCCCACCAATCCTTGACCCGGTCATATTCGACGTAGCGGTTGACTTCGTACTTGCCGACCTTGTACGGCCCCGATCCGAGCGGCGCCTCGAGGCTCGATTCATCGAACGGGCGCGTCGCGTAATAGGCCTTGGAGAAGATCGGCAGGCCGGCGACATAAAGCGGCACGTCGCGGGCATGCTTTTCCGCGAGCGTGACGACCACGGTCGCATCGTCCAGCGCTTCGGCCTTCACCAGGTCGCGCAGCTGAACCACGATCAGCGGGTGGCCTTTTTCCTTCAGCGCCGTCAGCGAGAAGGCGACGTCATGCGCGGTAAGTTTCGAGCCATCGTGAAATCGCGCCTCGGGCCGCATTGAAAAACGGTAGGCGAGCTTGTCGGGAGAAATCCGCACGGATTTCGCCGCAAGGCCGTACATCGCGTCGGGTTCGTCGTTGGCGCGAGCCATCAGGCTCACGAAGGTCATATCCATACCCTGCGCGCCTTCGCCCTTGAGGATGTAGGCGTTGAACGAATTGAAGGTGAAGAAGGACTGGTTGTAGGCGCGAGACGAAGGGATCAGCGAAAACAATCCGCCCTGGGGCGCGGCGGCGTTGACGTATTCGAAATGATGGAAGTCGGCCGGATATTTCAGGTCGCCGAACACCGACATGCCGTGAGCCTCGGTGCCGGCGGCTTCGGTGCCGGCATCGACGGCCATCGCTGGCCGCAGCCACGGCGCGCTCAGCGCACCAACGCCGAGACCGAGTAAAATCCGGCGCGAGAGCTGCGTCATGCGCATGATTTCCTTCAAGTACGTCCGCCGATCTTGGCCGCTTTTTCAGCGTCCCACCACCACAGGCTCGGGAATCCGGAGACGCCGTACTTTGGTAATGGCTCGGGATGGCTGAACCGATCCCAGCGCGCGGCACGCTGAAATCCGGCAGCGAATTGCGGGACAACATAGCAATTCCAGAGCAATACCCGATCCAGCGCCTTGCAAGCCGCGACCAGTTCGGCGCGGTCCTTGGCGAAGATGATACGGTCTATCAGGGCGTCGACGGCGGGATTTTTGATGCCGGGAAGGTTGCGCGCACCGGGCCGATCCGCCGCCTCCGACCCGAAAAAGTCGCGTTGCTCGTTGCCCGGCGACAGCGACTGTCCCCATACAGCGGTGGTGATATCGAAGTCGAAACTGCGCAAGCGATTCTCGTACTGCACGCTATCGACGCTGCGAATATTCACGGTCATGCCGAGCCGCTCCAGATATGGCTTGTAAAAAAGCAAGCTCCGCTCATCACCCTGGTCCCGGGACAAGAATTCAACACTGACGGGCTGGCCTGCGGGATCGAACAGCTTGCGGTCGCGAATCTCGAATCCGGCCTCCTTCAGAAGCCGGGTTGCTTCGCGCAGATTGTTGCGAGCCGCCTCCGGATTGCCGCCGACTGGATTTTTGTACGGCGTTGTGAAGACCTCGGCAGGCACCTTGTCGCGAACCGTTTCGAGAACCTGCAATTCCTGACCCTCAGGAACTCCCGACGCGGTGAATTCGGAGATGCCGTCAAAATAGCTGCTATCGCGATGGTATTCTCCGTTCGAGAGTTGCCGGTCCGACTCCTCCCAATCATAGGCATAATTGAATGCACGGCGCACTCTGACATCGGTAAATAGCGGCCGGCGCAGGTTGAACGCGAACCCCTGCATCCGCCCCGAACTCGCATCCGGAAATTTTTCCTTGATGACACGCTTTTCGCGCGCGGCAGGAAAATCGTAGGCTGTCGACCATTCCTTGCCACTGCGCTCCGCAAACCAGTCCAGCTGATCCGCCTTGAACGCCTCGCGTCCAACGGTATCATCGCGAAAGAACTCAAACCGAAGCTCGTCAAAGTTATCCTGACCGATGCTGTGCGGCAGATCCTTTCCCCAATAATCCTTGACCCGTTCCAAGACCACCGTGCGGCCCGCAACAAACTCCTTGATACGATAGGCCGCGGATCCCAGCGGAATCTCCAGGGTTGTCGCCGTGACATCCCGTTTGCGCCCTTGCGCGTCGGTCCCTTCCCACCAGTGCTTCGGCAACACCGGAACTTCGCCGGCGATCGAGGGAAGTTCGCGGTTCCCGGGCCCGTCGAAAGTAAATTTGACATCGCGCTCGCCGGCCCGTTCGCACTTGACGATGTGCCGGTAGTAGGCGCTGTACATCGGGCTGTTCTTCTTGAACGCATCGAACGAGAAGATGACGTCGTCGGGGGTGACCGGCTTGCCATCGTGCCAGCGTGCCGCTGCATTCAATCGATAGATGACATAGGAGAAATCGTCGGGATAGGCGGCGGCTTCCGCCAGCAGCCCATAAGCCACCAACGGTTCATCTTGCGACCTCGTCGTCAACGTTTGATTGATCAGGGTGGCGCCGCGGGCGATCGATCCCTTCAATCCAAGGGTCACGGTGTTGAAGTTGTCGAAGGTACCGAGCTCGAACAGGCGCGCGACGCCGCCCTTGGGCGCATTCGGATTGACATAGTCGAAATGCTTGAAGTCGGCGGGGTATTTGACGTCGCCAAACGCCGACAGGGCGTGCCGCCAGGTCAATCCGTCCGGTGCGGATTGCGCCTGCGCTGTTTCGATGGACGCAACGCCCGCCGCAATCCCCAGCGCCGGAGCCATCGCGGCCACAGCGCCGCTTTGCAGAAGATGTCGTCGGGTAATTGCCAAATGAAGAATTCCTAATCAATGCGCCGCCGCCATTGAGGGCGCAATATAAGGCGAGGATCCGACCGATTATTATGTTGCTCTTTCCGCACGATGCCCAGCTTGTGAACGGCGCCAACGCCGAGACCGAGCATGTGCCGGCGAGACAGCTGCGTCATGGGCATGATTTCCTTCAAGTCCGTCCGCCGATCTTGGCGGCTTTTTCAGCGTCGTACCACCACAATGACGGCAGACCTGATTGGCCGTATTTGGGCAGCGGCTCGGCATGGCTGAAGCGGTCCCAGCGCGCGTAACGCGAAAAGCCGTAAGTGAATTGCGGGACGACGTAGAAATTCCACAGCAGCACGCGATCAAGCGCCCTTGTGGCGGCTACCAAAGTTGGGCGATCCTTTGCGAAGATCACCTTGTCGATCAGCGAATCGACAGCAGGATTTTGAATGCCAATGGTGTTTTTCGCGCCGGGTTGATTCGCAGTCTGCGAGCCCCAGAATTCCCGCTGCTCGTTGCCGGGCGATAGCGACTCTCCCCAAAGGTCGGTGATGATATCGAAATCGAAGTTACGCAGCCGGTTTTCATACTGCGCATCATCGACGACGCGGATCGAGGTCGTTACGCCAATGCGTTCCAGCGACGGCTTGTAAAACAACGCGATGCGCTCGTTGGGTTGATCCTGCACCAGAATCTCGGCGGTGACCGGCTTGCCTGCGGAATCCACCAGCTTGCGATCGCGGACCTCGAAGCCTGCCTCTTTCAGCAGCCTCGCGCTCTCCCGCAAATTGGCACGCACCGCCTCGGGATTGCCGCCGACCGGATTGGCATAGGGAGTAGTGAAGACTTCGGCCGGCACCTTGTCGCGCACGGTCTCGAGAATCTGCAGTTCCGCTCCCTCCGGCAATCCCGAACAGGCAAGCTCCGTTCCCTCGAAGTAGCTGTTGATGCGCTTGTACTGTCCAAAGAACAACTGCTTGTTCATCTCCTCGAAATCGTAGGCGTAGTTGAACGCCCGGCGCAGCCGCGCGTCCTTGAACTTTTCGCGGCGCAGATTGAGAACGAAGCCCTGCATCCGGCCGGAATCGTTGATCGGGAATTCTTCCTTGATCACCCGCTTCTCGGCAATCGCCTGAAAATCATATTGGGTCGCCCATTGCTTCGCCGAATTTTCGCTGATCCAGTCGGCCTGATCGGCCTTGAACGCTTCCAGTGCCACTGTGTTGTCGCGGAAAAACTCAAAGCGCATTTCATCGAAATTGTTTTGGCCCACTTGTGTCGGCAGGCTGGCACCCCAATAATCCTTCACCCGCTCCAGGACCACCGATCGTCCTGCGACAAATTCCCTGATGCGATAGGGGCCGGAACCCAGCGGCTTCTCCAGCGTCGTTGCCGAGACGTCGCGCTTGCGTCCTTCGCTGTCGGCGCCTTCCCAATAGTGCTTCGGCAATACCGGCAACTCGCCGACGATGGTCGGCAGTTCACGATTGCCGGGAGAGTCGAAGGTGAACTTGATATCGCGCTCGCCAGTTTTTTCAGTCTTGACGACGTGACGATAATAAGAAGCATACATCGGACTGTGTTTCTTCAGCGCGTCGATGGAGAAAATCACATCTTCCGGTATCACCGGCTTGCCGTCATGCCAGCGGGCCTCCTTGCGAAGGCGATAGACCACCCAAGCAAAGTCGTCGGGATGCGCGGCGGCTTCGGCGAGCAATCCATACTCTGTCGCGACCTCGTCCTGCACGCGCGCCATCAACGTTTCGTTGATCAGGGCGGCGGCCGGCGCGATAGAGCCTTTGACGCCTGCGACGGCGATATTGAAATTATCGAAGGTGCCGAGCGATATCATCCGGGCGACGCCGCCCTTCGGCGCATCCGGATTGACATAATCGAAGCGCTTGAAGCCGGCGGGGTATTTGATGTCACCGAACAGCGACAGCGCGTGCCGCCAGGCCGGTTCAGCCGATCCGGTCACCGCCTGGGCCGGACTCAACGCAGGGAGGCCGATGGTGGCCCCCAGGGCCGGCGCCACTGCGGCGAGGGCGCCGCCTTGCAGAAGATGTCGTCTTGTAATCGCCAACTGATGAATTCCTGTTGCTACGCTGAGCTATAGAGGACGCAATATAAGGCAAGGTTTCGACCGGTTACGTTGCCTTTTTTTCATGATACTCGCTTGTGAACGACGCCGGTGCGACGAAACGTCCCGATAGCAGGGCATGATCATACCAAACGGCCAGGCATGGGTCAGATACGAAAACGGCCAGGCATTGCCTGGCCGCTACCGCCGGTCGCATGAAGTCCATGCGCCCGTCGGAACTTTACTTCGCCGCCGTCGGCAGCGGAACCGGGCTATCGGCAAGCGTGTGCAGATAGGCGATCACGTCGGCGCGCTCGCTGTCCCTCGGGATGCCGGCAAAGCCCATCGCGGTGCCTGGAACAAAGCCCTTGGGATTGGCGATGAACTTGCTGAGGTCGTTAAAGCTCCACTCGCCACCCTTGGCCTTCATCGCCGCCGAGAAATTGAACCCGCGGCCCTCGCCCTTCTTGTCGCCGACGATGCCGTAAAGATTGGGGCCGACGCGGTTGGGACCGTTTTTCTCGAAGGTGTGGCAGGCGGCGCATTTCTTCGCCGACGCGGCCCCCTTCTCGACCGAAGCGGTCTGCAACAGTTTTTCGATCGGCTCGGACGGCGCCGCTGCCGCCTCCTTGGCGCCGCCTTCCGGAGCTTCCTTCACGGCAATCTCGTAACCCGGCTTTTCCGGCATCACAGGGGCGAAAATCGCACCTGCCGTGAAGCTCGTCACCAACAGAACAAGACAGGTGCCGAGAATCGCACCGAGAACTTTATTGAGTTCGAAGGAGTCCATTTCGGATCAGGCTCCAGGCCGGAAGGTCGACTTTTAGGCCGGCGAGAAGCGGCCGCGGATGAGCGTCAGGAATCAGGCTTTCGCACCGCACCCCAAGCAGCGGATGAGATATCGGTTTGCCCGTGCTCTGGCAACCCGTATAAACGCGCCAGCTTCCGACCCATCCCCCGTCATTTCCGGCTTGTTATCAGGGGGGCCAGACCTCATTTCCAATGACCTTGCGCAAGACCTTGCTAGAGACCTTGCTCCCATGACCGACACCCGCACCCTGGTGCTGATCCCCGCCCGCCTGGCCGCGACGCGCCTGCCCGGCAAGCCGCTGATGGATATCGCCGGCCTGCCGATGATCGTCCACGTCCTGCGCCGGGCCGAGGCCGCGAAAATCGGCCGTGTGGCGGTTGCCACCGATGCGCCGGAGATCGCGGCTGCCGTGACATCTCATGGCGGCGAGGCGGTCATGACCTGCACCGATCATCCTTCCGGATCCGACCGGATCCACGAGGCGCTGGGCAAACTCGACCCCGGGGGCCAAGCCGAATTCGTGGTCAATCTGCAGGGCGATTTTCCCACCATCCGCCCCGACAACATCCGCAGCGTAATGGCTCCGCTGGCCGACCCCGCGGTCGATGTCGCAACGCTGGCCGCCGAGATCCACACCGTGGAGGAGAGCACCAATCCGAACGTGGTGAAGGCGATCGGCTCGCCCCTGAGCACGCAGCGGCTGCGCGCGCTTTACTTTACCCGTGCCACAGCCCCCTGGGGCGACGGGCCGCGCTACCATCACATCGGCCTTTATGCCTATCGCCGCGCGGCGCTGGAGCGCTTTGTGGCGCTGCCCCCTTCCGCGCTGGAGCTGCGGGAAAAGCTCGAGCAGCTCCGGGCGATCGAGGCGGGTATGCGGATCGACATCACGATCGTGGACACGGTGCCGCGCGGCGTCGATACGCCCGCTGATCTTGAAACCGCTCGCCAGATACTGGCAAAAGCCTGAGCGGCTGATACAAGGCGCCATGACAAAAAACATGAAAATCGCATTCCAGGGCGAGCCGGGCGCGAATTCCCATATCGCCATCGTCGCGGCCTGTCCCGACGCCGAGCCGCTGCCCTGCCCGACCTTCGAGGACGCGCTGGCCGCGATCAGCTCGGGCGAAGCCGACCTCGGCATGATCCCGATCGAAAACTCGGTCGCCGGCCGCGTCGCCGACATCCATCATCTGCTACCGCAATCCGGCCTGTTCATCGTCGGCGAATGGTTCGAGCCGATCCATCATCAATTGATGGCACCACGCGGCGCCAAGCTGGCTGACATCAAGACCGTCGAGAGCCACGTCCACGCGCTCGGGCAATGCCGCCGCATCATCCGCAAGCTCGGCATCAAGCCGGTCGTCTCCGGCGATACCGCAGGAAGCGCACGCATCGTCGCCGAACGCGACGACAAGTCCTGCGCCTCGATCGCCTCAAAACTGGCGGCGGAAATCTACGGCCTCGATATTCTGGCCGAGGATGTCGAGGACGAGACCCACAACACCACGCGCTTTGTGGTGCTGGCGCGCGAGGCGAATTGGGCCAAACGGGGATCGGGACCACTGGTCACCACTTTTGTTTTTCGGGTGCGAAACCTGCCCGCCGCGCTCTACAAGGCGATGGGGGGCTTTGCCACCAACGGCGTCAACATGACCAAGCTGGAAAGCTACATGATTGACGGCAACTTCTTCGCCACGCAGTTCTATGCCGACGTCGACGGCCATCCCGAGGACAGGAACCTGGCGTTTGCGCTGGAGGAATTGAAATTCTTCTCGCGCGAATTTCGGATTGTCGGGGTCTATCCCGGCCACCCGTTCCGCGCGACCTTCAGCGAGAAGGCGGATTGAGGCAGTCGTCATTCCGGGATGGTCCGAAGGACCAGACCTCAGATGTGCAATTGCACATCGGGGAACCTCGAGATTCCGGGTTCGACGCTTCGCATCGCCCCGGAATGACGGCAAGACTACGCTACGCCGCCGCCCTGTTGCCCAGCCCAAACGCATCCGCCAGCAGATGATAGGACTTCTTGCGCGCGTCGTGATTGTACACGGCAGTGATGATCATCAGCTCGTCGGCCTGGCTTGCGGTGATCATCGGCTGCAGTTTTTGCATCACCGTTGCCGGACTGCCGACGAACAGCCGCGAGCGATTGCGCGCGATCGAGGCGCGTTCGCTGTCGGTGTAGGGATAGGCCAGCGCCTCCTCGACGCTGGGCAGCGGCGAATACTGCCCGCGGTCGCGGCGCAGCCGGTTGAGATCCATCGACGACGCCAGCCGTTCGGCCTCCGCGTCGGTGTCGGCAGTGACCACGGCGACCGCCAAAATGCCGTGCGGTGTCGCGCGCCAGCCCGACGGCTTGAAGCGCGTGCGATAATTGGTCAGCGCATCGACGGCGTCATAAGACGCAAAATGGTGCGCAAAGGCAAAACCCATTCCGACCTGCGCTGCGAGTTCCGAGCTGTAGTCGCTGGAGCCGAGCAGCCAGATCGGCGGCAATGGGGAATCATCGGGCATTGCCACCACATTGTTGTAGGGATGGCCCGGCGGAAAATCGCGGGTCTCCCACAATGTCAGTTCATGCAAACGCTCCAGAAAATCGTCGCCCTCGCGGGCGTCGAGCCGGCTGCGCAGCGCGTGCGCGGTGGCCCCGTCGGTGCCCGGCGCGCGCCCCAAGCCCAGGTCGATCCGGCCGGGAAACAGCGCCTCCAGCATCTTGAAGCGCTCGGCCACCACCAGCGGCGCATGGTTCGGCAGCATCACGCCGCCGGAACCGACCCGGATGCGGCTGGTCACCGCGGCGATCTGGCCGATCATGAGATCGGGCGCCGGGCTCGCCACCGATGCGAGATTGTGGTGCTCGGCCAGCCAGTAGCGGACATAGCCCAGCGCATCCGCATGGCGCGCCAGATCGATGCTGTTGCGCAGCGCCGCGGCAGGCTTGGTGCCGGTTGTGACGACGGAGAGGTCGAGGATCGAGAGAGGAACCATGGGATCAACCTAGGAGCCCGTCCAGATAAGTTTTGTGACGGACATTTGTTGCAGGGTAGCCGGCTCAAGCGGCGATTGCGATGGTGAACAGCTTCAGGAGGTTGTGGGCGGTGCAGATCATCGCCCACTCAGCGCGCACTTTCTCGA
>WNFO01004055.1_pt1 | contig 14441 bp, 18 predicted proteins | sample 5400251 | NCBI WGS metagenome assembly WNFO01 (sample SAMN13153354, study PRJNA577476) | soil metagenome | isolation source: 100 cm saprolite under Madrone tree | place: USA:California | collected 2016-06-14 | reverse complement strand
CCAGACCTGAGCTGACCAGGCATGCCGTAATGCCCCACCATCAACTCCTCATCTACCTAGGCGAGGATTACAGACTATGCTGAGATGATGGACGACGAAAACATTGCCTGGGGACCTCCCAAACCGCGGCGGCGCTGAGTGCTGAGTGCTGAGCGCTGAGCGCCCGCTCGGCAAATAGTGCCCGTTCTGTGAAAATACTGCGGGATGGTGCGTACCTTGCTTCTATGGCGCCGTTGTTTTCCATCTGTCAAAATTTGACATTTTCCCTCCGTAGGGCGAGAAACACAGTGACAAACATATGAATTCTTGAATTTTACTGCTGATCGTTCGACATACACGAATGTCTGCGATTGTGCCTCTTTCTCCAAACCCGTTCTTTGTTTACTGTAACCCGGATCGTTAATGCCCCCACATACCTTCTCTTCGTTATCAAGTTCAGGCTGCTCTTCGCTTTCAAGTTTCAGCCTAGCCTGAAATGTTCCTTCCACTGTGTAATATCGTTGCTATTGATTAGTCTCTCGTAGGTTGCCGAGGTACCAAAGTTCGTGCGTGTATGAATAAATGCGCTCTATCTCTCTCTTTGAATGTAGCGTGTCTTTCGCTGGTCTTCCGGAAATCTCTGGATGTCTTCTCTCGCCATCTTCAGTTTTGTTAGGCCCTGGTACTAACTTAGTACATAGGATGCAGTGCAGTGTGGCGCTGTCAGTGCATGCACAACGAAAGATAAACTCAGTCGACTGCTCGCGCCAGCATTTTGGACTCATGGGACTATGTGGGGCACGAGGACGCGGATCATGATGCATGATGCATGATCGCTCTCGGTGTGTTGTACTGTTTATCCATCACTGCCAGACCTTCCATGTATGCGCTTCCCTGTATGCGTCCGCCCTAATGAGTCGAGCATCATGTCTCAATTATATTGATGTGTACAGCGCGACTTGTGCCTACCATAACTTGGTGGACACGGCACAAGGGTCGTTGGGTCATCCTGCATCGCGCATCATGAAACATGCGTTGTTGACGTCATACATCAAGTTTCTCACCGGGGTGGATTGGAACAATCAGGATGACATGTGAGTATCGCTGTTAGTCATTCATTCGCTGCCCTTTCTTGGTCGTTCCAAGTGACTTCAGGCCTTCTGGCTTCATGCGAGGAAATGCCAGTGCCCTCTTCTCCGGGTTGTTTTCACAAGCAATATTACCCAGTCAAGAAGGGTTTCAAATTCTCGGAATGCGCTCGCCGTCCACAACGGAGATTCTATACGATAGATATGATAGACGCTCAACGTTCAACCTCAACCGAAGGTCTTCCTGCTAATAAACTTCCGACCGTTATCCGAGTCACCGACCGAGTCACTGAAAGCGGTTAATGTGGGGAAATCATGGGAAGATCTCTTTGGGCAGGGCCGGGGTGAACAGCCAGCCGGAGAGCCACCACACATGCCCGTTAGTCAGTATTCCAGTTTTTTTTGTCAGCGCAAGCGCGATTCTGCCGATTAGGAGCATGTTGTGAGCTGACCCAGCAAGGAATGCATAACTCATCACTAATACACGCTGCTGATATGATGCATACTGTACTCGGAGATGACTCTGGAAAGATAGAGATCTAAGCGGAAGTAATTAGCGGCGCCTGCTTTATCCACTCCCCCTTCTCTAGCTCCCGCACCACAAAGACCGCAAAGCCCAGCCTCGCCAACGTATATCCGGCTCCAGCCCCACCGTCCCCAATATATCCCGCCAACACTTCCCTATTCTTCTCATCCTTCAAAAAAGGCACGCGTACGATCGTCCAGTCGATGTCCTCGCACGCACGGATGACCTCCCCAACTGCAACGATATCCTTGTACGCCGAACGCGTACCCGAAGGGTTTCCGCATGACGGGCCGAGCGCACTTAGGACGGCGTCTGCACCGGTGAGAGCCGTGTCGAGCGCCTTGGGATCTTCCAACTCTCCTTTTATGATCGTGGTGTCGGGGTGTTTGTTCAGGTGAGCGGGAAGCTTCTGCGGGCTGCGGGCATAGACGACGATTATGTGTTTCGCGGTTAGGGCCTCTTCGATGAGGAGGATTCCAGAGGGACCGGTGGCTCCGAGTATGACAACGCGCATGTTGGTTCGTTGGTTATAACTTACAGGCCTGCAGGCCTGACTCGGAGGCCGAGAGGACCGAGAGTAAATCTAAATCCCACGCCCACGCCACTGGCACGGACCAATCAATATTCATCACATTACTATATTCACGCTTGAGGCAGAAACCAATTGCGACTCCTGCAAAGCTGCACGAGTACTTTCCACTCTCACGGGGGAGCGGACAGGCTGCTAGGAAGGCCCGAGAGCACCTCAGCACCTTCTCAGTTGGGCCTACCAGCTGTGTACCCTTATAGCGACTTATAGCTGATAACGCGTCAAGCAAAACACGGGTGAGGGAGACATGGGGGATATCCAACAACTTGAACCCCGTTCGCCAGTGGTGTTGACAGTGAGGAAGACGATAAATAATTTGTCAAAGTCCGCATCTACAAGCAAAATTCGGTCGTTCTCGCAGATGCCATGCATCTCATATGGCTCGCGCTTACACCTCCCAAACTCCACGACGCATATTGGGGGGCGCGGCTGCCGGCTTACATCGGGAGGCAAACCCATTCATCACAGCTCCGCAGTATATACTGCCTTGGTTTTCACGGTGGTGTTGGTGTCGGGTGTTGGTGATATTGTTATTGATTGTAACTTAAGTAATGGCATTTTGTATTGGAGATGGAAGGTTGCACGAGTCACAGGGCCGCAGGAAACGTATTGGCCTATATACATTTCCTGCCTTGTGACTCGTGCGTTCTACCATTGCACCTCCAACACAAATGCCATGGCTGACAATCAACAACAATGTCACCAACACCAACACTTTTTTTCAACGCTACTGTGAGTGGGTAAATTTTCAGTCTTGCTTCGACTTTCAGCACAGAAGGTTTCCCTTGCACAGGTACGCTCCGTCGCTCAGTTCCATTTCTGTGGCGTCTTCCAAGTTGAACCGTACTAGTGTGAATACGCCTTGTCCATTTGGGGTGTACCCTTCGGTGCGAATTCAAACATTGACGGCCGCCGCTTTAGCGGGAACACCGTGACGGGATTCACCATGCTCATGTTACGAGCAGGATGATATGCCATACATTAGGTTGCAGCCTAATATGTCATATAGGATTGGGATGACCGTGTGTAGTAGAGCGACGTACAAACGGCCGACGATGCCATTTACATTATGCCTCTATGTCAAATCTCAGTATGAGATGGTGCTATGGCAGAGATTGAACATAAGAAGCGAGATATCGTAGTTCACTATCTATACCCCAAAGTCTCCATGCTTTAGCAGTTCCTCCCACTTGAATGCGTTCGGTCTCTCGTGAAAATCGCTTAAAAGCTTCTCCCTTTCCTTGCTCGAACCCCACAAGTAGAAACGCTGTAGTCCATGCGCAAGTAGCTGTGCATCATGTTGGTTCAATAGGTAGTCTCCTGTAGCTGATTCCTTGGCAGCAGATGGCGTTATTTCGCCACGCATAAGTACAAGGCCGTGCGACGAGGCCAGCTCGGAATAGAACGTTAATACCAGGTACGGCGTTGCGAAGGTCTGGCGGAGCTTGTACTCGAGCAGTGGAGTAAATATCGCCGTCGCCAAGCGCGGATTTGTTGTAGGCTTATCGCCCTCCGGTGATACTTGCGGTGAGAAGGGGTCAGAAGAGGCAGGGGGTGTAGGCGGGGCGTGATAAAAATCCCACTGGAGTACGTAGAATTCATACGCCGCGTTCGCTTCAGGGCGGTTATCGTTCGCGGTCGTAGCAAGGGGCCGAGGAATAGGGAGGACAAACTTGGGGTAACGATGTGCGACGCTGAGTAGTGAGTTATAAGTCTCGCGCGGAAGAGATGCGCAGATAAACCCGCGGCCTGTCCCGCCCGACCGCGAGGCATGAAAGGCTGTCCACAGGGCAGAGACTTGTTCCGCGGTGTGGGGTTTCGATAATAGACGCTTCGTGTTGAGTATTCCGGACAAAGGCTATGTCAAGACGGACCCGAGCACAAATCAATCCTACGCTATGAAGACATCTAAAATCATGCACCTTGATGGGAGAACTGTCCTTACGGACCGACAAACCAGGAGGACTGTGTAACTGATGCGCGGGTGGTTCTCGTACACTATCCTTCACCGGTGTTCGTTCCACCGCGCGGTGCGCCTCTGCTTCAAAGGCCTTTTTTCGCTCTTTTTCACGCTGCTGTTCTTGTAAACGGGCATGCAACTCCTCCACGCTTATACCGCGTCTATTTGTCCCAAATATAGTGTAAGGGACACGTCTCAGCATTACTTGAAGCCGTTGTTGAAGAGAACTCACTGTTGGGCGACTTTTCCTAGCTGATCCGCGTACTTGGCCCTGTAATCAGCGACGTTTCTCTGCCATTGCCACTGGTGAAGATGCGGAAGTGGAGAAAAGAGGACTTGTGCAGAGTATGCTAGGTGTTTTGTCGAAGGCCGCAAAGATTGTAACATCGGAGAAGGAACGTTGGTTGAATGAGAGTGTGGGAAGTTCGTGATAAGATCAAGATCATCTCTTTGTGGCTTTCCCACATTTCAGCTCCGCTCAAGTTCGCCGGACAACTGGTGCATCACTTTCTGCGTCGAAATGACAGACTTAGTTGCTCTCCTAACATTTCCTTCTGTATCCGACGGTTTCAGTGATCTACACTCTGTCATTCATGACAGTCATGCTACATTGCCCAGCCTTCCACTGAGCAAAGTCGCCCGCTTAGACGCAGACTCGGATTCAGGATCGGCATCAAGGTCACGGGCTGGTGTACACCCGACTTCTCGAGCGGTGGTTGCGGGAGCTCCCGTTCGAATCAGTATATCTGGTAGCCTTCGTGAGTGTCTCCATCTCTGTGAACTATTCCAGGCGGCCAAATACGATCATCGTCCTAGAGCAACCGTATACAGAACATCAAATCGACGGGTCGCTTGCCCTTTTGCGGCGTTGTATGCGCATAATTCTCACACGAGATACCACCGACGCACTTCCTCTCACGTATGAACGCATCTATGCACTTTGCCGAGACGCTGTGGTGATTCACCGCAAAGGGGAGATACTCGGTGACATGCTGAGAAAAGAGCTCGACCAGTCTGTCGGTCGTCTCGAGCGCGGACTCACCGACGACATTTCTGAAGGCGTTGGCTTCGCACTGCCGTTTTCACATGCGTTGACATGGTTCGAGAAGCAGTTTGGGCTCTTACAGGACGTAATGGCCTACCTTGACCGCGGATATTTGGTACAAACAAAGGAAGGCGATGGCATACAGTTCGTACCATAACCTTTTGTAAACGAACCCTATATTTCGTTTTGCTGACGTGCTCGTAGACAACAGGCGAATGGTTTGCTATTATCGCGGATCTTTTATGACCCGCGGATCCACGAACGGGTGTGCGAAGTAGTCACCGAATGGTTAACGCTGGAATGGAAAGATGGGTCCGTCGAATGCCTGACTCATTTACGCCCCTCTAATTCAGATGCAGTGCCGAGCACGCCGCACGGCCGCATATTCGGACACTTATTCGCCACCTTCGAATTCACGCACAGTACAACGCTCATTTTGAGTCACCCTATGTAAACCTTCTCAGCGAGTACTACACTGAACAAGCTCAAAAAAGGTCTCGTCCATCGGATGACCCGTTGACTTTCCTCGATTATTGCTCTACCAAGACAGCTGAGGAAACCTCCCGTGCGCGTGCCGTTTTGCCTGACACAAGTTGGGACGCCGTACAAGCGACGACGGAAAGATCCCTTCTACTTGACCACTTAGACTGGCTAGCAGATGGTGGTGAGAATAGGTCTCCCTCTTTCCTGGGCGTTCTTTGAGGAATTGTTCTCTCCAAGTGATTGGGCCGCTTGTCGAAAGAAATGACGCCGAGAAACTGAGGACGCTCATTGCAGTCTTCGACCGCGTGGAGGGCGTTCGCAGGCTTGTCCAGGCCTTTAAATCATTTTTGACCGTAAGACCCCGCAATTATTGTTGCCCCCGTATTTTCCTCATTAAATGATAGAGAAAAGTCGCCAATATCGTATTCGACGCCGCTAAGGACGAAGAAATGGTCGAGCGGCTGCTCGAATTGAAGTCCAATGCCTCGCTAGCCCACTCATTATCATCTTCTGCCTGCAAAGATTTTCAATACGCGTTACATGACGCCTTTTCTGATGGCTTTAAACAGCGTCACAACAAACCGGCCGAGATGATTGCTCGGCACATTGACAAGCTTATGCGCAAAGGCCAGGGTTCTGCTGGCGACGAACTGTTCAACAAACAACTCGACGCTGCCCTTGCTTTGTATCGCTTCACACCGGACAAGGATGTCTTCCGCGCGTTCTACCATCGTGCCCTGGCAAGGCGCCTCCTACTTGGCCGCAGCGCAAGCGACGATGCGGAAAAGGCCATGCTCAAGAAACTAAAAGAAGGCGCGTAGCACTTCCTCACACCACGGAGCTACTAACGACTGGAATGGCTTTTCGGGAATGCAGAGTATGACCCCGAGTTTGGGATGGGCGACCATATGTTCCGAGATCTTGCGCTATCCCGCGATACGATGGTGGAATATCACGAACGTATCGGCCCTAAACATGCGGCAGAGCAGAAGCTCACTGCAATGGTCTTACAACAAAGCTTCTGGCCATTCTCTTCGCGAACAGCCCAGGACGCCGTTATCCCCGCCTCAGTGCGCTATCACCTTTTTTTTTCGTAGTTTCCTGGTCCTTATATCCTATGTCAATAGATGCAAAGCGAGCTCGATGGATTTGCCGCTTTCTATAATGGAAAGCACCAGGGCCACAAGATTGAGTGGAGTCATGCACTTGGTACTGTCAGCCTGCGAGCCCACTTTGCGGGGGGACAAAAGGAACTTTCAGTGTCGCTCTATCAGGCGATCGTCCTTTTACTTTTCAATGACATGGCCGAAATCCCATTTTCCGATGTGAAGTTGCATACAGGACTCGGTGTGTATACATTCTCAAACTACAGATCCGCGTCTTTTTATGTTTTTTTTTTCACTGCTCGTACTGATTCTTTCCACTTCTATGCCGTTCATTCAGAGGATGCGGCGCTGCGATGCACGCTCCAAAGCTTGGCGTGCGGGAAGAAAAAAGTGCTCAAAAAGCGCCCCGCTGGGAGAGACGTGGATAACGACGACGTCTTCGTATTCAACGACGCGTTCGAGGATCCGCGCGCAAAAGTGCACATCAATTCTATTCAAGTGAAGGAGACCGTAAGTACCCCACTGTGTCCTTCCAGATGCGCCTCTTTGAACATTCTCCCACCCACCCCGCTTTCTTCTGTAGCCCGAGGAATCGCAGCGCACACAGAGTGCGGTTGAGGGCGACCGGAAGCATTACCTCGATGCGGCGATTGTGCGAGTGATGAAAGCACGAAAACAACTTACGTACGAGCAAATAAAATTCGAAACAATTGAGGCCGTGCGACGGCACTTCATTCCCGAAGTAACGAGTATCAAGCAAAGAATCGACAGTCTGGTGGAACAGGAGTATCTTCGACGAGACAACGAAGACCGCAACCTTTTTTTCTACGTCGCGTAATCCAAAGAAGTTGTCTATCCACCCCACAGTATGGTTTTGCTTTTCTTTGGGGTTGCTCACTTGGAAAGTCGTGTGCGTGAGCATCCCTTTCCGATGGTCCCCCTTTACGATACCTTGTATTGTTGTAGAAACGAGACAACCAACTACTCCAAAATTTGTCTAATATGAGATAATGTAACAGTGCTGAGAATTTTTTTCGGTTTCATACAAAAGATGTCTTGTTCTATTAGTGAGACTACGGCCGCCGGCGCCGTGCTTGGTGAACTGCGGACTGCGATATGAGGGGAGGCCGTTATCCAGACCTCCCAGGCTTTACTGTATGTCCCTTACTCGAATCGAGAGTCCAAAAGAAAATCCAGAGTCTTGGGACCCGCCGCTTCGTAAATTGGGCGTAGGACAAGTAACAGCGCATGGCGCTTCACGCGGGCATCACTTGACCGTGATCTGACCGACGAAGCCGACAGGTCGTCCGTTCATCGCACTTTGTGGGACTGCGCTGTCATCAGCACTGACATCAGTTCCCTTTGTGGGCTCCTTTTCCTCTCACACTCATGGGTAAACCTGGTGCTGTAACTGTAACATTGAAAATATCATAACCGGCGGAAGTCGTATTCGCAACACATCATCACCATCACGTCATCCATTGTCGCCGCCGCCGCCTCTCGGATCTCGGAATTTAGCGGGGATCACACGTGCTGCATGCCGTAGGATCCCAACTCGGATTCCGGAGCAATATCGATCAAAACGATCGACATAGGGATTGATGATGATGCCAGCTTTGCTTGTCAACGGCCAACGGCTTCCATTTATTTGCCAGTCGGCGTGTCACGATGGCACGACAGGCAGAAAGCCTAAACTAATGTTCCGTGTCGACGAGATACGGCACAAGTTCAGTATGAACTCTTTACATGAATGGCAGTGTTGCGCCAGTCATCTGGGTTACTTCATTTTATGACCCGCTGGCAACCATCTCCTCTCTGCCCTTGGTATGGGAAACGACTACCAGCATAGGATTTTGCGCGCCGTTTTTCGACAGCCATGTTCCTCTCCAGTATAGTGTCATGAGACATTTTCAGATACTTGGCGTCCAATTTCAACCTCATTGAGCATTTGATGCGACCCAGAGGGGTCATTGGCACGGAAGGGACCGACATACTGTATATCACCGAGGTACAATTCTGTATGGTATTGTGTTTCCTGTAGAATGCCATACGACTACTAGATTACTGGAAGAACATGCGAGCCGCTGGGCAGCTTGTGCTCCATCCTAAATGCGGTCTTTACTCAGTTTGTTTTCCGACGTTGCGGTAATGGAACGTTCAAGCTCACAAACACGTTGGTCTATGAAGAGGCTGAGAAAAAGCGCGCCTTGGACCAGATACTAGCTCAATAGCAATGTGGATGATGGCCATTTGGGGGTGAAACCGGTTCTATGACATCACCGACCCACTCTGTGGAGAGAGGAGAATCGCAAGTTTGGTGCCATGCCCCTACAAGGCATCAAAGACATAGATCTGAATTCGAAGGCCACAGCTCACTTGAGATACCAAAGGGAGAGCCTGAAGAGAAGAGAACAACCGCTTAGTGGTCCAGATCCCAATCAGAAGAAGATCTCAGAGCTGAATGGAATAACAAAGTTCATCACGAAGAACTTTTTGTCTCTGCCCCTTCAAGATTGTGAGCATGTGGTAGCACGAGATGGAATCGCCTCTCAAATACACAGGAAGGATCTCTTGCACCACCTCCTCTACTTCTGGAATCACGGAATTCGAACAGAGAAAACGGGTAGCACCTTATACGTGAATACGTAAGAAAAGCACACCCCAAGCGAGGAGTGTTGGGGCCGCCCCGATGACGCTCGAACATCTTCCAAACTAAGACACTAGGAATTTGAGTTGCTGCGGGCTGGGAATGGAAGCGAGGCTGTACAACGACACTTATTAATGGGTTAACATCACTAGAAGTGTTCGGCTTTGGGTTCTCTAAGCTTGCGGTCTTGTCGGGGCGCTAGAGGACAATTTCTGAGACAAACTGCAGCCGTGCACTAGATGCTAAGGCGCTGAAGAGCCACATCGAGATGCAGTATAGCGCCCCACCTGTAGATTGACTCGACCCCGACGCCGCCACGTTGAATATTAGGAAAAGAAGTTCCGCTAGGGACCTGATTTGGCGAGTTATCCTGGCTTCTCTTCAGCCCGAAGAAAGTCCGCCCCCATACTCGATCAGAACAATGGATTTGATGCTACTGCGAAGCTTTGAGCGAAGGTAATGCGACGGACACGGACGAAAACATGCGCTGAGTAAGTGAACAAAACGATACTGAAAATGTGCGGCGGTGGCGAGTCCGTTGCCAGTAACATCTTGTTTGTGATGGTGGATGCTCTTTGTTTTTTCTTTTCTCGTGTCCTACAAGCATTGATCAGCGGAAGTCGGAGTTAGGCTTATGCTGCGGTCCCTGTAGGTGAGCATTCTTCCGGATTTACCATTATCCCGCTGCCCCTCAAGCGCTTATAGGATGAGACTGACACTACTGTAACTCAAACTGTCAACCAGTGGTTTGGCGGTCTGAAGTTGACAAGTACCGCACAAAAAAATCGGTTGACGCACGCGATTTTCTCCTGATGCCATGTGGCTGGTGTGTCAGTGACACTTAACTTCCGGGAAGAGAGGATACCCTGAGAAGGATTGGGCGCGATTGGGGGAGCCATCTCAGTCTCATACCATACAGACATGTCGGCGCCTGTGAACTGCAGCCGGGATCTCGTACCACCGTTTTCTGTTGCCACCGTGACCATTTCTTACATAACCAACTGTCCTCTCAATTTCAATCTCCAGCATCGGCGCCGATGCTGTACCACTTACAGCAGGCCTTCCCTCTCCACATGCTGACATACAAAAATGGGGACTGAAAAGGAGAGGCGCCACCTCCGAGATCCCGCCTGTGAAGTTGCGATAAAAGGGGAACACAATCCAGGTTCCAGTGGCAGATTTCGCGCGCCCAGGAAAAGGGCTTGGCGTAAAGTATTTGATACGCTCATCAGAAACCCTGCGCCATTTTGAACGATCTACTGGGGCTTGTCCAAATACAATGGCTCAAAAGAGAAAGCGATCACATCGCCCTTCCTAGGGAAAACAACCAATGGATGGCTGTCGTGTCGAGTGCCTGCGTCACAGTCGAGAGCCACATCAAGATTAATATACGACAGTATCAATGGAGATCTGCTCACAGGCGATTGTTGGTGAGACGACGGCGGGAATGTCCCAACGCCGCCTTGGAAACTCTCACTCATACCATGACTCTAGCCCTAAGTTCTTGGATCCCCGGTCTTTGGCTACCTGAATGGAATTTTGACACCTTGACGTTCGCGATCTCGCGCGCTCCGACAGACTTGTATTATGTATGGCAAATATACTTACATGCTAAAAACTCTATGTTGCCCATTCAGTACGACCAGCATAATCTCGTTCGGTCTGCGTCTTGAAGCCGGCCTCCGAAAACTTGTGTCCCTCCGCTGCGATCGCGGATTTTTTTGTCCGACGGGACTTGCATTACTTAAGCCCAAAAGGCATTGTCACCGAGTTGAACCCCCGCATGATGCAATTTAAAATGAGAAACGATGACGCAACAATATAACACGACACGTAAGAGTAAAATTATGTCGGCGTGAAACGGTACTTTTGAGCTGCCTTGCGGTCTATGTACGATGGCCAGATCCATGACAACAATTGAGCGAATCTGAAGAATGCCGGGATATAAACTATCTTCTCACGTGCATCGATTGCACGTATGCAACGCTCTGCAACAACCTCACGCTTCAGACCACTTTGATTTGGATCTCCTTCCCGTTCTGGTCCACCGTCCACTGCCGAGGCTCGAAAGCTGCCCTCTATGGTGGCAGGGAGCACGTACGAGAAATTTACGGAGGGATGTTCTATGGAAAGGGATTGGTATAAGAGATAGGAGGCGGCTTTGCTTGACCCGTAGATTGCTCGAGTCGGTGCGGGGATCGCGGCACCGAGGGACGATATTAGGAGAACGGAAGGGGAAATGCTCGTGCTCCGCATGAAAGGGATCTGTGACGTGAACAATCGTCGGAGAGGAGTGAAGTCAAAGGAGTAAGCGAAGACAGACCATCGTCACTACAGAGAGCAAAGGTCCGATATAATTTCCCTTGATTGCAGCCATAGCAACGTCTTCAACTCGCCGAATGCCATCTAAGCAGGGCTGTGATACAGACGGGCCTTCTACACCCGCAATCTCCAGGACTGGGCGCAAAGCGGAGACGCCAGCAGCGACGATTAGCGTGTCGAGACCGTGCCACTCTGTGAAGAAGAGGAGTTAGATACAGTATCGATGTTGATATCGAGGGCAGGACCAAGACTCGCTTTCGCCGATTACTTCCCGTATAGTAATCAAATCTTTCGCGCGTGTGATGTCTGCGCAGACGGTGAGGACGGGGTCAGACTCGGAACTTGAAACTGGCGCAGCCAGAGCCTGGCATTCCGATAGTACCACCTCCAACTCTGCACCTCTACGTGCGACTGCGCAGACTTTGGCACCTCGTTCCGCATATCTGTGGGCAAGCGTGCGACCGATGCCAGAGGAGGCCCCCAAAATTAAGACTCGCTCCGCTCCGGGAGGTAGGACCGCAGGCCGGAGATCGCGCCGCTTGGTAAAATTGTTGAGGATTGCCCAGAGTGGAACAAAGACACCCAGGGTGAAGGCAGCAGCGGCACCGATGAAATAGATTGCGGTCATTCAGTTGTCGATCATGAACTTGAACGCTGCGGCTCAGCGTTGCTGCCAGCATCGATGACTAATCAGCGAATTACAACAATTAAATATTTCTGATAAGGTAATTTGGAAGCTCGGGGGTACACAACCGTGACCGTGACGGCCGCGCCATCACGGCACTAGTAGATGGCTCATCATCAATTATCGTCGTTGATAGGCCAGTCTCTTTACAATGTCGACTCGTTTCAACTAGATTGTGGTGTCGTACTCCGAGACGTACCCCTCGCGTACAAGACTTGGGGATCGCTTAACGAATTTGCTGACAATGTTATGATCATTTGTCATGCATTTACTGGTAGTGCCGATGTCGAGGACTGGTAAACCCTGCCAATGTGTCTATCATTGCAGTTTTGACCAACGTCTGTTCAAGGTGGGGTCCACTCATGGGTAGAGGAAAGGCTTTTGACCCAAATCGTTTCTTCATTGTGTGTATCAATGTGATGGGTTCTCCCTATGGTACTGTTTCACCCGTCACGATAAACCCAAGCACCGGAAAGCCTTATGGGCCCGAGTTTCCAGCTACGACTATCCGAGATGATGTCCGGTGAGCTACTACTGGTTTATTGCCCTTGAATAGCCTTGTAATGACCGTGGTTGCTAGTTTGCATAAGCATATGCTGGATCGTCTTGGCGTCTCGTCAGTTGCCGTGGTGGTCGGCGGTTCAATGGGCGGAATGACCGTGCTAGAATGGCCGTTATGCACGCCAAAGGGGTACATTCGGCATATCATCCCAATCGCCACCTCTGCACGTCACTCTGCGTGGTGTATCAGTTGGGGAGAGACCCAGAGACAAAGCATCTACAGCGACCCCGAATACGCGGATGGGTATTACACAAAGCAACCTACTTCAGGGCTTGCGGCTGCACGCATGACCGCATTACTGACCTACCGCTCGAGAGACTCCTTCGAAAGCCGTTTCGGACGCACGTCCCAGTACACCCACCCACCCGAACCGGCAGAAGTCGTCACGCCGCCACATTCTCCGCATTCAGCTCCCACGGATGCTCTCGCCGCTCACAACGATGGCCTCCGGAATGTGCAAACACCGTCGACATCTCCCGCTCCTATTTTCACCGCACAATCATACCTCCGTTACCAAGGAAACAAGTTTGTAACTCGTTTCGATGCTAATTGCTACATCCACATCACCCGCAAGCTTGATACGCACGACATCGCACGAGGGCGTGGCTCGTCGGCGGCCGTACTTGCGCAGCTCCCTCCACGAGCACTTGTCATCGGCGTTGAGACGGATGGGCTCTTCATGCTTTCGGAGCAGCGCGAGATTGCGGCCGGCATCCCTGATGCCGAACTTGTCGTGATCCAGTCACAGGATGGGCACGACGGTTTTTTACTCGAATTCGAGCAGATTAACACGCATATTTTGCGCTTCCTGAAGAGGGAATTTTCGGGATATTATCGGGATGGATCGAACGATGCGCCAACGGAGAGCTTCGAAATACGAAAGGCTAGCGTGTTTGGTGAGGCGGAAGTCGATCTGACACGCTGGTAGGCAGGCAGACTCTTCTGTTTAGTAAATGTCGGTATTTTTAGAGTACTGCGGCCCTTGACAATTGTAGACAGTCCCAGGCAGTCATTTGATCTTCGCGTACAAGAACAAAGGAAGTGCGATAACGTGGGAGAGTCGAGTCATAAATAAATAACGTACAAGACAAATACATAATGAGATCCTAGGGTACTTTCCGTGCTGTGTGGCTACGGTGGGTAAATAAGTGCTGATGCAGATCACAATTATACATGTAATAAACTCATTGTCCGAGCTGTGTGACGCGTTTTCCATCGTCGATGTCGTCGAAAAATTGGCCGAGCTCACCCTTCTCAAACCCCATTGAGGTGCTCCACATGCTATCTTGGCCTGTATTTGGAACCTTGAATGCAGGGAGTCCAGAACTTTGTTCGAAATTTAGGACGGAGGCTGACTGGGGGCTCGGGCCAGAAGTGTGTCTCTGTAGCTCATGATGAGGGTGTAAATTATGTGGTTTTGGATGTGGCGTGGGAGACATGATGAATGAC
>WNFO01002835.1_pt1 | contig 14444 bp, 14 predicted proteins | sample 5400251 | NCBI WGS metagenome assembly WNFO01 (sample SAMN13153354, study PRJNA577476) | soil metagenome | isolation source: 100 cm saprolite under Madrone tree | place: USA:California | collected 2016-06-14 | reverse complement strand
CTGTACGGCTGGCCGCCACCGTGTTCACGAAGGACATCACGCGCGACTTCAAGTTGCGCGTAAGTTGCATGTGGGTATTGTATGGGCCAGCTGCACGAATTCGCTGCACGAGAACGTACCATTCGGTGGGTACAAGCAGTCCGGCATCGGCCGCAAGCTGGGCGAATATGCCCTGAACAAGTGAGCATCATTCGTTCCCGTAATCCCTTATTCTGCAGGAACCTGATGCTTGTACTTTTTTTCTTCTTCTCTAACTTAGCTACACGAATGTCAAGGCGGTCCAAGTCAACCTCGGCGGGCGCATCTGAGAACATTAAGCGTGCTTGTGAGCGAGAAATGTCAAATCGAGGTTGCGGAAGTTTCTTGGGTACTGGCCACAGAATGTGCAATAGGGTTCATGTTCTGCTATACCATGGGGGAAAGTACTCATAGTATTAGCATGGTATGGTCGTTAGGAATGAATGTACCGTGGTTGACAAATCTTGGTTGTGCCACTTTTTTAAATCTAAATTTATATCCCGCGGCGCGTACAACGAAGCGCAGAGGCGGTCACGTAGACTACATGGTATGTATTGGCGTGTATAGTAGTGACAATGAGCCAGAGCTAGCTGACTATGGGCAGCGATAGCCTGAGGGTGTGATATGGTGGTCGTGTGGGTCGCATATGGCCACGCCCGTGCCAGTGGGCGTCAACAACGCGGGGTGTGCCGCACGTGCCCACGACGAAGTGAGAACCTTTCCCTTTCGTCTTTATCATGGCGTCTATCGAGAAGCTTGCCACCAAACAGTTTATTTTCGCACAATGCGGTATCTCCAATCATGTCGACAACCACCACCAAAACCTCACCTTCGCGCCTGGTCATATCCCACGAGAATCTACACTTCGACTACCCAGAGGCCGATGTTATCCTTCGTTCTCGTGACTCCTACGAATTTCGCGTACTCAAGATTTATATCATCCATAATTCTTCAATTCTTGGAGAAAAAGCCTTAATCTCGCCCAACCCCCAGCCTAAACCAACCTCTTCCACAATCCCTGCAGACTCCGATGTCGACTCGGGGCCTGCAACAAACGCACTTCCTGTAGTCCAACTTCCCATCGAGGGCGCCATCCTTTTCAGTCTTCTCACCTACATCTTCCCCGTACCGCCAGTCCTCCCGTCAACTGTTGAGCAGGTCATGGAACTCTTATCGGTTGCTCAATCGTACAAGATGGACGTCACTCTGACTCACATCAGGAACCACATCGCTCAGCAGGAACCGCCATTCACCCGGGAAGGGACTGCATTCCTAATTTATTCCTTTTCCCATAAGCACGGCCTTCGTACCGAAGCACTCCAGGCAGCGCGATGCACCTTGAATTTCGCAACTTTGAATATCCAGCATCTGGCCGAGGAGGAGAAGCTTGACATTATACCAGGCGCCTTTCTCCTTGAACTTTGGAAATACCACAAGAGAGTTCGGTTAAATCTCAAGTCGGACCTTAGAGTATTTATTAAATCAAATGTACTCACGATATTTGGAGATTCAAGCTGTGAATCGCTCACCAGTTCCGGTATCCCTTCATGGCTCGGAAGCTACATCTTCAACATAGGAAATTCTTATGCTCCCGGCTTCCTCGACCCCACCGACTTTCACATGGAGCTTGTAGAGCATAGTCAGAAGTCAATTTTGAATGGCGGGTGCGCATCTTGCTCAGGTATATCTCGAGAGAAGATACGTGAAATTTGGGGTGCTTTGACGGCTGCTGTTCACAATAGCATATCCAAGGTCAGTGTTACTTATGTAGCTGCGTACCTAAAGGTTCTGAACACCTCCCTAGACTGAGTCAGATTTCAAATTCGTCATTCATGGAACGAGCTCTGAAGGTCAGGCCATATCAATTGGTGAAGCTACTTCTCGACAGAAGTATTCAGATATGCCCAACGCCGATGTCATCCTCCGGTCATCCGATCTTGTCGATTTCCATGTACACAAATCGGCATTGGTCGCATCATCACCCGTCTTTAGAGACATGTTCTCTCTCCCTCAGCCCCCAGATGATGCGCCCGAAGCTCTTCCCGAGGTGTACCTATCAGAATGCGCGAATACCTTGAATGGTCTTATTTCATTTCTGTACCCCGTAGCCCCCGAAATTCCTGACTACGGTGACGATATCTTAACTCTGCTCGCTGCTGCCACGAAATACGACATGGATGCGGTCCAATCCTCTATCCGCGCAGGGGTTAGTCGCAAGAAGTTACTTTCGGGCGGGGCGTTCCATGTGTATGCAGTCGCGTACAGCAAAGGGCTTATTCCAGAAACGGCAATCGCAGCTCGCAACACTCTGGGTTACCCACTAACATTCGAGGCTCTCGGTGATTCATTGCGGTTATTCGAAGGTGGGGCACTGTGTGACCTCACCGACTTTCGCCTGCGTAGCATAGACAACTTTTCTTCAAACCTGAACTCGTTCTCATGTCGCGCTAAAGGACCGTCGAAAATATGGGTGGGCTGTCCCACAGCCAAAGGCGGAAAAAATGCCTCCAATCTTCCTACATGGTTGGAGTTTCTCCACTCTGGACCCATACAGGCGCGCAAATTCTCCGAGACTATTCCCACGTCTGCGCAACTCTGCGACAGGTACATGAAGGCCCTTCAGAGCCACGTGAAGGAAAAGGATTGCAACTTCTGCATGAAGGTGCACACGCTAGAAGGTGAAAAATATTGCGACAACTTGAGGGAAATTTCGACGCCGGGACTGGCATGGAACGCCCCAGCTCCGACTTCGGGAGAAAGACCTGGGGTTCTGAGAACAGCGTAAAATTAGTAAGTAGAAACTAATTCTCCCTTGACGGAGCCTAACTGGTTCGATGGCAGTCCGAGAAGTCCATAACGGTATCGTCTCTGTTGAAGTGACAAATGATCTCGGTACCTGTGCATGTGCAGACAGAAATTCATTCTCTTCGAAGTTTTTGATAGTTTTGTTCGAGTTTGATAAATTCTGAGCAACTCCCGAGATACCCAACTCCGGTGATCACATCTTGGCTGTGCTCGCTGCTGCCGCGAAACACGACATGGTTACGATACGATCCTCCATCCGCACCGAGATCGTTCGCAGGAAGTTAACTTGCGCTGGGGTATTCCGTGTGTACGCCGTCGCGTACAGGAAAGCTTTTTCCGGAAATGGCGATGGCAGCCCGCCAAAATCTGGGCCACCCGGTAACCTTCAAGGCTTTGGGCAATGAATTGTGGTTATTCAAAGGGTGGGCACTGAGCAGGTTCTCTTTGTGCATAGGACAACTCTCAGAGTGTCTCATGGAGCCTTCAAAAATCTGGGTAAGCTGTCCCACGGCCTATAGCGGGGATGATGCCAGTGTCCACTTTCTTCCTTCCTTAATGCCATGTTGCGCAACTTTGCGACAAGTACTTGAGGGCCTTCCAGAGCCATATCAAGGAATATGATTGCCAATTTTGCATGAAGGTGCATGTAATGGACAGTGAAAAATTCTGCGCCAAGTTGAGGGACGTTTCGCCGCAAGTGTGGAACGTCCCAGCTCGTATGTAGGGGGAGAGACCTGGGAGTCTGAGAACAAGATGCAATCTTCAAGTAGAGCCTGACCCTTCCTTGGCTCAAGAACCTAACTCATCGAATAGCAGGTCCGATTCTTCCTGATTACTTTGTTCGTTTAATATGTTCCAGGAAACTGGCTTGCATCTCTCCCGGCCGGAGGTGTCCCAAAATTTACTAAACGTGAAGTGTGACAAGTGTTGACGCTTATGTATTAAGTAATGTATAACCAAAACCCAGCCTTTGTGATGTCGGATCACAGATCCGGGGATGAACGGGTTTGCTACACCACCGACAGCTTCTGCCGTCGGGGCGCCCGGGCCGTATATTCTCACGATCATCGCGCTTGTTTATCGATATCAATCTTATCATGGCATCTATCGACCCCGAGCATCTTGCTACAGCAATCGTTTTTTTGCAGGACACAAATATCTCCATTTATGTCGACAGCCGCCGCCGAAGCACCGCCTTCACACCCACCGGCCATATCTCACGAGAATCTGCTCTTCGACTACCCGGAGGCCGACGTTGTCCTTCGTTCTCGTGACTCCTACGAATTTCGTGTGCTCAAGATTTTTATCGTCCATGGCTCTTCAATTCTTGGAGAAAAAGTCTTAATCTCGTCCAACCCCCATCCTGAGCCAACCACTTCTACAATCCCTGCAGACTCCGATGGCGACTCGGGGCCTGCAACAAACGCACTTCCTGTAGTCCAACTTCCCATCGAGGGCGCCATCCTTTTCAGTCTTCTCACCTACATCTTCCCCGTTCCACCAATTCTTCCATCGACTGTTGAGCAGATCATGGAACTCCTATCGGTTGCTCAATTGTACAAGATGGACGTCATTCTGACCCACATTAGGAACCACATCGCTCAGCAGGATCCGCCATTCATCCGGGAAGAGACTGCATTCTTAATTTATTCCCTTTCCCAGAAGCACGGCCTTCGTACCGAAGCACTCCAGGCGGCAAGATGCACATTGACGTTCTCAAGTTTGACTATCCAAGATCTGGCCGAGGAGAACAAACTTGACATGATGCCAGGCAGCTTTCTTCATGAACTCCGGAAATATCATCAAAGAGTTCGGTCGAATCTCGCGTTAGACCTAGATGAATTCAAAAAATCAAATGCGCCCACGATATTGGGAGTTTCGAGCTGTGAATCGACTACCGATTCGGGCCTCCCTGACTGGCTTGATAGCTACATTTCCAGCATCGGAACAGCTCGTGTTCCTGCCCTTCTCGACCTTGCCGACTTTTATGCAAAGTTCTTCGGGCATATTGAGGATCTAAGGCCGTTTGGCGACTGCGCATGCTCAGGTATGCTCGGAAAGAAGATGCGCGCGATTTGGGAGGCGTTAACGGCTGTTGTTCACGGTAGCATAGCGAAGGTCAGACTGATCTATGTAGCTGGCTATCGCCCCAAGGACCTGAATACCTTTACAGGCTGAGCCACATTTCTCACTCCCTGTCGAAGAAACAACGTCCGAAGGCCGAGACATCCTAGCGTGGGGAATTACTTCTCCACCTCCACCGAAGTATTCAGATATGCCCAATGCAGATATCATCCTCCGGTCATCCGACCTCGTCGATTTCCATGTACATAAATCGGTACTGGTCGCATCATCACCCGTCTTTAGAGACATGTTCTCTCTCCCTCAGCCCCCAAATGATGCACCCGAAGCCCTTCCCGTGGTGCACTTAACAGAATGCGCGGAGACGTTGAATAGTCTTGTTTCATTGCTGTACCCCGTAGCCCCCGAAATTCCCCACTACAGTGACGATATCTTAACTCTGCTCGCTGCCGCCACGAAATACGACATGGACGCGGTTCAATCCTTCATCCGCGCAGAGGTTAGCCGCGAGAAGTTACTTTCATTACCCTACGAGGGCTGGGCGTTCCATGTGTATGCAGCCGCGTACAGCAAGAGGCTTGTTCCAGAAATGGCAATCGCAGCTCGCAGCACTCTGGGTTACCCACTAACATTCGAGAGTCTCGGTCATTCATTGCGATTGTTTGAAGGCGGGGCACTGCGTGACCTCGCCGACTTTCGCTTGCGCAGCATAGACAACTTTTCTTCAAACCTGAAGTCGTTCTCAGGTCGTGTCAAAGGACCTTCGAAAATATGGGTGGGCTGTCCCACGGCCAAAAGTGGAAAAAATGTCCCCAATCTTCCTACATGGTTGGAGTTTCTCTACTCTGGACCCACACAGGCGCGCAGATTCACAGAGACTATACCCACATCTACGCAACTCTGTGACACGTACATGAAGGCACTGCAAAGCCATGTGAAGGAAAGGGATTGCAACTTCTGCATGAAGGTCCACACACTAGAAGGTGATAAATACTGCGAAAAGTTGAGGGAGATTTCGACGCAGGCATGGAACTTCCCAACTCCGACTTTGGGGGAAAGACCTGGGACTCCGAGAACAGTGTAAATTCGTAAGTAGAAACTAAATTTCCCTTGACCGAGCCTAACTGGTTCGATGGCAGTCCGAGCAGTCCATAACGGTATCGTCTCTGTTGAAGTGAGACAAATTATCTCGGTACCTGTGCACGTGGACAGAAATCCATTCTCTTCGAAGTTTTTTTTCGAAGTTTTTTTGGTCGTTTTGGTCGGGTTTGACTCGGATATATTCTGAGCAACTTACTCTTGCGTTCTTCGGGACTGTCCTATAATTTATGCGGCCAGTGTTGGAACTCATGTATTATGTTCAACCCATCCCCAATCTATGTGACGTCAGATCCAGCAACCATAAACCAGGGGACGTACTAACATCGTACGCAGTACATGATCCACTCCTGCCAATAGCACCAAGTTTCTTGTTGGCGACTCGGAGAGCCGGCGTTACTAAGTTCCAGTGGCTAACCTGAAGGACAAGTGTACAAGCGTCGCACCTACTACTCTGGGGGTGGTGGAGATATCCGTGTAACGGCGGCGAAGGCACGCGTCCTTGCACAGGACAAAAAACTAACTGAATGTTAAGGGAGCGCACGACTCCCACAGGGTGGCTAAAGGACAGGAAGTCCTTACTAGCCTAGGTACTCCTCGGTCAGGTACAGTGTGCACAAGTAGTAAAGTTAGCGTATTAACCTCAGCTGTGAGAATGAGCTGAGGTCTACGGTCGTCCTTTTATCCCATTTTCTGTCTTGTTCCCCAAAATAAAAGAGCCCGCCCCAACGTATTAAAAAGGAAACAGAGAGACTAAAGTGGAAAAACTGCAAGAGGGGGAAAAAAAAGCAAGCAGAGTGATGCAGTGAAAGGGGAAAGGATGGGATTGGAACGCATCCATTTTACAGTCATTTTACAATGTAATACTCTCAGTATTTAGCTGACTGAACTTCAAGAAAATTCCTAATTTTACTTATCAGTACTCAGCTGCTTAACGTGCTTAAATTAGCTTGAATTGAGACTTACTGTTTGGTTTACCACGCTTATTATGTAATAAGCAAGCTAAGCCTGGTAAGTTTTTTTTCCTGATGAATTGTACTGTACAATGGGGGGTCGCGTGCGAGTGCGGCTCTCTCCTGTCTTATAGGGGCCTGACACGATAAATGAACTTTCCTCCGAGGGATACAGTTCTCCAATCATGTCGACAGTCGCCACCCACTCGCTGCCTTCACGCCCATTCATTTCCCACGAAAACCTACTCTTCAACTATCCGGATGCCGACGTTATCCTTCGTTCTCGAGACTCCCACGAGTTTCACGTGCACAAGATTTATATCGTCCACGCCTCTCCAATACTTGGAGAGAAAATCTTAACCTCTCCCAATCCTCAGCCTGAGCCAACTCCTACGATTTCTGCGGAGCGGGATGTCGAGGGTGCTGTGGCAAATGCACTTTGCATGGTCCAGCTTCCCATTGAGGGTGCCATCCTTTTCAGTCTTCTCACCTACATTTTCCAAGTACCGCAAGTCCTTCCATCAACCGTTAGGCAGGTCATGGAGCTCCTATCGGTCGCTCAAATGTACAAGATGGACAACGTACTGACTCAAATCAGGAACCATATCGCTCGGCAGGAGCCACCATTCATCCGGGAAGAAACTGCGTACCTTATTTACTCCCTTTCCCTGAAACATGGTCTTCGTACGGAAGCACTCCGGGCTGCACGACGCACGTTGGGTATCTTAAGATTCACTATCAATGATCTGGCCAAGGAGAACAGGCTTGATGTGATGCCGGGCGCTTTTCTTCATGAGCTCTGGAAATATCACCAACGAGTTCGTTCAAATCTCACGATAGACCTGGGTGAATTCAAAAAATCAATTGTGCCCACGATTCCGAAATGTCGCTCGCCCACCGATTTGGGTCTCCCTTGCTGGCTCGATGCCTACATTTCCGACATAGAATCAGCTTGTGTTCCCACCCTCCTCGACATCAATGACTTCTACAATGCGTTATCAATGCATCTTAACGAATACGTACATGGGTGCCATAGTTGCATGTATTCACTCAGAAGCAACATACGTGAGCTTTGGAAGGCTTTGACGACAGTTGTTTATGGTAGCATAGTCAAGGTCAGAATCACTTTTTTCGTATTGCCCCAAGAACCTGAACGCCTCTACAGGCCGAGTCAGATTTCCCCCTTCTCGTTGAGGGGACGAGGTCTGAGGGCCAAACCAGACAAACTCGTGAAGCTACCTCTCTACTACTAAAGTATTCAAATATGCCTAATGCAGATGTCATTCTCCAATCATCCGACCTCGTCAATTTCCGTGTCCATAGTTCGGTGCTGGTCGCATCGTCCCCCTTATTTAGAGACATGTTCACTCTCCCGCAACCTCAAGACGGTACACGACCAGCACCCTACGAGCTTCCGGTTGTGCATCTATCTGAGGATGCGGAGGTCCTGAACAGCCTTTTTTCAACGTTGTATCCCGTACCTCCCGAAATTCCCCACTCCAGAGACAATATCCTGGCTCTGCTCGCTGCTGCCAAAAAATATGACATGGATGCGGCTCAATCCGCTATCCGCATGGAGATTAATCGAAAGGGGTTGCTTTCGTCAACCAATGCTGCTGAAGTATTTCAGGTGTATGCCGTCGCGTGCAACAAAGGGCTGATTCCAGAAATGGAGAGCTCAGCCCGCCTCAGTTTGGCCTACCCGCTAACCTTCGAAAGTCTCGGGGATGCATTGCAGTCATTCGAAGGTTGGGCACTACGTGACCTCGCCAACTTTCGCCGGCACAGCATCCGCACCTTTGCCTCAAACTTGAAAATATTCTTAGAGTGTCGTTCGGGACCTTCAAAAATATGGGCAGGCTGTCATGGGGCGGAAACACGTCCTTATTGGTTGAGTATCTGCCTTCGCACACCTAACTTGGAGGACCCGGACAGTTTTACCAAACCCATCCCCACTACCGCGCAGCTTTGTGACATGTACTTCATGGCCCTCCAGGTACACATCGAGCAAATTGATTGCAATTCTTGCATGAGGGTGCACATACTACGAGGTAAAGAATACTGCGAAAAGCTGAAGGGCGTTTCCGAGTCAGCGCAGGTGTGGAACGTCTCAACCTGCAACTCCAATATTTAGGGAATGGCCTCAGGCGTGGAACCCGAACAATAATGTGTACTAGGTAGACACTAAATTTCCTCGACCTAAGCAAGGACCTAAGGTCCACCGATTGACCAGTAACGGTATTTTTCGTGTTGACGTGAGACCATCTCGTTGGTATTGCTTAATACCTGTGCATGCGCACATAGAAATTGATTTTCAAGCCTTTCTTGTTACTTTGTCAAAGCACGTACGGCGTTACATACTCTCTCAGTGCCAGCCATGAACGGACCGGCAATTTCCGGGCCACATCTGTTCTTTAGGAGGTCCAATTCTAATTTCACGTGATATACGATCCCATACAGTACTGTTACCAGCTGCGAAAGCGAAACCTCACCAGTGGCTAACCAGTGGCGCTGGAATATGTTGTGGACCATCACGGTGACCCGCCCAGGAATGCAAACCGTACCCTCCCCACGTCCATTGCTGCTCCCTTGCCATGTCAACTGTTCTATCGCTTCCAGAAGAGCTCGTCATTGAGATTTTGCTAAAAGGGGATCACAAGATGCTCTTGACCTGTCAGAGGGTGCGTGACTGGTTATGCCCATTCGTCGACTTCCTTTGTGACCCAAAAGCAACTACAGGTCTGTCGCACGTTCAACGTCATAATCAGAGATTCTCTCGCTCTACAATACACAATCTCGTTGGCCGCCTGTGGCATGCAGGATGACTTGTCGATCATGCTCTGTCAGGGAACAGCGGAACGACTCCAAAGGCTGCGCGAGCATGAGGCTGCTTGGAGGGAAATCGCATGGTCCGGCGGCGGCGTCATAACACACGCGGCTGCTTGCGATTTCCCCACCGCCATCTCCGGAAGCGTGCTCGCGTTTCTGAAACAATACGATGGTGGCTTTTCCAACTCGGGAGTGGGCGATCGGCTCTTCCTTTTGCGCATCCCGTCGAAGCTCCGAGGAATACCTGGAGAGAGCTGGGAGTTGAATGGTCTTGGAGAGATGTCGAACCTCTGCATTGATGCGGCTCAGGATCTTCTCCTGTTTCACAGGTACGTACTGAACCAAGCGCTCAGTTGATCTGTGATCTGTGACGATGGCGGATCCAACACAGGGCTGGGTATTTTCACATCCGCGCGCTGTCATCAGGGAAAGTCCATCCTGCAGTCCTTCATTCCGGCGCGTTTGATATGGGCATGGGTACGGCCGATGTGGCCGGAATACCGGTTATCTGTTGCGATCACCTGGCCGCCATTGTGCACGAGCGTGCCTGGTTACAGGCTACACTAATCGTCAATGCGACGGTCATTGTTTGGGATTGGAGAACGGGAAAGCAAGTGGTGGTCCTTGTTAGCTCTCACCCACACCCACGGCCAACGTTCACCACTTACATCGTTTTCAGCGACCACTATTTGCACGTCTTTGCCGTGATATCGCTTTCCTCGATGAAATGCATCTTCTCATACCGGCTTCGGCGGCCGACTCTATGCTCAAGCCAGGGCAGAACTATGAAATCATGCTCGTCGTATACAAGTTCGAGAAATCCGCAGACCAACAAACTGTCCCCCCGATTTCATACTGTTTCCGCATAGTTCTTCCCGTGCGGACGGGTCTTGCCACTTTCCGCCAAGTGCACATCAGCGTCAACACGGCCTCGTTCTCCCCGCCCACCAATTCCAACTTCAGTTCCAATTCATCCCCACGAGGATACTTTTATGCGGACCCGAAGGATCGTATCATTACTCTTGAAATAACGGACGACAATTGGATACAGAATATGGCAGAAACGGCGGAGCTCTGCGTCCCCGCGCGCACCTTCCTCGCCTACATTGCCGCGCACCCGCCGGCAGAGCCGGCATCTCCGTGCAGTGGACCCGTTGTCGATGTGCCGTGGGAAGAATGGGGACCCCACGGAGCGCATCTCGTGCGCACTGCAGACCAGACGTACATCATCCGTCGTCCACGTGCATGCGGCATGCGGGTCCTAGGCGCTTCCCTAAGCAAGAAATCCGTCGTCCTGGCGGATTACCATCCTGGGCGCGTAGCACGTGGCGCCACCGCCGACTCCAACGACAGTGCAAGCTTAAGCACGAACGGTGGTGTTACCTCCTCGGACTCCGCCGCTGTCGCCGCTCGTGTGCGTGCACGAGGGCCAATCCCGGCTCCAGCTCCGGCCCAGCTGCCTGTTAGAGTCGGCACGGTTTCCTCTAAGAGCCGCCCAGCGTCGGGGACGACAACGCTGACGCGAATGTCACGCTGCTTTCCGCGCCTGGTGTGCACCACGAAGGAAGTTCCGCTGCCACCTGAACTACAAAAAACGTCTGAGAGCCCGTGGACGATGCTGTGTGAGGACGCACTGCTGGCGTTTGAGGTGAGTGGTTGAGATTTTCGGCGTATCGGCTATCGTGGGGTGGATAATATTTCTCAACTTTAATTTATAGTATGTACCGGACGGCTTCGAAATCAGCAGAATGTTTGCGTATACGTTCTGACAGACGGAGCTGTGTGGCGCCACTCGGCGAGCATCGACATCTACTTTTACTTTTACTATCTATCAGTGTTGGGGAATCTATAATCCGACCTTCTCCCCGCGTCTCGGGGCATTTACATCCATTTTTCCGAGTTTAGACGAAGCCGTATCTCAAGAGCTTGTTTGCATGGGTTGGTGGATGGGCTATATGTATGTCATTGTATATTGCAGCATATATCTGGGGGTGTGGTACTACTTTAGTACAGCGTCACGATCAGTACGATTCTTTTTTCTTGGGAGAGATCGCAGAAGCCATTCGGAAACGATTCATCAACACCTGTAGTACAGCTACATAACGTGTCGAATGAAGACAACATGTATCGCATCATCTGCCTGCGCTAGCTCTGACATACGCAATGGCATTACGATGGCCCAACTGGGAGGTGCTGTAGTATTCGGCACCGATATGAATGATTCACTGAGTACCGGGTGCGCAAATGGGCTAAGGCGGCATGAAAACCGAGTCTGTCGCAGCTTTGCGATGACCCCCCAAAGGAATTCTATGAACAGTAATAGTTCCGTTTATCTGTTCAGAAGCGAGCACTGTGCCACAGTGGTTTCAATGAGCCCGTGAAAGTCCTCCAGTCTTTGTATTTCGGAAAACCAGCTAAAATGATTAGTGTGCCCTTATTGAACTGGTAGTACATACTGTACAGTAGTTCCTCGATTGTTGTTTCACTTCCCGATCCAGGATCAGCCAGGGAACTCGGTTCGTTTTCGGTACCTTGGATCTGCACGATGCTATGGGGTCTGGACTCGGCGAGGAACAGATCGTGATGACACCGCCATACGCGCATGTACAGAGAAAGCATTCGTGATACAAGTATCGTACATTCGTCGTGATCGAGACATAGAACAATGCGAGCGACTTGTCGTAATTGATAACACTAATGTCGTAGAGGTAAGCTTCCCATTCCCCTTATATCTGTCCACGTTCCTACCGCGGTGACTGCGCTCAATCAAAAATGTAACCACCATCGACGGAGATCTGTTGTAATGTTAGGTAGATCTCGGCAAGAGGTAGAGAAAATGGACATACACATTGGCCTTCACGGGCGTAAACGACAGAGCCGGGTGAATAAATGTGACGGTTATTAAGAAAAAGTCCACTTTACCAGTGACGAAACCAGCACTCTCAGAGGCGACATAAGACACCAAGGCAGCAATTTCCTCTGGAGCTCCGATGCGCTGAATTGGCGTGCCGAATGAAGCCTTCGGTAAAAGTACTTTCTGAGGTCCAGTCCATTTCAGAGATTGAAATCATACTCACAGCGGCACTCTTAGCCTTTGAATCAAAGTCTGTGCCAGGTTGGGCGGCAAGGATCCACTCAGCTGATGGTGACATTTAGCCTTGTCAGATTTGCTGAGGTGAAGCAGAGGAGAGGACTTACTTAGGCGAGTATTTATCACGCCAGGAGCATAAGCGTTTACGGTAATTCCGTATTTCCCGAAATCGGAAGCTTCAACGATCCTTCGTCAATAAATCCATGATCCACGGAGAGCTCTGGATGCGACGTACCAGCTGCTTGGGTCAAACCGCGAATAGCAAACTTGGATGCACTGTATGCAGGAGCGATGACAGAACCTGCTCCCATGATGTGAGCAAATCTTGACATTGCTTATTGAGATCAAATGAAACAACTCGGACCCTTTTTGCCTGCTGCCGAACATGCTCCTGAACACTTTCACATCAACATGTGCCTGGGGAAGGATAGGAAAACTTTGCACCGATGATACGACCACCGCGACCTTGAGCGATCATCTGCTTCGCTACATGCTTATAGCACAAGAAGGTGCTGCGAGCGTTGACGACCATCAAACGGTCAAAGTCGTCGACGGTCGCTATGCACCTTTTAGAGGATGGTTATTGGGCACAATTTCATGACTCACTATCCAGAATCTGCTGATGAATTGCTATTCCCGCGTTCGCGACTATCTAATAGTACATTGAAGTTAAAGCACATTGCCAACTAGCCGTCAGCAGAAGAACTTACAACGTCGAGACCGCCCAGATTTTGAACAACTTGTTGAATTATCTTCTCGACGCCTGCCTCGAGAGACACATCGGCGGGAACGGCGACTGAGCGCCGTCCTTTGCTCTCGATTTCCCGCACAACGTCATCCAACTCGGATGTGCTTGGTATGTCGTTGACCGCTACATCCAAGCCATCCTCGGCAAGGCGAAGGGCGATCGCACGACCAATTCCGCGTGCAGCACCAGTGACAAGTGCTACCCTGGTAGTCATTGGGACAGTAGTTGGCAGGAGGGCACTCTCGCTGAATACGCTTTTTATGGCTAACTGTGAACAGCCGACTTCTTTATCTTATTAAACATGTGGATGTTACATGGCACCCATGGAAGAACACAAATGACATACAACAATCTTCTGATCTTCTGAGCCGACAAATTGCGAGATTGGTATCCCCTCATAGCTTACTGCCCGTATCAATATCTCCCTCGAGCAGCTACAACGAAGCCTACTTCAGCGAACCTCTGATGTTCAGAAATGTCATACGCACCTGCGTTCATGAAGCACATGCCGCCCGCGGATGAAAATTCACCTCTACAGCGGACGTGAAGATCCGCAAGCTCTTCATTAGTTCCCTCAGCCTCGACGACAACTGTGCCACGGCAACCAGGATCCACAACACGTCGTTCTTTGTTTGGGAGAATGATCATAGGAACGCCACTGGGTGATAAGAAGATTGTAAATGAAGAACGGTGGACCCATCACACTACTTTGGGATACACGCCCTGTGGAATGCGATGCAATGCATTGAGAAAACTTCGGTGAGCCAGACAACAAATCTCTCACGGGTTTCCGAGTCTTGTTCGCACGCGATCTTGCAGC
>WNFO01021792.1_pt1 | contig 14446 bp, 8 predicted proteins | sample 5400251 | NCBI WGS metagenome assembly WNFO01 (sample SAMN13153354, study PRJNA577476) | soil metagenome | isolation source: 100 cm saprolite under Madrone tree | place: USA:California | collected 2016-06-14 | reverse complement strand
TTATTGCGCGTTAGCTCGCCCTCTTCGATCGCTTTGTTAATTCGCGTCAGATCTTGATAAACGATTCTACCCGCTCCCAGATTAAGATGGCCAACTTCCGAGTTGCCCATTTGTCCCTCGGGCAGCCCGACGTCAACGCCACTCGCGCTTAGTCTGGAGCATGGATAATCGCGGTAAAGCTTGTCGTGAAAAGGAGTCGAGCCGAGCAGCGTTGCGTCTCCATTCTGGTTGCGCTTGTCCCAGCCGCCTGGATTGATGCCCCAGCCGTCGCGAATGATCAGCATCACCGGACCACCCATACGTCGCGCACTTTGCCGACGAATGCGAAGGCCGACAAGCGGTTCTTTCGTTGACAACCGAACAGACGCGCGCCTACATCGCCCTCGTGAAATGGCGCAATCAATTGCTGGCGCTTTTTTGCCTGCTGGCGTTTGCTGGAGTGGGTGTCCTTTATTTCCAACACTGGGTTATCCGGAAACCTTTCGGAATTATTTTATTTGTCGGAGAAGGGCTTTCACCTGCCCGGCTCGCGCCTACGCGTGCCTATGCTGCCGGTGCGGGCACGCGCTTGAATTTGGATTCGATGGCTCATGCAGCTTTGGTGATGAATTACTCGAAGGATTTCGCCGCTCCCGATCAAGCAGCTGCCGCAACCGCAATCGCAACAGGTGAAAGGGTGACCAATCGCGCCCTTGCCATCAATGGCGATGGGAAACCTATCAAGAGCATCGTTGAGCTCGCGCGAGAACAGGGACGAGCCACAGGGTTGGTGACAGATATAAAGCTTACTGATCCGACCAGCGCGGCTTTTTACGCGCACCCGAGCGAGTCGACCGATGCCGAGAAGATCGCGGCTGAGTTTGTGGATCGAGGGAACATCGACATCGCAATGGGTGGCGGCGCGGCGCAATTTCTTCCGGCCACAAAAGGCGGCGACAGACAAGACAGTCGCGATCTCTTGCTCGAACTTCGCGGCAACGGATTCGATATTGTTCGAACACGAACCGAGCTGGAAACAATTCCCGCGTGGCGCAGGCCGAAACTCGTTGGTGTTTTTGATGATGGAGATCTGGCGTTCACGAACCAGGTAGAAGAGAGAACTCACCAGCCCAGTCTTTCGGATATGGTACGGCGAGCTATCCAATTACTTCAATATAACCCCGGCGGCTATTTACTGGTTATCGATGCAGGGCTGATGCGCAAAGCAGCACAGGAAAACAACGGAGAAAGAACCTTGAGCCAAACAGTCGAACTGGACCGAGCAGTTGGCATTGCACGAAGCTATGGAGGACCAAGATCGACAATCGTAGTTTGCGGCGATGTGGCAATCGGTGGACTAAGCTTGAATGGCTTTCCTTTTCGCAAAGATAGCGGCATCGCATTGCTGGGCTTTAATTCAGCCGGCCAGCCTTGGATCACTTGGGCAACCGGTCCCCACGGCAGCAAGTCATATGGCCCGGCGAAAATACCGGGCAAAGACACAGGCGACACGCAGCAATCGGAGCAGCCGGAGCCGGCGGCGTTCTACACGAGATCGGCGCTGGTCACGGTCGAAGACGTCGTCGCCTTCGGCAGCGGCCCTGGAACAGACGCACTGCAAGGCGTAGTAGACAGCACAGTTATTTTCACAACTCTGCGCGACGAGCTTTGATAAACAACGTAGCCGCGATCGTCGAGCGCAGCGGCGTTGCGCGGGGGGAAGCTATTATGGCCGACGTCAGCGGCCATGACCATGATATATTGATTCGATCCTCCTTACTTTCGCGTCTCGCGGTAAGGCATCGCCAATTGGTAAAGAGCTATCTCTTGCTCGAGTTCCACGGCTAATGAGTGACCACCATCCATCCGCGCTAAATGCATCGCCGCCCGGGCAGTTTCAATCGCTTTTCCAAATTCTCCATTCTCCGCGTACGCCGCGGCCAAGGTACGCAGCACAAGCGTGTTCTTACCTCCCGACAGTTGATCAGATTGCTTGGCAAGCTCAACCGCCTTCGTACCGTTTCGGTATGATCCATCGGAACACGTGGCCAGCACCCAAGCCAGATTAGTCAAGGCAGGAACCGATTGTGGAGAAATCTGCAGCGCCTTTTCATAATTTTGGATTGCTTCGGCTGTTTCGCCTTTTTCATCGAGCGCAATGGCCAGGCTCGTCTGAGCATCTGCATTCTCGGGCTGGATCGATATGGCGGCTCGACCGTGGGTGATCGCGGCGTCAATCTCGCCTTTTTCGAGAAAGACATTGCTCAGGCTGTAATGAGGGATGAAGTAATCAGGCCGTACTGCAAGCGCGTTTTGATAATGAATGATAGCCTCGTCGATATGTCCCTTTTGGACCAATGCGTTGCCAAGGGCAACTTGCGCATCGGGATCGTTTGGTTCCGCTGCGACGGCTTTGTTGCAGTGGGCGAGCGCTTCGTCCACCTCACCCTTCCCTAAAAGCGCGGTGCCGAGATTGTAGTCGGCGTCCCAAAAATTGGGCTGCATTTGCAACGTTGTCCGATAATGGGCAATTGCCTCGTCGAGCTGGCCCTTCTGGAAAAGCACGATGCCCAAATTATTGTGCGCCATCCAGCTAGTGGGATTTCTCACCAGAGTGGTTCGCCACAGCGCTTCGATGTCGCCATACATCGCACTTTGCCGCCACGCTAGGACGGCTAACGTGGCAAGCACGCCCACCGCGGCGCTCAGAATCAAACCGCGACTTTGCTTGAATGCATCGGCGAAAGTGACCACGGCTGCTGAGGCCAGCGCGATCGGTCCGATGCAACCCAGATATTGGTAATGATCCGCCACAAACGTGTAGCGAAACGTGTAAAGCATGATGAAGCCGAGGACTGGACTGAGCGTGGCGACGAAGAATGCGGCGGCGACCTCGAGACTGCGTCCAACATACCGCCTCAGGAAGTAAACCATCACGCACAGCAAGATTCCCGCCAGCAACCATGTGTAGTCCAGCAGGTGCGCCGCTGAGATGTTCCATCTTGGATAAATGAAAGTCAGATTGGACGGCCAGATGAGTTTGCTCAGATAAAACCAAAAGGCCCGACTCGCGACCAGGACCCGCTCAATCGGGTTCAGGAACGCAAAGACCGCTCGGCTTGTACCCTGATGGTATCGCTCCCACCACATCGCTAACAAGCCCATCGCCAAGCCCAGAATCAAAAAAGGCACGATCTGAAGAATTCGCTCGCGATTGATCGGCTTTTTTTGAATCCATAGAATCAAGAACAATGCCGCCGGGAGTGTACAGGCCGTTGTTTTCGCCGACAGTGCGAGCGCATACAGGACCAAAGCAAGCCAGTAAAAGCGCCAGCGCCGTCTCGTGCCTTCATCAACAAACGCGATCCATGCAAGGAGCGTGAGAAGAAAGAAAAAGCCCATCAGCACATTTTTGCGTTCGGTGATCCAGGCCACCGATTCCACCTGCACGGGGTGCAGAGCAAAAATCGCTCCCGCGAGCCAGGCGCCCGGCACGTTCAAGCGCGCCAGCACCCGCCACACCAACAACGCGTTCGCAACATGAAGCAGAAGATTGACCCAATGGTAGCCGGATGGGTTCAGTCCCCAAAGTGCGCGCTCGATTCGAAACGTGGTATAAACCAGCGGGAAATACTGAGAAGGCGAATCCAGCGAAAACCAAATCCGCCGTAAACCATCGGATGCAGTCAGCAGATCGTTATTTGTCACATAGGCATCGTCATCCCATAGGAACCCGCCATTCCACGCAGGTCGATACACAAGGATCGTCAAGGCCGCCAGAAGCAGGCCAAAAATGCAGGCACGAGTGCGTGGAGAAAAGATGAGTTCAGAAATCTTGCGCAGGATTGCTATATTAGGCGCCATTTCGAAAACACGCAGTGCAATGGAAATCGCTCAGTTGCAAGCCGACCCTTTTCATTGGAAAAACACCTTTCGTGACGCATAAGATCGATATCAACGGCAAAGCGTTGCGTTTTGGCTGGTGCGTCCTGGCAGTAATCGTTTTCGGCCTCGTCCTGGCAATCCGGATTCGCCTTCTGGGAATTCCGCTTGAGCGCGACGAAGGCGAATACGCTTATGCCGGCCAACTAATGCTGCAAGGCATCCCCCCATATAAGCTCGCTTATAACATGAAGTTTCCGGGAACGTATACCGTCTACGCCGTGATTATGTTAATCTTCGGACAAACAATCCTTGGAATTCACTTGGGTTTGCTCCTAGTCAATGCTGCCACAATCGCGCTGATTTTCTTACTGGGGCGACGCCTGGTGAACTCGATGGCGGGAATCGCCGCAGCAACCACTTATGCCGTTCTCTCCGTGAGTCCATCCGTCCTGGGGTTAGCTGCTCACGCCACGAATTTTGTGATGTTGGCCGTTCTCGGTGGAACGCTGCTGATCTTAAAGCTTTCGCAGTCAGAGCCGCATGCATTTGGGCGAATATTCGCGAGTGGACTGCTGTTTGGCATTGGCGCGTTGATGAAGCAGCCCGCGCTGTTGTTTATCCCGTTCGGAGCCATCCACCTTCTGTGGAATGACGTCCAGCAACGATTTACTCCGAAGAAAATCCTTCTACGAAATCTGATCTTCGGGATCGCTGCAATTGTTCCTCTTGGAATTACGTGTCTCATTCTCTGGCACGCAGACGTACTCGACAAATTCTGGTTCTGGACATTCAGGTACGCTGCCCAATATGGCACCTTTCTGATCGGGGAGATATACAGCGGCAAATGGCCTTTAATCCGTGCCATGCAGGTTTCTCTTAAGAGCGTAACAGAAGCGATTGGGATCGGCTGGGGATTGTGGGCGTTGGCCGGATTCGGCTTGGTAGTCGGATTTTGGGATAGGACCACCCGCGCCAGCACAACTTTTCTGTTCGGCCTGCTCGTGTTCTCGGCTTTAGCGGTATGCCAGGGATTTTATTTTCGACCTCATTATTTTATCATGATCCTGCCAGCAGTCTCGCTCCTCGTCAGCGTTGCAATTAACAAACTGTCCGACCTTCTGACCGGCCGCATGATTGTGGTTAGATTCGTCCCGCTTCTTCTGCTCGGCACGAGCCTAAGCCTGCCAATTCTGTGGGACAAAAAATTCTTCTTTGGGGTTTCTCCAGTTGAAGCCTGCCGAATGATCTACTCCGACAATCCATTCGTCGAGTCCGTTAAGATCGCAGACTATCTGCGAGAACATACAAGCCGGGATGATACAATCGCAGTGTTGGGATCCGAACCGGAGATTTATTTTTATGCACAGCGCCATTCCGCGACCGGATATATTTACACTTACGGCTTGATGGAACCGCAAAAATACGCACGCGAAATGCAGGAGGAGATGATTCATGAGATCGAACGCGCGCGCCCAAAGTACGTGGTCTCCGTTGTGATGTTTTATTCCTGGTTGTGGCGTCCCGGATCTGAACAGTTGGTCTTTAGCTGGGCAAATGAATACACCGCACAAAATTATGCCGCAGCCGGTCTCGTGAACATTACGCCTACAGAGACCGATTACTTCTTTGGGGATGTTCCACCGTCGGTCGAGAGTCTGAAAAACTATATCTTGATTTACAAGCGGAACCCTTAACCCGCCTTTTCTTACGACACTTTAGCGCCGCACGTGCACCGTATTCATTCTCAATCAATCGCTCTCCCTAAGACAAGCCGTCGCTGGGTTATTGTCTGCGTTTGCATCTTTCTTGCAGTGCTTACATGGATTGTCTTTGGCCAAACGCTCCGGCACGACTTCATTAACTACGATGATCCGCGTTACGTCTACGAAAACACGAAGATAACCGGTAGGCTCAGCATCAGCGGTATTGCCTTATACGGCCTGAAGGCAGGATGGCACCATTTCACTAACGTCCTCCTGCACAGTGTTGCGGTGGTGCTTCTTTTCCTCGTGTTGCTGCAAATGACTGGCGGTCCGAGCCGTACTGGCAGCATTTGGCGCAGCGCCTTTGTTGCCGCGGTGTTCGCAATCCATCCGTTACGCGTGGAATCGGTTGCCTGGATAGCAGAGCGAAAGGATGTGCTTAGCGGCGTTTTCTTCATGCTCACAGTGCTTGCCTACGTGTATTACGCGCGCTTACCGCGGATTAGCCGTTATCTCGTCGTGCTATTGGTCTTTGCCTGTGGCCTCATGTCTAAGCCGATGCTGGTAACATTGCCATTTGTCCTCTTGCTCATCGACTACTGGCCTCTCGATAGAATCAAAGGGCAGGTGTGGGCTCGCGTGTTGGAAAAACTTCCGTTGATCGCGCTTTCGGCTGTTTCGAGTATCGCCACTCTCGTTGCGCAGAAAGGCGCGGTCGGTTACACCGAGGAGTTGCCGATCTTGGAACGACTCAACAACGCGGTAATCAGCTATGTCCTCTACATCTGGCAAATGCTCTGGCCAGTGAACCTCGCGGTGTTTTATCCGCATCCGGAGAATCGCCTACCGCTTTGGGAAATTATCTCCTCACTCTTCCTCCTAATTTGCGTTACAGCGGTAGCTATTACTCTGCGAAAACAGCTACCCTATCTCATCACAGGTTGGCTCTGGTATCTGGGGATGCTTGTGCCAGTGATTGGACTAGTGCAAGTCGGCTGGCAGGGACGTGCTGATCGATACACCTATTTGCCCCAGATCGGCTTGTACATAGCTGCCACATGGACAGTGGCCGATCTGACAAGATTATGGCGGCATCAGCGTATAATTTTGAGTGCTGCTGCTTTACTTACCATTGTGGTTTTGAGCTGGCGAGCCTGGGTCCAGACCCGGTATTGGCGCGATAGCGAAACACTGTTCAAGCACGCCCTTGCAGTAACCACAAACAATGATGTTGCTGAGAACAACCTCGGCATCGTGTATTTGCGGAAAGGTAACCTGGACGAGGCTATCTCGCTGCTACAAGCCGCCGTCGATCTTCGACCCGACAATAGCCCTGCCCACGAGAACCTTGCCAAGGCTCTTCTTCAAAAAGGACACGTTACCGACGCGCTCATTCACTACCGGAAGTTACTCGAGCTACAGCCCGATAACATCGAAGTCCATAACATTGTCGGAACGGTTCTCATTCAGCAGGGGCGGATCAGAGAGGGTGTCGAAGAATGGCAGAAGGTCTTGGAGATTCAACCCGACAACGGAAACGCGCTGAGTAACGTCGCCTGGGTACTTGCAACGTCACCGGATGACTCTCTTCGCGACGGTGCAAAGGCCGTTCAACTGGCAGAGCAGGCAATGCGCATCTCCGGCCGCCGAATCCCAGTACTCTTCCGTACATTAGCAGCAGCGTATGCAGAAGGCGGTCAGTTCTCTGAGGCAATTCAGACTGCACAACAGGGGATTGAATTGGCCAATACGCAGGGCAACTCGGAGCTGGCTACTGAACTCAGTGGCAATATTGCCCTTTACCAAGAGCGGCGACCCCTGCGGGACCCTAGTTTAACAAATGGCATTACGCCCCACAGCGAATAACAAGACGCGACAGGTTGACCACCGCAGAGGCACAGCCCGAAGAGCCGTTCGCAGTGCCGGCATAACTGTCATTATATACCTGTGTCTCGCCGGCACCAGCCTCGCTGTATTCGGTCGGACAATCCGTCACGATTTCGTTAACTTCGACGATGATTTGTACGTCTATAATACTCCTGCCATTCAGACTGGACTAACGATAAAAGGCGTTGCGCGCGCTTTTGTCAGTCCACATGCAGGTAATTGGCATCCGTTAACGACTATCTCGCACATGCTGGACTGCCAGCTCTACGGCCTCAAGGCTGGAGGTCATCATGCTACCAATGTCGTTTTGCATACCGTCGCAGTGTTGCTGCTCTTTCGGGTGCTGCGGCAAATGACCGGCGCGGTATGGAAGAGCGCGATTGTCGCAGCATTATTTGCAGTTCACCCACTGCATGTCGAATCAGTGGCATGGGTGAGCGAGCGAAAAGACCTTCTGAGCGCCGTTTTCTTTTTACTCATGCTGGACGCATATGTTCGTTATGCGCGCGCACCGTCTATAAGACGCTATCTTGCCGTAGCTATCGTGTTCGCGGCCGGGCTCATGTCCAAGCCGATGCTGGTAAGCGCTCCTATAATTCTTCTTCTTCTGGATTATTGGCCCTTACGTCGGTTTGAGCAATTCTTCTCAACAGAAGGCAAAGCCAAAATCTCAAAATCCGTCACTCGAAGCCGCGTAATACGGAGGCTTTTCCTAGAAAAGATTCCCTTGCTCTTTCTTTCCGCGGCCTCTTGTGTCATCACATTTGTCCTGCAAAAACGCGCTACTGGCGCGATTCCGCCATTGCCGTTTCTCTGGCGAGTGCAAAACGCCTTCGCGAGTTACGTGATTTACATCTGGAAAACGTTCTGGCCAACAAACCTCGCCGTTTTCTATCCTCATCCAAATAACACGCTGCCAATTTGGGAAGTTATTCTCGCGATTGTATTCGTGCTCGCCATCACTATGGCAGCGATCGTTTTCCGAAAGGAACGACCTTACCTGTTCACTGGCTGGTTGTGGTATCTCGTTATGCTGGTCCCAGTGATTGGCCTTGTTCAGGTTGGAGAACAAAGCCACGCCGACCGCTACACCTACCTCCCCCATATCGGGCTGTTTCTGCTTATAGTCTGGTTTGTTGGTGATGTGACGGCAGTCTCGCCGTTTAGATCACGGGTTGCTATGGCCGCCGCGGCAGTAATCATCGGTGCATTCACGTGGGCAGCATTCGTTCAGACTTCCTACTGGCGCAACAGCGAGACTCTTTGGACTCATGCTCTTACCGTGACTTCTGACAACGACGTCGCCCACAATAATCTTGGGTACCTGTGCGTTGACCGCGACGAACTGGACAAAGCGATCTCGCACTTTGAAACCGCGTTAAGGATCAGGTCTGGTAAGCGAGATCCCCACTACGATGTCGGCACTGCCTTTATGCAAATGAACCTCGCCAATGCGCTCGCCCGAAAAGGACGATCCGATGAAGCGGTGATTCACTATAACGAAGCAATAAGATTGCAACCGTATTATGCTGATGCTTATTACAACCGTGGTAGCGTTCTTTTTGCAAAGGGTCGCACGGACGAAGCAGTTGCGGATTGGGAGAAAACTCTCCAAATAGAACCCAGTTACGCAGATGCGCATACCGGGCTTGGTAACGCACTTTTGCGAAAAGGATTCTTAAGAGAGGCGATCAGCCATTACGAACAGGCATTGGCGTTAGCTCCCGAAGATCCCCATTGTCGAAACAATATTGCCTGGGTGCTGGCGACATCTTCCGATGCCTCAATCCGCGACGGCGCCAAAGCAGTCGACTTGGCCGAAGTGACGGTGGCACTTTCAGGTGGTAGAGAACCACGCTTTCTCCGGACTCTCGCCGCTGCTTATGCGGAGATCGGCCGGTTCTCTGAAGCCGTTGCCGCAGCCCAGCATGCCGCAACAATAGCCAGGATGCAGGGAAAGGCCGGACTGGCAACTGCTCTCGAAAAAGATCTCATGCTCTATCGCGGCCACCTGCCACTTCGGAAAGACTCTTTTGGCGATTGACTCGCCGCGAAATTATTCAAATACCACTGCTGCGTGAGGGTACCGTAACAAATAGTAATTCGCCCCCATAATGAAACCGCCCAATGCCAAAGCAGAATCACAAGTTATCTGAATTGGGCCTTGAGGGTTAGACGTTAAAGCTCTTTCGTCAGGGATTCAGAAAAACGTGAGCAAGAAAAAGAACAGATCCAAGAAGAACACAGCCGAGGTTTTTAATAGCCGGCTAGAAAAGCGCCCCTCATTGAGATTCGCATCTTTGTATGTCTGCCTGGTTTTGGTTTCAATCACGTGGCTCGTTTTTGGTCAAACTCTGCGGCACGATTTCGTCGATTTCGACGATAACTCGTATGTGTATCAAAACCCGGCCATCACCAGAGGACTTTCGGTCGACGGCGTACTCGGCGCGTTTACGCATCCTCATGCGGGGAACTGGCATCCGCTCACGACGATTTCGCACATGCTCGACTGCCAGTTGTTCGCACTCAAGGCCGGCGGCCATCACTTCACCAACGTGCTGCTGCACACGATAGCGGTGCTGTTGCTTTTCTTCGTGCTCAAACAAATGACGGGTGCGTTTTGGCCAAGCGCATTCGTGGCGGCTGTGTTCGCGATTCATCCGTTGCACGTCGAATCCGTCGCATGGGTCTCGGAGCGAAAGGATGTGCTCAGCGCCGTCTTTTTCATGCTCACACTTGGGGCGTACGTCCGTTATGCGTGCAAGCGATCTGTTGGATTACTGGCCGCTGAATCGGATTAGAGGCCAGAAGTCAGCGGTCACAGGTCAGAAGACACCAGTCCGTGGTCAGTGGTCCGTGGTCAGTGGTCTTGTGATGGAGAAGATTCCGCTGCTTGCGCTGTGTGTTCCTTCTTGTATAGCGACCTTGCTGGTACACCACTATGCCAAAACATCCATGGACCAGTTACCGTTTACATGGCGACTGAGCAACGCCGTTGTCAGTTATGTTGCCTACATTTGGCAGATGTTCTGGCCAGCGCAGCTGGCGCCTTTTTATCCTCACCCCAACGATCAACTGCCACTCTGGCAGGTTCTTTTGGCCAGTGCCTTTTTAATCGTGGTCAGCGGGTTGGCAATTCATTGGAGAAAAGAACGACCTTACATTTTAACTGGCTGGTTCTGGTATGTGGGGATGCTCGTGCCCGTGATGGGCTTCGTACAGGTCGGCGAGCAAGCACGGGCGGATCGATACACTTACCTGCCACAGATCGGCTTGTATGTGCTGATTGTTTGGGGCGTCACCAATCTGATAGTGCCCACAACGATGCGTAACTCCGCCTCGCGACTTGGCGCGACCGGCCCGCGGCCGATTACTCGGGGATCGCGTGGAGTCCGTACAGACGTCGCACAGGGCCATGGCTACAAGCCATTCTGCGCCGCTATCACGGCAGCGATCCTCATTGCGTTAAGCTGGCGCGCATTTGCGCAGACGTCGTATTGGAAGAACAGCGAGACGCTCTGGAACCACACGTTGGCTGTTAGCCCTGCCAACGACATGGCACACACCAATCTGGGCTATCTTTTCCTAAGACGCAGCGACTTCGATCAGGCGATTTCACACTTTGAGAAGGCGTTGGAGATTCGATCCAGCCATGCGTTCGGCCATTACAAGCTTGGCGGGGCGCTCATCGAGAATAATCTTGCCGCCGCTCTCACCCAGAAAGGCCTGCTAGACGAAGCAGTCGATCATTACGAGAAAGCGGCAAAAATGCGACCTGATTACGGCGACGTATATCTCAACCTGGGTAGCATTCTATTTGGGCAGGGCCGGACCGATGAAGCCATCGCGCTATGGCGGAAGGCGGCTGCAACCCAGCCGGAGGACGGAGGTTTTCACACTATTCTCGGCGACGCGTTTCTTAAGAAAGGACTACTGAACGATGCAATTGCTGAGTACAAGCTTGCGGCACGGAGCTCTCCTCAAGATCCATTGCCGCGGAACAATCTGGCGTGGCTTCTGGCGACTTGCGCTGACGCTTCCATTCGTAATGGCACAGAAGCTATAGACCTCGCGTCCCAAGCAGTCCAGCTTTCCCGTGCTGCCGATCCGTCGTGCCTACGCACTCTCGCGGCCGCGAATGCGGAAGCCGGCCGGTTCGCGGAAGCGATTAACGTGGCTCAACGAGGTAAGGAGATAGCGACTAGCCAAGGCAAACTCCAGCTTGCGAACGCCCTTCAAGGGGACATCGCTCTTTACGAGATAGGCCTTCCACTCCGTCAAACGTCTCCCACGAAATAACAGAGGCGATTGTAGGAGCGAGACCTTTCGGAGCTTCCCAACCGCTGAGTTTAACAGGCGGCGGACTGGAGACAGCTGCTCCTTAACATCTTCCAGGTCAAGCGCAGAGCGCCTTTCTGAGGTCGCCTCCGCAACGAGTTATTGTTCCTTATGATACGGTAAAGCTAACTCGTAGAGCGCAATTTCATCCCGCAGAGCGTTGGCCAAAGTGGAATTGCCTCGGGTCTCTGCCTCTTGCAATGCCTGTCGAGCGGTCTCTTTAGCCTCAGCGAACCGGCCACATTCAGCGTATGCCGCAGCTAGGATGCGCAGAACAATCGAATGATTTTCGCTCCCGGAGCTTTCTGATTCAGCCCGTTTAGCGAGCAGGACAGCCTCCGATCCATTCCTGAGCGATGGGTCTGAGGATGTTGCCAGTAGCCATGCTAAATTGCTTTGCGCAGCCGCGTTTTCCGGAGAAATCCGAAGGGCGTTCCTGTACGCAGCCATCGCTTCTTGGACGCGGCCTTTTGCAAGGAACGCGCTTCCCAGATTTGCATCAGCGTCCGCGCTGTTTGGGTGCAATTCGAGCAGTGTTTTGTAATGCGCAATCGCTTCATCCGTCCGCCCCTTTCGGAGTAAGGCGCTCGCAAGGTCATACTCAGCCTCGGGCTGATTCGGCGATAACTCGAGACATACTGAGTAACGAGCGATAGCGCCGTCTAGATCCCCCTTGGAAACAAGCGCGTTCGCCAAGTTGCAAGAAGCATCAGCGTAATCTGGCCGGATCGTCAGCGCCTGCTGATAATGAACAATTGCCTCGTCCACGCGTCCGCCGCCAAAAAGCGTGACGCCGAGATTGTTGTGTGCTTCCGCATCAATAGGATTTATTTCCAGCGCTTTTTCGTAATGAGTGACGGCGTCATCGAGCTGGCCCTTTTGCGCAAGAAGTCGGCCCAGATTGTAATGCGCCTCGGCATAATTTGGCCGTAGCTCAATAGCCTGCCGATAATGAGCAATCGCCTCATCGGTCTTTCCACGGTCACTAAGCGCGATGCCCAAATTGTAATGGGCCATCCAGCAACCCGGGTTCTTCGTCAATGTTGATGTGTATAGGGTGAAAACATTGTGGTAAATGGCTGTCTGTCGCCAGGTCAAAACACCCAAAACAAGCAGCAATGCTCCACCGATCGCTGCAAGAAGAAATGATTGCCATTCAGTCGTTCGGGCCACGGCGTTTCGTTGTCGTGCGGGCAGCAAACTCGGACCGCGCCGCAAGGCGACGAGGCGTCTAGCGCCCTGCGTTATAGCAGCGCCAGCTAAGGCAAGCGGTCCCATGCTGGCGAGATATTGGAAATGATCGCTCACAAACGAGTAGCGAAAGAAATAGACACTAAAGAAGCCAAGCACCGGAAACAGCGAGACAACATAGTACGCGGCAGCAAAGAACACAGCACGCCCCGCTTTTCCCGGCAGCAACCACAGGAGGATGATACCAACTGACGCGGCCACCAACGGCAGATAGGCCATCCAGGTTGATGAATGAATCTCCCACCTCGGATAAATAAAGATGAGCGGATCAGGCCAGAATAGCTTGCCGAGGTAAAACCATATCGCTCTTCCTGCGATGATCAGACGCTCTGGCCACGTCTGCGCCCATTCCGGGCCAACTGCGTTTGCATGAAATTTCTGTTCCCAAATCGTCCATGCACTCGCAAGCGCTGAGACGACAAGGAATGGAACAAGCGAAACAGTATCGTGCCACCGAATCCGGCGTCGCCGCCACCAAATACAAAGCGCAAGCACGCCAGGTAACATGACTACAGAAGGCTTGCTCAACGACGCGAGTAAGAAAAAGACGAACGACAGACTAAACATCAGGATGCGCTTTGTCCTTCGCGTCGCTGGCAGGTTGGACTGCTCTTCCCAATTTAGAAAACAAAAGATCGACAGCAGGTAAAACAAACAGGATTGGGTGTTCTTCAGCTCGGTGACCCACGCGACTGATTGCACCATCACCGGATGCAAAGCCCAAAGCGCCGCGCCCAGCCATGCGGCACGGACTCCGAGTTGTCGAAGAACGCGCCAAAGCAATACCGCCGATCCCGCGTGCATCAACACGGTGAGGATGTGATATGGCCATGGCAGTAAACCAAAGAATTTGTGTAGCGCCCAGAAGGTCGTCAGCACGAGCGGATAATAAACCGCTTGCGTGGTGGTCCAGATTTCCTTCAGCCCGAGCGGGCCGACTATGCAGGGATTCTGGGTTAGATGCGATTCGTCGTCCCAAATAAATCCAGCACGGAAGACTGGCGCGTAGGCGACAAGAACCAACGCAATTAGAAGAACTGCCCAACACCAATCTCGCCGCTCAGAAAATCTAACCACCAATCGACCCTGACGCACACGCACACGGCGAAGAACAATTTTGTGTCCTATTCGTGCCTCTTCGTATTTTCACTCTCTTTGGCGATGCGCAGGTTTTCCTCGGCCTCAGGAAAGTCGGGATGAAGACGCAACGCCTCTTGAAATTGCGAGACCGCCTGGCCGACGTCGCCTTCGCGCATGAAAACCTTACCCAGATAGTTATGTGGTTGAGCAAGTTTTGGGTTGAGAGTGGAAGCCTTTTGGAAATGCGCTTTTGCTTCGGTTAGCTCACCCTTCTCGAAAAGCAAGTTCCCGAGATCAACGTGCGCATCAACCAAACGGGGATC
>WNFO01002831.1_pt1 | contig 14449 bp, 12 predicted proteins | sample 5400251 | NCBI WGS metagenome assembly WNFO01 (sample SAMN13153354, study PRJNA577476) | soil metagenome | isolation source: 100 cm saprolite under Madrone tree | place: USA:California | collected 2016-06-14 | reverse complement strand
GGGCGTCGGTTTTACCACTTCGCCATTCCAATTGCTCCAAGTTGTTCCAAGATTTCGGAAGGATCGGATGTCGAATCGGTTTTGCAACTTTAGTAGAATCAAATGAGTAGCCAAGGATGCGCCCGTAGCTCAGTTGGATAGAGCGTCTGCCTTCTAAGCACGATGATCGGCTCCAATAGCTCCATCCTCTTTTCTTAATTACTAACCTTTCCAACAACTTGGGGAATCTTTCGCTCAAAGCTAACCCCAATGGTTCGGACAGATAGGGTTTTGGCACAGTTCTGACTCAGCAGTACTAGCGCTAGGTCGGGCCCGGCAGGACTCCGAACCTGCGACACTCTGCTTAGAAGTCGCTTGAGCACCTTTATCAAAACGTGCCGGAGTGAGCGCAAAGCAGGGGAAAATCAGCAAGTTGTGACAACTTCTGATCAACTACTTGTTCCTTCTTCATCACCTTTAAGCAGGGTTTTTGCTGCAATTTGTCACAACTAGTATTACGTTTTTATGACGGTCGAGCCTTGTGCTTTCACGGAGGATGCGGGGTTTGTTTGGCCGCAAGTTGAGCCTCTGCTTCGAAAACAAACAAACTGTAAGGCGGGATCGCCGCTCATGGCGCATCTCGTTCTCAGGCTTCAAAATAGAGGAGTCATCCAAGCTACGCAGCACACCGAAACAGATCCGAGCAGCATTATTCACAAAGAGTGTTTTGGAAAATATGAAAAATGGGGCCGTGGCGTAACCGATTTAGAATCTGGAGCGGCCTATCGGAATCGGACCGACACCTCAACCTTGGCAAGTCTGCAGAGAACGGTGTGTCAACAACTTACGAGGTACATTCGGGAGCATTCAGTAGTGTTTAGAGTGGTCAGGAACGCTTAATGGTCCTACAGTTGGTCCAACACGGAAGGCGGGTTGGCACCCTTTATTGTTGAACCGCGAACGGGTTCAGGATTCCTATTCAGGTCTTGCATCGTTGGTCCGCGAGTCCGTGATTGTTTCCGAGCAGGGACTGCGGAGCTTGGGTGGCCCGCCTCTCTTGGCCGCACGATTCTCGACTCCAACAACTCCATCCGCCACTTCTAATTACTAACGTTTCCAACGAATCGGGGCATCTGCTTTTCGCTCAAAGCTAACCCGAATGGATGGAAAAGATAGGATTCATGCACAGTTACGGCACAGCCATAGTAGGACTTAGTGGGAAGTCTGCCTCCGCACAGGAGGTCGAGAAGATCCAGTCCCGCCGTCCCCGCTATTCCAAACAATGGGCTCACTGAGCCCCACCGCTTTGAACTGTTTCTTTGTAGAGCGGTTGGCGATGCATTAGGGGTGGCCGCGTGCAGCAATCACCGTCTCGACCTCGACTATCACACGCGGCCCGCCGACCTGATTCCGCTTGATGAAGTCTGATGCGCGTTAGCTTCTAATGGAAAACATTGTGGCCAGTCACCGCATTTCTAAATTTGCGCCCATGTCGCCCGGGTGACTATCAAACTAGAAGCCGAACTTTGCGCCCATTGAACACAATGGCTAGGAATCGAATGAACTTGACGTCCGCTTCCTGTAAGCCTTAGCCTGACTCAGGAATTCAAGGCCAAGCCGATGACTCTGTATTGCGGACAAGGTGGCTCAGACCGCGAGCTTTCCTCGGATGAGCTGAGAGATCTTTTCCTCGGTGCACTGGAAAGAGTGGGCAAGCGCTCCAAGGTCCTTGCCATCCCGCCCGATCACACGCGTGCGGCATCGCGAGCCGGTGAATTGACTCGCCACGCTTGGAAATATTACGGTCAAGGTCTTTGCGCGATCCTGCCTGCACTCGGAACGCACAGAGCTATGTCATCGGAACAGCTATTATCGATGTTCGGCGAGATTCCGAGCGCCCTCTTTCACACCCACAGGTGGCGCGAGGATGTGGAAACGATCGGGGTCGTTCCTAGGGATTTCATCCGTGAACAATCGGAAGGGCGGTTCGAGCACGACTGGCCGGCCCAGGTAAATCGGCTGGTTTCTCGTGGCCAATTCGATCTCATTCTCTCCATCGGACAAGTGGTCCCGCACGAAGTTATCGGCATGGCGAATTACAACAAAAACGTTTTGGTCGGAACGGGCGGACCCGACAGTATCAACCGTAGCCACTATCTTGGCGCCGTGTACGGCATGGAGCGCATCATGGGGCGCACGGATAATCCAGTCCGTCGCGTGCTGAATTACGCCGCCTCTCAGTTTCTCGCCAGCCTCCCGATTGTTTATGTTTTGACGGTCGTGTCGCGAAATGCCGCAAGAGTTCCCGTCGCGCGTGGCCTGTTCATTGGGGACGATTCGGAATGCTTTCATCGCGCGGCGGAGTTGAGCTTCCAGGTGAACCTTGTCCTCATGCCCAAGCCCCTGCGCAAGGTCGTGGTTTATCTCGACCCGCGAGAATTTCACAGCACCTGGCTCGGAAACAAGGCGATTTACCGCACCCGTATGGCTCTGGAGAATGGCGGAGAGCTGATCGTTCTGGCTCCAGGCGTGCGCGAGTTCGGCGAGGATCCCCTAATCGACAAGCTGATCCGTAAGTACGGCTATCACGGCACGGAAGCGACGCTGGCGATGGTCAGCAAGAATGACGATTTGGGTGCCAATCTCAGCGCTGCCGCACATTTGATTCACGGATCGTCCGAAGACCGCTTCCAAATCGTCTGGTGTCCGGCGCATTTGAATCGCGAAGAAGTGGAACAAGTGGGCTTCCAATACGCTGAGCCGACCAAAATGATGCAACTCTATGATCCTGCCAAGCTCCAGAACGGTTGGAATTGCGTGCAGGGGGAAGAAATCTATTTCATCGATAATCCCGGCCTCGGTTTGTGGGCCGAGCAAAACCGCTTCCAGCCTTCCCAGAAAACGCTTACTCAAAGAGAAACGCCTCTTTCTAATGGAATGAAGAATCGTCTTCTTATATAGCGCGGCGGCCACAGGCTGCCAACCGCGGACACTTCGCGCCCAGCGGCACTCTTCTTTGCTAAACAGTTCGCCTCACGCGTGCCGCTTGACAATCAATCGCTCGCAAAACACTCTTCAATGCGCAGCCGAGCGGCTCTCTTCTTTCGTATCTTTCGGAGGATTTAAACTCTGCGTTAAACGCAGCTTAAGGAGAAAATCATGTCAGTAACTCGTCGAAGGTTGTGTGCCCTTCTTCCCGCAGTGTTGGCACCTACCGTCCTGATTCCGGCAATCCTTCCAGCGGAAGCCAATGCCCACGAAGGCAATGTGCTGCCCACTGCGATGTATCCCTTTGAGAAGCTCACTCCCCGGACATCGAACTCCGCCGTAATTCGCGACGTCCTCAAAGGCAAACTCGCCACGGGCGAATCCGTGGAAGTCCACGAGACCACTCTGCCTCCGGGCGGAGCTCCCCACCCGCCGCACCGCCATCTCCACACTGAAATGTGGCTGATCCGGGAAGGAACCGTTGAGCTGACCGTGGAGGGCAGGAGCACGCAGATGGGGCCGGGCTCGGTGGGATTCGTCCACTCTAATGAAGAACATGGCATCAAGAATATCGGTGCGCAGCCGTCAACTTACTACGTCGTTGCAATTGGCCCAGGTGCCGACGGAGCCTGAAGGTCAACTGCTCTCTCTCAAATCTCCATCGACGCTAATAGCCCTTAATCTTGATGACAAAATAGGTGAACTCTTGCGCGCCATCGAGAACCAGTTGATGTGGCATGTTCGCGGGGATGCGCACTATGTCCCCCGTCGACAATTTCTGCCGCGTGCCGCCCTGAATCGTCCCGTTGCGTTTCTCGTGTGGCGCGGTGGTTTGCGCGTTGACCAACGTACCTCCTACTACTAGCGTTGCGGACCCAGACTCCACAACAAACACATCCGCTTGGGTTTCGTGCAACTCGGGCTGGCCGTCCGCCTCTCGATGAGCAAGCATGAACAACTCATTCGGACAATCGGAAAGAGGCGTCGAAGCTGCGCGATGCGAATCGCCCGCCGCTTTCGCGGCGAGCGTTTTGTTGACAACCTGCAAATCCGCGGCCGTCCAATGTTCAAAGCCCGCGGGGAGCGGAGCCTGCGACTGCGCAACGAGAAACGGAATCCCGATAAGGCACAGCAACCAGAGTTTTTTCATATCGAATCACCTCAGTGCAACTTGTGAAACGTCCAGCGCGTGCAGGCATTTTAATACGGCTAGATACTCCGGGTAACGAAAAATCAGGGTGTCCCGAAATGGGTCTGGACTTGGGGTGTTACTTTCCGGGTGAGATTAAGAATACTTTCACCGCTAGTTGTGCGACTTACGGGATTTTCGCCCCGATCGAGAAGTGCGCCATTGTTTGAGACTGGAATCCGTGCCGCCTATTTGATCAGCTCGGTAGTCACGCTCAGAAAGAAGATTGGAGGGGCGGCGATCCTTGAATGGGGAGTATCAAATTTTCTTCTTGACACCGCGTTGCAATTCCATAATATGGCACGCGTGCCACAATCTAAGACAACCGATTCTCCCTACAAGGTCCAGGTTCTCGACCGTGCTTTGGCAGCCTTGGCCATATTGGCAAACAGCTCGAGCGATTGCAGCCTAGCGGAACTGTGCCCTGCGCTGAAGCTCCACAAGAGCACGGTGCACCGGTTGATGATGGTGCTGGAGCAGCACCGGTTGGTGGTCAAGAACCCAGATACAGGGCGCTATCGCTTGGGGCTGAGGCTCTACGAGTTGGGATCCAGAGCGATCGATGGGCTCGACCTCCGGGGGCGCGCACGGCCGTATCTGGATCGGTTGCAAGACGAATTTGGGGAGACTGTGTTCTTTTGCATTCTCGACGAGGGCCAGGTTTTTTACGTGGAGAAGGTCGAGTCGCAACGCAGCGTACGCACGGCCTGCACAGTGGGGAGCCGCGCTCCGGCATATTGCACAGCAGTCGGGAAGGCCATGCTTGCCGAACTTCCGGACGCTGAGGTGAGCAAGATTGTCCGGCGCTGGGGGTTGAAGGCGGTGACGGCAAATACTATCACTACGGCTAATGCGCTGAAAGCCGAATTAAAGGCGGTCCGGGCGCGGGGCTTTGCCATCGATGACGAGGAGAAGGAAGAAGGACTTCGGTGCGTCGGTGCTGCCGTGCGTTCTCATTCCGGAAAACTGGCTGCGGCCATGAGCATATCTGGACCGGCATTCCGGATGACCAAAGAGAGGGTTCCGGAGATCGGCCGTGCAGTGATGAGGGCCGCAAACGAGCTATCCGCGGAGTTGGGGTACGTAGGCGCGGCGCTCGAAGTTGTGCGCAAGGCTGCGGGGTAGTCTGATCTGCAGGCGGCGCCCGGCGAAAGCTGGGCTTTTTTTAGGGCCAGAGATCAAGTGAGATGCTGTCTCACAATGCGGTACACAGTAGTTCGGCCAGAAATTTGCCTAGATTTTCCTCTGGTGGCCAGGAGAAAACGGGGTGGAAGAAAAAAACGGGTCCGCCAGGAAGAATGGCAGCAAGACGAGATCTCTATTTTTCGAAGGGGGTGTTCTTGTGAGAACGAAACTGTCCAAATTAAATCGCGTTGTTTGGCGCAGTGAGTTTCCTAGGTTTGTTTTGAGGACGGCAGCATTTATGTTGGCGGTCTTGTTGACGACTTGGGCTGTCAACAGGGCAGCGGCCCAGGGCATCTTCGGGCGTATCGCTGGAAGTGTCACAGACTCGCAAGGCGGTGCGGTCGCTGGCGTGAAGATCACAATTGTCAATGAAGAGACTCGACTCGAAAGGCAGACGACGACTGATCCTAACGGGTACTATGTAGCGAGCGATCTGCCAGTGGGTGGGTACAGTGTAATTGCAGAGCAATCCGGCTTCAAAACTCTCAAAAAGACTGGGAATGACCTAGTGGCTGGCGCTCGTTTGACAGTGGACCTGAGCCTGACTATCGGTGAGATCTCACAAAAAATAGAGGTCGCAGACGTAGCCGAAACTGTGAATACCACCTCCGGTGAACTCGCGCGAACCATTGATTCGAACGAGGTGAAAGACGTCGCCCTAAATGGACGCAACTACATGCAGTTGCTTTCCCTCATTCCCGGCGTGGCGATCCAAACCGATGACGAGCTTAACTTGACCACCAGCTTGGCCACGAACAACCAGTCGGTCAATGGCAACCGTAACGACTCCAACTCTCTTTCTGTGGACGGCGGTTTCAACCTTGACTCAGGATCAAACGGCAGCCAGATCAACAACGTCGGGATTGATTTCATTCGCGAAGTTGCTGTCAAGTCTTCAAACTTTTCAGCGGAGTATGGACGAAACTCAGGCGCCTCCGTCAACGTTGTGACCCGCAGCGGCGGCGACAGCTTTCATGGGGCCCTTTTTGAGTTCATCCGGAACGATGCCCTGGATGCGAGGGACCCTACTCCTGGGGCCATAAAAGGGCCACTGCGATTCAATGATTTCGGGTGGGATTTTGGCGGTCCCATCAAGCGCGGAAAGCTCTTCTTTTTTGCTGGCGAGGAATGGAAGAGGATCCGGCGGTTTGCAAACGCTGTCGTAAGAACTCTTCCGACAAGCGCGGAGGTCGGCGGGGACTTCAGCGCGTTACTCGCGTTGCCCACTCCGATCCAGCTCCACATGCCAGGACAGCCCGCTGTCCCCATCCCGGGCAACAATGTAGCCTCGCTGATCACGACGGACGGAAAAGCGATTGGCGCGGTTTATGGCGCGATGAGGCAATTAGCGAGCACCGTCACCGACAACGCCACAGCCAGTAACGGAACCTTTCAGCCAACCAACCCATTTGACTGGCGGGAAGACCTCGTGAGGATCGATTACAGTATCAGCAAAAAGCACAGTCTTTACGGGCGCTATATTCACGACAACTATAACCTCATCGATCCTTTTGGAACTTTTTCGCAGGGCGGTGTTCTGCCCACTACTCCCACCAACCGCCTTCGTCCCGGCTACAGTTATCAGGTGGGGGAAGTGTGGCTAATCGGCTCCAGTTTGGTTAACACCGCCAGAGTGAACGCTTCATGGAATAGCCAGCACATTCCTCCCGTTGGTGACACCTGGAAAAGGTCCACGTACGGCTTTGCATTTCCCACAGTGTTCAATGGCGGACTATACCCCGGTGGAATCCCCGACGTCACCGTTTCGCCGATTACTGGAGTTCCGGGACTCGCGCCATTTGAAGGACCCGCCTTCTCCCTGCTATCGCCCGTCACGGATATCGCACCAACGGACGACCTCACCTGGCAGAAAGGAGCTCATACATTCAAAACCGGAGGGTTGGTGGTCCGCAATCGTAAGGACCAGAACGGACGGCCTGGTTTAAACGGTGCCTCCTATAACGGAACGGTGCTCTTCAATAAAAGCAACACAAGGACTACGGGAGACCCCTTTGCGGACGCGCTGCTGGGAAACTATCAGCAGTACACGGAAACATCCTCGGACCCCGTCGGACATTTCCGTTTCACAGATTACGAAGCATATGTGGCCGATACCTGGAAAGCAACTCGTCACCTTAGCCTGGACTTCGGCGTGCGCTACCAACACCCAGGGCCGACCTACACTCAAGGAAACAACGTTACCAGCTTCGACCCTGCTCTTTACGACCCAACCCAGGCGGTGACCGTTACCAGCAAGAACACCATCGACACAACGAAAGGCGGCGATCGCTTCAATGGATTGGTGCGCGCGGGAAGCGGCGTGCCTGCCGATCAATTGGGGCGCGTGCCCAACGGAAACAGCCCTCAAGTGCTTGCGGTACCGGCGGGAGCGCCGCGCGGCCTGTACGATGCGGAGAACCTTTTTGCGCCGCGCTTCGGCTTTTCCTTCTCGCCGTTCAAAGACGACCGAACGGCGATTCGCGGCGGATTCGGCATTTTCTACGACAAACCTGAGGGCAATATCATATTCCCTCTGCTCAATACGCCCCCATTCCCACAGGTAGCGTCATTTCAGAATGGCAATCTCTCGAACCCTTCTGGGGGTTCAGCGCCTGCCACGGGCCTAGTTCCGGACATTAACTCCATCGATCCTCATTTGAAAGTTGCCCGCACCATGAATTACAGCCTGGGCGTGCAGCACGAGATGCCGCTCGGCATTCTATTCGAAGTGTCGTATGTGGGTAACGAAGGACGCCACCTAATACGGCAGCCGGACATCAATCAACCAAGCTTTGCCGTACTGCAAGCCAACGCCGCGCTTCCCGCCGCCCAGCAGTTGACGACCAACCAATTGCGCCCTTATCTGGGTTATAACCGCATTCTGATGTTCCTCAGCGATTCGACCTCGAATTACAACGCTCTTCAGGTCTACGCAACAAAGCGGAAGGGCGACTTCATGGCCTCGGTAAGTTATACATTTTCAAAGGCGCTCACCGACGCCAGCGTCCTTGGCGCCCACAGCGATGATCCGGTTGTACGGCAGTACAGTTACGGAGTGGCGGACTTCGACCGGCGAAACGTTGTTGCGGTCACCTACATTTACGACTCTCCATTCTTCCGAAATCGAAGCGGGTTTGTTGGCACAGCTCTGGGCGGCTGGCAATTGAGCGGAATAACCCGATTCCAGTCCGGGCAACCCATCACCATCCTGGCCAATGCCGCGCTCGGGAATGGCACGAACGTGAATGGCCGGCGCGCGAATTTAGTTCCCGGTCAATCCATCACCGTGCCGAACCCCAGTGCCTCGCAGTGGTTTAACCCCGCTGCCTTTGCCAACCCCGCTCCTACAAGTCCGGGTACCAGCGGCGTTGGCAGCGTCACCGGCCCCGACTTCTTTGCAACGGACCTTTCCTTGCGCAAGTACCTCAAATTGCCCAGAGAAGCGATGAACCTGATGTTCCAGGCGGACTTCTTTAACGTCTTCAATCGCGCAAACTTCGTCTTGGGCGGGCTGGGTAACGCAACCCTCACCGCCGGCTCCGGCAACTTCGGAGCTGTGGGTGCCGCCGTCAACCCGCGCAACGTTCAGTTTGGATTGAAGTTCAACTTCTGAGCGCGGCGGTCCGGGGCGGAAAGAGGTCTCCGCTCCGGGCGCTGACCCATCCTGGCGGCCGCCCTTTAACTGCGTCTGAGCTGTCGGTGTCCGCGGTTTGAGATCGATTGTATGAGCATCAACCGAAACTCGCGTCAAGTTTGTTCTTGCCTTTTATGCCAAGCGCCGCAAGGACCTCTTCAAAGGAGTCGCTCATGAGCACGCAAACTGAAGTGGCCGTGGAAAAGATGGTTTTTCGTAAAACCAATGGCCAAACGGGACGTCACCTCGCGGTGACTCCCGAGAACAGCACGATGCGCCACTTATCCTACGGCCGCATCATTCTCAATTCATCCAAACCCTCCATATCGTTTTCCAACGGAGACCGTGAAACGGGGCTGATTTGTCTGTCCGGGAAGGCCGTTGTGAAGGCGGCAGGGAAGGAATTTGAACTCGGGAAATTCGATGCGATTTATGTTCCACGCGATTCATCGGTTGAAATCTCAGCGAATAGTTCAGTGGATTTTGCCGAGTTCTCTTCCGATGTCGAAGGAAAATATCCGTTGAAAGTCGTGCGGTACGCCGACGTGGCCAAAGACCCCAGACTCAAATTTGTTACTGGCGGCCCGGGCTCCACGCGCGACTTGAGCATGCTGATTGCGAAAAACGTGGAAGCGGGCCGTCTAGTCGCAGGTTTCACCTATTCTGATCCCGGGAACTGGACGAGCTGGCCGCCTCATGAGCATGCGAAAATGCTGGAAGAAATTTATGTGTACTTCGACATGCCGGGGCCGGCATTTGGAATTCAGCTGGTTTATAACGACACGGAGTATCCGGAATTGATCACCGCGGTGCGCGATGGCGATGCGGTTTTGATGCCGAGCGGATACCACCCGAACGTCTCTGTGCCGGGCCACCGAATCGCATTTCTTTGGGCGATGGCAGCGCATCGCGAGGTGGAGGATCGGCAGTTTGGTGTCGTGAATATTCAGCCCGGATTTCAACAGGGCGGATCCGGATTGGAAGCAGGCCGCAAGTAAACTATCCTCTCACGCAAAAGGGAGCAGATGCGGGAAGAGATTCCGATTACCGGGGCCGCGCCTGACCGGACTGAAGGAACACCATCGGGGATGCTCGCTGGCCCACAGAAAGTTGGCATCCTCGCCGGACGCTTCCGCTGGGTCATTTGCGGACTCCTATTTCTCGGTGTAACTAAGAACTACATGGACCGGCAGGTGCTCGGCGTGCTGAAAATTCCGCTTCAGCACGAGCTCGGCTGGAACGACATCGACTACGGGCATCTGGTGTTCGCATTTCAAACTGCGTATGCGCTGGGCATGATCCTTGTGGGCCGCTTGATTGATCGCTTGGGGACACGCATTGGTTATGCCCTGGCCATGGTTTTCTGGAGCCTGGCGTCGATGGGGCATGCGATCGCGAATTCGCTTACGGGCTTTATGATCGCGAGATGTGCCTTGGGATTCGGCGAGGCCGGAGTCTTTCCGGCGAGCATCAAAAGCGTTGCGGAATGGTTCCCGAAGAAAGAGCGGGCGCTGGCGACGGGAGTTTTCAACGCGGGCACGAGCGTTGGCGCGATAATTACACCGCTGATCGTGCCGTGGATAGCGGAGCATCTGGGTTGGCGATGGGCTTTTCTGTTCACCGGGGCTCTTGGCTTCGCATGGTTGATTCTGTGGCTAATTCTCTACCGAAAACCAGAAGACCATGCCTATTGTACGGTCGGCGAACGGGAGTACATCCAGAGCGATCCCGCAGCGCCATCTAGAAAAATCAAATGGGGGATTCTTCTTCGTTACAAACAGACCTGGGCGTTTGCGGCGGGAAAATTCATGATTGATCCAATTTGGTGGTTTTACTTATTTTGGATTCCGGACTACTTGCAGCGTGAACATGGACTGCATCTGACGCAAATCGGTCTGCCAATCCTGGCGATTTATGTCATTTCGGATGTCGGAAGCATTGGCGGCGGCTGGCTTTCCTCGAGTTTGATCCAGCGGGGATTCTCGGTGAATGCAGCGCGGAAATGGGCGATGTTTTTCTGTGCTTTGTGCGTCTTGCCGATTGCCAATGTTTACCGCATCTCAGGATTGTGGCCCGCCACACTTCTAATCGGACTCGCGGCAGCAGGACATCAAGGTTTTTCCGCAAATCTTTTTACGCTGACTTCCGATCTCTTTCCTTCCCGGGCGGTCGCGTCCGTGGTCGGCATTGGTGGCATGCTTGGGGCGATTGGCGGAATGCTGATCGCTGAAATTGTCGGGCATGTGCTGCAGTGGACTGGCAGCTACATGATTCCTTTTTTCATTGCAGCCTCGGCGTATCTTATTGCGTTGCTCTTGATCCATACGCTGAGCCCGAAGCTCGAGCCTGCAGTGATTGGACTAGAGTGAGCCGATGAACCTCGAAGCGTTTCAAATAAACGGCAAGAATGCGCTGGTGACGGGCTCGCACCGAGGCCTTGGCGCCGCTATTGCCGTGGCCTTGGCAAAGGCCGGTGCGAACGTGGGCTGCCATGGACGGGCCCCGAATCCCGGTGCTGCCTGCGACGAGATTCGCGCGGCAGGCCGCAAGACATTTTATTTTTCCGCGGATTTGGCGGATTCGAAGTTGTGCTCGGCTCTCATCGAAGAAACGATTTCGAAATTTGGCTCCATCGATATTCTTGTGAACAACGCGGGAACGATTCGGAGGGTTCCTGCCGCGGAATACCCCGCGGAATTCTGGAATGAACTGATTGCCGTGAATCTGACAGCGGTGTTCCACCTGTCGCAGCTAGCTGCGAGGCACATGCTGGAGCGAGGCAGAGGAGGCAAGATCGTGAATATCGCTTCCCTCCTCTCTTTCCAAGGCGGAATTCTGGTCCCGGCGTATGCAGCGGCAAAAGGCGGTGTCGCCCAGTTAACGAAAGCGCTGGCGAACGAATGGGCAGCGAAAGGGATCAACGTGAACGCGATTGCGCCGGGATACATGGCCACGGACAACACCACAGCACTGCGAAACGATCCAGTCCGTGGCCGCCAAATACTCGATAGGATTCCTGCGGCGCGTTGGGGCGAGCCGGGTGATATAGCAGGCGCAGCGATATTCCTCTGCTCATCCGCGAGTGAGTATGTGCACGGACATATCCTTGCGGTGGATGGAGGCTGGCTGGCTCGTTGAGGAAACGTCATCTCAGGCGAAAGGACGAAGAGAGATCTCCCGCAGGGATCTGAGCAGTTTGGGTTGATAGGAGAAAGCAAATGGAAACGCGAACAAACACTTTTCCCGACCTCGTAGTGGTAGCACACGAGAAAGGCAAGGAGTCCACGCCGGAAAGTGGGCTGAAGCGCCGTGTGCTTGCCTACAACGACAAACTGTTTCTTGCCGAGCACGAGATGGTGAAAGGCTGGGTTGGAACGGTGCACAGCCATCCGCACGATCAAATCGTGTACGTCGCGCACGGCCATATCCGGGTCACGTGTCAGGGAAACACGTTTGACGCTCGAACAGGTGATACTTTCGTCGTTCGCGGTGGCGTGCAACATGGCGCGTCCGCAATCGAAGATTCTCGGGTGGTCGATGTCTTCACGCCGTGCCGGGAGGACTACATCACCTGAGCCGTCTGTTCGGGGTCGTCGTATTCATTTTTCAAAGAGAACAATACTCCATGCGCAAAGCTTACTTTCGATTGTTGTGCCTCCTCCCGATTCTATTCGCTAGTCCGGCTTGGGGAGCGCAACGGATCAAGAACATCAAAGTGGCCGTCTCAAACTCCAGCTCGACGGCTCGAAGCGCCGCCGACGTCGTCATCCCGATCGCGGGGATCCGGATAGTGGCCCCGGACTTCAAACCCGGCGCGCTGATCGTGACGGTAAGCGACGCAAGCACGCTGGAAGAGGACGCAGCCGTACTGCAGACGGAAGAGCTTCCATCGCAAGTTGACGATCTGGATGGAGACGGAAAGGCCGACGAGTTGGCTTTTCAACTTGACCTTGCCCCGCATCAGACTCGCATTGTTACGATCTCGTATGGCGAAGGGGCCCGCATCTGGCGCTTGCGGAGCGATTACAAGCAAAGAACCGCCGCGCTCTTCAACCGCAAGATCGAGGGTCTCGGTTGGGAATCGGAGCGTGTGGCGTTTCGAATCTACTTTGATATGAGAAACGCCATCGATATTTACGGGAAACGGCGTCCGACTTTGCAGCTTGCCATGTACGCGTCGCCGGATTACGCCTATCACGAGGAATCGCCGGAAGGGCGCGACATGTTTAAGGTGGGCGACTCCATAGGAATAGGCGCCGTCGCGGCCATCGTTGACGGAAAGCTGATCAAGGTGGCCGATGTGAAAGAACGCAAGTGGCGGATTCTGTCGAGCGGGCCTGCGCGCTCCATTGTGGAACTGGAGTACGACGGATGGAACGCCGCTGGGAAGATCATCCACCTTCGATCGCGAATCACACAGTGGGCGGGCGAACGCGGATTTGAGCACGCGGTTTCGGCGGACCCCGGAAATGACTTCGCATTCGTGACTGGTCTTCCTGTAAAGCCTGGAATTTCTCCTGTGAACTCCGAAAAACATTCTCCTGTGACGTGGATCGCGACTTGGGGAGAGCAGGTCGTCGCGCCTGGCGCTACGGCAACGGAAGAGATCCCTGGGCAAAATCTCGGACTTGCAGTTCTCACCACTGCGCGAGGCGCGGAACCTCGAGACGACGCCAAAAATCACCTCGTGGAATTCCCTCTGAAGGATGGCTCGGCCGCATGGTACGCGATGGCGGCGTGGGACCAGGAAGGCGCAAATCGCAAGATCGGCTACTGGAATGAGTTGGAGAAGGTAGAGCATCCGTCACTTGTGCTTCCTCCCGCTGGAATAAGAAGCCGTGAACAGTTTCTCAGTGCGGTCAAAGAGCAAGCCGACAGAATGGACCAGCCCACCACATTTCAAATCCTTTCGAGCGCAGCAAGCACCGAACCCGCTCCCGCCGACACTCTTGTACGGCATGAAACAAAAACTATCGAGCAGGCGCTGGGATTCCTGCGTCAAGCAATCGACCGCACGGCGACAACTTGGGCACCGATTCTTCGCGCCACACCCGAGCCCATCAGCGCAAAAACGGGGCAGGGATTTTTCACCGAGGGCGACAACCGGTCGGGAGACTGGCAAAAGCAGAACGGATACTTCTGGACGGGAAGCTTCTGGGTCGGGGAACTTTGGCAACTGTACGGCACCACTCACGAAGAGAAGTACCGCAAATGGGCGGAGTTGTGGGGTTCGAAGTTTGTCGGGCAGCAGCCGCAGGAGAATCACGACGCAGGATTTTTGAACTACTACTCCGGGGCGCTTGGATACGATTTGACGCAGGACGATGCGCTCCGAGCGAGCGCGATGCGCGGAGCTGAGCGGCTAGAACAATTGTTCAATCCGAAGACGCAATTGATCGCATCGTGGAATGTCGATGGCGACGACACGATCGTTGACACCATGATGAACCTGCAATTGCTTTGGTGGGCCAGTG
>WNFO01002830.1_pt1 | contig 14451 bp, 10 predicted proteins | sample 5400251 | NCBI WGS metagenome assembly WNFO01 (sample SAMN13153354, study PRJNA577476) | soil metagenome | isolation source: 100 cm saprolite under Madrone tree | place: USA:California | collected 2016-06-14 | reverse complement strand
CAATTCCCTCACGCTCAGCGCCTATCGCAACATTAATATCAGCACCAACGGGGTAAAAATTGCGAACTTTGCAAGTGGAAATCTCGTGCTTCGTGCCGACAGCACCGGAACGGGACAAGGGACAGTCGTTTTCGCTTCCGGTGCCCACGTCGACTATACGCAGAGCACCGGAACGGTCTCCATCTTTTACAATCCAAGCGGATCTCAAACGACCAAATACCAAAATCCGACGAATTACTTCTGTCCGCCCTGTCCAGGCGGCGGCGGCGTCTTCGCCAATCAGCCGTCGCAGCTGACGGCGTATATGCTGGTCAACGCCGCCAGCGATCTCGATGCCGTGCGCACGAACGTGAGCGGCACTTTCGCGCTGGGCCGCGACATCAACGCTGGCTCGATCCCGAATTTCACGCCGATCCCGAATTTCGCCGGCCTGTTCGACGGGCAGGGTCAAACCATCGCCAACCTGACGATCACATCCACAGCCCAGAACGTTGGATTGTTCAGCAGCATCGGCAGCACTGGCGTGGTCCGCAATCTCAACCTAGCCGACGTCACGGTGAGCGGCCTAACCTCGCAATTTGTTGGCACACTGGCGGGAACGAACGCGGGAACGATCAGCAATGTCTCCGCCACCGATGTCGCGGTGAGCGTCGGGTCGAACGCTAACGGCGGCGGGCTCGTCGGCTTAAACAGCGGCACCATTACGAATGCGTTCGCGTCGGGCGACGTTACCGGCGCGGCCGGCACCAATGGGTTCACGACGCTAGGCGGGCTCGCCGCGGTGAACACGGGCTCGATTTCGAATTCGTTTGCATCGGTAGCAGTGGGCAGTCCGAGCGTTGCCAACCTTCAGGCCGGTGGCTTGGTCGGCAACAATTCCGGTACAATCCTTTCGACTGTCGCACTCGGCAATGTACAGGCCGGCGATGCAAGCATCGCTGGCGGGCTTGTCGCTTCCAATTCAGTGAGCGGCGCCATCACCGGGTCGCAGGCGAGCGGCAACGTCTCCGTAGGCGCGGCAAGCTTTGCGGGTGGGTTGGTCGGAACCAACGCCGGTGCTGTCACTGATGCTATCGCTTCGGGTGCGGTCTCCAGCACTGGCAGTAACAGCACTATCGGCGGTTTAGTCGGAACCAGCACCGGCACCATCTCGGCTTCTGTCGCTTCGGGCGCCGTGAGCAGCACCGGCGCTAACAGCACCGAGGGCGGATTAGCTGGAGCCAACGCCGGTGTCATCACGGCTTCTAGCGCTACGGGTGCAGTCAGCAGCACCGGTGACAATAGTATTGTTGGCGGCTTAGTCGGAGCCAATGCAGGCGCCATCACGGATTCTACCGCCTCGGGTGCGATCAGCAGCAGCGGTGCTAACAGCACCGTCGGCGCTTTGTTCGGAACCAACACCGGGACCATTACGAATTCTACTGGCTCGGGCGTGGTCATCAGCACTGGCGCTAACAGCATCGTCACCGGATTGCCCAATTCGCCGGCGATTCCAGCAGGCTGCATCGATCCGCTCTGCGGGTTCGCCAACACCGGCATCCTGCCGCCGCCCGGTTCAACGTCTCAGCCCTTGCCGCCATTCTCGGCGGACTTGCTCGCCTCGCTATCGAGCCCGGTGCTGGTCATCAACAACCTCATTGGCAACGGTCCGACGCAGCTCGCCGCGCTCAACGCCGCCGGGCCGTCGCTGTTCAACACTGTGGAAGGCGGAATCCGACTCCCGCCCCAGCAGTCGCCTCCATCCGCACCAGGGGGTGCGCCAGGGGGTCAGCAACAGCCGCCGTCGGGCTTTGACCGGCGGATCATCGATATTCCGCCGACCACCGAGACCCGCTTTGTCAAGGACGAGGTGGTGCTGCAGATCGCCACGAGCATCACCGTCGAGCGGTTGCGGGCTGCCGTTGCGCCTCTCGGATTGGAAGTGCTCGCCTCGGAAAACATCAGCATTACCGGATCGACCGCGGTGCGTTTGCGCATCACCGACGGCCGAACCGTGCAGGACATCATCCGGGCGCTCGCGGCAATCCAACTCGTCGCGGTCGCGCAGCCGAATTATGTCTATGTGCTCCAGCAGCAAGGTGGCGATCCCGCGCCCGCGTCGAGGGGAGATACCGGCCCGAAGGGCGACGTCGCGCAATACATCCTGGAGAAGCTCAAGATCTCCGACGTTCACCGCATGGTCAGAGGCAGCAACATCCCGATTGCGGTGATCGATTCGGAAATCGATGCTGCGCACCCCGATTTGGAAGGCGTGATCGCCGAGCACTTCAGCGCGGTCGGCGCGCCGGAGAAGCCGGACTCGCATGGCACCGGCATGGCGGGAGCCATCGCCTCGCACCAGCGCCTCCTCGGGACCGCGCCAGGCGCACGCCTTCTGGCCGTACACGCCTTCTCCACCGCGGCGGCGAATCCCGAGAGCACCACCTTCAACATTCTCAAGGGCGTCGACTGGTCGGTGCGCCAAGGCGCGCGCATCATCAATATGAGCTTTGCCGGCCCGAAAGATCCTTCGGTCGGGCGCGCGCTCAAGGCGGCCTACGACAAAGGTATCGTGCTGATCGCCGCTGCAGGCAACGCTGGGCCGAAATCTCCGCCCCTCTATCCCGGTGCCGATCCCAACGTGATTGCGGTGACGGCAACGGACGCAGACGACAAGCTCTTTACCGGCGCTAACCGCGGCAAGTACATTTCGGTCGCGGCGCCGGGCGTCGACATCCTGGTGCCGGCACCCGAAGGCGAATATCAGATCACGACGGGAACCTCGGTCGCCACCGCCGAGGTGAGCGGCATCGTGGCGCTGTTGCTCGAACGCAATCCCAAACTCAGGCCAGCCGACATTCGCCGCATCTTGACCGTGAGCGCGAAGCGGCTTTCGCCCGGTGACCGCGACGACAATTTCGGCTCGGGGCTCATCGATCCGCTGCAGGCGCTGCAACTGGCCGATCCGAGAACCGCGACCACCACGCCGCCGCGCCCGCTGCGGCAGCGGTGATCCAGCGATGGGACTGGGCATGCCGCGATCCGGAATGGAGCGCTTACACGCATAGCGCCATCGACGCGGCCTCCCGCGCCGGATGAAATGTTATTGCATTGATCCCTAAACTCCTTGGCAACGACGTTCGTGGGATAGACCTCGCGAGAAGCGGGGGTCAGCGCCCGTATCGCCAGCTCAGCATGGTGAAGGGAAGGGATACATGAACATCAGCCGCGAAGGATCAACAGATCAGGGCTGCCGTCAGGAACGCTTCGCTGGTTCGCCGGATTGTGGAACTCGTTCGAGCTCGCCGGACGGCCGCAGTTAGCTATTGAGACAACCGCGCACGTCCCCACCTCGTTCGGGGTTGCCGAACAGCCGCAGTTTGTCAGTGAAACAACTGAGCGCGCCGATTTCTCTACTTCGGGGTTACACGCAATCCCGCTGCAGCAACTCGATGATGAGCAGATCGCGGCCTTCATTAAGGCCGGACGCGAATTCATTGCTGATAGGAAAATCTCCATCGCACGATTAGTACTGCAAAGGGCAGCAAAAGCAGGCAGCGCCCCGGCAGCCTTGGAGCTCGGTGGGACTTACGATCCGATCACTCTTGAAGAGCTGGGCGTTGCTGTGAAAAGCGAGAGGGTAGAAAGTTCCTCGATGATCTCTCCTGACATCGGGCTGGCACGGGCCTGGTACCAAAAGGCAAAGGACCTTGGATCGGCTGAAGCGCCGGGTCGGCTTGAGAAATTAACCCGCCGCGACGGCAGACCGCGTTGAGGCTCCTCTCGGAGCTGTTGCGGAACCATAAATCGCGATAGGTGAGAGCAGCGTGATCAAGTCCTCTTTAGTTCTCTAATTCCGGGTTTCTGTGGAGTGGGGGGGCGGCGCCTCGGGTCAAACCGTGGTCTGCAACCCCGGGCCAGAACGTTCCGCAGAACGCCGTGACGAACCGGCCGTATTTCGGTTGCAATGTGATCCTGCTGTGGCCATTGCGGCTGGGCAACGCCACGGTTCCTAACATTCAAGCAGGCAATCGAGGCCGGCGGAAATGTGCGGAAGGGCGAGCACGGAACGAAAGTCTACTTCGTGAAGCAGTTACCGACTAAGGACGGCGCCGGCGAAGAAACTGAAACTCGCCTAATCCCGATGCTCCGCGAATATACGGTTCAACGTTAACCAGTGCGAGAACCTTCACGATACCATTCGCGCCAACATCGAGGATCGTCTTACAGCCGGGTAAATGGGTTGATTGATCACCTCAAAGGGCAATGGCTCAGCCTTGAAACTCGCGCTGCTACGGCGTTGGGCGTCGTGCTACCTCTACGCTTCTCGCCCGCGCCGACGAAGTGATCGAGTGATTCCGCGTAGTTCCGATTTTTGATCGGCTCGATGCTCCCGCACAGCAGCTGATACAGCGCTCCTTTGACGAGCCACCACCGGCACAGCGCATTATCGTTCCGCCAATCACGTTACCGCATTCAGTAAACCCGAGGTCGTTCGGGCGGAACCGCGATGTGCCAGTGTGAGTTATCTCACAGACAAATTGCCTCACGACCGCTTTTTTATTGATGCAAGCACGAGGCATATCATGATTATACGATTAATCTATATCGTATTAGCCTTCATCATCGTCGGCTTGTCCGCGTTCGCCTATGGACAAAGCACCGGCACAAGCATCCTGAAGCTCCCGCAGGATATCGAGTTCAAAGGTCCCCTAATCGGCCCGCCGCAAGTCGTTTTGCTGTATGGCGACCCGACAACGCCGGGAGCATTCTTCGTCTCGCGCATCAGGTTTTCTGCTGGCTGGAAGGACCCGCCGCATTGGCATCCTGATGAGGTGCGTACCGTTGTGGTGCTCTCGGGGACGCTGTACGTCGGCAATGGTGACAAATGGGATGAGAACAAGTTGAAGGCATATCCGGCCGGCACATTCTACTCAGGGCCCGCGAAAGCGCCGCACTTCACATGGGCGAAGGACGGTGAGGTGATAATTCAAGTTACTGGAATCGGACCGTCGGGAAAAACGTACATTACAACGATGACAGTGCGATAGGCTACCACTAGCGATCGCTATGCAGCCGACAACACCGCAGGAAGATCGTGCGCTTTGTTGATTATGATGGTGATACCGTTGCCTGCCCTCACCCACCTCGCTCGCCGCGCCTTGCCAGACACCTGCCGCTGACCCTGGCCAATTCGATATCCTGGCGTTAGGTCCCGGCTGGTGGGGGATCCGCAGCTTCCAGCAAGTACGCCGCGAAGGCCCGAAGTCCTACCCCAAACGGTCTAAGCCAATTGAATGCGTTGTGCCCTCAAGCGGCTCCAGCCTATACGATATGTAGGTGGGCTCTGCGGCGTTCCAGTAAAGCCCAATAACGTGCTCAAATATGAAATCACTTGCTGCCATCGTCGCCGCTGCATTGCTCGTCACTGCTGGCACGGCCAACGCCGGAGAGGTTGTGGTTAAGCCGAAACCTCCTGGCAGTGCGCTGGTCTTGACGATGAGCGGAGGCAAGATCGTTGACGCCACCGCTGTCGAGGCGGCCACTACCGGAGAGATTGTGATTAAGCCGAAATCTTCTGACAGTGCCGTGGTCTTGACGATAAGCGGAGGCAAGCTCGTTAAGGCAAGCATAAGGGCAAAGCCAGAGCCGGAGCCTATGGGCGAGCCGGCGCCCGTGAAGGATACGGTCGTTTTCGCACGCACACCGTAGCGCTCGGTGATGCGCTTGCGCGGTTTGCGGGGCGGCTGCTAGGGGACAGTCAACGAGGCGCCTAGCGAACACGCCACGGACGACCTGTCGAGGGCTCTTCGGTCGTCCATTTGCAATTCAGATTTGTTTCGCTGACATTCGTGGCTGTGACGTGGCCCCGCCCCGTTTCGGCCGAGCTTTTGTTGTGCCTTGTGTTTAGAAAGGCGTCGTCAACCGCCGCCTGATGTGCGCAACTGGTTCTTGGAGCGCCGAAACGCAAGACCGACTGGGGCGCCCGCTCCGATGCGACTGACAGTCCGAGCTAGCAGAGCGAATGCGCGCGCGTCTCGCGACCATCTGCGAAGCGGATCATGATAAAATTTCGGTGGTAGCCAGGCGGCACGGCATCAGCGAGAGGGACTGGCTGCCAGGCTCGTCGTGAATGTGCGCTCTGCGCAGAGTTGCTTCAAGTTAACCGGGCTGAAGTCGACTCTCGCCGGCTGCATGATTGTCCTGACCGTTTTGACGCCAATTTGTCGGCCTACTGCTGGTAAATCTATTGCGCGCAGGCCATACTTCTCGCGATTCGCTGTTAAAGGTTCCCATACGAGTGCAAATTGCCGCGCGGAGTACGACGCAATGAGGAAATGCTTGACCGCTTTTACCGTCGTGATCGCGCTTGTCGCTGGGGTTACCGCGCCGACGCCGGCGGATGCCCGCCGGGCATGGCGAGCCGGTGCTTTTATCGGCGGAGCTGGCACCGTGGCGGTGGCGAAGCCCTATTACTATCCTGGGCCCACCCCCGGCTATTATTACCTTTATCCTATTAATCAAGCCAATTACTGGCCGGTTCCGGTCTATTACCTCTACCCCACGCCCGGGCCGTATTTTGGCTGCTGGCGCTACGAAATCTTCGTGTGCTGAGCGCGCCAAAGCGAAACCCCGCCGAGCTTGCGGCCTAGCCCAGCGGGGTCGACTCGGACGCGAAGGGAGACCCCTCTCCCAACTTTGAACTTGCCCTTCCCGAGCCCCCCATGCTCGCGCACTGGCGACCCATTGTCGATTCGATTATCGACTCTGGAACTTCACGAAACCTGCTGGGGCTGCTTTGCGCCGAAACCGCGTAAAAGCCCGGCGCCTGGTATTCTCCCAATTCGGAAAATCTTCTCTGCAAATTAGAACAGGTGGGTGGCTGACGATCCCCACATGGTCTCTTTAGCCCCTTGCCCAGCGGGGCTTTTTTTGGACCCTCGCGAACGGGCGTTAACCAACCTCGATTTTTCGCAGGGCGCCAAAGATGCAAACAGCTGCCGCGGCAAGCCCAAGCCCTTGATGCTGCGCCACTCACGCAGCGAGTGGCGGGGATTGGACCCAGCGCCGCAGCCCGGCAAGCAGCGGTGCGGGATGCTGCCGGCACACAAATTAAGGTTAGCCTTTGAGGACGAGGGACGAAAGGCACGGCGGCGAGATATCTATTGCCCGATAGGATTGGGGCCGGGAGAAGCGGCGGTGACGCGCTCCCACCCTCCATGCATGATGCGTGAGCGCGCGTAACAAATGGCAGCCTTCCTCGTCATCTACGACCCGAGCAAAGGCAAAGAGCACGAGATGGTCGCGGCGCTTCACCGATGGAGCGGCGCGCGCATTTTCCGCGGCGCCTGGGTGATCGAATTTGATTCCACCGCCGATCTCGCGCGCCGAGCGCTCTTCGCCGTTGGCGGTGACATTTCGTGCGCGGTCGTAGAGATCAAGCCGAACGGCGATCACGCCGAGATTGGCGCCGAGCCCGCCGGCCAGGACGCGCTCCGGCGCCTTGGCGGCCCGGCGTCGGGACCGTGACGTAACGCTCAAGCCTCATCAGCCGCAATTCGACTTTGCGAATGTAGTCGAACAAGAGCGCGTCGCTCGATGTGAACGCGAGCGCAGTTCGGTTTTTTGTCTTGGTGCCCATCAGGCGGTCTCATGCATCCCAACTTTTCGGCAACACGCGCACGCCTTGGCGCAGCGTGAGCTTGTCGCGCGACGCTCGCATAGCACCGAAAGTATTGGCCAAGGATTCGGCGGAACGGACTAGGCTAGAGATTTTGACGATATAGGCTGAATGGCCGATGGGCCTGCGGCGAAGCACCGGCCCGAACGCGTAGCATGCGAGTGCCCGACGCCGCCAAAATTCGGCGCAGGGACCGGCGTTTCTTGAAAAATAGCTGCGGCAGCCTTCCGACCATCGGCGAACCAAAAAAACGCGCCAAACTACGAGCAACCGACCAATGTTGCGGTAAAGGAAATCCCCGGCGGCTTTGCGGCTATGCCGCCGGGGACCCGGGACGGACGGAATTCGGACGGACATCCGTAGGCCGCCCACCCATTAGACATCCCACACTCAAGTTGAGTTCATATGACGAGCGGCGCGTTGTGCCCAAAAATTTGTGCAAAAAACCTCTTTCCGATCTCCCGCGCATGTGAACGCGGAACTCAGACGCGTGCCGATAGTTCGGACCACCGTGATGATCACCACCGAGATCAATGGCGGTGATGCCCCCCTTGGAGGAAGCGAGAGACGGTTTTCATGGACGATGTCCTTCAGCAAAACAGTTGGTGACTGCAAGACCCGTCTCCAATTTTGAAAAACCTTGAGTCCCGACCAATTGCATAGCACCGGAAGTCCTCGCCAAAAACTCGACCAAATGGCCGGGTGAAACCGATTGGGCGCAAAATTTTCCGCGTCGTCGTAAGGTTCATGTAAGTTAAATGCGCTCACCAAGGTGGCCGCTACCGCCTGGTGAGGAGCTATTGCGCAGCAGAGGGTGACTGACCCGAAAAAATTCTTGCCAGAATCTTTTTCGACTTCCCGATTTCCGAGCGACAATTGCGTGTGAGCGATTACGAGCGGCGAACAAGCGGCCATTTTTTCCAGCCGGCCATCTAGTAGCCGCTAACCGTTCATTGCCTTCGCGATGAGGTTGTTAGATGATCAATCTTGGGCATTAGGGTAGAAGGCCCGATGCATCAGTGGGTAATCGCCGTTTTATTGGGAGGGCTCGCACTCACGGGCTGCGCAGCTGGCGACAAAAACATGGAAATTTCGGGAGGGGTCGCCAGCTGAACAAGTATCGGCGGATGTTTTCAGGATCAAATCGAGCAGAAACGCTCGTACCGAGCACGTGCTCCTAATAGCGGCAGAGACAACGAAGGGCGCTGGCGCTACGCATTTCAAGTTGATCAGCGTCAATGATGCGAACCGGCTGGTCGATTTCACCGCCCTTGGCAGCGTCGCTACATCGGTTGTCGGGCGGAGAGCCGATTCGACCGCTCCCTCTGCCACGACCGCGACCATGATCAAGCCTGGGCAGGATGCCTACGTCCGCGTTTTGCGGCTCGCGCCTGGAGAACAGCCCCCAAATGGAGTTTTTGCGGTGGACGAAATCCGCCCTGGTATTCGTCCTCGAAGCGTCGCTGTCATCGCGGCGGCCGGCAAGCCGACAAGAGCGACCGCTTTGGCCTAGTAGCTTCGTGCGCGCAAGAGAGGGCACTCATCGCACTAATTGCACTGGCCGCAGTGCCTGTCGAGACGCGCTGATGATTGTGCCCCAGCGCGCCAGCCAAGTCGATCTTGAGCATAAATATAGCGAAGCTCGACGAGTGTGGTCTCCGCGCAACAGGTTTGTCACCTGATGTGTGCTAGCGAAACGGCAGGGGCCACCGGAGTGATTCGGTATGAGGCGGCCAAGGAGCGCACAACATGAAGAAGTTGTTGCTCGCTGGCATAGCGATGGCGACGCTTATTACCGGTTCCGCGATGGCGGGGGAACTCCCGGTCATCCCGCCGGCCTATCCGGTGGGCCCTCCTCCGCCGCTTCTACTGCCCGTTTACAGCTGGACCGGCTGCTACATCGGCGGCAACGTCGGTGGCGTATGGGTGCGCAAGGAGTTCACCGCTTCCACATTGATCGGGGCCCCGGTCGGCACTGCTCTCGGCAGCCATGATGCAAACTCATTCCTCGGCGGCATCCAGGGCGGCTGCAACTATCAGGTGGCTGGATGGGTGCTCGGCGCCCAGGCGGACTTTGATTGGGCCAATGCGATGGGCTCCCATCCCGATCCATTCTTCATTGGGCTGGATGATCGCTCGCGAACGCGATCGCTAGGCTCTGTGACCGGCCGGGTCGGCTATGCCTGGGACCGGTTGCTCGGCTATGTGAAGGCCGGCGGCGCTTGGGAGCGCGACGAGTACATCATCCAGGGTTCCTCTAGGCTCGCGACGGCGGCCGAGACGCGCAGCGGTTGGACCGTCGGCGCGGGTCTTGAATATGGCATTACCTTTAATCTGTCGGGCTTTGTCGAGTATGACTACTACGGCTTCGGCACGGTTGGCGTTCCGTTCGCCTTTGGCACCCTCCCGCTGGGTAATATCGACATTCGCGAAAACAAGCATGTCGTCAAAGCCGGGCTCAACTGGCGGTTTGGCGAGCCTCCTCTCGTCGCTACTTATAATTATTGATCGGTAACCGCAAAGATCGAGGAAAGTTGCCCTATCTGACGGTGACGGGTAGCGCGGAGGACTCGGCTGTTGCCAATCGGAAAGTCACCCGCTCACTCCCGCGCACCCGCGCACCCGTGCAAGCGGAATCCTAAACAACGACGGCGCATGCAGCCGCTGGTGCCCGCTTGCGCCGAAACAAATGAAAGGAACAAGCGCGGCTCCCGCTGGCATTTATAATTGCTCCCGCGAAAGCGCGGGCACATTCATTGCGGCGTCACCGACTGATTGAGCTCACAGTCGGGGCTGGCAACCGACTTCCACGACGCGCGTCCACCCTTGTCCGGCCGCTCGCATTGGAGCGAGAGCCGCCTGGCAACGCAAAAAAACGCTCCCACCGAATAAAGCCGATCATTGAAGATGCAATACTCCTTGAGATCGTCATCGGTGACGGCCTTGGGGGGATTGATGGCGAGGGGCTGCGCGTATGCCCGGGCGGGCACAAGGGCTAGGGACAGACACGCCACGATCAGCAAAGTGAGCAAACGCATCGGGGCTTTGGTTTTGCACTTGCCGTCCAACGGCGCCGCGACCGCTTCGCTCATACGCGGGGCGCTGAACACCGAACGCGCGGCCCCTGCTGCGCAAGAAGCCATCGCTGCCTCTACCATCCCTGGGCCTTGTACCAGTTGCGTGCCATTTGTTGGCCGAGCGCCACTTGCGCAACCGTCATCTTCGAAGCGACGGCATCGCGAAGTCGCACCTTGAAATCGCGATCTTCGCCGACCGCCTCCGACGCCGACAGGTTTAACCACATATAGGCGAGCACCAGATCTTGCGGCACGCCTTGCCCCTTGTTGTGCAGCAGCCCCAGCTCGAACTGGGCGCCGCCGTGGCCGCGCTCTGCCGCGCTCTGATACCATTTGGCGGCGAGAAAGTAATTCTGTGGCACTCCGCGACCGTGGGCATACATCCATCCCAGCACTGCTTGCGCCCGCACGTCGCCGAGCTTAGCCGAACGGATCACCTTGGCGGCCGCCACATAAGGGGGAGCAGCGCGAACAAATTCGGTTTCGTGCAGTGACGCGCCTTGCCCCTGTGTCGCCACAAGCGCAAGGATGATCGCGGCTATCCAGCTGATTTTTCGCACCCAGCCAACTCCCGCTTGCATTGCGCCAACATATGATTGCAACGACCGATCAATGACTCTCAATCGTGAAAGCCCGCCCGCCAACGGTCGGCAGTGACTCGTGACTTTAGCTTGACGCAGTGGCTCGTGACTTTCGCTTGACCTTGACGCCGTTGCCTTGTGAATCGTTTGCCTCGAAAGGCGAGTGCGATTCCAACTTGCACATCGACAAACGACGCGAATCGAATTGTGAATCTCCTCCTATATATCCACAAGTCCTGTTGCCGACAATCGAGTTTGGATTGCGACGGCCCATCTGCCGCCGCGAATCGGCGACAGACATTCCTCGAGCTTCCCCGGCTTAAGGCCGCCTCGCCGCAAACCAACGCGTCGTGCAAAGCTAAAACGCTGCTTGCAAGATGCTCCGCTCCAACAGCCAGCCGATCCAAATGGCGGGCGCGAAGAACAGGCCGAACGGTATCGGTGTTTTGCCCGTGACGCGCCGTCCGCGGAGCGCGCGGATCAAGACGATCGTGAGCGCTGCGAGCGCTGCGATCTCGATCGCGAGCGCAACCGCCGGCAAATCGAGCCATACCCCGGCGACCGCCGCAAGCTTGATGTCGCCAAGTCCGATGCCTTCGCGCCCGCGCAGACGCACATAGGCTTCGCGCAAAATCCAAAATGCAACTGCAACCCCAACACCGCGCACCACCGCGACGAGCAATGCCGCAGGCGCAGCCGCTTCTGATTGGACCATCCACGCATCGAGGCAACCCAATGCGAGCGCGACCAATACCAATTTGTCGGGGATGATGAAGTTGCGGGCATCAATGACCGCGACCGCCATCATCACGAGGGCGAGAACGCCGCCGAGCGCGCCGGCAAACCCCGGCACGACTAAGACGCTCGCTGCGACGGCGACGATGACCGCCGCGCCGCACGCGGCGTATTCCCAGCCGCGCCGATCTGTGAGCGTCATTCGCACGCGCGCATTTAGCATAACGCCGAATGCCCGGGCATCAGCGGACCAACAGCGGATCGCGGCGCAGGTTGGGGCCCGGCGGGAAGGAGGTTTCGGCCGAACCCCTCAACTTGGTGCGCAATTCCTCGGCCACCTTGTAGGCGTCGACGCTGTCGCGGATGATTTGTGGCTGGATGAAAATGACCAGCTCGGTGCGGCGGGTGGTGCGGATGTTGCGGGCAAAGGCCTCGCCCAAGACCGGGATTTCCTCGACGAGCGGGATGCCGGAGCGGGAGCGGTCTTGGGTCTCGGAGATGAGACCGCCGAGCAGCACGGATTGGCCGCTGGCGACCGCGATCGAGCTCTTGACCTTGCGCTGTGATATGGTGGGCGTGAGCGTACCGGCGTTCCCGTTGTCGACGATATTGCTGATCTCCTGCTCGATGTTGAGCAGGACGTTACCGTTGACATTGACCCTGGGAGCGACCCGCAAAATGACACCTGTGTTGCGATAATCGATGGTGTTGATGATCGGCGTGTTCGGGTTGGTGAGGACAGTGGCGCTCTGTGTCGAGACCGGGACCTGATCGCCGACCAGCAAGGTCGCCACCTGGTTGTCGATCACCACCACTGAGGGCGTCGACAGCACCTTGATGTCGGTCACGTTGCGCAAGGCGTCGAGGATCACACGTGGACTGGCCTCCGGTCCAAGCAGAAGATTGAATCCAGGAAGAACGCGGTTAAGGGCCGCCGATGTGACGCCATTCGCGACGGCGCTGACTGGGTTGCCCAGCGCGAACGAGCCCTTGTCGCGGGCCATGCCGACGTCGCTACTTTGGATGAAATATTGGATGCCGTAGCGAAGATCGTTGTTGAGCGTGATCTCGGCAATGGTGGCGTGAATGGCCACCTGAAGCTGCGGCCGATCGAGTTGGTGGATCGTTTGCTCGATTAACTGGTAGTGCTCCTGGTTGGCGAAGATCAGCACTGAATTGTTGACAGTGTCGGCGGTGATGCGGACGCCGGGCAGCTCGAAGCTGCCGGCTTGCCCGTTGCCCGGACGGCCCCCCGCCGACCCCGCCCCGGACGGCGCCAAACCCGAAGTGCCCGCGCTCGTTGCGCCAAAGCGCGCGTCGAAGCTCTGCCCCCCGCCGCCTTGGCCCGTGCCATTGGCGCCGGCGCCCGCCGTCGCGGCGGCCGCACGCAGGCCGGCCCCCACGTCCAAGGTCGAGCCCGGCCCGGCGCCGTTCGACAGCCCATTTGAGGTCGTGGTTACCCCCGACCCCGGCGCGATCTGGCTCACGGCCGAGTCGAGCCCGTTCCCCGAGTGGGCGCCGAAAATGTCATTGAGCAACAGCGCGATCTGTTTGGCATCGCCATAGCGCAAGCGATAGACGCGCACCCCCGCCCCGGCGGTATTCGACTTGTCGAGCCGCGCGATCCAGGTGGAGGCGACCCGCAACAGGTTAGGCTTTTGGGTGACAACGAGCACGGCGTTGAGGCGCGCGATCGGTTGCAGCTTGACCATGCTCTGGTTGAGCCCGCCCTCGCCGCTCTCCAGGATCTTTTCGAGCTCGGCGATGATCGCTTCGGGGTTGGCGCTTTGCACAGGATAAATGCCAACCGACTGGCCGCGCATCCAGTCGACGTCGAAGCTCAGGATGGTCTCGACCGCACCGCGGCGTTCGGGCGCACTGCCCTGGACGAGGATCAAGTTGCGCGCGGGATCGACTCGCGCCGCGCCCGGCTTGAGCGCAAAACTGTCGAGCAGCTTAAGGATGGTTGGCGCCGAGGCATACCGCAGCGGCACGACCGTGAGGCCGTATCCCGGCTGGTCAGCGCGGTCCGCCGCGGTCAGGCGGCCGCTACCCGCCGCCTCGCCGGCCGGAATGAGCCGGTACCCTGCGCTGTCGGGCACCAGCACGACATTGCTCATACGCAGCGCATTTTCCAGGACAAAGACGAGATCCTTCTTCGCCACCGGCCGGCCGGACGATATGCTCACCGTGCCCTGGATGCGCGGATCGATCGTATAGCCAGCGCCGAGAATATCGCCGAGGATGACCTTGGCGACGGTCGTCACCGCGGCGTTGTCGAAGTTCAACGCGTAGCCGTCGCCGTCGCTGGCCTGTTGCGCCGCCGGCGCCGGGTCGATCGTTTCTTCCCGCCCGAAATAGCTCTCGCCGTGCGGGGTTCGCGGCGGCGGGCCGGTCG
>WNFO01002829.1_pt1 | contig 14452 bp, 10 predicted proteins | sample 5400251 | NCBI WGS metagenome assembly WNFO01 (sample SAMN13153354, study PRJNA577476) | soil metagenome | isolation source: 100 cm saprolite under Madrone tree | place: USA:California | collected 2016-06-14 | reverse complement strand
CAGATAACCCCGCGGCAGCCAGATGACATGACGCACAAGGGGCGCTGCCGGATCCATGGACAGTGCCAGCATCTGTCCCTTGATCGGGCGAACGGGCGGGAGATACGAGGCAGGGATACCCGCAATTTCTCGTGACCACGCACCGGCCGCAAGAACGACGATATCGGCAGGATCGCTGCCACGATCGGAAACGACCCCGCGAGCACGCCCGCCGGAGAGCTCGACCTCTCGGACCGGGCAATGCTCGTACAGCACGGCGCCGGCCCGTCGCGCAGCCTCGGCGAGGGCGGAGCCGAGAAGACGGTTGTCGACCTGATGATCTTTTGGGCTCAGCACCGCTCCTGAAATGCCGGGTCGTAAATGAGGTTCGCGACGCCGTGCTTCCACACCCGACAGCCAGTCGATGTCGAGGCCCAGGCTTCGCTGAAATTCATAGGAGAAGCGGAGCTGCTCGGCATCGTCGCGGGTCAGCGCAACAACGACCGTTCCTTCGTCGCGATAGCCGATCGAGATCCCGGATGCCGCTTCGATCTCGCGCGCAAAGCGGGGCCACAGCTTCTGACTTTCGAGCGTGAGCGCGAGCAGCTTCTCTTCTCCGGGCTCGGTCTCGACGGCGGCGGCGAGCATCCCGGCCGCCGCCCAGCTGGCGCCGCGTCCAGCCTTCGCCCGGTCATAGACGGTGACCGGGCAGCCGGCCTGCGCCAAACGCCAAGCAATGCTCAGCCCCACCACTCCGGCGCCGATGACGACGGTTTTGGGGCGAGACGGCGCTACCATGGTCGACGCGGTAATATCGGACTCCCTTCGCCGGGCACGCCCGACCAGGTTCAGTGGGTCTGATCTCAGCCGTTCCGGTCCCGCAGCCCATGCTGTGCGACCGAGCGGCACCCCAGCCTCGCGCCAATTTTGGACCGGGCCCTTGCCGATGCAAGGCCTTTCTCAAAATCTGGCGGCTCCCAGCCGACGCACCGCGGCCGCACCCCGATGATCGAAGGATGTGCGGGCCGACCGGGGCGCTAGGCCCCCCCTCGTCCCTGCCCTCCTGTTTCGCAATGAATCTACAAGCACGCCCCTCTCGCCTTTGTGGGTCACGGAGCCCGGTCCCCGACCGCAGCTTGAAAGCGGAGTATGATACCATTATGGCAATTTATCGTTTCCGCTCGGAGGACACCGTCGGAAGCTCGGGCAAAGTTGGCGATTTGGAGCCACTTAAGACATCTCCCTGTAGAATGCTGCGAGGTCGCAAGAGAGATCGATCGATGAAGACGCCAAGGCATTTGACCCCGGGGCTCGCTGTGATCGCGCTCGTGATGGCCGCGGCATCGCCACTCCGCGCCGCCGACCCCGCGCTCGAACAGTTCAGGAATGAGATCGATGCGGTCGTCGGCGGGCTTGCACCCGGTTCAAGCGGGATCTTGGAATGGGTCGGGGCCGAGCCGTTCGAGATCCGACGCGACGGTGACACCCTGATCGCCGTCATCACCGGCGCAAGGCTGACGCTGCATACCGATGATATCCTTCACGTCGCGCTGGATCACCTCGAGGTTCGGCAGACGTCAGCGCAGAATGGCAGGGACACCACGGATCTCACAGTTCTGCTGCCAGAGCACGTGATAATCGCTGACGAGAACGGCACCGAGACCAAACTCACGATCAGCGATGGGCACGTCGACGTGGCGATCGACCCCCAGTCCGGGCGCATCCGAGCCACGGGAGTTGCGGTCGCCGAGACGCGCATCGACCATCCCGCGAGCGGCGCCTGGATCAGCGCTGGGCCGCTGGCCATAACGTCGAAGCTCGTCGCCGAGCCCGACGGGCGGTGGCGTATCCCGACCGAGTTCGAGCTCACAAAGCTGGAATTCTCCCTTGCGCAAGGACCAAGCGGCGGAGCTATCGATCGGATTGCTTTTAGCGGAACGTCCGCTGGACCGAAGGTGGCCGAACTCGAACGGCTGCGCGACACGCTTGGAGAGCTGGAAAGAGATAGGGGGGCATCACCCGATGCGCGCTTGGCGCGCCTGCTGGCGGTTTTGCCGACTATTCCGTCGGTCTTCGGCACGATCCGGGGCAGCGCGGTCCTCGAAGGGCTGAGTGTGTGGGACGGACCCGGCGAGCCGCTTGCCATACTGACGAAAGCCGAATTTACGGCGGGGGCAAGCGGCTTTGACGGCGACACGGGGGCCTTCCGCTTCACCGTTCGCGAAGACGGGCTCAAGCTTGCGCCGCCGATCGCGGACGCTCGCCTTGTCCCACACGGTGTGATCCTGGATGTCGGGGTGGAGAACCTGAGCACCATTGCATTGAACGCATTGCTTCGGGCCGCCACCCTGGCCGATAGCGGGGGCGAAGCCGAACGACAGCAGAAGATATTCGGCGCTTTGGCGACGCTAAGCCCCGTGTGTCGGATCTACCAGCTCGCGGTCGACGCCGAGGATGTCGGTGCCGAACTGACGGCGGAAGCGAAAGGTTCACCCCTCTCGCCTGCAGGTTCTACCGCCGATGGCGACCTTGTCGTGCGCGGCTGGAACGCTCTTCCGAAACTCGCCGTCGGCACGCCGTTTGTCGAATACCTGCCGTTCCTCGAGGAATTTGCCGAGGCAGTCAAAGCTCCGGACGGCTCCCCTCGGCTCAAATTCCACATGGCATCGGCCCCGCCGAAATTGGCCATGATCAACGGCAACGACGTGAGCCTGTGGTTCGAAGAAGGCGAGCCCTCATCCGGACAACGGCGTCAGTTGAAGCCCGCCGAACCGCCGATGCAGGGGCCCGACGTGACGGAGGTGCAACGCGCGCTCGCTGCCGCCCAGCTGCCGGTTGAGCCGGATGGCGTCTACCGTCTCTCGACCGCCACCGCCGTAGCCCGTTTTCAGAAGCAGAAGGGCATAAACGTCAGCGGCGTCGTTGATGCACCGACGCGGCTGGCACTCGGCCTGCGTGCGCTGGCTCCACTGCCGGCTGGCCGAAAATGACGCCAAGCGGGTAAAGTCTCGCCGAGCCTAGGAAGGAGCTTCCGATGAACAAAGTCTACCCCGACGCGGCCGCTGCACTCGCTGGGGTGTTGCGAGACGGTATGACCATCATGGCGGGGGGGTTCGGCCTTTGCGGCATACCGGAGACGCTGATCGGGGCGATCAAGGATTCCGGCGTCCACGGGTTGACCGTAATATCAAACAATGCCGGGATAGATGGGGTCGGTCTCGGCCTGCTGCTCGAAAGCCGGCAGATCAAAAAGATGATTTCGTCCTATGTCGGTGAAAACAAACTGTTCGCCGACCTCTATCTAAAGGGAGAGCTCGAGCTCGAATTCAATCCGCAGGGAACGCTGGCCGAGCGGATCCGGGCCGGTGGTGCCGGGGTCCCGGCGTTCTTCACCAAGACCGGCGTGGGGACCCTGATCGCCGAAAGCAAGGAGACGCGCGATTTCGATGGAGAGACTTACGTCATGGAGCGCGGGCTCGTCGCCGACCTTGCAATCATTCACGCCTGGAAGGCCGACCGCGAAGGCAATCTCGTCTATCGCAAGACCGCGCGCAATTTCAACCCGGTGATGGCGACCGCCGCACGGATCACCGTCGCCCAGGTCGAGAATATAGTAGAACCCGGCGAGATCGATCCCGACCATATTCACACCCCGGGTATCTTCGTCCAGCGGATCGTCAGCCCGGCATCATTTGCCAAGCATATCGAGCAGCGGACCGTGCGCCAGCGCGGCGATCGATAAAATTGATAAGGAGGAGCAAGCCTATGCCTTGGTCACGTGATGAGATGGCGCGCCGCGCCGCGGCGGAACTCGAAGACGGTTTTTATGTCAATCTCGGAATCGGCATCCCGACCCTCGTCTCGAATTTCATCCCGGAAGGGATCACCGTGCAGCTGCAGAGCGAGAACGGAATGTTGGGTATGGGGCCGTTTCCGTTTGCTGGCGAGGAAGATCCGGATCTGATCAACGCCGGCAAACAGACGATTACCGAATTGCCGACGACGAGCTATTTCGACAGCGCACAATCCTTCGGCATGATCCGCGGCGGCCATATCGACCTTTCGATCCTCGGTGCGATGCAGGTCGCCGAGAACGGCGACCTCGCCAATTGGATGATTCCCGGTCGCATGGTGAAGGGAATGGGCGGTGCGATGGATCTCGTTGCCGGGGTCAAACGCGTCATTGTCCTGATGGAGCATACCGCACGAGGGGAGCCGAAATTGCTGCGCCGCTGCACCCTGCCGCTGACCGGCAAGGGCGTGGTCGACATGGTGATCAGCGATCTCGGCGTCTTCACGATCGAGGGTGGCGCGATGACGTTGACGGAGCTGGCGCCCGGCGTGTCGCTCGACGAGATTCGGCGTCAGACCGAGGCGTCGTTCACCGCCACCCCAGGCCTCGCCTGAAGGCAAAGAGCCGGCAAAGCCGGCTCTTTCGAGAAGGTCAGGTCAAGGTTCTTGCCCGCCGCGTTACTCAACGTGTCGGAATATATCTGATCTGTAACAGGACCGCAAGGGATAACGACAGAGCGACGATGCCGGCTTGCTCCATCGACGGCCGGCGACGCTGTTGTTACCCTCGTTCCGATGCAGCGTTTTCGCTAAGCGATCAGGGTTCGAAGGCTCAGCCGTGCCTCCCCAGCCGCGCGATCTCCGGCTCGACTTTTTTCGGGGCCTAGCCCTGATCTTCATATTTATCGATCATATTCCAGAGAACATCTTAAGTTATTTCACCCTGCAGGCGGTGCAATTCTATGACGCGGCCGAGGTTTTCATCTTTATCTCGGGTTACACAGCCGCCCTCGCCTATGGTCGTACGCTCGTAATGCGAGGCGCAAGTTATGCGACGGCGCAGACGCTCCGCAGAGCTTGGCAGCTGTACGTCGCTCATATCTTCTTATTCATGATCTTCATCGCTGAGGTATCCTATGTTGTCACAACTTTCAAAAATCCGATGTATAATGAAGAGATGCGGGTCGCCGATTTCCTCGACGAGCCACATATTGCCATCGTCAAGGCGTTAACGCTACAATTTCAACCGACTTTCCTTGATATCTTGCCACTCTACATTCTTCTTTTAGTAATTTTTCCAATAATATTGATTGGGTTGCGCCTTCGTCCGGTTATCGTCCTGTCTGCATCGGTCCTTCTCTATGTCGTCGTACAGCTCGGCAACATTTCCGTCCCCGCCTATCCGGAGGGGCATGTCTGGTATTTCAATCCCTTCGCCTGGCAATTGCTGTTTACGACAGGTGCCGCCCTGGGCTTGGGCACCCGAGCGCGCCGGCTCGGCCCCCGGGGCGTGCTCATGTTCGTTGCCGTGGGGATCGCAGGAGCAGCGCTCGTTGTCAAGCTGAGCTGGACCGTTCACGGGATTTGGGATCCGATTCCCGGCTTCTTCTTAAGGGAGCTGTGGCCCGTCAATAAGAGCAATTTGTCGCCCATACGGCTCGTGCCGTTCTTCGCTGTGGTAGTGTTGGTTGCTGCCCTCGTGTCGCCAAACGCCGGTTTTCTCCGCACGTTGGCGGCGAAGCCGGTGATCCTTTGCGGCCAACAGTCGCTGGAAGTATTTTGCCTCGGTATCTTGCTCTCGGCACTCGGTCATTTCGTGCTGACGGAGTTCCGTTCGAGTATCGGCATTCAACTCGCTATTAATGCTGTCGGCATTTTTGCATTGTGCGTGACTGCAAAAATAATCGACTGGTATAAGGCGATGGGGAGAGTTCCGCCGACCGTGCCGGTGCCCGGCCCGGCAAGGAAATAAACCCACGATGAAGCGACACTCAAGCCGCGGATTGATGCAACGGGGGCTACGTCTGGCAGGCGCCTTGGCGGTTGCTGTTATCGCCTGTGCGCCGTACGCCTTTGCCGGCGCGCAGTGCAAAGTGCCGGATGAGCTGATGCGGGTCGACGAGACGTTGCCGCATTTGAGCGAGAGGCTGCGGGCAGGTGGCCCGGTCAAGATCGTCGCCATTGGAGGAGCCTCTACCACCGGCGCCGCCGCGGGCGCCGCCGACCTCGCTTATCCTCATCGCTTACAAGAAACGCTTCGTCTTTGGTACCCGAGCGTTCCGATCACGGTGGTCAACAAGGGCGTCCCCCGACAAACAGCACAGCAGATGTTGGAGCGATTTCCGAGCGACGTGACCGCCGAGGATCCGGTGCTGGTAATTTGGGAGGCGGGCACCACTGACGCCGTCCGCGGCGTCGAAGTAGAAGAGCTCGCGGCGGCGCTGCAAAGCGGCATTGATGCTCTCAAGACGCGCAGCATCGACATCATGCTCATCGATATGCAATTCTCCCGGAGCACGGTGACCGTCATCGACTTTGACCGCTACCTGAACGCGCTTCATCGGGTCGGCGACGTAAACGATGTATATGTGTTCCCGCGGTTTGAGATGATGCGCTATTGGAGCGAGAAGAACGTGTTCAATTTCGACAGCATCAGCAAGGATGAGCGAGCGGCCCTTGCGGCCAGCGTTTACGAGTGCATCGGCAAGAAGCTCGCCGAGACGATCCGCGTTGCGATCCAATGAGCGGTCGTTTCTTGGTTGCGCGTGTGGCGGCCGGCTGTGCCGCGGCGTTGGTGGCGACCGGCTTGGCAGCCGCCGAGCCACAAGGGGGTGTCGGTGCCGCGAGCTGTGCGGCGCCTCTGGCAGTGGCGGCGATCGATGCCGCGCTCGATCGCAGCGCCGCGCGCATCGACAGGGAACAGCCCCTGACCATCGTCGCCATGGGCTCGTCCTCGACAAAGGGAGCCGGTGCCAGTTCTCCCGCGATGAGCTATCCCAGCCGCCTCGAGGCAGAGCTGAGAGATCGCTTCCCGCATATCGAGATTCGAGTTCTGAACCGTGGCCTCGGTGGCGAGGATGTCGGCCAAGAGATCGCCCGCTTTGGCCAGGACGTGTTTGCCTTGAACCCCGATCTGGTGATCTGGCAGGTGGGGACCAACGCAGTTCTTCGTCGCGATGAATTCTCCGATGACGAACGATCGATCTGGCGTGGAGTCGGCTCTATCCAGGAGCGCGGGATTGATCTGATCCTGATGGACCTGCAGTACGCGCCGAGAGTTCTGGCCCGGCCTGCGTGGAGCGAGATGGAGCGTATCGTCAACGAGACGGCCCGGCGGACCCATGTCGGTCTCTTTCACCGCTTCGAGATCATGCGGGAATGGGATCATCTGCAACTCGCTCCGATGGCGATGATCGGTCCCGATGGACTGCACATGACGGATGCCAGCTATGGGTGTCTCGCCCGCCAGCTCGCCGCGGCACTGGCGTGGAACTGGCGATCACACGGGAGCCGCGCTGCGGTGGCCGGGCTCGCACAGCAGGAGAACGCGCGGTCCGCCGGCGCTCCGTGAGCGCGCTGACGGCGGCCACGGTGCCTCGGCAGAAACCCATTGGTTGCGGCTGTCGGTCGCAAACTGCCGTTATGCGGCAGAATGCCGCGGCAATTGTGGCGGTGGTTCGCCCGCGCGAATGTCAAAAAGCCTTCCTCGCGCAAAGATGAGCTGCATTAACCCACATTTCCATTTTAGTTTTTCGACATTCAATATATAATGATTGCAATTGACTGAGTTCCACAACATCTTGTAGGCTCCCGGAGCGTGCCTATCGAGAAAGGTCATTGCGGCGTGCCAGCTGGGCCCCTTGTTCATCCGCAGTCTTGCCACAAATTGTTGTTATTGAAGCTGGCCGCGTCGAGAGCCATCGGGTGATCCCGTGTGCTGATCTGAGAATGGGGCCGCGGTTAGGCAGGAGATTTGCATAACCGGAAATCGCAGGTCCCCATATTCATCCACACGAGTAACAGGAATTTGCCGGGATTTACAACTAATTACAAGAGACAGGTGAAACGTCCGGCGAAGCTTGCCGTTCTACCCCAGGGTAACGCGAAATGGGCGCGGGCAGCGGTTGAGGTGAGATATGAGATTTGATGACGGGATCTTCGGGCTCTATTCGCGGTTGTATGACAACCGGCGAGAGGTTGAATGCTCCCTTGAGGATTACCTCGGCAAATGCTCCGACGATCCGTCCTATTACGCCGGTGCGGCCGAGCGCATGTTGCGTGCGATCGGCGAGCCGGTCATGGTCGATACGAGCCAGGACCCTCGCCTTGGCCGCATCTTCATGAATCGCACCATCAAGGTCTATCCGGAGTTTTCCGACTTCTTCGGCATGGAAGAGACGATCGAGCGCATCGTCGGCTTCTTCCGGCACGCCGCACAGGGGCTCGAGGAGCGCAAGCAGATCATCTATCTGCTAGGGCCGGTCGGCGGTGGGAAATCCTCGCTCGCCGAGAGGCTGAAGCAGCTGATGGAGAAGGAGCCGGTGTATGTGCTGAAGGCGGGGAATGAAATCAGCCCGGTCTTCGAGAGCCCGCTCGGTTTGTTCGACCCGGTGACGCTCGGGCCCGAGCTTGAGAAGGTCTATGGCATCCCGATCCGCCGCCTGACCGGCACAATTTCGCCCTGGGCCGTGAAACGGCTAGAGGAGTTCGGCGGCGACATCACCAGGTTCACTGTGGTCCGCCTGCAGCCTTCGCGGCTGAAGCAGATTTGCGTCGCCAAGACCGAGCCTGGCGACGAGAACAACCAGGACGTCTCGAGCCTCGTCGGCAAGGTCGACATCCGCAAGCTCGAATTTTTCAGCCAGAATGATCCTGACGCCTATTCCTATTCCGGCGGCCTGAATCGTACCAGCCAGGGCCTCATGGAATTCGTCGAGATGTTCAAGGCGCCGATTAAGATGCTCCACCCCTTGCTAACGGCGACCCAGGAAGGAAACTACGTCGGTTCCGAGAACATCGGCGGCATCCCCTATCAGGGAATCGTTCTCGCGCACTCGAATGAGGCCGAATGGCAAACCTTTAAGAACAACCGGAACAATGAGGCGTTTATCGACCGGATATCAGTGATAAAAGTGCCGTATTGTCTGCGTGCGACCGAAGAGCGAAAGATATATGAGAAGCTCTTGCAAAACAGCGAACTGGCAAATGCGGCCTGTGCCCCATCTACGCTCGATATTCTCGCACGTTTTAGCACACTTTCGCGTCTGAAGCCGCACGAAAACTCCAACCTTTATTCGAAAATGCGGGTTTATGATGGTGAGAGCCTGAAGGACACCGATCCGCGCGCGAAATCGGTCCAAGAATATCGGGACGCAGCCGGTGTCGACGAGGGAATGGACGGCATCTCGACGCGGTTTGCCTTCAAGGTGCTGTCGAGCACATTCAATTTCGACACCCAGGAAGTGGCAGCCGATCCGGTCCATCTGATGTATGTGCTCGAGCAGGCGATCTGGCGCGAGCAGTTCCCGGACGATGCCGAGAAGAAATACCTCAACTTTATCAAGGCGGAGCTTGCGCCGCGCTACGCTGAGTTCATCGGGCACGAGATTCAGAAGGCCTACCTCGAATCCTATTCCGATTATGGCCAAAATCTCTTCGACCGCTATGTTGCCTATGCCGACGCTTGGATCGAGGACTCCGACTATAAGGATCCGGATACCGGGCAGCTGATGAACCGCGAGTTGCTAAATCAAGAGCTTTCGAAGATCGAGAAGCCTGCCGGCATCGCAAACCCGAAGGACTTTCGCAACGAGGTCGTCAAATTCGCCCTGCGGGCACGCGCTGCCAATGCCGGCCGCAATCCAGCCTGGACCTCGTACGAGAAGCTTCGAGAGGTGATCGAGCGGCGCATGTTCTCGCAGGTCGAGGATCTGTTGCCGGTGATCAGCTTTGGTTCCAAGAAGGATTCCGAGACCGAGAAAAAGCACGCCGATTTTCTGGAGCGCATGGTGGCACGGGGCTATACCGAACGGCAGGTCCGCCGGCTCGTCGAGTGGTATATGCGGGTGAACAAGGCCGGATAGAACAGCAAGGCAACCGGCCGCCGGGAGGATAGTGAGTATGAACATCGTCGACCGCCGACCCAATCCCAAGGGCAAGAGCCTGAGCAATCGCCAGCGCTTCCTCGGACGTGCTCGGGCCGAGGTTAAATCGGCAGTGCAGGAAGCGCTGCGCAAGCGCAAAGTCGCCGATGTCGGGCAGGGTGAAAAGGTTGCAATCCCGACGCGCGGGATCACCGAGCCGGTCTTCCATCATAGCCGGCGCACCGGCCGCACCGAGCACGTCGTCCCTGGCAACAAAGAGTATCTCAGAGGCGACGAAATTCCGCGGCCGACGGGCGGCGAAGGGCGAAGCGGATCGCAGGGCAGCCCGGACGGATCTGGCGAGGATGCGTTCGAGTTCACTCTGTCCAAGGAAGAGTTCCTCGACATGTTTTTCGAGGATCTCGAGCTGCCCGACCTGGTGAAGAAGAGCCTCAAGGAGACCTTCGCGGTCGATCTGCAGCGCGCCGGTTACACAGTCACGGGAAATCCGGCCAATCTGAGCATTCGCCGTACAATGCGCAACAGCATGGCCCGGCGCATCTCCCTCAGGCGGCCTAAGCCCCGGGAGCTGGCCGCCATCCGCGAGGCGATCGAGGAGGCCCGCGCCCGCGGCGCCGAGGAAGACGCGGACAGGCTTACCCGTGAGTTCGAGCGGCTTGAGCACCGCAGCAAGATAATTCCGTACATTGATCCGCTGGATGTTCGCTACAACCGTTTCGAGCGCGTACCTCGGCCAAACACCGAGGCGGTGATGTTCTGCCTGATGGACGTGTCCGGATCGATGACCGAGGCAATGAAAGACCTCGCCAAGCGGTTCTTCATGCTGTTGCACGTGTTTCTGATCCGCCGGTACCGGCATGTGGACGTCGTCTTTATCCGTCATACAAGCACGGCCGAGGAGGTGGACGAGGAGACCTTCTTTTACAGTCGGGAAACCGGCGGAACGGTGGTTTCGACAGCACTTGAAAAAATGCTGGAGATTGCGCGAGCGCGATACTCCACCGATCGCTGGAATATCTACGCCGCACAGGCTTCTGACGGCGACAATTACGGGGCCGACAGCGGCCGCTGCGTCGCCCTGCTGGGTGGGGAAGTGCTCCCGCTGTGCCAATATTTCGCCTATGTGGAGGTCGGCGACGGGATGGGCGGCAGCCTCACCGGGTTGTCGCGCGACAGCGATCTGTGGCGAGCCTACAGCGAGGTCGCGCCCGCCCACCCGCACTTCGCGATGCGTCGGGTTGGTGACCCGTCGCAAATTTTTTCGGTGTTCCACGAACTGTTTGCGAAAGGGGGTGTCCGTGCCTGACACGCACTTGACTGAAGCAGCACGGCTCGAGGCCGCAGTCCCTCTCTTCTCGGGCCCCAATTGGGACTTCACCGGGCTCCGTAAGGTTTACGACGGAGTCGAGAGGATCGCCCTCGACGATCTCGGCCTCGACGTCTACCCCGTCCAAATCGAGGTTATCACTTCCGAGCAAATGCTAGACGCCTATGCCTCGGTCGGCTTGCCGCTGATGTATCGTCACTGGAGCTTCGGCAAGCGCTTTGCTTTTCATGAAACGCTCTACCGCAGGGGCCTACAAGGGCTTGCATACGAAATCGTCATCAACTCAAACCCATGCATCTGCTACATCATGGAAGAAAATTCCATGACTATGCAGACATTAGTCATTGCTCATGCTGCATTCGGGCATAACCATTTTTTTAAAAATAACTACCTGTTCCGTCAGTGGACTGATGCCAACGGCATCCTTGATTACCTGAGTTTCGCACGCGACTATGTCACAAAATGCGAGGAACGGCATGGGATCGACGCCGTAGAGCGCGTTCTCGATGCTGCGCATGCGCTAAAGGACCATGGGGTCAACCGCTACGCTCACCGGACCAAACCGAACCTTGCCGAGGAGCAACGCCGGGCGGAAGAGTGGAGGGCGCATTCGGAAGCAACCTACAATGATTTGTGGCGCACTGTGCCCGGCAGCGAAAAGGGCAAGGAAGATCCCGACGCGGCGGAGGGGCGTCTCCAGGAGATAGAGCGCGAGCTCGGACTGCCCGAGGAGAACCTGCTATACCTGATCGAGAAGCGAGCCCCGCGACTTGAGGATTGGCAACGGGAGTTGGTTCGTATCGTCCGCCTGATTGCGCAATATTTCTACCCGCAGAAACAGCTCCAGCTGATGAACGAAGGGTGCGCCACGTTCGTCCATTACGAGATCATGCGGCGGCTACACGACAAAGGGTTGATCACCGAAGGTTCCATGCTGGAGTTCCTACATTCGCATTCGAGCGTCGTCTTCCAGCCGGATTTTGACGATCCGCGTTTCAGCGGCCTCAACCCGTATGCGCTCGGCTTTGCGATGATGAGTGATATACATCGCATCTGCGAGGATCCGACCGAAGAAGACCGGGAATGGTTTCCCGACATCGCCGGGGCCGGGGACGGCTATGGTGTCCTGCGTCACGCCTGGGCCAACTACCGCGATGAGAGCTTCGTACTGCAGTTTTTAAGCCCGGCAATTATCCGACGTTTTCGCCTGTTTCAAGTTGCCGACGACAGCACCAAACCCGCGCTGCGCGTCGAGGCAATCCACGACGATCTCGGATACCGCAAGATCCGGAGCGCCTTGTCTCGCCAATACGATCTGTCACGGCGCGAGCCTGACATTCAGGTCGTTGATGTGGATCTCAGAGGCGATCGTTGCCTAATTCTTGCGCATTACGTCCATAACGGCGTTTTGCTCGACGAAAAAAGCAGCCGCGCGGTGCTGCGTCATGCAGCAACGCTGTGGGGGTATTCCGTCAAGTTGCTCGAGATCGATGCCGCCACCGACAAGACGCTCAAGACCTATGAAGTTGCCGCACCCGGCTAACCTCCGGATCCCGGGTCATAACTTGCGGAGATGGACGGTCTGACGGTTGTTGCTTTCACCCTATGATCGTTCTGGGCATTGAGACGAGTTGCGATGAGACCGCCGCGGCGGTTGTTGCTGAGAGCCCGGCCCCGAAGAGAATCCGGTCAAATGAGGTTTATGGGCAAGAGGTCGAGCATGCGCCCTTTGGCGGAGTTGTGCCGGAGATCGCGGCGCGGGCCCACCTCGATCACCTTGATACCATCATCACCCGGGCTCTTGTACGAGCCGACGTCACGCTGGCCGAGATCGATGGCGTAGCTGCTGCCGCAGGCCCTGGTCTGATCGGCGGTTTGATCGTCGGCGCCATAACCGCGAAGGGGATCGCATGGGCCGCCAACAAGCCGTTTATCGGGGTTAACCATCTCGAAGCGCACGCTCTGACGGCTCGCCTGACCGATAGCGTCGCCTTTCCCTATCTCCTCCTCCTGGTTTCCGGCGGGCATTGCCAACTCCTATCGTGCACGGGTGTCGGGAGTTATGTCTGCCTCGGCACGACGCTCGACGACGCTGCCGGAGAGGCGTTTGACAAGGCGGCCAAGCTGATCGGGCTCGGCTATCCCGGCGGACCTGCGATCGAGCGGACTGCTCGCGCGGGCGACCCCCACCGCTTCGCCCTGCCGCGCCCGCTCAAAGGCAGGCGGGGCTGCGATTTCTCTTTCTCCGGATTGAAGACGGCCGTGCGTCTGCTCACCTGCGAGCGAGGCCCTTTCGACGACCGCGATGTGGCCGACATGGCAGCATCGGTCGAACGCGCCATCTGCGACGCGTTGGCCGACCGAACGGCAAACGCCATCGCCTGGTTCCGCCACCATCACCCCAACGGACAATTCCTGGTCGCAGCCGGCGGCGTTGCGGCCAACGGGCAGTTGCGCCATCGCCTGGCGGCCCTCGCCGCTAACAGCGGGCTGCGCTTTGTTGCGCCACCGCCGGAACTGTGCACCGACAACGCGGCGATGATTGCCTGGGTGGGTATCGAGCGCCTTCGTCTGGGCTTGACCGATGGCCTCGATTCTGCGCTCCGGCCGCGCTGGCCGCTCGACGCCACGCCGCAACAGCCCTGGGTTGCTGCTCGGCGAGCATGTTGACGAGAGCGAACAGGTGAAACGGTTGGCGATCATCGGCGCCGGCGCTTGGGGAACCGCACTGAGCGTCGTTGCTCGGCGCGCGGGCTTGACGCCGGTGTTGTGGGCACGCGACCGCGCTATCGTGGCGGCGAGCAACGAACGGCACGAAAACCCGTCGCTTTTGCCGGGCGTGATACTCGACTCTACAATTGTCGCGACAAGCGACATCGACGCGGCGACAGCCGACGCTGAAGCGGCGCTTCTGGCCATACCGGCGCAATTCTTGCGCGCGGTGATCCTCACGCTTCGGCCCGGCTTACCCTCGGGGCTTCCGGTGCTGCACTGCTCCAAGGGGATCGAGGCCGGGTCCCTGAGAACGATGTCGGAAGTTTCTGCTGAACTTCTGCCGAATTCACCGGTCGCGGTGCTCTCGGGACCGACCTTCGCCGCCGAGGTCGCACGCGGGCTGCCCACGGCGGTTACGATCGCCAGCCGTGACGCAGCGCTCGCTCACTCTTTCGTCGCGGCGCTCGGGAGCGGCAGGTTCCGCCCCTACTTGTCCGACGACCCGACCGGTGCCGAAATCGGCGGCGCCGTCAAG
>WNFO01006032.1_pt1 | contig 14459 bp, 10 predicted proteins | sample 5400251 | NCBI WGS metagenome assembly WNFO01 (sample SAMN13153354, study PRJNA577476) | soil metagenome | isolation source: 100 cm saprolite under Madrone tree | place: USA:California | collected 2016-06-14 | reverse complement strand
CAGTGCCCCGCCCCACTGCGATCGCCGCCTCGCGCAGCGCCGCAACCGGTTTCGCGAGCTGGCGCGCCGCCAACCCGGCGAGATAGATCGCGGCCACCAACCCGACGAGCGTCGCCAGCAGGATGCCGAAGGTGAGATCCTCCCGCTGCTCCCGAATGCGCTCGTCGTCCAACAGCTGCGGCACTGCCAGCACTCCCTGCTCACCGGGTGGACCCGGCGCAACGACGAGAAAGCCGACGCGGGTCGGCCGGCCGCCGGTGCGCGCGTCGATGGTCGTCTCGAGCTCATCCTCGAGCGTGCCCCGGAAGACCTGGGGAGCGAGAAATGGATCGACCAAACCGAGCTCCGCCAGCACCGGCGAGCTCGTGGCCACGAGTACGCCACGGCGATACAGCCACAATTCGGCGTCGAGCCGGCGGCCCAACTCGACCAGGGAGCGAGCGATCGTCTCGGGCGGATCTTGGGCGACGGTTTCGGCGCCGGCGGCGGCGTCGCGGAGCGTCTGGCGAATGAGCAGATCGCCGGAGCGACGGGCATCCTCGGCCAGGTCGGTAAAGCTCCAGGCCGCAAATCCAAGAACTGGCAAGACGAAAAATGTGACGAGCACAGAGGTGAGCTGCGCGCGATAGCTCGTGCGCAGCGTCGTGATCAGCGCCGGCAGGCGCGGCCGCCAGCCCTCGGCGACGATGAGTCCGAAAAGCCACACGCCGGCCAGCAGCGCCACGTCGAATCCCACGACGAGAATGCCGCGGATCAGCAATGCCCACGGCCCGCCGAGCGCCACGCGCAGGTGGACGTGACGCGCACCGTCGGGAAGATCGACCTGTCGTTCGCCGCGCGCTGCCCATCCCTCCCGGCGCCATTCAACGGTGCCGCCAACCGCGAACCCGTGAATCGGGAGCGACAGCGTGATGGTGTACGGCGGCACAACACCCGGATCGCCGCGGAGAAACCGCGCCACGCGATTGGGCGGAAGCCACCGCGTTCGCGGACCGACCGCCACCGTGAGCACGGTGCCATTGTTGAGCGGGACAACAAGAACGTAGTGAACGCCGGGGATGGCCTCCAGCCGTTCGATGCACGGACCGTCCACCGCCGAGCGAGCGAGCGCAGAGAGCAGGCCGGGCTTGAGGTCGAGTTGCGCGAGCTGCAGCTCCGCGAGAAGCGGTCCCTCGGGCCCGGCGCCCCAGAGCTCGAGCATCGCGGGATAGTCCTCCGCGACGAGCGGCGACTCGACCCACAGCGCGTACAGATCGCCCGCGGTCCGCGGCGGCGGTTGTGATGACGCGAGCACGTGCTGGCTGAGACGCTCGAGCAACGCGACCGCGACGGCATCGCCCTCGTGACCCAGCCGCTGCGCGTCGCGGGTGGCGAGCGACAACCGTCCTTCGACCGCGGCGCCCCAGGCGATCAGCGCGGCTGCCGTCCCCGCAACGACGGCCATGCCGACGAGCGCCCAACGCCGCGGCGCGGGGAGGATCGCCCAGACGAGCGCCGGGAGCCAGAGGAACGTGTACCATTCCGGCCACGCGCCGTGCGGGCTCCACAGCCACAGGCCGCCGATCGCCGCAAGCGCAGCCCATGCGCACGCGGCGGGCGGCGCCCACGAGACACGCTCCGGTTCCTTCGTGCCCCGCACCAACGCGGCCGCCAGCAGAATGAACCCCATCGCCGTCACGGCGAGCGCCGCTTGCCACGACACCCACAGCTCGAGGCTGACCCCACTCGCCGGCGGCGCGATGCCGCGGCCGAAGTAGCGTACGACGTATGGCGCCCAGAGGATGAGTAGCGCCGCGGCTGCCATACCCCACCACGTTCGCTTCACGCCGCGTCGCCAGAGCGCACCGGCGGCCACGAGCACCACGACGCCGGCGACGAGGAGCGAGCCCGCCGAGGTACCGACGACTCCCACGAGAGGTCGATAGAGCGTCGCCGGCGAGAACAACAACGACGGCCCCACGGGCGCGCGCAGCAGCGTCGCTGCCCCGACCAAGAGCACGGCCCACCGCCAGCGGCCGGGAGCCGCCGTTGCCAACAGGACCGCGAGCAGGAGCACCAGGCCGAGTCGGGCGAGCTGCGCGGTATCGGCAAGCGCCGCGAGTTTCGCGTCTCCTTGCGATGGCGGAATCGTTTGAACGGAGAAGAGCGTGTCGCCGGGAGCGCACGGCTTGTTCGGCGGCGTGCGTGGATTACAAATCTCGAAGACGCTCGAGTCGCGCGGTCCCTGGCCCGCGGGGAACAAGCGCAGCGACACGCCATACTCGCGTGCGAACTGTGCGGCGAGGCTTTGATCGCCATCCGCGATCGCCCGTGTCGCCGACAAGAGCACACTGCCGACGGACGTGGCGGTCTGTGTCTGGCGCCGCGCCTCGAGCACGGCGTAGAATGGAGTCATGACCGCTTGCAGCTCGATCGTATCCTGCCCCACGGGGATGGTGCGGTGGCGTCCTGCCCAGGCGACGAAGGTTGGTTCTTCGCCATTCTGGAGCACAGCGGCGCCGCGCTCGAATGCCGGGCCGACCTCCACGGCGCTGGTGAGCCGATCGAATACCGATTCGCGCGGCAGCGCCGCCGCCGTCGCCCCGCGTTCGGCGACTCGCCGCGCTTCCGCGGTTGCCTGGCCGAGCGCCGTCCGCAAGGACCGCGACGCGGCGGTCACGCGCTGCTCGCGGAGCGCCGGCCAGCAGCACTCGATGCGCCATACGCGCAACGCACCGACGCCTAGGATCACACCGAGTAGCAAACTGGCGAGCGCGGCGGCCATACTCATCTTGTGCCGCGGGGCCGGTCGCCTGACGGCGAGCGCGACCGCGACAAGACCCGCCAGGCCCGCGAGCGCGGCCCACTCGGCAGCACCGCCGCGGAGCCACTCGGCCGTCGCGAGACTCACGAAGCACCCGGCGATTACAACGTGACCTTGCCGCTGCACCTGAGTGTTCTCACCCCCGACGCGGTGCGCGCCGCCCTGGCGCGGGACTCACGATTGTTGGTGCCCGTGGGCACCTGCGAACAACACGGACCCCATCTCCCGCTGGGCTGTGATACGATAATCGTCGAACGGCTGGCCGATGACCTTTCCGCCAGTTTCGGCATCCTGCGCGCACCCACCGTGCCGTACGGCGTGAACACCGCCACCAAGCGACCCTACCCCGGCAACGCCCCGGTGCGTCGCAAGACGCTGCACCGCTGGATGAACGATCTGCTGGGCTCCTGGGAGCAGAGCGGCATGGACCCCTTCATTATTCTTACCGCGCACGGGCACGATCCCCACCAGGAGGCCCTGTCGACGCTGCGCACCCGGCGGGCTCGCGTGTTCACGGTAGACATCTTTGCGCTCGATTTCACCGGCTATCTCGAAGACCCTGGCGGCCCCGGCCCCACCCACGGCGGAGAGCTCGACACGTCCCTCATGCTGCACGTGGCGCCCGAGCTGGTCCGCATGGAGCTCGCGCAGGATTATCTCCTGACCGAGCGTCAGATCGAGCGGTATCGGCGGCGCGCCGCCGGCTCCGTCCCCGCCCTTTCGCCCGGTTCCGTGGGGCGGCCCAGCCTCGCGTCAGCCGAAAAGGGCGCACGCCTGTATAAGATGATTCATGACCGCATCGCGACGCGAGTTTTGGGAGCGGTAGCCGCATGAGCGCGTGTCTGCTCGCCCTGGCGCTGCTGCAAGTCGGAGTGGGAACGCCCGTGGACGAGGGCGTGCTCGTCGTGCGTGTCGACACGCTCGAGGTCGCGCGCGAGTCGTTCCGGTTGACGCACGGACGATTGTCGCGCGGCGACGCCGGCTGGACACTGGCCACGACCATCCGCTACGATCGCGCGCGGCCGGTCATCGTGCTCGCCCCCATCCTCGAAGTGCACAGCGATACGCTGACCGCCACCCTGCAGTACGACGTCGCTGATCCGCGCCAGCCATCGCGCATCCTCGGCGAGCTGGGTCGGGGCCGGTTCACGGTGCGGCTCGTCGCGCGCGCCACCGAGCGTGCGCGGGAATTCCCGACCGGCCCCCGAACAGCGGTACTCGACGACTCAGTGTTCGCGCTGTACGTCTTCGCGGGCTGGCGGGCGGCGTCTGAGCCTTCCGCGCTGACCGCCATCTATCCCCGAGGCCTCCGCCGCGACGTCGTCCAGATCCAGGACCTCGGACTGGCCTCGACGACCTTGAACCGGGACCCTGCCCGACTGCGGCACATCACCCTGGGCGTCGAGGGCCAGGAGACGGTCAATGTCTGGCTGGATGAACGCGGCCGCCTCATGAAAGTCGATATACCCTCCAGGCACCTCATCGCCGAGCGCCTCGCCGGCAGCTGACCTTGCTGCTCTAGTTCGCCCGACTAGGTTCCTGTCGCAGGCCGAAACCGCTGCAGTTACTAGCGCGTAGGGCGCTTCGACCGCACGACATATCTTTTCAAGGACGACCATGAAACAGGTGTTGATCGTGGCAGGCCTACTGTTAGGCCCCGCCGCCGTTGCCGTTGCGCAGCAGCCCAAGACCCCAGTTCCCACTGTTAACGCGGGCCTTTCCCTCCAAGACGCGATCGCGCTCGCACGGGAACGGAACCCGGCCTACCGCCAAGCCCTGAACAATCGGGGTCCCGCCGCGTGGGGCGTCCGGAGCGCGTGGGGTCAGCTGGTCCCGAGCCTTACCACTTCGGCAGGCATGAGTTACACCGGACCGGGCTCACAGACGTTTTTGACGTCGAGCTTCACGCAGAGCGTGTCGACGGTTTCCTCCTTCTACGATCTCGGCTTGTCGTGGCAGTTTTCCGGCGCCACGCTGTCGCAGTTGTGGCTGTCCCGTGCGCAACAGCGCGCCTCGGATGCTGATGTCGCGGGAGCGGAAAACGCGCTCCTCACAGGCATCAAGCAACAATACCTCACGGTGCTGCAGGCGCGTGCCCAGGCGGAGCTGGCGCAGAAGACGCTAGAGCGGAACGAGGAATTCCTGAAGCTCGCGCAGGCGCGCTACGGGGTGGGCCAGGCAACATTGATCGACGTGCGCCAGGCGCAAGTGGCTCGCGGTCAGGCCCTGGTTGCGCTGTTGCGCGCGCAGACGCTCGTCAGCACGGAAAAGCTGCGCCTCTTCGAGCAGATGGGTGTGACGCCACCGATCGATGTGGCGGCGATCCAACTGACCGACTCGTTCAGCGTGCAGCCTCCGACGTGGCAGCTGCCGGACCTCATGACGATGGCCGAGCAGCAGAATCCCGCGCTCAAGGCCCTGCGCGCACGGGAGGGCGCGGCGGCCTGGGGCGTGCGCGCCGCGAAATCGAGCTACGGCCCGACGGTGTCCGTGTCTGCCGGTTGGTCCGGCTTCACGCAGCAGTTCACGAATGTCGACCCGATTATTTTCAGCCAGCAGGCCGCGTTCGCGAGCCAGTACGGCGAGTGTCAGGACAACAACACGATCCGGACCAACGCGGGACTCGCGGCTAACGACTGCAGCGGCTTTATCTGGGGCGCCTCCGACGAGCAGGCGCTGCGGAACCGGAATTCCGTCTTCCCGTTTCAGTTCACCCGGCAACCGTTTCAGGCCCGGCTCACGCTGACGCTGCCCATCTTTACAAACTTTGCGCGTGAGTTGCGCGTCTCAGAAGCGCGCGTCCAGCATGACAACCTCGAGGAATCGGTGCGGGCGCGCGGCCTGGGCGTCCAGACCGAGGTCAGCCAGGCGTTCCTGACGCTGCAGACCGCGTTCCGGACCGTCGGCTTGCAGGACACGAATCGCAGCGCGGCCCGCGAGCAGCTCCAGCTTGCCACCGAGCGCTACCGGGTCGGATCAGGGACGTTCTTCGAGCTGCTGGACGCACAGGTCGCCGCGCTCCGTGCCGAAAGCGATGCAGTGAACGCGACGTACGACTACCACAAGGCCTTGGCGCTGCTGGAAGCCGCCGTCGGCCGCAGCTTGCGTTAACCGAGAGGATCGAGCCGCCATGTCTAAGCGGAACAAAGTGTTGTTGGGAAGCGGAATCGGCGTCCTGGTCGTCGTCCTGATCATGGTGAGCGCGAGTGCGAAGCGCGAAAAGGGGATCGAGGTCCGATTCGAGACCGTCGGCCGCCGCGATCTCGTCGCCGCCGTCACCGCCAGCGGGAAGATTCAGCCCAAGAAGAAGGTGGACATCAGCGCCGACATCACGGGCCGCATCACGCGGATCGCGGTGCGGGAAGGCGATTTCGTCCAGAAAGGGCAGTTCCTGCTCCAGATCGATCCCACGATCTACCAGGCGAATCTCCAGCGCGCTCAGGCAGCGATGTCGCAGGCTGAGGCCGGCGCCGTCCAGGCGCGCGCCACGCGCGACCAATCGGCGCGCGCGTTGACGCGGACCAAGGAGCTGCACGAGCAGAACCCGAACCTCATCTCGCAGGAACAGCTCGAGCAGGCCCAAACGGCGTCCGATATCGCCGAGGCCAACCTGACGGCGTCGCAACACCTCGTGGAACAGTCGCGCGCCGGCCTGCAGGAAGCCCGCGACCAGCTGGCGAAGACCCATCTCGTCGCGCCAATGGCGGGTCGCGTCACGCGGCTCGCCGTCGAAGAGGGCGAGGTTGCGGTGCCGGGAACGTTCTCGCGCGAGACCGGCTTGCTGCTCACGATCTCGGATCTCTCCGTCATCCAGACCAAGGTCCAGGTCGACGAGACCGACGTCGTGCGGCTGCATCTGGGCGATTCGGTCGAGGTCACGATCGACGCCTTCCCCGACACCACGTTCATCGGCCGGGTCACGAAGGTCTCGAACAGCGCGATTCTGACCGCGGCGTCCGCCGTCGGCGGGGCGCAGAGCGACCGCGCCGTCGATTACGAAGTCGAAATCACGTTAGCCAATCCGCCGACCGAGGTGCGCCCAGACCTGTCGGCCACCGCGCGGATCGTCACGGATACGCGCAAGCAGGCGTTGGCCATTCCGATCATCGCGCTGACCGTGCGCGAGAACACGCCGATCTCGACCGAGCAGCGGCCGGCGCGCGGGGAGGCTCAGGCCGCGACACCGCGGGACACGAGCCATCGTGGTGCCGGCAATAAGAAGGAAACGGAAGGCGTGTTCCTCATTCACGCTGGTGTGGCGACGTTCCATGCCGTGAAGGTCGGCATTGCGGGCGAGGAGCACTTCGAGGTCGTGGAAGGCGTGCATCAAGGCGACACGATCGTCGCGGGACCGTATCAAGCGATTCGCGATCTGAAGGAAGGCGCGCGGGTGCGTCCGAGCCGGGAATCCGGCGACACGACCAGCCGGCGCCGCTCGTGAGCACCGTCCAGCTCTTTCGCACGGGTGATACGCCGCTTCCCGACGTCATCATCCTGGCGCACAAGCTGACGCGCGAGTACGACATGGGCTCCGAGCTCGTGCGGGCGCTGCGCGGCGTGAGCGTGCAGATCCAGAAAAACGAATACGTGGCCGTCATGGGCCCATCGGGATCGGGGAAATCGACCCTGATGAATCTCATCGGCTGCCTCGATACGCCGACGAGCGGCGAGTACTGGCTCAACGGGCAGAAGGTCAGCGATCTGGCCGACGATGAGCTGGCCCGCATCCGGAACAAGGAAATCGGGTTCGTCTTCCAGACGTTCAATCTGCTGCCGCGCGCCGACGCGTTGCACAACGTCGAGCTGCCGCTGATCTACGCCGGCATGTCGGCGCGCAGCCGGCGTGACCGAGCCGCGCATGCGCTGCAGCGCGTCGGCCTCGGCGACCGCATGGACCACCGGCCCAACGAGCTGTCGGGCGGCCAGCGCCAGCGCGTCGCGATCGCCCGCGCACTCGTGAACGAGCCCAGCATCCTGCTCGCCGATGAGCCGACGGGGAATCTCGACTCGACCACTGGCCTCGAGATCATGGCGCTGTTCCGGGAGCTGCACGACTCGGGTCAGACAGTGGTGATGGTGACGCACGAACAGGACATCGCGGCGCACGCCGCGCGGGTGATCACGCTGCTCGACGGCGTGGTGGCAACCGACCAGGCCCGGGCGGCCTGACGTGCGGTTTTTCGAAGCCTTCCGTCTCGCGATTCAGACGATTCGGGCCCAGAAGCTGAAGAGCAGCTTTTCGCTGCTGGGCGTGTTCGTCGGCGTGTCGTCGCTGATCGCCTCGTGCTCGATCGCCAACGGCGTGAACCGCTACATGACGGAGAAGTTCGCGCAGACGCTGTACGGCGTGAACACCTTCCAATTGCGGCGTCAGCCGATGTTCACGCCGAACGTGCCGGACTCGGTGTGGCGGTCCTGGCGGCGGCGCCCGCGCATCCGGTTTAGCGACGCCGAGGCGATCAACGAGGGCCTGACGGTCCCGGTGATGACCGCCTGGCAGTCGAGCGACCGGGTTACCGTTTCCTACGGCAATAAAGAGGCGCGCGACATCGACCTCACCGCGGCGAGTGAGCGCTATTTCGACATCAAGAATCTGAACATCGCGCTGGGCCGGCCGTTCACGGGTGAGGAAAACCGCTCGGGCGCTCCAGTCGCCGTGCTAGGCGATGCGGTCGCCAAGCGCCTGTTCGCCGAGCGCGCACCGCTGGGGCACAGCGTGCGGATCGGCGGCGTCCCATACCGCGTCGTTGGTGTGGTGGAGCATCAGGGCAGCATTCTGGGCTTTCCACTGGATCGCTTCGTCGTGGTTCCGGCCCTCTCGCCGGCTCAGAACCTCGTAAACCCACCAGGGATTCTCGACGCCTTCCTGGTGAAAGCGCGCTCGGACATCGAGATGCGCGAGGCGATGTCGCAAGCCGAGGGCATCATGCGCAGCCGGCGTCATCTGCGGCCCAAGGCTGACAACAATTTCGTGCTCGATACATCCGAAGGCGTGCAGCGCTTTTGGGCCGGCATCAGCGGTATTCTCACTACCGTCATTCCGGGTATCGTCCTCGTGTCGCTCGTGATCGGCGGCATCGTGATCATGAACATCATGCTCATGGCGGTCGCGGAGCGAACGCGAGAGATCGGGCTGCGCAAATCATTGGGCGCCCGGCGCCGGGACGTGCTGCGCCAGTTCCTCGCGGAGTCGACCGCGATCTCGCTCGTGGGAGCGAGCTTCGGGATCGTTGCTGGAATCGCCCTCACGATGTTGATCAACAAGATCACGCCGCTGCCCGCGAGCGTTTCCCCCGTCTCCGTGTTCATGGGCGCGCTCATGGGCGCGGTCGTGGGCATCGTCTTCGGCGTGTACCCCGCGACGCGCGCCGCGAAGCTCGATCCGATCACCGCGCTGCGACAGGAGTAACGGTATGACCGGGCTGTTCGAGGGCGTCGGCATCGCGTTGACATCGTTGCGCGCGCACAAGATGCGCGCCGCGTTGACGATCCTGGGCGTCGCGATCGGGGTCACGGTCGTCATGGTGATCGGCGCCTTGATCAGCGGCTTCAATAAAGGGATCTCGGACATGCTGGCGTCGCTCGGGCCGAAGACGTTCTGGGTCGGACGGTACTGGGGCGGGCAGAACGATCAGGACCCGGAAGACCCGAATCCGTGGCGACGCCGGCCGCCGATGACGGTCGAAGAGGCAGACCGGCTCGCGCAGCTCCCGACTATCGCGTTCGTCGTCGTCGACGAGTACACCTCGGCCGACATCGAATTCGAAGGCCACCGGATGGCCGCGATCGGGATTCGCGGGCGCAATGCCGACTGGCCAAAGATCGAAGGCGGGCAGATCGAGCCGGGCCGCTCGTTTACGCACCTCGAGGACGCATCCAACGCGCATGTCGCGGTGATCAACAACAAACTGGCCGAGAACCTGTTCGGCCAGCGCGACCCGATGGGACGGCGCATCAAGATCGGCGGGCTGCCCTACGACGTGGTCGGGGTCTACAATCCCCCGCCCCGGCTGTTCGGCGAGTCCGACCAACCGGAGGTTATGATGCCGCACGGCACGTTTCAAAAGGACCTGCGGTACTGGCCAGGCTGGATGGACATGTTCGTCGTGCCGCAGGATTCGGTTCCGGTCGACCGCGCCATCGACGATGTGACGATGGCGCTGCGGACCATGCGCGGGCTGCGCCCGGGTCAGAAAAACAACTTCGACGCCGTGACACAGGAAGTGTACGTGCAGGCCGTCAACAGCTTCACCAAGCTTGCGCGCTATCTGATGGTCGCGCTGTCGTTGGTGGGCCTGATCGTCGGCGGCATAGGCGTGGTCGCGATCATGATGATCTCGGTCACCGAGCGTACCCGCGAAATCGGCGTGCGCAAAGCGCTGGGCGCGCTGCGCCGCGAAATCATGTGGCAATTCCTCGTCGAGGCGGCGACGCTAACGCTCATCGGCGGCATCGTCGGCATGGTGTTCGGCTGGGGAATCGCGTTCCTGCTCCACAACTTCACGCCGGTCCCCGCCTACGTTCCCCTCGGATCGATCGTCGCCGCGCTGGTGATCGCGGCGGCGACGGGACTCGTCTTCGGTATCTACCCGGCCAGTAAGGCGGCGCGGTTGGACCCTGTCGAGGCGCTGCGATACGAGTAACGGTGTCCTTCCTCGACGCCGGTGATGTTCCTCATCGCCGTGGTGTCGGTCGTGGAAGGAATGAACCGCTACATGACCGACAAGTTCGCGGGCACGCTGCTCGGCGTGAACACGTTTCGCCTGCGCCAGTTTCCCGACGTCCAGCTCGGCAACGTGACCGACTCGATGTGGCGGTCCTGGATGCGCCGGCCGCGCGTCACGTACGAAGACGCCCAGGCGGTGATCCACAACGTGACCGTCCCGGTGGTCGCGGCCTGGGAGTCGAACACGCGCGGCACCCTGACCGCGGGCAAGCGGACAGCCAAAGACGTCCAGGTCACCGCGGCGACCGAGCTCTACTTCGAGATTCGGTCGCTCACGATCGAGGAAGGCCGGGCGTTTACCGGGCAAGAGGTTCAAGCCGGCGTCCCGGTCCTCGTGCTGGGCCACGACCTGGCCGAGAAGCTGTTCGAGGGGCAGGACCCGATCGGTCGTGAGGTGAAGATCTTCGAGATCCCCTACCGGGTGATCGGCGTGGTCGAGAAACAGGGCAACCTGTTGGGGTTCTCGCTCGACAAGTTCGCGGTCGCTCCCGCCAGCGCCCCGCTCAAGCGTTTCGTCAATCCGCCGCGCGTCGTGGAGGCGCTGGCCATGAAGGCCAACTCGCAGGCAGACATGCGGGAGGCGATGACGCAGGCCGAGGCGGTGATGCGCAGCCGGCGCCACCTGCGCCCGCGCCAGGCTGACGACTTCGCGCTCGAGACCGCGGACGAAGTGCTCGACTTCTGGGGCAAGATCAACGGCATTCTCAGCTACGCGCTTCCCTTCCTCCCGGGCATCTCCCTCGTCGTCGGCGGCATCGTCATCATGAACATCATGCTGATGGCAGTGGCTGAGCGGACCCGGGAGATCGGCATTCGGAAATCGCTGGGCGCGCGGCGCAGCGACATCCTGCGGCAATTTCTGGTCGAAGCCACCACGCTCGCCACGGTGGGGGCGGCTGCGGGAGTCGGCGTCGGGATCGCCCTGGCCGCGGCGGTCGCGGCACTCACGCCGCTGCCCGCCGCCGTCGCGCCGTGGTCCATCGTGGTCGGCGTGGTGCTGGGCGCCGGCGTCGGGATCGTCGCCGGCGTGTACCCGGCGAGCCGCGCGGCCCGGCTCGACCCCATCACCGCACTGCGAGCCGAGACGTGACCGGACTGTTCGAGGGCGTCGGCATCGCGCTGCAATCGCTCCGCACCAGCAAGGCCAGGGCCGCGCTGACGATCCTCGGCATCGCCATCGGCGTGATGGTGGTGATGTTGATGGCCGCCCTGATCAGCGGGATCAACAAGAGCGTGGCGGGTGTGTTCGAGTCGATCGCGCCGCGCACGTTCCTCGTGTGGCGATTCTTTCAGGCCGGTGTGATGGTCTCGGACGGTTCGGACGAGAACAGCCCGTGGCGGCGCAACCCGGCGATCAACGAGCTGGAAGCCGACCGCGTCCGGCTGCTGCCGTCCGTGCGGTACGTGACGCGCCGCGAGGAAAGCTCCGCCACCGTGGAGTTCAAGGACCTGCGGCTCGAATCGGTGCAGATCTCCGGTCTGTCGGCGGAGTGGGTCGAGGTGAACGGCGGCGACGTATACCCGGGGCGAACGTTCACGCGGTTCGAGGATCTCTCCAACGCAGCCGTGGCGGTGATCAATCGCAAGCTCGAGGATCAGCTGTTTCGCGGGCGCGACCCGATCGGGCAGACGATCCATATCGCCGGCGCACCCTTTACGGTCATCGGCGTGTACACGCAGCCGCCGAGTCTCTTCAGCGGCGCGGCGCCGCCGTTCGTCGGGATTCCCCACGGCGCGTTCGTGAAGAGTGTGCCGTACTTGAAGGGATGGATGCGGCTCGCGGTCGCGCCCGCGCCGGGATACTCGCAGCAGGAGTCCATGGACGAAGTCGTCACGACGCTGCGCTCGATCCGCGGGCTCAAGCCCAGTCAGGATAACACCTTTTCGATCGTGACCCAGGACAAGCTGCTCGACTCGTGGAACCAGGTGACCGGGATGTTCTTCCTCGTCATGCTGGTGTTGTCGTCGATCGGTCTGATGGTGGGCGGCGTGGGCGTCATCGCGATCATGATGATCTCCGTGACCGAACGGACGAGGGAGATTGGCGTGCGCAAAGCGCTGGGCGCGACGCGCCGCGCCATCCTGTGGCAGTTCCTGGTCGAGGCCTCGACCCTCACCCTGGTGGGCGGCGCAGTGGGCATGCTGTGCGGGGGCGCGCTCGCGTTCCTCATCTCGCACGTCACGCCCATCCCGGCAAACGTGCCGCTCTGGTCGGTCGTGGCGGCGCTGCTCGCCTCGGCACTGACGGGCGTGGGATTCGGACTCTATCCCGCGAGTCGGGCCGCGCGGCTGGATCCGGTTGAGGCTCTGCGATACGAATAAGCCGGCGATAGCTTTGTAGCCGTGCCTCTCTTCGAAGCCGTGATTCTCGCCGTCGATACGATCTGGAGCCATAAGCTCCGTTCGTTCTTCACGCTGCTCGGCATCATCGTCTCGGTCGCGTTCCTCGTCGCCGTCGTCGCCGTCATCCAGGGCATGAACGCCTATGTCCGCGAGCGGCTGGCGGGCGCGATCGTCGGCGTCAACGCGTTTCAGATCCGGCGCGACCCGATTCAGGTGGGATTCATCGACGACGAGGCCTGGAAGCAGATCCAGCGCCGGCCGATCATCGCGCCGGAGGACGTCGGCTTCATCGCGCGCGCCGTCCCCGATGCGGAAGCCATCGCCCTGCAGTCGGGTTGGCCGACGCCGATGGCCGACGTGCAATGGCGCAACCGCACGACCGGCGACGTCTTCATCTTCGGAGTCACCGCGCCCTACGTGCTCGTGCAGGACTACACGTTCGCCGCCGGGGAGCCGATCAGCGACATCGACCTCCAACAGCGGCGCTACGTCGCGGTGCTCGGCTACGACGTCGCCGACAAGCTGTTCGGCAACATCGAAGCCGCCATCGGCCGGAGCATCCGCGTCCGCGGCATTCAGCTGATGGTGAAAGGCGTGATCGCGAAGAAAGGGACGGTCCTCGGACAATCGTGGGACGGTTTCGTGATGCTGCCGCTGACGACGTTCGAGTCGATGTACGGGCGCCGTCAGACGATGGTGATCTCGGTGAAAATGGCCACGGCCGAGGGTGTCGCGCCCGCGATGCTGCGCGTCGAAGAAGCGATGCGCATTGCACACCGCTTGCGCCCGGGCGCAGACAACGACTTCACCATCGACACCGGTGAAGGACTGATCGCGTTCTGGGCCAAGCTCACGCGCGTCATTTTCACCGTCGTGCCGGCCGTCGTCGTCATCGGCATCGTGGTCGGCGGCATCGTCATCATGAACATCATGCTCATGAGCGTCACCGAGCGCACGCGTGAAATCGGGATTCGCAAGGCACTCGGCGCCGCGCGCCGCGACATCCGGCGCCAGTTTTTTGCCGAAGCGCTGACGCTCTCGGTGCTGGGCGGGATCGCCGGCCTTGCTGTGGGCGCCGGGCTCGCCGGACTGGTGCAGGTCCTGTCACCACTGCCGGCGCGCGTCACGCCGTGGTCCATCGGCATTGCGCTGGCGCTCGGCGTCGTCGTAGGGGTCGCGTTCGGCGTCTACCCCGCGCATCGCGCCTCGCTGCTCGATCCCATCGACGCCCTGCGCCAGGAATAGATGGAAAGGCCCGCTTCCCTGCACACGGTGCGCGAGGGCTGGCGCATCGCCTTCGATCAGCTGCGTGCCAACAAGCTGCGTTCGGCACTCACGGTGCTCGGCGTCGTGATCGGGATTGCGACCGTGATGGCCATGGCCTCGATCGTTGCCGGCTTTCGCGAGCAAATCGTCAATACCCTCGAGGTGGTGGGCCCGACCACGTTCCGGGTGCTCCGCTATTTCTCGACCACCGGCGTCAATCCCGACGCGGTGCCGCGCGAGGTGCGCATCCGGCCGAAGCTGATGCCGCGGGACGCCGAAGCAATCGCCCGCCTCCCCGAGATCCACTACGCGGCGATCTGG
>WNFO01002826.1_pt1 | contig 14459 bp, 14 predicted proteins | sample 5400251 | NCBI WGS metagenome assembly WNFO01 (sample SAMN13153354, study PRJNA577476) | soil metagenome | isolation source: 100 cm saprolite under Madrone tree | place: USA:California | collected 2016-06-14 | reverse complement strand
ACAGCCACTGCCCAACCGTCAGCGGCGAGCGCCAGCGCGATGGCGCGGCCGATGCGCTGTGCCGCGCCGGTGACGAGCGCGGCGCGCGGCCTGGTCGCGGCCTCGTCGATCGTCGTCAACGCTTGGCCTTGTGGCGGGCGCGCACCTTGGCGCGCGTCAGTTCGCGCGCCGAGCTGCCAGCGCGACCGGCGGTCGATCGGCCGGCAGTACCGGAGGGCGAGGTCGGAACGCCGAGCGCCGCTTGCTCAAGCCGCCGGATCTCGTCGCGCAGCCGTGCAGCCTCTTCGAATTCGAGATCGGCGGCGGCGGTGCGCATACGCTTTTCGAGATCGGCGATCACCGTCTTGAGGTCGGCGCCTTGATAATGGACCGCCTCGCTCTCGCCCAGTCCGATCGTGACATGGTCGCGTTCATAGACGCTATCCAGGATGTCGGCGATGCCGCGTCTGACGCTCTCCGGCGTGATTCCGTTGGCGGCGTTATAGGCCTGCTGCTTCTCGCGGCGCCGGTTGGTCTCGCCGATCGCGGCCTTGAGGCTTTCGGTCATGCGGTCGGCGTACAGCAGGGCGCGGCCTTCGACGTGGCGAGCCGCTCGCCCGATCGTCTGGGTCAGCGCGGTGCGCGAGCGTAGATAGCCTTCCTTGTCGGCGTCGAGGACCGCAACCAGCGCGCATTCGGGGATGTCCAGCCCCTCGCGCAATAGATTGATGCCCACGAGCACGTCAAAGACGCCGAGCCGAAGGTCGCGGATGATCTCGATGCGCTCCAGCGTATCGACATCGGAATGCATATAACGGACGCGCAAACCGGATTCGTGCAGGTACTCGGTCAGCGCCTCGGCCATCTTCTTGGTCAGGACGGTGACCAGCACGCGCTGTCCCTTGGCGGCGCAGTCGCGGCACTCCGCCATCAAATCATCGACCTGGTTTTCGACCGGACGGACAATGCAGACCGGGTCGACGAGACCGGTCGGTCGGACGACCTGCTCGACGAAGACGCCGCCGGTGCGCTCGAGCTCCCACGGTCCCGGGGTCGCCGAGACGAAGACCGTCTGGCCGCGCATCGCCTCCCACTCCTCGAATTTGAGCGGACGGTTGTCCATGCAGGACGGCAGGCGGAAGCCGAATTCGGCGAGCGTCGATTTGCGCGAATAGTCTCCTTTGTACATGGCGCCGAGCTGCGGCACCGTGACGTGGCTCTCGTCGATGACGATGAGCGTGTCGGACGGCAGATACTCGAACAGGGTCGGCGGCGCCTCGCCGGGTCGCCGTCCGGTCAGATAACGCGAATAATTCTCGATGCCGGCGCAGCTTCCGGTTGCCGCCATCATCTCCATATCGAAGGTCGTGCGCTGCTCCAGGCGCTGTGCCTCCAGCAGTTTCCCCGTCGCATGGAACTCGTCGAGACGGATCTTGAGATCCGACTTGATGCCTTCGATGGCCTGGAGAAGCGTCGGCTTCGGGGTGACGTAGTGGCTATTCGGATAGATCTTGATCGATTGCAGCGAAGCCGTCTTTTCGCCGGTCAAAGGATCGATCTCGTGGATCGCCTCGAGCTCGTCGCCAAACAGCGAGAGGCGCCAGGCGCGATCCTCGTAGTGGGCGGGAAAGATCTCGACCGTATCGCCGCGGACGCGAAAAGTCCCGCGCACGAAATTCATGTCGCTACGTTTATACTGCAGCTCGATCAGCTGCCCGAGAAGCTTCGCGCGGCTGATCGTGTTGCCCGAATTGAGCGTCACGGTCATCGTCGAATAGGTCTCGACCGAGCCGATACCGTAGATGCACGACACCGAGGCGACGATGACGACGTCACGCCGCTCGAGGATTGCGCGCGTCGCCGAATGGCGCATGCGGTCAATCTGCTCGTTGATCGAGGATTCTTTCTCGATATAGGTGTCGGAGCGCGGGACGTAGGCTTCGGGCTGGTAGTAATCGTAGTAGGAAACGAAATACTCGACGGCGTTGTTCGGAAAGAAGCTCCTCATCTCGCCATAGAGCTGCGCGGCCAGCGTCTTGTTCGGCGCCAGGATCAGCGCCGGACGCTGCACACCCTGGATGAGATGAGTGATGGTGAATGTCTTGCCCGAGCCGGTGACCCCGAGCAACACCTGATCGCGCTCCCGGCGCTCGATACCATCGACCAGCGCGGCGATCGCCTGCGGCTGATCGCCGGCAGGTTGAAATTCCGATGAGATGGCGAACCGCCGCTCAACATCGGCGAGTGGGCGTTCAGCGCTGAGGACGGGCATGGCCGATAGGATAAAGACAATCCGAAGAGAGAGCCAGAAAGAGGTAGCGGCGCAGAGGGCACCAAGAACTGCGCCGACGCCTTGGCGCACTCAACTCCCTGCCGCTCACTCCTTCGGAGCCAGCCCCTGGCGAACGGGAACTCGAGAATCGCGCTGGCACTTGCGGATATAGGCATCGCGTTGGGCAAGCCCTTCCGCCGTCTGATCGGGAAACTTCATCATCGCGTCCTTGGCGCATTTGTCCATCACCGACCATTGGCGCTGAGACGCAATCGCATTCCCGCTCGCCGCCTGCGCAGGGGAAATCAGGACGATCGCGGAAAGAAGCGAGAAAGAGAGCGCAAGAAGACGTAGCACCGTCATGAAGGGACCATCCGCGGAAAACTACCGCAGTGAATATAGGCAGGAATGGCGCCCAGGCCAACAGTCCACCGCCGGGCGGCGTTCTCCCGCCCAACGCCTCTTCGCGCGCCCTTGAGGACCAGAGCCATTCGCCGATTCAGTCGAACGTTACCTTGCAGGGAAGCGGCGCGCCGCAGCGCTCCGCGAGTTCGACCACCATCGTCAGCCACGCGACTGTCACCTCCATGCGCAGCGGCGTGAAATTCCCGTCGTCGCTGAAGAGGAAATCAAGCCCTCGCGGCCTCGGATCCGGGTTGGGCTCACCGTCGTCGCCCTTGAAGCCGGCGATCGGGTGGAGGAGGAGCGAGAGATGAACAACCGGCACGATTTGGTTGCCGATATGATCGGTCTCCCTCGTGACCGAACGTGCCTCGATGTCCAAGCGGCGCTTGCCGTCAAATACGGGAATGACGAAGTGCCCATTCCCAACGATGCCGGCGCGCAACGCCTCGCGCATCCTGGTGAGCGCGGCGAGCGGGTCGACGACAGCGGTAAGCAGTGGCGGCGGCAGCAGAAATTTCTCGGAGCTGTCTTCCGTGCCGCGCTCGGCAACGGTTCCGTTATCGGTCCCGACGAAACGCACGCTGATGCGCTTGCCTTTGCGCGAACGCAGGTCGTAGACGGCATCGTAACGCGCCGGCGCGGCCAAGCCGTCTAGCGCGACCGGCCCTTCGCTTATGCCGCGGGCGCGAAAGCGGGTGAGCCACCGCGGCATCCCCTCGGTGCTGATATCGATCTGCGAGCGGAAACCGTTCGTCGCTTCCGCGAGTTGCAGATGCACCTCGCCGGCCGGCAAGCCCGCCCAGGTTGCGACATAGCGCAGCGTCTGCAGCTCGGCGGCGGCGGGACGCGCGCCGACCAGGATCGCGACTGCCAAAACGCAACCGAAGGCGGTACCGGAAATTGAGCGCATCGGCGATCATACCACGCACCGCCGCCGTGACATGGGGCGAAGTCGATCCCGGCGCCAAAGCGATGCGATTTTTATTGGCCTAGGACCGGAGACGCGTCACCATCGCCCGCCTCATGAACTCGGCGCGCTACGATGAGCTATGTTCAAAAGATCCTGGAGCCCGGCGAAAGCGTCACCCACGTGACGCGGACGCATTGGCTTGTCTATCTGCCGGCCATCTTCCTGCTGCTCCTCGGCATCGCGGCGCTCGCCTCGTCGTCCTACGTCTCGGCCGACCTCGCGGCCGTACCCCAGATCGCCGGCGCCATGCTCATCCTGCTGGCGGCGATCAGCTGGCTGCCCGCCTTCATCCGCCGATGGACGACCGAGCTCGCCGTCACCAACCGGCGGATCGTCTTCAAATCGGGGCTGTTCAGGCGTCACACGATGGAAATGAACATGTCGAAGGTCGAGAGCGTCGATGTCGACCAGTCGGTGATGGGCCGCATCCTCGATTACGGGACGGTGACGATTCGCGGCACCGGCGGCGGTATCGAGCCGATGCGCAACATCGCCAACCCGATCGCCTTCCGCAACCGCGTGACGGCGGGCTGAAGCGTCGGGGCGAGGCGTTGCCGCCGGCCTACCGCCAGCGACCTTCCACCCACGCCCACCTGTCGCCGCGCACTTCCCAGTGACCGGCGTTCCACGCCGCGCGCGGATGCGGCCTTTCGATATATTCGCCACCGATCCAGACATATTCACGACCGTCCCAATGCCAGTGACCCGGCCGCCATTCGATGAACTCGGCCGGGCGCGGCGGCGGCGGGATCACTTCGTAGCGCACCGGCGGTGGCGGCTTCGGCGCGACGATCTCGGCGACCGGCCGCCGCTCCTGGACGACACAGCCGGCGACAAGGCCGGCGAGGCTTAGCGCGCAAGCAAACCAGCCTACCCTGGCGAAACGAACGATCATGACCTACCCCCTATGAAAGGTGCTTCCCGAGCATTATACGCGGGGAGGTGCGAGGACATCCCACGGAGCGGGACGATGCCGTCCTAGGAACGGAATGAATGGTCTGACCGACCCCAGTGTCGCGCCGACTATCCGTCGGCTCGCCCGAGCGTCGCCATCAACTCGCGCCATTCGCGCGGCGCAAGCCCGCTATTGGCCTGAACGACGGGCTCGCCCGCTAGCAGCCGGCGGATGACGGCGAGCCCGGTCGCCGAGATGTGCGCCGCCCCCATCTGATATTCCATGAACGCGGCGTGAGTATGGGGCACCCAGCGGCGCAACGTCTCCAGCATCGCCTCGGCATAGACGCGGATTTCGTATTGCGCATGCGCATCGGCGCGCAGGCGCAGGAAATGCATCAGGTTGTGGAGGTCCGTCTTCCAGTACCATTCGGTATAGGTATTGAGGGTGAGATTGATGCGCGCGAGCTCGCGCGCGAGGCCGGCACGGTCGGCGTCAAGCTTCTCGCCCGAATCGTCCTCATTGAGCATCCAGGCATAGTCGCGATAGCAGCGCGCGGCGTCCTCGCGCAGCAGATCGAGCACCCGTGCCGCCTGATCGGCGTCGAGCACCGCGCCCCGGCCTTGCCGGTTGACGCTCGACTGGATGCCGAGCTGATCCGGCGCCGGCAGATAGAACTCGTCCTGCAGTTTGGAATAGCGCGCGCTGTACTCATTGACGTTGGCGGTGCGGTGGCGGATCCATTGGCGCGCGATGAAGATCGGCAGCTTCACATGGTATTTGATCTCGGCCATCTCGAACGGCGTCGAGTGCCAGTGGCGCATCAAGTAACGGATGAGCCCGGCATCCTCATGCACCTTGCGCGTGCCCTTGCCGTAGGACACGCGCGCGGCCTGGACCACCGCCCCGTCATCGCCCATGTAATCGATGACCCGCACGAACCCGTGATCGAGCACCGGGATCGGCTCGTAGAGGATCTCCTCGAGCGCGGCCACCGTCGCCCGCCGGGTCGTCTGGATCGTAGCGCGCAAGGCGTCGATTTCGCCGCGCTGTTCCGGGTTGACTGCCATGAAGGGTCCTCGAAGACTCTGCCGTCGGTATTATAACATCCAACCGGCGCCGCGGCCGACTATCGGCGCGAGCTGTGCAACCCCAGGCGACCGGGAACTGCGGCTTGATCCCGGCGCGTCGAGCCCCTATGTTTCGAGGGCCTGGAAACAGGTTATGGCGCTAAACTGATACCTGGAATAAGTGTTCCGGACCCGGCTGCGACGCCGGCGCCTCCACCAAACCCGGTTTCTCTCTGCGGGGGCGAACAGGATCGACGGGCATGGTAAAGAGGTATTGGGTGCTCGGCATGGTACCGCCGATATCGGGCCAAACCCTAGGTGCGAACGATAACTCAATCGCACTCGCTGCTTAATTAAGCAAGCGCGGTTCGGGGGGCACCGGGCAACAGAAGCCCCCCACTTCGGCGGTTCTCGGGCAAGAGTGTCGGCGGCGATGACCAAGGATGGCTTGCGATACGACCGGATGGTCGAGGCCGCTCTGCGCGGTGTCGTTCGCGAGGCGATAGCGCAGGCCGCCGAGACCGGCTTGCTCGCCGGCCACCATTTCTACATCACCTTTAAGACGAACGCGCCCGGGGTCGGCATCAGCGATCATTTGCGCGCGAGATATCCCGAGGAGATGACGATCGTCATCGAGCATCAGTTCTGGGATCTCACCGTCACCGACGAATCCTTCGCCGTGACCCTCAGCTTCAACAATCGACCCGAGCGCCTCACCGTTCCCTTCACGGCGATCAGCGCCTTCGCCGATCCATCGGTCAAATTCGGCCTCCAATTTCAGGAGAGCGTGGTCGCCGACACGCCGGCCGGTGGTGGAGCGGCGCAGGGTCTGAGGCTGGCCGAGACGCCGGCGGCGAGCGAGACGGCGAAGCGAGGCAAGGAGAAAACGTCGCCGAAGCTTGTCGAGGAAACCCAGCGCGGTGAGCAGCGAGGTGACAAGCGGCCGGCAGCCGGAAAAGCGACGGCGAAGAAGCCGGGTGAAGTCGTCACGCTCGACACATTCCGCAAAAAATAGTCGGAACGGGATCCGATAGACCGGCCTTATGCTCGCGATTCAGTAAGAGCACCGCGGCTCTCCCGCCAATTGGCGAGGTAGAGCCGCGGCAACCTCTCAGGAGCCGATCGCCTCGCCGAATACCACCCAGGTTTTGCCGTCGAATTTCTGCAGCCGCATCTGCTTGATCGGGAAGAAATCCGTCGGGCTCGTGGAGATCTTGACGCCGGGGGCGAGCAGGCCGGGTGACATGTCGAGGCTGGCCGCCTGCTGCATGACGTTCTCGCGGGTCAGGTTGTCGCCGCATTGCTTGAGCGTCTGCACCAACGTCTGGGCGACCGTGTAGCCGTAGACGTTAGAATTGTCCCGGATGTCGCCCTCGGGATAGTACTTCGCCATGAAGCCTCGCCATTCCTTCATCGCGGCGTCGTCCTGCCACTGCGGGTCGACGGGATCCTTGCGGTAATCGGCGGTGATGATGCCGACGCCCTTCTCGAGCCCCGCCACCGTCATCACCGAGCCGACCGAGATCGAGACGTTGGTGAGCAGTTGCAGCGGATGCCAGTCGACGTCATAGGCCTTGCGGATCGCCTGGGCGGCGAATTTCGGTGTCGTGATGTTGAAGAAGATATCGGCACCCGATCCCTTGAGGGTGACGATCTGCGAATCCACGGTGGCGTCGGTGACCTCGTACGAGACCTCCGAGACGATCATCTTCGCCGCCTTGTCGCCGAGCCCGTCCTTGATGCCTTTGAGGTAATCCTTACCGAAATCGTCGTTCTGATAGAGGATGCCGATCTTGGCGTCCGGCTTGGTCTGCAGCAGGTACTTCACATAGATCCTGGCCTCGGTCTGGTAGCTCGGTTGCCAGCCCATGGTCCATGGAAAATGCTCGGGATCGCCCCATTTGGTCGCGCCCGTTGCAACAAACAATTGGGGCACCTTCTTGGCGTTCATGTATTGATGGATGGCGCTGTTCGAAGGCGTGCCGAGCGGTTGGAAGACGAGCAGCACCTCCTCCTGCTCGACCAGCTTGCGCACCTGCTCCACCGCCTTGGGCGGGCTATAGCCGTCATCGAGCGTGATAAAGTTGATCTTGCGGCCGTTGATGCCGCCCTGATCGTTGATCATCTTGAAGTAGGCGGCCTCGGACCGCCCAATCGTGCCATAAGCCGAAGCGGGGCCGCTATACGGCATGATGTTGCCGATCTTGATTTCGCTGTCAGTCGCTCCCGGGCTGTACTTCTTTTGCGCCAGCGCGGGTGCGGCGAAAACGAGCGCGGCGGAGATCGCTGCCAAGAGTATGAATCTGCTAGGTGCCATCATTTCCTCCTCAGCTGAGCCTTGCTCGTGGGGCGCCCGCCCCTTTTTGATGTTACATGCCGGCGCGCCGCCGCACGCGGCGCCACGTCGCGCGGATCGCACCGGATACCCCTTCCGGCATCATATACATGAAGCCGATCAGAAAAATGCCGTAGATCGCCCAGGGTGCCGCCTTCGAGATCTGGTCCGCGACGTTGGGGACGAATTGGATGAAGAGCGCGCCGTAGAGCGCCCCCGAGATCGAGGCGAGCCCACCGATCACGACACCGACCAGGAAGCTGATCGACAGGAAGACGTTGAAGCTGTCGGGTGCGACGAACTGCACGGCGATGGCGCCAAGCGCACCGGCAACGCCGGTGAACAGGGCGCTGACCCCGAAGGTCAGCGATTTATAAAGCGCCGTGTTGATCCCCATCGTCTCGGCGGCGATGGGATTGTCCCGGATCGCCACGATGGCGCGTCCGACGCGGCCGCGCAGCAGGTTCCAGGCGAAGACGAACATAGCGATCGTAATCGCCAGGCTGAAGAAATAGAGCCACTGATCCTCATTGATCGGCAGACCGAACGGCGCGTCCGGCTTGGTGATGACGATGCCTTGGACGCCACCCGTCCATTCCTCGAGGTACTTGTATTTGAGGAGCTGCGGCGTGGCGACGGCGAGCGCGAAGGTCGCGAGCGCAAGATAGAGACCCTCGAGGCGCAGCGCCGGCAGACCAAAGAGGAAGCCGACGACGAGGCAGATCAGCCCGGCGACCGGGATCGTCAGCCAATAGGCGACCCCGAACTTCGCCATCAGGATCGCCGTGACATAGGCGCCGAGCGCGTAGAAGGCGCCATGGCCAAGCGAGATCTGACCGTTATAACCGGTGAGGACATTAAGGCCGAGCACAGCAATCGAGTAGGCGAGCGCCAAAGTCACCTGGAAGATGCGATAGTTGCTCAGCAGGAACGGCAGCAGGCACGAGACGGCGAGCAATAGGGCAAGGCCGATCAGCCGCCAGCCGCGCGCGGTGAGGCCGCCGTAGCGGGATGCTTGCAGCCCCGCCGCGGTTTCGCTGCCGATCGTCATACGCGGCTCACCAGGATCCGGCCGAAGAGGCCGGACGGTTTGACGACGAGGACGCCGACGATGACGACGAGCGCCACGGTCAGCTTGAGCTCGGTGCCGATGAGATAGGCGCCGACGACGTTCTCAAGCACGCCAACGATGAAGCCGCCGATCACCGCGCCGAGCGGATTGTCGATCCCACCGAGCAGCGCGGCGGCGAACCCATAAAGCAGAATTCCGGACATCATATTGGGATCGAGAAAGACGACGGGCGCCACCATCATCCCGGCAATCGCGCCGATCGCGGCGGCAAGCCCCCAGCCCAGGGCCAGCATCCAGCCGACGCGGATGCCGACGAGGCGGCTCGACACCTTGTTCTCGGCGGCGGCGCGCATGGCGAGACCGAGTCGGGTGTAGCGGAAGAAGACGAAGAGCAGGATAAGAACGAAGAGGGTAACGACGATCGCTCCCAGCTCGTGCGTTGAGATATAGGAATTGCCCCATAGCGGCTCGGCCGGGAACGGGCTCGGGAAACTCTTGATCGTGTAGGTGAAGATCCAGCCGGCGACGCTGTTCAGGATGACCAGCAAACCGATGAAGACGATTACCGAGGCGAGGATGGGGGCGTTCTCCATCGGTCGGATGACGGCACGTTCGATGACGATGCCGCCGACGAACGAGAGGACAATCGTCGCGAAGAACGCTTCCCAATAAGGGATTCCGGCGTCGATCATTGCCCAAGCAAGATAGGTCGAAAACATCGCCATCTCGCCCTGAGCGAAATTCACAAGATGAGTGGCCTGGTGGATCATCACCAGCGCCAGGGCGATGCTCGCATAAATGCCACCCGTGGCGAGGCCGGAGAGGACTTGGTGGAGGAAGGTGTTCATCGTTGCTGCATCGTGACCGTGCGTCGATCCGGGATCGGGCCAGTGGTCATCATCGTCAATACCCCAGATACGACCGACGGATCGCCTCGTCCTTGCGGATCTCGGCCGAGGCGCCGGAGATCACGAGACGGCCGGTTTCGATGAGATAGGCGTGATCGGCGAGATCGAGCGCGAGATTGGCATTCTGTTCGACCAGCAGCATGCCGACGCGCTCCTCCTCGTTGATGATGCGCATGATGCGAAAGAGATCCTGCACGACGAGGGGGGCAAGCCCGAAGGACGGCTCGTCGAGCAGGAGCAGCTTTGGGCGCAGCATCAGCGCACGGGACAGCGCCAGCATCTGCTGCTCGCCGCCCGACAGCGTGCCGGCCTGCTGTTCGCGGCGCTCGGCGAGCTTGGGGAAATAGGCGTAGACGCGATCGAAATCGGCGCGCACGCCGAGCTTGTCGCGTCTGATATAGGCGCCGAGCCGCAAATTCTCCTCGACGGTGAGGTTGACGAAGGTACCGCGGCCATCGGGAACATGCGCGATGCCGAGCCGGACGATATCCTCAGTCGCCATGCCATCGATGCGCGTGCCGGCAAAGCGGACCTCGCCCTCTGTGCGGATCATGCCGCAGACCGCCCGCAAGGTCGTCGTCTTGCCCGCCCCGTTGGCGCCGAGGATCGTCGTGATGCCGCCTGCCCGGATACTGAAGCTGAGACCATGCAGTACCGAGGTAGGACCATAAAAGGCCTGGAGATCACTGGCCTCGAGCAACGCCCCCATCAGGCTGCGCTCCCGAGATAGGCACGAATGACCTCGTCGTCCTGCTGCACCCGCGATGGCGTTCCGTCGGCGATCTTGCGGCCGAAATTGAGCGCAACGACCTTGTCCGAGACGCGCATGACCAAATTCATGTGATGCTCGACGAGCAGAATCGTGACGGCGAGCCGCTCGCGGATGTCGAGGATGAGCTGGCGCAGCGCGTCGACCTCGGCATGATTGAGCCCCGCCGCGGGCTCGTCGAGCAGCAACAGCTTCGGCTCGGTCGCCAGGGCGCGCGCCAGCTCGACCCGCTTCTGCGTGCCGAACGGCAGATCGCGCACCGCGACATGCGCAACCTCGCGCAACTCCAGGAAATCGACCAACCGGGCGACGCGCTCGTGCAGTTCCCGCTCCTCGCGGGCGACGAGTGGCAGGCGCAACGCATTCTGCAAAAAGCCGCCGCGTGTCCGGCAGTGACCCCCGACCAGAATGTTCTGCAGCACCGACATGGTGCGGAAGAGCCCAAGATTCTGGAACGTACGCCCGATGCCGAGCGCGGCGATGCCGTGGCGTGGTGTCTCGAGCAGCGAGCGACCCTCGAATTCGATCAAGCCGCGATCGAACTGATAGAGCCGGCTCAGGCAGTTGAAGAGCGTCGTCTTGCCTGAGCCGTTGGGTCCAATCAGGCCGCAGATTTGGCCTTGCTCGACGTCGAAGGAGATGCCGTCGAGCGCGACTATGCCACCGAAGCGTTTAGAGACGCCGGATATGCCAAGGAACGGTCGCGCAGCCGCTGCCGCATCATCGCGCACGCGGATATATCCCTGGTCCGACGGCGCTCGCCGACCCGCTGCCGCGGCGCTCTGTTGCCCTCGCAGGTTTTCATCTCCCTGATGCGGCGGTTTCCCCGCCTCGTGAAACCCGGCGCGCTCTGCGGCACTCCGGTCTGCCGCCCCCTGCGGGGCATGATAGGCGATACGATTGGGGCTCGAAAGCGCTAGTTGGGCTCGGCGGTGTTCACCAAGCCGTTACTTAACCGCGACGGATTTCCTCATCCGGAATATCGGATGGCGCGGATCTCCAACTCGACGTCGCCTACCGGTCGATGCCAGACGATCTCATCGCCGACGCGGGCGCCAAGCAGAGCGGCGGCGAGCGGCGAGACCCAGGATACGCTGCCATGCTCGGCCTCCGCCTCGTCCTCGCCGACAATGGAGAATTCACGCTCGCCGCCACGAGGATCGGCAACGCGAACCGTAGCGCCGAAGGCAACCTCGTCATGCGGCTGCGCCGCCGGATCGACGAGGATCGCGCGCTCGATACGGGTTTCCAGGTAACGGATCTCGCGCGCGATGTTCGCCAGCGGCAAGTCACGCGCTACGTCGCCGGCGTCGGCGAGCAGCACCCGACGTTTCTCATGCGCCGCTGCAATCCGCTCGCGGAGCAAGGAAAGGCCGCGCGGCGTCACATAGTTGGGGTGTGGACTTTGCGGCAGATCGGCGATCTCGCCGGCCCCGCTCTCGCCATCTTGTTCCTTCACAAAGGCACGGCTCATTGGCATCCTCCTCTGCCAAGCATCCTATCGCTTCCAGGCCGAACCATGGGTCACGGGTGGGATCAATCGAGGCGTTTGTCGTCGAGTTCCTTCTTCACCTTCTCCGCTTCGCGCGCGGTCTTGTTACGCGTATCCTTGGTTTGGCCGAACCGGCTGCGGTTCTCCGCCGCCCTCCGTTCGGCGGCGTGACGGTCGCGCTTCTTGCGGAACTGGTTGAGATTGACGATGTCCGCCATATGAGGCCCTCTCGACCGACGGAATTGCATCGGCAGCCGGGTGACTGCCGCGACGACCAGCCGTCCGCCTAATTTAATGCGTTGCCGGCGGCATGCAACGTCCTTGCGGTCGATAGGGGAGTCGATGCCGGCACGGAGCGAGCTTGCGTAAGGCCCTGATCCTCGCCACCGGGCTTGTCGTCGCGGTGATGGGGGCGCTCTTCCTTGCGCCGCGCTTCATCGATCCAGGCTGGTATCGCGACGCGATCACCGTCGAACTGCATCGGCTCACCGGGCGGAAAGTCACGATTGCCGGGCCGCTCGCCCTGACGCTGCTGCCTAACCCCGGTCTGATCGCTGAGGACGTCCGCCTCGCCAATGCGGCGGGCGCCGCGGTGCCCGAGATGTTGCGCGCCACGCGCATCGACGCGCGGCTGGCGCTAATGCCTCTCCTTGGCGGAAAGCTCGTATTGCGCAGCCTCACGCTCGTCGACCCCATCCTCGATCTCGAGCGCTTGCCCGACGGCACCACGAACTGGCGTTTCGACCTCCCTGCCCCTCGCGAAGCTGGGCAGGGTCCACCGTCGAGCGCGCAAGACGCAGTGGAGCGGGTTGCGCCGGCCGTCGCGATCGGACGGATCGCCATTACCAATGGAACCATCCACTATCGCTCCGGCGACGTCGAGGAGCGTGTCGACAAGATCGAGCTCGAAGCGAGCTCGCAAGATATTGCCGGCCCGGCGCGCGCGGCAGGGAGCTTCATCGCGCGCGGCGCGCGGCTCGATTTCGAGCTCGACATCGATCGCATTGCCGAACGCGTGCCGCTCCGCCTTGCACTGTCTCTGCCGGTCCCCCATGCACGGGTTCAGCTTGCCGGCGATCTCCTCATGCCGACCAGCGGCGATTCCACGTTCGAGGGCAAGGCGACGGCGGCGGGTGACGATTTCGCCGCGCTGAGCGCAGCGTTCGGTCAATCCCTGCCGAGCGGACTGGCGCGCCCGTTCACCGCCAATGCCGACCTCGTCGCCGGGCGCGCGGAGGCTCGCCTCGACCGCCTGAGCTTCGCGCTCGACGACTCGCACGGCACGGGCACCTTGCGCGTCGCACCGCTCGCGCCTGCCAATCTCACCATCACGCTCGCGCTCAATCAGATCGATCTTGACCGTCTCGCGAGCGGACGCCCCGGCAAGCCGGTCGCCACGGGATCGGCGACCGCGAAACTGCCAGGAGCACCGGTCACGGACCCGAGTTTCGCCGCACCGCCCGAGTCGCCAGCAACCACCGTCGTCCCGCTCGATGTGGAGGGGATGATCGATCTCACGGTCGATGCCCTGCATTGGCGCGGCGGCATCATCCGGGGCGCTCATCTGCAGGCCGCTCTCGATCGCGGCGCGCTCAAGATCGCTCGACTTGGCGCCACCCTGCCCGGCGGCTCGGAGCTGTCGCTCAACGGCACGCTCGACGCACCGGCGGGACAGCGGCAGTTCCGTGGCGCCGTCGAGCTGGAATCTAACGATCTACGGCTTCTCCTCGACTGGCTGGGCGCAAACAGCGCCGGGATTCCCGCCGACCGCTTGCGCAAACTCTCGCTCTCCAGCCGATTTGCGGCGCTGCCCGATCGTATCGAAATCGCCGGCATCGATTTGACCGTCGATGCGACACGGCTCACCGGCGCGGCGACGGTCGCGCTGCGTCAACGCTTGGCTGTCGGCGCCCGCCTCGCCATCGATCAGCTCAACATCGATGCCTATCTGCCAGCCCCGGCCACGACCGTTGCTACGACGAAAGCGGCTCCCGCCAGCACCCCGCCGCCGGCTCGCGAGGCGGATGCTCCCGGCCGCGGCCCCATCGCCCTCCTCGCGGACTTCGACGCCAATATCGATGCGGCGGTCGATACTCTGACCTGGCGCGGTCAGCCCGCGCGTGGCGTTCGTCTCGCCGCCACCTTGCAAGACGGCGGGTTGACCGTGCGTGAAGCTACCGTTGCTGATGTCGTCGGCGCCGCCGCGACTGCGAGCGGCGCCATGACCGGGATCGGCGGCAGCGCCCAATCCTGGCACGCCGCCATCACCCTCAAGGGGCCGGAGATTGCGCA
>WNFO01003529.1_pt1 | contig 14460 bp, 12 predicted proteins | sample 5400251 | NCBI WGS metagenome assembly WNFO01 (sample SAMN13153354, study PRJNA577476) | soil metagenome | isolation source: 100 cm saprolite under Madrone tree | place: USA:California | collected 2016-06-14 | reverse complement strand
TAACTGACTAAGCACCGGCAAGTCCGCATTCGAAAGTTCCAGCAGTCTGATGTCGGTAAGAACACCAAAGAGGGATTCGTTGATCGGCACTCCACCGGCGGCGAAAATAATTGTCAAGAGTCCTCCGCCGATGGCGCAACTCGCTGCCACGATCGTCCCTATCAGCGTCAATGGCTGCGGCGCAAACACGATTAGGGTCAGGGCGGTGACACAGTTGACACCTGCCACGACCAGGCCGGCCAGAGTCACTGACTGGCGCTCGCGATAACGCTTGATTCCATAAACGGCGGCTGAACATGAAATCAACGCGTATATAACAGCCTGGGTCGGGTTGGGAGCCAACAACCCCGCGAATATGGATGCGATCACACCGGTGATTAGACCAAGCTGCCTGTTCAATAGCATGGTCACCAGCAGCGAGGCGGCGGCAAACGGAATAGTCAAAGCCCACACCGACGGATCGTTAAGGGGAGCCTGCGTACTCTGCGCGGCGAGACCGGCGGCTACCAGAAACCCAAGACGTATCACCGCCGTTTCAAAGACTATTGCGGACCCGACCAGCGCAAATGTTCTGCGCTGCGAAATCGAGAGATCGAAGGCGGCTGCCCGCGCCTTAACAAATCGCCACAAGACAAAATAACTTGCGAGCACGACGACGCACACAGCCATCGACTTCGTTGTGATCGGCCACCTCGCGAGCAACAGACTGGTGACAACAACCAGGAATGTGAAGCCGAGTACGAACTGGGAAGCTGGGGAGAACCAGCGAAACGGACGGAGAACAACCCCCAGCACTGCATTGCGTAATCTGCTGAGCCGGGATGTGAATCGTGGACGAGGGATCATTGAATTAATTGCACCTGAATATCAGTGCACCAGCGGAGCCAAGCGGCGGCGATGTCTCGCTACGTGTGCCGCCGCGCTCCGGAATCCGCCGCGCGCTCTGACTTACCCTCCGTTAGATCTTGAGACAGCATTCGACCAATCTGATCAAGCAATGGCAAAAGCGTCTGCGTTCGCAGGGCTGAAATGCCGATGCACCCCACGACATCCTCGCACCCGGCCAGCCGCTTCATACCGCGGAGTGATTCTTCGTCGACGAGGTCGCTTTTATTAAAGACGAGTAGCCGCGGAATCTTGTCGAACTCGAGTTCAGTCAGAATTCGATCGACTGAAGCGATCTGTTGTTGCCAACGAGGGTTTGCGGCGTCAACTACATGAATCAGGAGGCGACTACCGGCAATTTCCTCCAGTGTGGACCTGAACGCCGCCAGCAAGTCAGGAGGCAGATCGCGAATGAAACCAACGGTATCGTTGATGATGACTTCCTGTTCGCGCGGCAGCCGCAAACGGCGCGTCGTGGGATCGAGCGTGGCGAACATTCGCGATTCGGCCAGGACGTGACTCGAAGTAAGCGCGTTCAGCAAAGTAGACTTGCCGGCGTTCGTGTAACCGACGATCGATATAGTCGGTACCTGATGACGAAGCCGTTCCTTTCGCCTTTGCTCGCGGCGTTTGCGCTGTGACGCGAGCTCTGTCTCCAACCGGTGAATGCGGTCGCGCACGCGTCGGCGATCGGTTTCGAGTTTCGTTTCTCCCGGGCCGCGGCCGCCGATACCGCCTGCCAGACGTGAAAAGGCAGAGTTCTGACCGACAACCAGGCGCGGCAGAATGTATTTCAATTGTGCCAGCTCGACCTGAATCTTGCCCTCGTGTGACTGGGCCCGCTGCGCAAAGATGTCCAGAATCAACTGAGAGCGATCAATGACTTTCAGATCAGTTGCTTCAGAAATTGATCTGACCTGGGCCGGTTGCAACTCGCGATCGAAGATGATTGCGTCAGCGCCCAACTGCATGGCGCCTATCAACAGCTCTACGAGCTTGCCCTTGCCCAACACCGTGCGCGGATCGATCGTAGATCGCCGCTGCATCATCTCGTCCAACACGACAACTCCCGCGGACTGCGCCAACTCGCGCAGTTCGGCCATGGAATCTTCGGCGTCGTCCCGCGCGCTGGTCGAGACGTTAACCAGGATTGCGCTATCAGCTTCAGATGCCTTGTGCGACGTGCGCCGGTTGCGAGCCATTTCGCTTTCCAGGGCCTCGATCAAACCAAGAAAATCGATATCGAGCTGTGACGCTACGGCCGGATCGAGAAAAGCAAAGTGCTTCGAGTTGCCATTCGCTGCTTCCGGCGCGTTCGATGGAAGTAGGTGGGCGGACCGGACGACGCCTGGCAAACCCGTCTGTTCGTCAACATCGATGGCAGCCATCAGGTCGAGCCGTAACAGAGCCAGGTCAGTCAGATCGTCGCGAGTCAGCTCTTCGCCGCGCAGGTGCGTGTGGACACATCGCAAGCCGCGAAACCGATCTCCCGCAACCCGCACGCGCTTGAAGTCAGGTAGCTCGATCTGGCGGGCATCGCCCACAATGACGAACTCAACATAACCCTTACGATCGATTAGTACGCCAATCTGCCTGCGGGTCTCATGGGAAAGCTCGCTTAACTGGCGAGCAAATTCGGGGGTCACGATTTGATGTGGTGGAATCCTGCGCTGGTAGAGTTTTTCGATCCGCCGCAATTGATTTGGCTTAAGACCCTGTGTGTTGCCGTGAAGACTTTTCATTCAGTGGACTGTCAGAATTATAACATGCTCGATGAGTTTAGAGCTTCAAGCTTCAGGTTGCTGTCTCTATGACACGCAAGCTAGAGCTTGAACTCTCAACTGAGGTTCCGACATCGCGCATCTGCTCGTTACCATGTAAACTTTCATTTTCTTAAAAGCGATGCACGAGGCGAAGCAAATTGAGCGGATCGATCCTGCCGCCGGAATTCCCGGCGGAGAGGTGACCATTGAATGTGGTAACTCCTCTCCGGGCGCTGAGCAAACTTTGACGGTATGGTTTCAGGATCAGGCGGCGCACGTGGTGGCAGCGACGCCTAACCGCGCTTTAGTTCTGGTTCCGGACCTCTCTTTGGGAGCAGAGATCGAAGTCTCAGTCGATCCGGTCGGCCGCCCGCCAGGCAAACCCGCCCACTTTGTTGTCGCCGGTAAGGTGGCCGACGGCATTCATCAGGTGGCCAGCCCAGCGTTCGATCCCTCGGATGGCTCGCTCTTTGTTACCCGATCGGGAACACGCGGGGAAGACGTACCTGTATCGCTGCTTCGCATCGGATCTGACGGAGAGCTGAAAGAATTCTCGAGTGACATAACCAACCCGACCTGCGTCGCTTTTGATCGCAGCGGCCGAATGTTTGTTACCAGCCGTTTTGACGGCACTGTTTTTCGGGTGACTCCGCTCAAGGAGGTCATCGCGTTTGCCAACGACCTGGGCATCGCAACAGGTCTGGCATTTAACCGCGAGGGGGAGATGTTCGTTGGAGATCGGAGCGGAGCAATCTATCGGCTGAATGAAATCGGCGAAGCAAAGCCCTGGGCCCAAATGGAGCCATCGGTGTCGGCGTATCATTTGGCTTTCGGACCTGACGACGCTCTTTATGTAACCGGTCCGACTGTGTCCAGCTTCGACTCAATTACCCGCTTTGACGAAGACGGAAAGTCGAGTGTGTTCTTTCGCGGGCTTGGGCGTCCGCAAGGGCTGGCTTTCGATGTCGAAGGCAATCTCTACGTGGCCGCTTCGGTGCGCGGGCGTCGCGGCATCGTGCGCATTTCACCGGACGCTGCTCGAGCCGAGATCGTGGTCGCCGGAATGAATCTGGTGGGCCTCGCTTTCAGTGCGAAAGGCGAAATGGTCGTTGCCACGAACGAAGCGGTTTACAGCCTGCCCCTGGGGATTTTTGGCACCCTGCTGGATTGAGTCGCGATTCTCCACCAAAGAGAAGATTGCTTTGACTCGCTTAAGACCGCGATGCTACTTTCGCAATCGCAAACGAATTAAGAGACTGGCTCGAAAGGATTCACTACACAACTTTGGGTAATCTGGACAGCGGCGCAATCGGGCAGTTCATTCTGTACATGGTGGCGCTGATTTTCTCTTTGTCGGTTCACGAGTCCGCGCACGCCTGGACGTCAAACTACTTTGGCGACGATCTGGCAAGGCTGCAGGGCCGCATCAGCTTGAATCCAATGGTGCACGTGGATCCCATCGGCACGTTATTATTTCCGGCGATATCTTTTTTTACTGGCGCACCGCTAATTGGCTGGGCAAAGCCAACGCCTGTGAATCCTTTGCGCTGGAGAGACAAACGCGTGGCAAACTTCTGGGTATCGATAGCGGGTGTTATCTGCAACTTTATCATCGCGATGGTGGCGGGCATCATTATTCGTATCCTTTTTTCGACGAATCTCATTGACTTGGGTATGGAGGGCTATCGGCTAGTCCCGATCATGCACAACGACTCGCTGATCGCGGAAGGCGGAGCGCATTTGCTAACCACTTTCTTTACGTTGAATGTAGCTTTAGGGGTCTTTAATCTCATTCCAATTCCGCCGCTCGATGGTAGCAAAGTCCTGCAGAGTATTCTGCCATCCAGCTTTGAATCCGGGTTTGAAGCGCTGGAACGGTTCGGCTTCATATTGCTAATTCTGGCAATGTTCACTGGCGTGTTCGGAGTAATCTTTAGCGTCGTCATGCCGATTGCCATCAAACTCTTGTTGATTGGTGCCTGAAATGAAACGAATTTTTAGCGGAGCCCAACCAACCGGCAACGTGCACCTGGGAAATTATCTCGGCGCGTTGCGTAACTGGGTCGCGCTGCAACGCCAATACGAGAGTTTTTTTTGCATCGTCAATCTTCACGCGCTCACTCTGCCTCAAGATCCGAAAGTGCTTGCGGCTAAGACTCGGGAACTGGCGCGCATCTATCTCGCGGTCGGCATCGATCCGGAGGTCTCGACAGTCTTCATACAATCAGACGTCCCGGCGCACGCTGAGCTGACCTGGCTGCTCAACTGTGTTACGCGTATGTCTGAACTCGAGAGGATGACGCAGTTCAAAGATAAGGCGCGCAAGCAGGAAGAGAATGTCGCAGTAGCGCTTTTCGATTATCCCGTGTTGATGGCGGCGGATATTCTGCTCTATCAGACGGACCTGGTGCCCGTAGGCGAAGATCAAAAGCAGCACCTGGAATTGACCCGCGATATCGCAATTCGCTTCAATCGTGATTATGGCGAGACCTTTCGCGTTCCCGATCCTTTTATTCCAAAAGTTGGCGCGCGCATCATGTCTCTCGCCGATCCGGCGAAGAAAATGTCCAAGTCCGACGCGGAGAGCGAAGCCGGCTGTATCATGCTCCTGGATGACGATGACTCTGTGCGCCGCAAATTCAAACGCGCCGTCACTGATTCAGGCACCGAAATTCGGTTCGATGCAACCCGTCCGGCGATCAATAACCTGCTGACGATCTATCATCTGCTGACTGACAAAACGCCGGCGGAGATCGAAGAGCATTTTGACGGTAAGGGCTATGCGAAGCTAAAGCAGGATTTGGCGGACGTGACGATCGAATTCCTAAAGCCATTTCAGGAGCGCGTACAAGCCATCGATGATGATAAACTGAATGAAATTTTGCAGCGGGGAGCAGCCCGCGCTGAATCAATTGCCGGTCCGACCCTGGCTCAGGCAAAAGCGAACATGGGTTTGATCGGAGCAAAGATTTAGAGTTCAATCTGTGGGAATGTCTGATCAAGTTGATTGAAAACGACGGGTTTTCCCCTCCTTTGGGATGGGTTAGGGGAGGGTGCGAAGCATGTGCAGGTAGACCCTCCCTTGCCCTCTCCCAAAGGGAGAGTGAGAAAAGACCTTGAACTCTGAACCGGTTACGCAGTGATGGAAGACACTTCACCAACTGAGATGACGACGAACGCGGCTGAGGAAGTCCCGACTGAGGCGACTCAAACGATTAGTGTCGCAAATTCGAAGCCTGAGATCACTCCCGACGGTGATACCGATCAGTTAAAAATTACTTTGGGAGATTTTGAAGGCCCGCTCGATCTCCTGCTTTATCTGATCCGGCAGGAGCAGGTGAATATCTATGACATTCCGATCGCGCGTATCACCGATGAGTACCTCCGCTATTTGAATCTCATGCAGGAACTCGACCTGACGGTTGCCGGTGATTTTCTGGTGATGGCGGCGCAGTTAATCGAGGTAAAGTCCCGAATGCTGCTCCCGCGCGACCCGCTGGCTGAAGACGAGGAGATCCTGGATCCGCGGGCTGAGTTGGTCGACCGGTTGCTCGAGCACGAGAAATTCAAGGCTGCGGCGGAAATGCTATGGTCACGGGCCACGGTTGAGCGAGCGGTCTTTACTCGCGCCGAAATTGAAACCGATAAGAACAATCCCGAAGTTGTCGTCGGTTTATTCGATCTGCTGCGGGTATTTCAGGAGATCCTCGCGCGTCATAAGGAAGAAATCCTTCTGGAGATCGAACGCGAAGAAGTAAGCATGGCCGATATGATCGATCGGCTGCGCAACATGGTGCGGTCGGCAGGCGAGGTGAACTTGATGACATTTTTTGAACGGGCAAAATCCCGGCGCGAATTAGTGGTGGCGTTTCTTTCGGTGCTCGAGTTAGTGCGAATGAGTGAGATCTCCCTGGTCCAAAGCGTGACCTTCGGCGCCATCATGGCGCGGACGGTAAGCCCGGTTGAAGCGTCAGAGATCTAGAACTGCGCCGCCATAGACCTGGTTAAGAGCGCAAGAGCGATCCACGAAATCACACGAAATGACTCGAAAATATTGATCTTCTGAATGTTGCTTGGTGTAGTTTCGTGGATCGTTATTCACTCTTCAGCAAACCGGCAGATGCTGAAAGCGCACAAGAGAATAGGGCAGAGTAATTCATGAGCAAAGCAGCGAAAGCAACAAACGTTGAGGCCGACACCGAAGTTGAGTTGTCGTCAGCGTCCCAGGACGAAATCGAAGGCCAGCGCGAAATTGGAGACGCTGAACTTAAAGCGATCGCCGAAGCGATGATCTTCGTCGCCGATGAACCGGTCAGCGCCAAGACAATCGCGGACGTGGTCAAGGTCGCTCGCGAGACTATCGATAAAGTATTAGTTGACCTGGTTGCCGAGTACGATGGGCGAAATAGCGGCTTGCAGTTGCGGGAAATCGCCGCCGGTTGGCAGATTGCCACGCGGCCCGAGCATCACGAACAGATTCGTGCCTACCTGAAGTCAAGACCGAGCGCAAAGCTGTCGCTGGCCTCGCTTGAAACACTAGCCGTGATTGCCTACAAACAACCGGTCACAGTACCGGAGATTCTAGAAATTCGCGGAGTGCAATCGCCTTCGGCGATCAAGACGCTGCTCGACAAACGGCTGATTGTAGCCAAGGGGCGGAAGGAGACCGTCGGCCGTCCAATGATGTACGGAACTTCGAAAGAGTTTCTAATCCAGTTTGGCCTTAAGGACCTCTCCGAGTTACCCAGCATCGAAGACTTTCAGGATCTCGCCGGAGGTGGAGAGAGTTAGGAAACCTCAGAAAGACACGCTAATGCGTAGTATCTCTTATCTCGTACTGGCTCTTCTGCTGGCTGGTTCGACGGGTGTCGGGCAGGACAACAAAGAGAAAGGCGCCAACTCCTCAGCGAAACCGGGAAGCAAGAAGGTGGTCACAGTTGAGTTACCACCGACTTCATTTCGAAAAGTCGGACAAGCCGAGATCAGCTACTTCTCACAGTCGGATACCACGGAAGTGAGGTCAGAATTGTCGGGCTACCGCGGCCCGGGACAGTCTGCAAATCTGTGGTTTGTTTTTACCGTTAAGGGTAAGCGGGTGGTGCAACCAAAAATAGTTTCCATCGGCATTGCGTTCTTTGGCGATAAGGTAACAGTCGAGGGCATTACAGACTTTGCTTTCGAAGTAGATGGGAAATCAGTTCAACTTTACGACCTGACGAGCAGCGGCGTTGGCTTTGATTATAACGCCAAGAGCTCTTACAAAGACTTGAAGGGAACGATACCTTTCGCCGCATTTGAGCAGGTCGTAAATGGCCAGGCCCTTAAGATTCACGTCGGTGAGGTTGTGTTCGAATTGAGCAAGGACAATCGAGATGCGTTGCGCGACATGCTAAGAGCAGTCGAACACCCCTCTACCTCTCATTGATGGCAGAGCGTCTTCAAAAACTAATCTCCGCGGCCGGCATCGCTTCACGGCGTCATGCAGAAGAACTGATAACCGCGGGCCAGGTAAACGTCAATGGGAAGGTCGTCTCGGAACTGGGCGCCAAGGCCGATCCCGCTGTTGATAAGATCAAGGTAAAGGGACGTTTGATCAATGCGCTGCTTCAGCAGCACGAAAATATTTACGTCTTGTTGAATAAGCCCAGAGGCTATTTGACCAGCATGGCTGATCCTGAGGGCCGGCCTTTGGTAACTGAGCTGATTCCATCTTCGCTGGGCCGGCTGCATCCAGTGGGGCGGCTTGATTTCAATACCGAGGGTTTGTTGTTGCTCACCAACGACGGCGACTTCACCAACGTCGTAACCGCCGCCCGGAATCAAATCCCGAAGGTCTACAAAGTGAAAGTCAAAGGGATGCCGACTGATAATGCCGTAGAGCGATTACGGCGCGGTATTGCGATCGCCGAAGGGGAGCGCACTGCCCCGGCGGAAGTACGCCAACTACGATCGACCGAAGCCAACGGCTGGTTTGAAGTTACTCTGCATCAAGGCCGCAATCAGCAGATCCGCCGCATGTTTGACGCGATTGGGCATTCGGTTACGAAGTTGAAGCGAATCCGTATCGGACTTCTGGATGATAAATTCCTGCCGACGGGCCAGTGGCGTACGCTGACCGACATTGAAGTCAAACGATTGAAAAGTACGCGGGCCAGGAAAATTGCGTCGCCGGCGAAGAAGGTGCGGGCGAAGAAAGCACGGCCGCCGGTCCGTCCCGGGCGTGCTTAGACCCGATCTCTTGGGGCATTTCTGGATCAGGTAAACGATCCACGAAAATACACGAAACGCAGTTGGCAATTGTTCGGGCGATTTTGTATGACTTCGTGGATCGTTCTTCTCCAAGTGGAAGAATGCACCAAATCAGAGACGGCTTCCATACCCGGGCTGCGGTCACGGTTTCCAATCTCATTGAGTTACAATGTTATGACTCCATAATCTTGACGACAGGCTTTATTGCCTGTCGTTTGAGTGTTCGCAGGATTTGACACACGCGCGGTCCCGTAAATCGGCAAAATGGAATTTGAACTGACTGAAGAACAATTGCAGATGAAGATGAGCGTGCGCGAGTTCGCCGAAGGAGAGATCGCGCCGCATGTAATGGAATGGGACGAGGCTCAGCATTTTCCTACTGAGCTGCAACCGAAACTCGCGGAACTTGGTTTGTTGGGCATGCTGTTTCCCGAGGAATACGGAGGCGCCGGCCTGGGTTACGTCGAATATGCTACCGCGATTGAAGAGTTATCGCGGGTAGATGGATCGGTCGGGATCTCTGTCGCCGCCCATAATTCGCTGTGCTCGAACCACATCTATCAATACGGAAACGAAGCGCAAAAGCAAAAATATCTCGCGCCTCTGGCGCGCGGCGAGCACCTTGGCGCCTGGGGATTGACTGAACCGGGAGCCGGCTCAGATGCTTCCGGAACGCGTACGACGGCAGTGAAAAAAGACGGTGGTTGGGTAGTCAATGGTTCCAAGAATTTCATCACTCATGCGATTCATGCCGACACTTGCGTGGCCTTTGCTTCGACTGATCGCGCGCAGAAAAGCAAAGGAATCAGCGCCTTCATCTTTGAGAAGGGCATGAAAGGTTTTGCGCCCTCAAAGAAGGAAAACAAGCTGGGGCTGCGCGCATCGGAAACGGCGAGCGTGGTCTTCGAAGATTGCTTCGTTTCCGATGAAAATCGTCTGGGCGAAGAAGGCAAAGGCTTTGTTAACGCCATGGAGATTCTGGATGGAGGACGCATCTCGATTGCCGCGCTGGCGGTAGGTATTGCGCAGGGCGCCTTCGAATCGGCCGTCCGTTACTCGGGTGAGCGGCAACAGTTTGGCAAACCAATTCGGGAGTTTCAGGCGATTCAATTCAAACTTGCTGATATGGCCACGCAGATTGAAGCCGCGCGGCTCTTGATGTATCGCGCCTCGTCGATGAAAGATAACGGCAAGAAGACGACCAGAGAGTCTTCGATGGCCAAACTGTTTGCGTCAGAAATGAGCGTGCGCGTTTGTGATGAGGCGATTCAGATTCACGGAGGTTACGGTTATACCAAAGATTACCCCGCTGAAAAGTACTGGCGCGATTCCAAGCTGTGCACAATTGGCGAAGGCACCTCAGAGATTCAACGCATCATCATCGCCAGGGAAATTCTAAAGCAGGCATAGCCGTTTAGATGGTCGTAATCCGACTGTTTAGCGCCGGCACCTGGGCCGGGAAATCGTTGGGATAAAGTCCCAGCTCTAAACAGTGCGTGAAGATTCTTGATGAGTACTCAGTCGTTGATAGATCGAGTTGCCGCTGGAGAGCCGAACGCTGTCGCGCGCGCGATCTCAAAAGTCGAAGACGGCTCGGCCGATAACGCCGAATTGATGAAACAGCTCTTTCCGCGGACCGGCCGGGCGCTGGTTATCGGGATCACTGGATCGCCTGGAGCCGGTAAGTCTTCGCTGGTTGATAAGCTGGCAGGATTTTACCGGAAGCGTGGCGATCGGGTCGGCATTATCGCAGTGGATCCTTCCAGCCCTTTTTCCGGTGGGGCAATCCTCGGCGATCGTATCCGGATGCAAAGCCTGGCGCTCGATAAGGGTGTCTTCATTCGTTCGATGGCGACGCGAGGGAACCTCGGTGGCCTGGCGCGCTCAACTATCGAAGCGGCGGCGATCCTGGATGCGGCCGGCTATGAAAAGATCATCATAGAAACAGTCGGCGTTGGGCAGGATGAAATCGAGATTGCCAAGACTGCGGACGTCTGTGTGGTGGTCCTGGTGCCGGGTATGGGCGACGACATCCAGGCGATGAAGGCCGGCATCATGGAAATTGGCGACGTGCTGGTTATTAATAAGGCAGATCGCGATGGGGTCCTGCGCACTGAAAAAGAACTGGAGGCGTTGCTGTCACTGGCCACGCGGGCCGATGAATGGCAGCCGCCAATCGTCAAGACTGTGGCGATTGAGAACAGGGGCATCGAGGAACTAGCGTCGGCCATCGAAGGAAGCCGGGAATTTCAGCGAACGGCGCCGGCTGCCGGCGAACGGCGTCAGGCCATCGCGCGTTGGCGCATTCTTGAGCTCTTGCGCGAGCGGCTGGTGGCACAAACTCTGTCGGGAGATTCAGCATCTGGGAAGCTTGATCGTTTGGCTGCAGAAGTAGCGACCAAGAAACGCGATCCGTATTCGGCAGTTGAGGAACTCTTAAAGAATTGATGGCAGGGGCAGGGCTTGTCCCTGCCCGGGTTCGGCAGAATTGGCAGGGACAAGCCCTGCCCGGGTTCGGCAGAATGGGCAGGGACAAGCCCTGCCCCTACAATATGAAGATCGATCACATCGGAATCGCTACGCGAGGGATTAAGGATGCCCTCTCATTTTATCGTGAAGTACTGGGGCTCGAGGTGATAGAGACGGAGGAGGTGCCTGAACAAAAGGTGCGCGTTGCCATGCTGCCCATTGGCGAATCGCGCATCGAATTGTTGGAAGCCACGTCAGAAGACTCGCCGATATCGCGGTTCCTTGAAAAGCGCGGGCCGGGAATTCACCATATTGCCGTACGAGTTGATAATATTCGCATTGCCCTGGCTAACCTCAAGCAGAAAGGCGCGCGTCTAATCGACGAGGAGCCAAGAAACGGTGCGGGCGGTTGCCTTGTGGCCTTTGTTCATCCATCATCGACCGGTGGAGTGCTGTTAGAATTGGTTGAAGACCAAACGGTTTCTTAGTTTGATAGAGAGCGTTTGGGATACCGACTTTAGTCGATTATTTGTTCAGGAAGGCCAACTTCGGTTGGTACCACAAGAAATATTGAAAGGGAGAGTTTTATTTTGAATTCAGTAACTAAAGCCTGGATTGCCGCTGGGGTCGGCATCCTGTTTTCGATTGGCCTTATTGTTTGGCAGGTAAGGGCCAGCCACGCCGCGCCAGTTAATTTGAGCGCCGACGACATGACTCAGATCGCTTCTGATCAGGCGCCTCAGGCGCGGCAGCGTCTGGCTTCGGATGATGCAGCCCGCAAAGACTTTGCCAAAAACGTACGCGAGTTGCTCGCGGTTGCCGAAGAAGCGAAATCGAAAGGCATTGCCTATCGTCCGGAGATCAGGCGGCAACTCGAATTGATTCGCGCGATTGTGATCTCGCAAAGCTATGCTGAATCTCAGGCGGGCACTCCGGGCGCGGCGGCGGCGGTCACGGATGCAGATGTCGATGCTTTTTATAAGGAGCCGGGTCAGGAAGAACGGTTCAATCAGTTCCTGAAGGATGCGCAGGCCAGCAACCCGACAATGGCCGGGCAGCAAATCCCACCCGAACAGCTGAAAGAGATCAGGAAGCAGTTAGCGCAGGTGTTGCTCGGCGAACGGCACGGGACGGCGGCCGGCGTCGACAAGAAACGCAGCGTCGAACTGCAAATCATGCTGGAGCAAGCCCGTTTGCTGGCTTCGACTTATGCCAAGGAAACGCTGATTCCCGGCACTAAGGCGACCGATGCGGAGATTAACGCTTACATTGCCAAGCATCCTGAACTCGACACTAAGCAGTCACGATCAAAGGCCGAAGATATACTCAAGCGCGCTCGCGCCGGCGAGGATTTTTCCAAGCTGGCCAAGGAGTTCTCGGGCGATCCTGGCAGCAAAGATAAGGGTGGAGATCTGGGCTGGTTTGGACGCGGGCAAATGGATCCAGCGTTTGAAAAGGCCGCGTTCGACTTGCAACCCGGCCAGATCAGTGAAGTCATCGAGACCCAGTTCGGCTATCACATCATCAAGCTCGATGAGAAGAAAACTGAGACGAAAGACGGCAAACCTGAAGAGCAGGTGCATGCGCGGCACATCCTGATTGCCGCCGGCGCACCCAATCCATTTGGAGCGCCGAAGTCTCCGAAGGACCAGGCCCGCGAGGCGGTCGAACAAGAAAAAGAAAAGACCATGATCGATGAGATCGTGAAGCGTCAGGGTTCGATGCCACCCGATGCACCGCCGGATACAAAGGCGCCGGCACAGAAGGGAAAGGCTCCCGCCAAAGCCGGAACGAAGTAGGTCAACGCGATGAAGTTTGGGGACTATCGCGTCGAAGTCATTCCTGACTGTGAGTTTTGGCTCGATGGCGGCGCGATGTTCGGAGTGGTGCCGCGCAACCTTTGGTCAAAAACCTGTCCACCGGATGAACAGAACCGCATTCGAATGAATATGAATTGCCTGTTCATCGCGGGCAAGGGCGAGCGCATTCTGATCGATACCGGCATCGGCGACAAATGGTCGGACAAGCATCGTACGATGTACGGTATCGACCGGAAACGATCTTTCGATGAATCCTTGCGCGCAATCACGGGCGTTGGTTCGGAAGACATTACGATAGTCGTCAACACTCATCTCCATTTCGATCATGCAGGTGGAAATACAAATGTTGACGCGTCGGGAAAGGCCTGCCCGGCGTTTCCGAATGCCCGCTATTTCGTTTCAGGCGCCGAATACGAGCATGCAGAATCACCTTCGGAACGCGATCGCGCCAGTTACTTGCCCGACAACTGGCGTCCTTTGACAGCCTCGGGACAACTTGGCCTGCAAGAGCCCGAGTACGAAGTGGCGCCAGGGCTGCGCATGGAAACACATGCAGGGCACAATCGTTCGATGCAATGTGTGCGGCTGGAGCAAGGCGGCTCTACGCTTTTTGGATTTGCTGACCTGGTGCCGATGAGGGCGCACGTGCCGTTCGCCTGGATCATGGGCTTCGATTTATATCCGGTGGAAACCCTGGAAGCAAAGAAAAAGTTGCTGCCCCAGGCGGCGCGAGAGAATTGGACGTGTTTGTTTTATCACGATCCGGATCAAGCCCTCGGTCGCCTCGTAGAGGATGAAGGGAAGTTCCGCGCGGTTGAAGCTTGATCGAGGTGGCACAGACTTCAGTCTGTGATTCCGCACTCTGCCGCCACTAACAATCACAGATTGAAGTCTGTGACACTAATTTAAGAGATGACAGTAGCAAAGATCGGCATCATTGGCGGCAGCGGTCTCTATCAGATGCCGGAACTCACAGACATCGACGAGATCGAAGTCGAGACGCCCTTCGGCAAACCGTCGGACAAGTTTATCCTCGGCACGCTCGAAGGCGAACGGGTGGCTTTCCTCCCGCGTCACGGACGCGGACATCGCTTTACCCCCACCGAAGTTCCTTTCCGCGCCAACATCTACGGAATGAAATTGCTCGGCGTCGAGCGGATTCTGTCGGCGTCTGCCGTCGGCTCGTTGCAGGAAGAGTATGCGCCGCTGGACATGGTAATACCGGATCAGTTTTTTGATCGGACGCGGGCGCGCGCGCGTGAATCAACCTTTTT
>WNFO01002825.1_pt1 | contig 14464 bp, 15 predicted proteins | sample 5400251 | NCBI WGS metagenome assembly WNFO01 (sample SAMN13153354, study PRJNA577476) | soil metagenome | isolation source: 100 cm saprolite under Madrone tree | place: USA:California | collected 2016-06-14 | reverse complement strand
GGTCTTGGGATGGGCGGCGATCTGGTCGACCAGCGGGACCCGGATGCGCTCGAGCTCGATCGCCCGCGGCACCTTCCGGCGCTGCTGGCGTTCGCGGCGGACCCGACGGCGATCGGCCAGCACCAGGGCGGCCGGGAAGACCGTGACCATGCTGAGCCAGGCGAGCAGGATCGCGGTCCCCGCGATGAAGCCGAGCTCCTGGAGGCCGCGGAAGTCGGTGGCCATCAGAACGTAGAACGTGCCGGCCGCGGTCACCGCGCCCAGCAGAATGCCGGGTCCGCTCCGCCCCGCCGTCACCTCCAGCGCCTCGCGCAGGCTGCGGCCGAGGAAGAGCTCCTCCTCGTACCGGAAGAGGAAGTAGATGCCGTAGTCGATCCCGATCCCGATGACGATCGAGATGAACATCACCGAGAAGAGCGACAGGTGACCGACGAACAGCGTCGCGGCGCCGACGGACCAGCAGAGGCTGAGCGCGAGCACGATGAGCATGACGATCGGCTTGCCGGCCCGGGCGAAGGCGACGATCAGGAGACCCAGCGTGAGCGCGAACGCCAGGAGCGTCGCCTTCTCGCTGTCCTCGAAGGCCGCCGTCATCTCGTCGGTGGCGAGCGCGGGTTTTCCGGTGACCCCCACGCTGACGCTCGGGAACTCCTTGTTGAGCGCGGCGATGACGTCACGGATGGACTCGATCGCGCGGCGGTCGCCGGTGAAGCTGCCACGCTCCGTCTCCGGCTCGGCCAGGATGAAGAGCAGCCGCTGGTCGTCGGACAGGAAGTAGCCGGCGCTCGACTCGTCGCCCTCCACCGTGAACAGCGCGCCCCAGGGCGACCGGTAGGGTAGCGGATGCTCGAGCCGTCCCGAGACCTGGGCGACCAGGTCCTCGATGAACCGGAGGTCGCCAGCCGTCTTGGACTTGTCCTCGATGCCGAGGTCGAGGAACCCGGAGGCGAACGCGTTGGCGATCTGGGTGGCGAGCCCCTCCACGAGCTGCTCGAGCGTGGGCCGGGCCGCGAAGGCTTCCATGAACTCCTGATAGTCGAAGACCTTGTCGCGGATGGTGGTCAGCTTCTCGCGGGAGAGGTAGAGGAGCGCGCGGCCCTCGAACTGCTTGGGGTCGATCCGGTAGGACAGGCTCTTGAGCGGGGCGTTCCGGCGCTTGAGCTCGCGCACGAGCCGCGTGGCGTACACCTTGGCCTCGGGGAGCGAGCGCGCCTCGACCACGACGACGATGTCGTCGAGTTGGCCGAACTCCTTGTCGAGCTCGCCGTAGCGCTCGATGTAGGGCTTGCCCTGCGGCAGGAGGGCCCGGGTCGACGTCGCGAAGGTGAGGGTGGTGAGCGCATACCACACGGACAGCCCGGCGACCACGACCGCGACCCCGAGCGTGAGCAGAGGGACGGCGCACGCGCTCCGCACGAGCAGGCGGAGCGCGCGGCTGATCTGTGCGGCGACCGTCAACTACTCTTCGCCGCCGATGAACCGTTCGAGTCGCTGGCGCGCCTGGTCATCCGGCCACTGCTCGGGCGGGGACTTCATCAGGTAGGCCGAGGGCGCCATCAGCGCGCCCTTGATGCCGCGATCGAGCGCGATACGGCAGGAGCGGATGGCGTCGATCACCACGCCGGCCGAGTTCGGCGAGTCCCAGACCTCGAGCTTCAGCTCGACGTTGATCGGCTGATCGCCGAAGCCCCGGCCCTCCAGCCGGATGTGGGCCCACTTCCGGTCGGCCAGCCAGGGCACGTAGTCACTGGGGCCGATGTGCACGGCGTCGGCCGGCAGCTCGTGAGTCAGCTGCGAGCGGACGGCGTCGGTCTTCGAGATCTTCTTGGAGACGAGACGGTCGCGCTCGAGCATGTTGTAGAAGTCGGTGTTGCCGCCGAAGTTGAGCTGGCTCGTGTGCTGAAGCCGCACGCCGCGGTCCATGAAGAGACGTGTAAGGACTCGGTGAACGATGGTGGCGCCGACCTGTGACTTCACGTCGTCGCCCACGATGGGCAGCCCGCGCTCCTCGAAGCGCCGGCGCCAGTAGGCCTCGCGAGCGATGAAGACCGGGATGCAGTTGACGAAGGCGCAGCCGGCGTCGAGCACCTGCTCGACGTACCACTTGGTCGCCATCTCGCTGCCCACGGGCAGGTAGTTCACGACGACGTGGGTGCCGGTGTCGCGCAGGATGCCGGCGATGTCGGCGGTCGAGCCGGGCGCCTTGGTGATCATCTGCGAGAGGTACTGGCCGAGGCCGTCGTGCGTCATGCCGCGCTGGACGGGCACGCCCAGGTGGGGGACGTCGGCGAACTTCACCGTGTTGTTCGGCGCCTCCCAGATGGCCTCGGACAGGTCCCGATCGACCTTGCGGGCATCGATGTCGAAGGCCGCCGAGAACTCGATGTCGCCCACGTGGTACGACGCGAGCCGCGGGTGCATGAGCCCGGGGATGAAGCCGTCGTCGGGGGCGTTGCGGTAGAAGTGCACCCCCTGCACGAGCGCCGACGCGCAATTGCCGACTCCGATGATTGCCACACGAACGGATGCCACGGTGCCCTCCTTGGCCCCTTACATCGACTCGCCCCGGGAGCTGGCCCGGCAGGGTGTGGGTAAGTGTGCGCAGTGTAACACGAAGGTCGTCAGCGACTGGCGGCGGCGCGGAATCGATCGCGCAGCTCGGTGGGCGTGTGCGGGATCCGTGGCACGTCGGCCTCGGCCGCCGTCACCTTGGCCAGGAGGAAGTGCGGCCCGTCGGACGCCAGCATGCGTCGAATCGCAGCCGTCACCGCCTCCGCGTCGTCCACGGCGGCCACCGTGCGGTAGCCGGCAGCCGCGGCGATGGCGTCGAGCCGCGCGTGGCGCGACGGCGACGCCTGATTGCCGGTGGACCCGTACACCTCGTTGTCGAAGACGCAATGGATGAAGTTCCGAGGGGCCAGCGCAGCGACGTTGGCGAGGGCCCCGAGGCTCATCAGCACGTTGCCGTCCCCGTCGAGGACAACCGTGCGCCGGTCGGGACGGCCCAGCGCGACGCCGAGGCCGATGGGACCCGCGAGGCCCATCGAGCCGATCATGTAGAAGTTCTGGGGCCGGTCGGCGATGGCGCAGGCTTCGCGCGACGGGTAGCCGTTGGCGCACACGAGCAGCTCGTCGCCGAGCGCCGTCAACGCCGCCTTGATGGCCGTCATGCGCGAGATCTTTGGCGTCAGCGTGGGCGGCGCGTAGGACGCAGCGGACCGTGCGTGGGTGTCGCCGAACGGTTCAGCCGCATGATCGGAGAACAGCCTGGGAGGCACGACGAGCGCGACGGGTGCGTGCCGGGTCCGGAGCTCGCGGCCCGCCCACGCGATCGCGTCGTCGATCCCGTCCGGCGTGAGCACGCGATACGGGATCCGGAGGAGATCGAGGAGCCCGGGAGTGATCTCGCCCATGAGCAGATGCTCGGGCGCGTCCTGGCCTCGGTGGCCGCGCCACGTCACGACGCAGAGCGCCGGCAGTCCGTACATGAGCGAGAAGGAGGCGAGCGCGTTGAGGCTCGTGCCGAGCCCCGAGTTCTGCATGACGACCGCGGGCCGTCGGCCGGCCAGCCAGGCGCCCCCGGCCACGCCGACGGCGACGTCCTCGCGCACCGCGGCGACGTAGGGCAGGCCGGGCCGGCGCTCGAGGGCCGCAATCACCCCCTCGACGAGAGAGCAGGGAACGCCCGCGAAGAGGTCGAAGCCCGCGCCGATCAGTCGCTCGGCGAAGGCGGCCCCGGTCACTACGACGTGCGCTGGGTCTGCTGCTGCTGCTTTTCCTGCTCGATGAACTCCTCCTGCTTCGTCTTCATCTTCTTGACGAGCTCCTGGAAGGAGGAGGTCTGGATGATCTTGTTGAACTGCGTGCGGTAGTTGGCGACGAGGCTGACACCCTCGATGATGACGTCGTAGACGAGCCAGCGGTCGCCCTTCTTGAGCATCCGGTAGTCGACGGGGACTTCGGTGCCCTGCTTGGTGATGACCTTGGTCCGCACGATGGTCTGGTCGCCGTCGGGAGTGTCGCCCACGAACTGGATCCGCTCGCCGTTGAAGAGCTCGATCTTGGAGATGTAGGAGCGCTCGAGCAGATCAGCGAAGAGCCCGACGAACTCTTCCCGCTCGGCCGCGGTGCGGGCCAGCCAGTGCCGGCCAAGCGACCGCTTGGCCGTCTCGCCGAAGTCGAAGATGTCCTCGGCGATCTTGCGCACGCTCTTGCGCCGTTCCAGCGCCCGATGTTCCTTCTTGAGCTCGGGGTCATCGATGGCCTTCATGACCCGGTCGATCTGGAGCTTCAGCTGGTCGCTCGCCGGTCCGGCCTGCGCGGCGGTGGCGGGGACGACGCCGAGGGCGAGCACGAGCGTGATGGGCACGATGAATGAGAGCACACGCACCTCCTGCCTAGACTTTCCCGAACACGTACTTGGAGATGAGCTCCTCGAGGTCCACCGGCGCCTCCACCTCGCGGATCCGCCCGTTCGGCTTGATGAGCTTGTCCGAGGCGCCCGGGCTGATGCGGATGAATTTCTCACCGATGAGTCCCTTCGTCTTGATCGACGCGATCGAGTCTTCCTGCAGCTGAATATTCGAGTTCAGCCGGAGCACCACGTGTGCCTGATAGTCGTTGAGTCCGATCGAATCCACCCGGCCGACTTCGACTCCGGCGATCTCCACGCTGGCCCCCGCTTTCAACCCACCGACCGAGGGAAAGTCGGCCGCGACCAGATAGCCGCCGCCGCCCAGCAGCGATACGCGCCCAAGCTTGATGGATAGGTACCCCAATGCCAGTATACCCAGTACGACGAAGAGGCCGACCGCGATGTTCACGCGCGTGCGCTCCATATCTCCTCCTCGTAGCTCCTGCGGCTAGGCGTTGAGCTCGGGCTCGCCGTGGATGAAGTGCTGAACCACCGGGTTCGGCGAGCTCTGGATCGCGGCCGGCGGCCCGACCGCCACGATCCGGCCTTCGTGGAGCATGGCCACCGTGTCGGCCAGGTCGAAGATCTCCGGAATCTCGTGGCTGACCATCACCGCGGTGAACCCGAAGGCGCGGTGGAGCGTGTGGATCAGCCGGTGAATCGTGTTGACCAGCACGGGATCGAGCCCGGTGGTGGGCTCGTCGAAGAAGACGATCTCGGGCTCGGTCACCAGCGCGCGGGCGATGGCCACCCGCTTGCGCATTCCGCCCGAGACTTCGGCGGGATACTTCGCGCCGACGCCCACCAGCCCGACCTGATCCAGGCGCTGCTCGACCCGCTTGGCGATCTCGTCCGGGCCCAGCTCGGTCTTCTCGCGCAGCGGGAAGGCGACGTTGTCGAAGCAGGTCAACGAGTCGAAGAGCGCGCCCCCCTGAAAGACGACGCCGTAGTGCCGGCGTACCTCGTCCATCGCCCGCGTCCCCAGGTGGGTGATGTCGGTCCCATTGATCATCACCTCGCCGCTGTCGGGGCGGAGCAGGCCGAGCAGATGCTTGAGGAAGACGGACTTGCCACCGCCGCTGCGCCCGATGATCACGGTGATGGAGCCATCGGGCACGTCGAGGTCGACGCCGCGGAGGACGGGTTGGCCCGCGAACGACTTCGTGAGTCCCCGGACTTTGATCACAGGCTCGCCTCGCCTTCGGCTGCGGCTCGCACTGCCACAATCACGGGAGGATCGAGCCCAGGAAGTAGTCCCAGACGAGGATCAGGACGGAGGCCAGGACGACGGCCTGGGTGGTGGCGCGCGCGACGCCCTCGGCGCCGTGGCCGACGTAGAACCCCTTGTAGGTCGCCACCCACGTGACGATGGCCCCGAAGGACAGCGACTTCCAGAAGCCGGTCATGACGTCGTGGAAATCCACGAACGTCCGCATCTCACCGAAGTACGTCCCCTCGCTGAGGCCGAGCAGCTTCACGCCGACCAGGTATCCACCGAAGATGCCCACGACGTCGAAGAGGGCCGTCATCATCGGGAACGTCACGATGCCGGCCAGGATGGACGGCGTCACCAGGTAGCGGAACGGATTGAGCGCCATCACGGTGAGCGCGTCGATCTGCTCGGTGATCCGCATGATGCCGATCTCGGCGGTCAGCGCCGACCCGGCCCGACCGGTGACCATCAGCGCGGCCAGCACTGGACCGAGCTCGCGGATCAGCGAGAGCGCGACGGCCGGGCCCAGGAAGGCTTCCGAGCCGAAGCGCGAGAGCGTGAGGTAGACCTGCAGGCCGAGCACCATGCCGGTGAAGGCGCCGGTGAGGATGATGATCAGAAGCGAGCGATAGCCGATGTAGTGCAGGCGGTCGATGAAGGCGCGCGTCTTGAACGGCGGCGTGACCATCGAGAACAGCGCGAGCCCGAAGAAGCCGCCGAAACGACCGAGGGCCTCGACGAGCTCGATCGTCCGCCGCCCGATGGCCTCGAAGGGGCGGACGACGGCTGGGACGGCTGGCTCAGCCATCGAGGGCGCGCTGGTACACCCCGAGAGCCCAGAGGGGGAAATATTTCGCGTAGAGGTGGTACTGCAACATGAAGACGCCCGGGAAGCCGCTGCCGTTCCAGAACGGATCGTCCCAGCCGCCATCGGCGCGCTGGCGGTCGAGCAGATGACTGACGCCGCGCTCGACGACGTCGGTGCGGGCCCGACCCGCCGCGAGGAGCGCGAGCAATGCCCACGCCGTCTGGCTCGGCGTCGACGTTCCCCGTCCGGCCAGGCTCGGGTCGTCGTAGCTCTCGCACGTCTCGCCCCAGCCGCCGTCGGGGTTCTGGTGTGACTCCAGCCACCGTACGGCGCGCTGGGTGTACTCCTGCTCGAAGCTCTCCCCGATCGCCTTGAGGCCCCGGAACACCGACCAGGTCCCGTAGATGTAGTTCACGCCCCAGCGCCCGAACCACGGGCCGTCGTGACGTTGCGTGCGGCGGATGAAGCCGAGCGCGCGGCGCGCGGGCTCGAAGTCGCGCCTGTACCCGACCGTGCCCATGAGCTCGAGTCCACGGCCGGTGAGGTCCTCCGTCGAGGGATCGAGCAGCGCGCCGTGGTCGGCGAACGGGATGTTGTTGAGGAAGAGCTTGTCGTTGTCCGCCTCGAACGAGGACCAGCCGCCGTCGGCGCCCTGCATGCCGAGGAACCAGCCGAGGCCGCGCTCCTTGGCCGCACGCACGCGATCGGCGTCGAGGCCGCGCATCTTCTCGAGCGCCATCAGCACCATCGCGCTGTCGTCGAGGTCGGGATGGAAGTCGTTGGCGTACTGGAACGCCCAGCCGCCCGGTTGCACCCAGGGACGCTTGGCCTGCCAGTCGCCCGGCACGAACACCTGGCGCTCGAGCAGCCACTCGGCGGCCCGCCGCAGCACCGGATGGTCGGGCGCGCACCCGCTTTCGAGGAGCGCGTTCATGGCCAGCGACGTGTCCCAGACGGGGGACGGGCACGGCTGAGAGTGCAGCTCGTTCTCGGTCTCGACGGCCAGCGCTTCCACCTCTTTGAGCTGGCCGATCACGAGGGGATGATCGTCGGGGTAGCCGAGCAGTCGCATGGCGAGGATCGAGTTCGCCATCGCCGGATAGATGCCGCCGAGGCCGCCCGAGGCCGCCAGTCGTTCCTCGAGCCAGAGACGTGCCGCCTCCAGGGCCCGGCGGCGGAACGGTCGGGGCGAGAAGCGCTCCCAGATCTTCAACGCGTCGTCGACGGCGATGAAGAAGCTCTTCCAGAGGAGGCCGCGCCACGAGAACGGCTTCGGCATCCGCGGAAAGCGCAGGCTGGCTTGCTCGCGCGGCTCCGGCCACAGCTCGTCCAGCGACTGCTCGCGGGGCAGCCACTTCACCGGCTTGCGGTCCATGATGACGAGCAGGGGAACGATGACGGTGCGCGACCAGTAGGAAACCTCGGAGAGGTTGAAGAAGAACGCCTGGGGCAGCAGCATGATCTCGACCGGCATCGCCGGCACGCCGTTCCAGTCGTACTCCCCGAAGAGCGCGAGCTGGATCTTGGTGAAGACGTTGGCCTTCAACGGGCCGCCCATCTCGAGGATGCGCTCGCGCGCCCGCACCATCGCGGGATCGCTCACGGGCACCCCGGCCATCTTCATCGCGAAGTACGCCTTGATGGTGGCGGAGAGATTCGTGGGGCCGCCAGGGAAGAGATCGAAGCCGCCGTCGTCGCGCTGGCGCCGCCGCAGGTACTGAACGGCCTTCTGCTCGCGGCGGCGATTCACCCGATCGATCAGGTGACCGAGCAATAGGTATTCGGCCGTGATCGTCGTGTCGGCCTCGAGCTCGCCGACCCAATGACCGTCCGGTGCCTGGAGTGAGAGAAGACGGGCCTGCGCGCGGGCGATGGCTTCAGTGAGGCCCTTCACGGAGCGTGATGGTAACATGCCGATTCATCGTGGGAAAACCATGAAGCTATTGCTCGACACGATCGTGCTGCGGCCCTATGTCTTCGCGTTTTTCCTGGCTTTCCTCCTCGCCGGCCGCGGGGATCTCGGCTGGCGACGCACGCTGTTCTTCGGCGCGTGGGTGTGGCCGCTGGCCTGGCTCGCGGAGTTCGCGTCGACGCGGATCGGCGTGCCCTTTGGGCTCTACCACTACACGGGTACGACCGAGGGGCAGGAGGTGTACGTCGCCAACGTTCCGCTCATGGACTCGCTCTCGTTCACGTTCCTGGCCTACGCGGCCTTCTGCCTGGCCCGCGTGGTCCTGGCGGGACGCGCGGTGTCGCGGGTGACGGCGGCGATCGTGTCCGGACTCTTGATGATGCTGCTCGACGTCGTCATCGACCCGCTGGCGGTCCGCGGCGGCCGATGGTTCCTCGGCTACATCTTCTACTACCCGGAGGGTGGCGTGTACTTCGGCGTCCCGCTCACGAACTTCGCGGGATGGTGGATCGTGGGCGCGCTCGGTGTCGGCGGTTGCCTCTGGATCTGGTCCGATCCCAACGCGCGCTGGGGCGGGCGAGCCTGGCCGGGCGTGGCGTTATACTACGGCGTGCTCGCGTTCAATCTCGTCATGACGGCCTGGATCGGCGAGTGGATGCTGGCCGCTCTGGGTTTCGCCCTGCACGTCGCGCTGGCCGTCGCGTGCGTTCGTTTCACGCGAGCGGCGGCGTGGCCGCCGTCGATCGTGGGGGAGGTTGCGAAGGGAACATGAGCGTCCCGCTGTCTCAGATGTGGACCGTCGCCACCTACGTGCTCGGCCAGCGCCTGCGTGGCCGGCACCGTTATCCCCTGGTGCTGATGCTGGAGCCGCTCTTCCGCTGCAACCTCGCCTGCGCGGGGTGCGGGAAGATCCAGTACCCGGGGCACATCCTCCGGCGTCACCTCACCGTCGAGCAGTGCCTGGCCGCCGTCGAGGAATGCGGCGCGCCCATGGTGTCGATCCCGGGCGGCGAGCCGCTCATGTATCCCGACATCGGACGTCTGGTGCAGGAGCTGGTGGCCCGCAGGAAGTACGTGTACCTCTGCACGAACGCTCTCCTCTTGAAGGAGAAGCTCGGCGAGGGCGTCTTCACGCCGTCCAAGTACCTGTCGTTCTCGGTCCACATGGACGGCCTTCGCGAGGAGCACGACGAGGCGGTGTGCCGCGACGGCGTGTACGACGTGGCGGTGGAGGCCATTTGCGAAGCGCTCCGCCGCGGCTTCCGGGTGACGACGAACACGACGCTCTTCGACGGCGCCAACCCGCTGCGCATGCGCGAGTTCTTCGACGCCATGATGGATCTCGGGGTCGAGGGCATGATGGTGTCGCCCGGCTACAGCTACTCCAAAGCGCCCGACCAGGTCCACTTCCTGCGCCGCCAGCGTGCCCACGATCTGTTCCGCGCGATGCTGGCCAATCCCAAGAAGCGCTGGCGCTTCAACCAGTCGCCGATCTTCCTGCAGTTCCTCATGGGCAAGCACGACTTCGAGTGCACGCCGTGGGGCAACCCGACCTACAACCTGTTCGGCTGGCAGCGGCCCTGCTATCTCCTGCAGGAAGGCTACGCGGCGTCGTTCAAGGAGCTGATCGAGACGACGCGGTGGGAAGACTACGGCAAGCGCAGCGGCAATCCGAAGTGCCGCGACTGCATGGTCCACTGTGGGTACGAGCCGACCGCGGTCAATCACACCTTCGGATCGTGGCGGGGTTTCCGCGAATCCGTCGTCGCCACCGTCACCGGCCGGTTCTAGCCGATGGCCGAGGAGACCTCGCTCCAGGGCTGGGCGCCGGTGATCGGAGTCGAGACGTCGGTGGGCGAGGTGGTGGACCGGGCGTTCGACTATCGCGGTGACGTGACGGTCGTGACGGCGAGCGGGCGTGAGCTCGTCGGCTACATCTACAATCGAGACGCCCACGTGGCCGAGCCCTACCTCCAGATGTTCGACGCCGACGGCGGCTCCCACCAGCTCTCGTACTCCGACATCCGCGCCATTCGCTTCACCGGGAAGGACACCGCGGCGGGGACGTCCTACGAGGCGTGGCTGCGCCGCAAGGCCGAGGCCGGTTCACGACCGGACGCGTGACGCACGTCCTCGTCTTCACGGCCATCGACGTGGAGGCGCGCGGTCTCGCTCGGCACCTCGGTCTGGCCCGTGTCGAGCGCACCCCGTGGCCCCACTATCGAGCGGGCTCCCTCGAGATCGCCTGCGTCGGCGTGCGGGCGAACCAGCTCGAGGAGCGGATGACGGCCTGCGGGTCGCCTGACGTCCTGGTGTCGGCCGGCGCCTGCGGTGCGCTGGCGCCCTCGCTCGCGACCGGCGATCTCGTCGTCCCCGAGGCCATCGTGAGCCACGACGGAAGCCGCCACGCCACCGACGCCCTTCCGGGCCTCGCTCGTGCCGGCACGCTGCTGACCGTGGCCGACGTGGTGGAGAGCCCGGGAGCGAAATCGCGGCTCTGGATGGAGACCGGGGCCGCCGCCGTGGACATGGAGTCGGCTGTCATCGTGGCGTGGGCGCGCTCGCGCGGGATCCGCGCCGCGGTCGTGCGAGGCGTCTCGGACAGCGCCACCGATGCGGTTCCCGCCGACCTCGCCGCGCTCGTCGACGTCGGCGGCCGCGTGAGAGCCGGACGCGCGATCCGGGCTGCGCTCGCTCGCCCGGGTGCCCTTGCCGACGCGATGCACCTCGGCCGTGGGACCGCGGCCGCTCTCAAGACCGTCGCCGCCGCGTTGGCGCGGGTGGCCCGCCGGGGATGAGCACGTCGTCGGGAGCCGCGTGTGCCTGACGTCCTCGTGACCGGGGCGACGGGCTTCGTGGGCAGCAACGTCGTGCGCGAGCTCCTCAAGGACGGGGCGACGGTGCGCGTGCTCGCGCGGGCCAGATCGGACCGCCGCGCCGTCGCCGATCTTCCCGTCGAGGTCGTCGAAGGCGATCTCTGCGTGCCGGCCTCGCTGCGCGGCGCCGTCGCCGGGGTGACGACCGTCTTTCACGTCGCCGCCGACTATCGGTTGTGGGCGCGCGATCCCCAGGAGCTCTACCGCGCCAACGTCCAGGGCACGCGGGCCATCCTCGAATCCGCCGCCCAGGCCGGCGTGAAGCGGATCGTCTACACCTCCACGGTCGGCGCGCTCGGGATCCCCACCGACGGGACGCCGGGGACCGAGGACACGCCGGTCAGCCTCGGTGACATGGTCGGGCCCTACAAGGCGTCCAAGTTCCTCGCCGAGCAGGCGGCGCTCGAGTTCGCGCGCGCCGGGTTGCCCGTCGTCGTCGTGAATCCCTCGGCGCCCATCGGCCCGTGGGACGTCAAGCCGACGCCGACCGGTCAGATGATCGTGGACTTCCTCGAGGGACGGATGTTCGCCTCGCTCGATACCGGCCTCAACCTCGTGCACGTTCGCGACGTCGCTCGCGGCCATCTCCTCGCGGCCGAGCGTGGCCGCGTCGGCGAGAAGTACATCCTCGGCCACGCCAACGCGTCGCTGATCGCCATCTTCACCCTGCTCGGCGAGATCACCGGGGTGCGGCCGCCGCGCTTCAAGATCCCGTACGCCGTCGCGTGGCTGGCCGCGGCGGGCATGGAAGGGGCCGCGCGCCTGTCGCGCCGTCCACCTCGCGTCTCGCTCACGGCCGTCCGGATGGCCCGCAAGCGCATGTTCTTCAGCCCGGCCAAGGCGGTGCGTGAGCTGGGATTGCCCCAGACCGACGTGCGCGAGGCCCTGCGTGACGCCGTGGAGTGGTTCGGAGCTCACGGCTACACGCGCGTGGCGCCCGCCGTGAAAACGGCGGCGTCATGACCGGCGCCAACCTGGTCGCGCGGCTGACCCGGCGAAGCCGCTCGAACTTCTACTACGCCTTCCTCGCGCTGCCCCGGCCCCGCCGCGACGCCCTCTACGCCGTGTACGCGTTCTGCCGGACCGTCGACGACATTGCCGACCTCGGGGCCGAACAGGGCACCGATCCCCGCGTGCTGCGCGAGGAGCTCGAGCGCTGGCGGTGCGAGGTCGCCCGCTGCTACGAGCCGGGACCGGGGCCCGACCATCCGATCGCCCAGCGCCTGGCGTCGGCCGTGAAGGAGTTCAGGATTCCGCGCGAGCCGCTGGAGGCGATCATCGACGGCGTCGCCATGGACGTGGCGGGCGTCCGCTACGAGACCGCCGACGACCTCTATCCCTACTGCTATCGCGTCGCCTCCGCCGTGGGGCTGGCGTCCATCGAGATCTTCGGTTACACCGACCGCCGCGCTCGTGACTACGCGGTGAACCTCGGCATCGCGCTCCAGCTGACGAACATCATCCGCGACGTCGGCGCCGACGCCCGTAGCGGCCGTGTCTACATCCCGCAGGACGACCTCCGGGCGTTCGGCGTCGCCCCGGACGATCTGAAGGCGGGGCGCAGCAACGCCGAGTTCTTGCGCTTGATGGAGCATCAGGCCGCCCGCGCTCACTCGTTCTACCGCGCGGCTTACGACGCGTTTCCACGGGTCGATGCCCGCTCGCTGGTCGCCGCCGAGATCATGGGCCGGATCTATCACGCGCTGCTCCGCGAGATCGAGGACCGCCGCTTCCCGGTGCTGGACGAGCGTGTGACGTTGCCGGCGCGCCGCAAGATCGCCATCGCGCTCAGGTGCTGGACGAGCGCCCGCCTGGGCGCAGTCGCGTGATTGCAGTGCGAGCCGAGCCGTCCGACGGCGAGGCGAGCGGTGAAATGATCGGGGTCGTGCGAGCCGAGGCGCGCCGCGCGTGGCAGTGCGAGCCGAGCCGTCCGACGGCGAGGCGAGCGGTGAAATGATCGGGGTCGTGCGAGCCGAGCCGTCCGACGGCGAGGCGAGCGGTGAAATGATCGAGATCGTGCGAGCCGAGGCACGCCGCGCGTGGCAGTGCGAGGTGAGGCCGTCCGCCGGACGAGCCGAGCGCTGAAATGGCCGAAAATTGGCGCGCGGTGAAATGGCGGCAAATGAGGGGGCGGGCGTGAAAGCCGCCGTGTTCCGGGGCAACGGGAGGATCGCGGCCGAGGATTGGCCACGGCCAACGATCGGCGCGGGCGAGCTCCTGCTCCGGTTGCGCGGTTGCGGGCTCTGCGGCTCCGACATCGCCAAGATCGTGGCCCCCGACACCAAGGCGCCCGCGGTCTTCGGTCACGAGCTCGTCGGCGACGTCGTCGAGGCGGGAGCCGGCGTCCAGGGCATCGCACGGGGTGATCGCGTCGTGGCCGCCCACCACGTGCCGTGCGGCGAATGCCATTACTGTCGCCGGCGCAGCGAGTCGATGTGCCGCGCGTTCAAGGAGAGCCATCTCGATCCCGGAGGCTTCGCCGAGTTCGTCCGCGTGCCCGCCACCAACGTCGCGCACGCGACCTTCAGGCTGCCGGAGCGCGTGAGCGACGAGGCGGCCTCGTTCGTCGAGCCACTCGGCTGTTGCGTGCGGGCGACGCGCCGGACGGGAGCCCGGGCCGGCGACACGGCCGTCGTGGTGGGGCTCGGGTCGATCGGCTGCCTCTTCGTCCAGCTCCTGGCGCGCACGGGCGCGACGGTGGTCGGGATGGATGCCTCGCCGGCGCGCGTGGAGATCGCGCGAGGGCTCGGGCTGCCGGCGATGTCGATGAGCGAGGCGAACACGGCGATCGCGCGACTGAGTGGCGGCCGCGGCGCCGACGTCGTGCTGATCACGGGCGGCGCGGCGAGCGTGCTCGGCTGGGCGGTGACGGCGGTGCGCGACGGCGGGAGCATCCACTATTTCGCCGGCGGGCCGGGCGACGCGCTGCCGGTGGCGCTCGAAACGCTCTATCACCGCGAGCTGACGATCACCGCGACCTACTCGTCGTCGCCGGCCGATCTGTCCGAGGCGTTTCGTCTCGTGACGACCGGCGCGGTCACGCTCGAGCCGCTGTACACGCACCGCCTGCCGCTCGATCGGCTCGACGAGGGTGTCGATCTCATGCGTACCGGGCGCGCGCTCAAGGTCTACGTGACGCCATGAGGGCCCAGGTCTTCCACGGTCCAGGCGACCTGCGTTTCGAGGACGTGCCGTGGCCGACGCCCGGCCCCGGCGAGATCGTGGTGAAGATCGAGGCGGC